>Ga0075430_100000186_pt1 | contig 41665 bp, 35 predicted proteins | sample RhiMetdeltSRZDD4_FD_75294 | JGI IMG/M metagenome (GOLD analysis project Ga0075430, IMG submission 75294) | Populus rhizosphere microbial communities from Tennessee, USA - Rhizosphere MetaG P. deltoides SRZDD4 | ecosystem: Host-associated > Plants > Roots > Rhizosphere > Soil | place: USA... | reverse complement strand
ACGAAGACTCCCGAGCAGGCTGGGCAGACCAGCAGGATGCGTACGCATCCAAAACCACAAGATCAGCAGGCGCCCTCAACAGGTTAGCCCACTACCGGGTCCACGGATTCAGGCTTAAGCGGATCGCGACGACGCTGGAGCACCGGAACAACCCGACGATCGCCGCCGTGGTCGAGCACCTCTTCGCATCCAGAGCTGCGGGTCCGGTCTTTGCGACCCTGATCGACTGGGCCACTGGCGAGAACGTCCACCAGCACCTGCACGCCGCGCGGGCGTTCATTCGGCTGACGAGCCACGTCGACCAGGGGGCATGGCCGAATCTGCTGGCTATGGCGGACGGCGATCGTGCCCACTACTGCGACGTGGCCCGGCTGTGGCGGCTGGCCCTGTGCGAGCCGACGACGGCGTTCGATGCGTGGGAGATGCTCGGGCTGTGGGTCGGCAGTACGGCTGGTGAGCCAGGGCTCACGGACGCCATGGCCGACCTGTTGTCCCAGGTCTTCATCCACCCGTCATTGCGCCTGCGCGGACGGTTCCATCTCGATCGGATGTGGAAGACGCATCTGGACGGCAACCCCTTCCGTGAACGCCTTGCGGAGCTGTTGAAGGAGCAGTGACGTGCCTGTCGAAACTGCCGATCAATTCGCACCGGGCCTACTGCGTCGTATCGCTCTTATACTGACAAGCTGGTTCAAACCACCCGACGTGCCTGAACCGGCCCGTCCCGGCCCATTGATCGAACGTAGGCGCGCCAGCCAGCCGCTCACGGTACCGGCCCAGGGCGGTGCCTTCGACTTCCTGGTGTTTCCGTCGTATACCTGGCGCTCGGAGGGGCTCATTGAGGACGCGCTGCACTCGTGGATTGACTACTACGGCGCACGAGTGCGAAACGGTGTGCGGGAATGCGCCGTCGACCTGGCGCGCGAGCACCCACCGCACCACGTGTCCGAGTTCCAGGCCCAGCTCAACGAACGCCTGGCTGTCGGGGACTGGCGCTTCGAGCGAGACAGTGCGCAGCTGGTCTGCCAAGTGCATGGCCGTGTCGCCCCGGATGAACGGGTACGCGACAGGCTACAGCCTTACTGGGAAAAGGTAATAGAGATGGAGACGGCGCATCAGTTGGCGATACGTCGTGCCGAACTAGTCCGCGAGCTCGCCGAACTCTGGTCCAATGTGTTGAAGGAGCTGCGGGGGAACCCGCTGACAGTACACGCCGCCCGGCTGACTGAGGGGGAGTTCGCGGAAGTCTTCGAACGCCTCGTCTCCGAACGGCAGGAGACAACCCGGGAGCTTATCCGCGTGCTTGAAAGCGCGATCAACGGACATCGCGCCGTCGGGCTCAGCCAATACGAGTTCATCGAGGGCTTTGACCACCTGCTCAAGATGCTTAAGAAGCAGGAGGGTCTCTGACTGTCGCTGACCACATGGTGCTCGGCGCGACCGGCCCTACAGCGTCGAAGCATCAATGAAGCAGCGGCTGCGACAGCCAGGACTCACCCACTACTCGTGGGGTTCCAGCCGCTGCGATGGTCCCCGCTTCCGCGAGGAAGACAGCTGAAGCGTCCCAGTATGTCGATCTGTACCCACCCCTGCCGGAAGTTTTGTCGTACGGGTGGTCCATGATGCCGTCGAGACGGCGGCGTGGTCCGCAGCTACGTCAAGATCATGATGGGTAGAAACACCCATACGATCGTCCGTCCACAGGCGCTGCCACATCAGTGGCGCTCGCGGAGAGACGAGGTGGAGGTCGACAGTGGCGGACGCGGACCGGGGCGGGTGGGAGCAGCGCAGCGTCGTGCGGGTGCTCCCCGTCGTGCAGCCGCGCAAGCTGGCGAAGGTGCCCTTCGTCGAGCTGGCCGACGGGCGGCTGCAGGGGGTGGTCTCCAGCGGCTCCAACCTTGAGCGGGTGTACGTCTCCTCGATCGTGGCCGGCACCGGCAGCTACCACTGCAGCACGAACAACAACCGCCCCTGCGGCGGCCTGCGCGGGGCTCCCTGCAACCACCTGCACGCCCTGGCCGACGAGGCGGTGCTCCAGTACGGCGCCGACCGGGTCGCCCGCTACCTGCGGGTCGACGCCGGCGACGGGGTGGCCACCGGCGCCGAGCTGCTGGGCCGGCTGGGCGGCCGGCACGAGCCGATGCCGGCGGCGGTGGTGTTCAGCCGGTTCTTGCGCCACCTCGCCTACCTGGAGCTGCCGGGCACCACCACCCCCGTCCCGGAGCTGCACTGGTTCCCGTCATCGAGAGTGGGTTGCTGATGCTGGGCACACAGCTGGCCGAGCTGCTCGACGGCGAGCCGGCCGGGCTGGCGCAGGCGCTGGAGCTGGTCCGCGGCCTCGACGCCGCGCTGGCGCACGGGTTCGCCCGGGTCGGCGAGGAGGGCGCCCGGGCCCTGGCCGACCTGGCCGGCGCGCTGTCGGTCACCCCGCTCGGCGACCGGGTGGCCGAGGCGGCCGGCAAGCTCACCGCCGGCTCGGTCGCCGACGAGCACCTGCTCGCCCTCGCCGGGGCGCGGGCCGCGCTGCTGGGCGCCGGGTACGACGCCCTGCTCGCCCGCTTGGACGCGGTCCTCGGCCGGGACCGCCTCGGGTGGCAGCGGCGGCCGGTGCCCGCCGCGCCACCGCCCGGCGCGGCGAACGCGCTGGCCGCCTGCCGGTCCTGGCTGCGCGAGCTGGCGATCACGGGCTGGCGCGGCGTCGACCATGACCTGGTCGCCGCGGGCGGCCAGCCGATCGAGGCCGCGCTGGCGGTGCCCGGGCTGCGCCGGCTCGCCGTGCTGCTCGACGGGCTCGCCGCGGAGCTGCGCGCGTCCTGCCCGGTCGCCACGATGCCGGCCGTGCCGGCGCGGCGGTGGGGCGACCTGTGGGCCCGCGCGGTGCTGCTGGCCGACAACGGGGGACTGGCCGGGAGCGGGGGAGGAGGTGGCGATGCCGGCGAGATGGTGTCCGGGCGGTTGCTGGTCCTCGGCGCCGACGTGCACGAGCACGGCACCGCCGTCCAGGCGCAGGTCCACGGCGTGCTGGAGCCCGCGGGGGGCGGCGCGGCCCGGTTGGTGCGGGCCAGCGTCGCCGCCGCGAAGGTGGACACCATCGTCGGGCCGGCGCTGTGGCGGCTGCTGCCCGCCCCCACCCTGCTGCGGGCGCTGGCCGAGCACCGCAGCCTGGACGTGACCGACCTGCCGCTGCACGGCGGTGACCTGCTGTGGCGGGACGACCAGGCCCTGGTGGGCGAGCCGGCCGACCCGTTCACCACCGCACGCGTCCAGCTGGCCGCTGCGGCCGCCGCGCAGGCGCCCCCGCTGGACCGGCATCCGGTCGGCATCGCCGAGCCCGTGCTGCTGGAGGGGTACGCGGCCCGCACCGACGCGGGCGCGGCCAGCTTCGAGCTGGGCGGCCACGCCGTCGCGGTCGACGTCGACCGGTTGCCCGCCTGCGGCCCGCTCACCGCGGAGCTGGTCGCGGCCTCCTCGGCGTGCCTGGGCCTGGTCCGGTGGGAGGCCGGCCGCTGGCTGGTGCAGCCGCTCGCGGTCCGGGCCACGGTCAAGCGCAAGGTGGTGGGCGTGCACAACGGCGACTGGGCCCAGGGCCCGACCGACCCGAAGGTCGTCAAGGCCGAGGCCAAGGCGGGCGACGCGGTCGCCGTGCTGCGCGAGCGAGCCGGACGGCTGCTGCGCCGATGACCACGCCAGCCCAGCCGCGAAGCGGGGACGTGACCGCCAACGCCAACGCCAACCGCCGTCAGGTGCTCTACTGGCGCCTGCTGGCACGGCTGTTCGACCCTGACGAGCAGCCCTCCCTGGAGGCCGCGAGCATGGCGGTCGTCGACGACATCGGACTTCCGGCGGCGCTGCTGGACCCGACCGTGTCGGTGGACACCGTGGTCCAGCGCTTCCCGGCGCTCGCCGCCGAGCTGCGCGGCCTGCTGGTACCGCCGGACGACACCGCGGCGTCCGCGTCCCCGGGCGATGAGATGGGACCGGGGGAGGCTGAGGTACGCCGCGCCGCCCTGGTGTCCAAGCTTCTGCTCAATGTCTTCGCCACCGGCTCGGGCAGCGTCACCGCCACCCAGCTGGCCCGCTGGCAGTCCGACGCCGGGTGGTTCGATCAGGCGCTCGGCGCCGAGCCGGGGCAGCTGCGGCGCCAGCCCGGCCAGGGCGGGGGCAGCGGGCTGGGCGGCGTCCTGGCCGGGCTGGAGGGCGACCTGGTCCGCCGGATGCACCTACGGGAGGTGCTGGCCGACCCGGCGCTGGCCAGCCGGCTGACGCCGAGCATGTCGCTGATCGAGCAGCTGCTGCGGGACAAGGCCAACCTGTCCGGGGTCGCGCTGGCCAACGCCAAGGCGCTGATCCGCCGGTTCGTCGACGAGGTCGCGCAGGTGCTGCGCACCCAGGTCGAGCAGACCAGCGTGGGCACGGTCGACCGGTCGGTGCCACCGAAGCGGGTGTTCCGCAACCTCGACCTCGACCGCACGATCTGGAAGAACCTGCCCAACTGGAGCCCGCAGGACCAACGGCTCTACGTGGACCGGCTGTTCTACCGGCAGACCGCGCGGCGGACCACACCGGCCCGGATGGTCGTGGTGGTCGACCAGTCAGGCTCCATGGTGGACTCGATGGTCAACTGCACCATCCTCGCGTCGATCTTCGCCGGCCTGCCAAAGGTGGACGTGCACCTGATCGCGTACGACACCCGCGCGCTGGACCTGACCCCGTGGGTGCACGACCCGTTCGAGGTGCTGCTGCGTACCAACCTCGGTGGTGGCAACGACGGGCCGGTGGCGATGGCGCTGGCCCGGCCGAAGATCACCGAGCCGCGTAACACGGTCATGGTGTGGATCTCGGACTTCTACGAGTTCGACCGCTCCCAGCCGCTGTTCGACGGCATCGAGGCGGTGCACCGCTCTGGCGTGCGGTTCATCCCGGTCGGGTCGGTGAGCAGCTCCGGCCAGCAGAGCGTCAACCCCTGGTTCCGGCAGCGGTTCAAGGACCTTGGTACGCCCGTGGTCTCGGGCCACATCCGCAAGCTCGTGTTCGAGCTCAAGAGCTTCCTCACCTAGGAGATCGTCGATGTCCGAGATGTTGCGCGCGCCCGCCGAGGTCAAGTACGCGGACGAGCTTGACTGGCTGGAGTCGGTCGACACCGACCCCAAGCCGTTCTCCTGGCGGCTCAGCCCCCGGATGGTGCGGCTGTTCGTGCTCGGCTCCGAGCGGGCCGACGGGCTCGACCGGGAGGTCGCGCAGAAGTGGTTCGGCGACCGCAGCTTTGTCGAGCGCAGCATCGTCACCCTCGCCTCGGACCGGGGCCTGCTGCTGATCGGGGACCCGGGCACCGGCAAGAGCTGGCTCGCCGAGCTGCTCGCCGCGGCGGTCTGCCGTAACTCGACCCTGGTCGTGCAGGGCACCGCGGGCACCACCGAGGACCACATCAAGTACTCCTGGAACGTCTCGATGGTGATCGCGAAGGGCCAGTCCCGGGAGTCCATGATCCCCTCGCCGATCGTGACCGCGATGGAGCAGGGCGTGGTCGGCCGGTTCGAGGAGCTGACCCGCTCGACCAGCGACGTGCAGGACGCGCTGATCTCGATCCTCTCCGAGAAGTACGTGTCAGTTCCTGAGCTGGACGACGACAACATCGTCTTCGCCCGGCCCGGCTTCTCCATCATCGCCACGGCCAACAGCCGCGACCGCGGCGTCAACGACCTCTCCTCGGCCCTGAAACGGCGGTTCAACTTCGTCCGGATCCCGGTGGTGACGAACAAGCGCAGCGAGGCGGAGATCGTCCGCTTCCGGACCGAGGAGCTGCTGCGCCGGCACCGCATCGAGCTGGACGTGCCGCCGACGCTGCTGGACATCCTGCTGCAGAGCTTCGCCGACCTCCGGGCCGCCGCCGCGGCGGCGGCCAGCGACGACGAGCGGCTGGAGTCGGCGCTGTCCACGGCGGAGCAGATCGGCGTGCTGGAGGACGCGATCCTGCACAGCCAGTTCTTCGGCGACCGGTCCCTGCGCGCGCAGACCCTGGCCAGCTCGCTGGTGGGCTCGCTGGCCCGGCGTAGCCCGGAGGACCTGGCGATCCTCAACAAGTACCTGCACGGCGTCGTCGAGCCACGGGCCAAGCAGGGCGGCGGGGAGTGGGAGTGCTTCCTCGACGGCGGCCGTCAGGCGATCGCCACCCTGTCATGACACACCCGCCCGCTGCGCCGTCCGGCCCGTTCGCCGCCCTGCGCCAGCAGCTGACCGACTCGGCCACCGCCTTCGCCGGCAGCCCCGGCGCCCTGTCGGGCATCCTGTCCGGGATGGTCGACGACGTCGACCGCGCGCTCGGCGAGGCGCTGGAGATCTTCCCGGTGTGCCACCACTCGCCGGCCTCGGCCCTGGCCATGGTGCGCCGGCTGCGCGAGAAGCAGCCGAAGGTGGTCTACCTGGAGCTCTGCGAGGACCTGCGCCCGCTGCTGGGGGAGCTGCGCAACTGCCGCCTGCCGGTGGCGGTGCAGGCGTACGCCAGCGAGCTGGACGGCTTCCCGCCGGAGTGGGGCCCGCTGAGCGTCGTCGCCCCGGTCACCCACGCCTCGGCGGAGTACCAGGCGATCGCGTACGCCCTGGACACGCCGGGTGTCGAGCTGGTCCTGGTGGACCGCTCGACGGACCACGTGTTCCAGTGGCTGCCCCGCGAGCCGGCCGGCGGCGAGGCCGGCCCCGCGGGTGCCGCCCGGCCGGCTGAGCCGGGTGCTGGTCGGCCCGCAGCGGGTGCTGGTCGGCCGGCTGGGGCGGGTGTTGAGGGCGCGGGGGCGCCTGGCGAGGAGGCGGCCCTGCACGGTGACGCCGTCGGGGTCGAGATCGGCGACCTGCGGCCCGGGTTCGCTGAGCTGGAGGCGTACCTGCTGCACCACGGCAAGGTGCGGCACTGGTCGGAGTGGTGGGACCAGTACGTCGAGCAGCCGCTGGCCGGCGCCGGCTACGACACCTACCGCCAGGTCATGGTGCTGGTCGGCAGCCTGTTCCGGCGGCTGCGTGCGACCGACGCCGACCGGCTGGGCCGCGACGAGGACCGCGAGCGGTACATGTGGACCCGGATGCGCGAGCACCTCGCCGCCTCGGGCGTTGACCGGTCCCAGTGCCTGTACGTCTGCGGCGCGTTCCACGCGGCAAGCCCGGTCGAGCAGTTCGGCACCGGCGACAAGGCTCCGCCGTACGCGATCAGCCCCCGTACGGCGACCCGCTGGCTGTACGGGCTCATCCCGTCCAGCCACTCCGCCATCGAGGCCCAGTTCGGGCTGGCCGCCGGCTCGGTGTCCATCGCCGCGGCCACCTGGGCCAAGGCGGTCAGCCGCTGCGGCCTCACCCCGTTCCAGCTGGACGGGCAGCGCGCCGGTAAGCAGTCCGGGCGCAAGCGCGCCGGCCGCAAGGGGGCCGTGGTGGCGCCCCCACCGCCGGCACCCGTCACCGACCGGCTCTCCGGCTTCCTGTCGCAGCCACCCGCGCTCGACGGCCTCGACGAGGCCGAGCTGCGCGGCTGGTGCGTTGACATCGTCCGGCTGGCCCGCCGGAACGGATACCTCGCCAGCACCGCCGACGCCATCGCCGTGTTCGAGACGTCGATCCTCCTCGCCGGCCTGCGCAACCGGGCCCGACCTACCCCGTACGACTTCGCCGACGCGGCGGTCACCTGCATCGAGAAGGATGTCGTGCCCGGCCGGCGCAGCGTACGCCGGCTCTGCGAGATCCTGCTCGGTGGCGACCGGATCGGCCAGGTCGGCTACGACGCCCTGCCGCCGCTCGCCCGTGACGTGCTCGACCGGCTGCGCCCGCTCGGGCTGGACCTGGAGAAGCGCACCGTCCAGCGCGCCCTGCTGGACCTGCAGGCGCAGCCGGAGCTCACGCCCTGCTCCGACCTGCTGTGGATGCTGCGCTACCTGCTGCCCGGCGACGCCGTACGCCCCATCATGGGCGAGCGCCGGCTCGGTGACCGGTCCATCCAGGAGAGCTGGGACCTGGCGCTCGGCCGCCACCAGCGGTCCATCATCGAGCTCGGCTACGAGGGCGTCACCGTCGAGCAGGTGCTCGAGCAGCGCCTGCGCCGGGTGGCGTGGGGGCCGCGCGTCACCGCCGCCACCGCGCTGGAGGCGGTCGAGGACGCGATCCGCTTCCTGGGCAGCCGCCGGCTCGTCGCCGAGCTCGGCGTGCGGGCTGTGGAGCTGCTCGCCGCCGAACGCACCGTCGACGACGCCCCTGAGGTGCTCCGCCGGATCCGTCGCCTGCTGGCCCACTACCGGGCCACCGAGCCGACCCTGCCGGCCTGGTGCGAGGCGTTCGTGACCGCGGGGTACGCGCATTACTGCACGTTGCTGCCGACCGCCTTCGTCGACGAGGAGACCGGCGTCCGTCAGGTGGCCGCCATGCTCGGCTTCCTGTTCAGCATGGAGAGCCTCGCGCTGGCGCTCGGCTGCGACCGCGCCCAGCTCGAGCTGGCCGTACGCCAGTCGCACCCGGAGGCGCCGGCCCGGGTAGCGCTGCACTGGGCCGCCCGGCACCAGCTCGGCCTGCTGCCCCTGGCCGAGCTGCGCTCCCGCTGCGACGAGCTGCTGGCCAACCCGCTGGTCGTGCCGGCGTTCCCGCAGTACCTCAGCGGTCTTGTCCAGGCCTTGGAGCCGGTCCCCGGGCTCGCGCCGTTCGTCGTCGAGGTGATGTCCAACGCGTTCGCCCGGCTACCCGACCCGGTCCTGCTGCCCTGGCTGCCGGTGCTGGTCACCACCCTGCGGGACCAGGCGCATGAGCTGGTGCCGACCCTGGTGCGCGAGGCCGGCCGGACCTTCCCCGGTAACCTCGCCGCCGTTGACGCCTGGGTGCCGCCGTGGGCGGGCCGACCGGCGTCCCCACCCGCACCACTGGCCGGTCTGGCCGGCCACGGCGGTCTGGTCGCCCAGGCGGGACCGGTCGGACCAGTGGTCGACCTCCTCGTCGAGCACCCAGCGACCTGTGACGCCGTCGCAGCACTGCTCGGCTGCGACGGCGGCTGGCGGCCCGGTGACCCTCGGCCGCCCCACCCCGAGGCGGGTGAGCTGCTGGCCCGACACCCCACGACCGCCGAGGCGGTGGCGGCGCTGCTGGTGGCGCGGTGATACGCCCGTCGCGGTGGTCCGCCGTCGCGGCGGTCGTCCGGCAGCGGCAGTAGCAGAGCCGGCCAGGACCCGGACGACCTCAGCGGTAGTGGCGGACGTCCCACACCCACAGGTCGTCCACGATCCGGCCCGGGCCGACCATGGCGTCGAGTGTGGCCCGTACGGCGTCGCCGTTGACCAGCCGTACCGGCATCACCACGATCGCCACCTCGCGCCGGGCCAGCTCGGCCTGTGCCGCGGCCCGGTCCACCTCGCCGACCACGCCCCGCCGGCCGGTGGCGGCCGCGTTGACCAGCAGCCGCATGGTGGGGGTCACCGGCCGCGACATGGTGCCGTAGTTCTCCGGGCTGGTCGGGTCCGGAGCGATGAAGTAGCCATGGGTGACCCGGAAGTCGTTGCCCTGCGCCGCTGCCCAGCGCATCAGGCTCACCTCGTTGTCGCGGTTGGGCGCGGCGGCCATGACGGCCCCGTCGCCGGTGACGTACTGCCGCCACGTCCCGCTGGCGAAGAACGTGGGCACCGGCGCCACCGCCGTCACCGGCAGCTGGCGCGGGGCGAGCGGCAGCAGCGCCAGCAGGACTGCGGCGAACACGGCGAGACCCGCCACCGGGACCCCGCCGCCGGCCGGCCCGGGCAGCCGCCTGGCACGGTCCAGCGCCAGCGCCAGCAGGACACCGGTCCCGGCCGCCACGACCAGCGCGAACCGGCTCGGCACCACCAAGTCAAACAGGGGCAGCCCGGCAAGGTAGCCGTACGGCCCCGCGACGCCGGTCGGGCGCTGCCAGTAGTCCACCTCCCGGCCGAGGGAGAGCACCGCGAAGACCACGATGACGACGGTGGCCAGCTGCGCCGCCAGCTGCCTGCGCAGCCAGACCGCGAGGGCTACGACGACCAGCAGCAGCGGCCAGCCGAAGAACGCGTTCATCTCGGCGAGGTTCTGGGCCAGCGGGTTCACCCGCAGGCCCGGGTCGCCGGCCAGCGTCAGCGGCGAGAACGCCGGGTAGGCGGCGAGGTCGGCGTTGAAGTCGACGAACCAGTCCACCCCCGCGTAGTGGCGGGGGCCGAAGAACTGGACGTAGAGCGGGTAGGCCAGCAAGGCGCCGGCGACGAGCGCGGCCACGCCGGCGCCGGTCGCGAACGGCCGCCACTGGCGGACGGCCTCATGGCGCCGCGCCACGGCGTACCAGGCCACCACCACGGCACAGGCGAGCGCGGTGAAGAACAGCACCTCCTCACCGACGAACGCCTGGTACGCCACGAGCAGCCCGAGGACCGCGCCGTCGCGTACCGGCCGGGTCGACCCGCGGAGCCGGAAGCCGCGCCACGCGACCACCGGTACGAGGAACTGCGCGAGGATGTGTGCGTGCCCCGTTGCCTGGGACAGCATGCCGGGGGCGAAGGCGCAGAACGCGCCGCCGACGAACGCGGCCAGCCGCGACGTGACCACGTACCGGGACAGCACGAGGTACCACGACGTCGCGGTGGCTATGAAGATCAGGGTCAGCATGAGCACGAACGAGGTGGAGGGCCCCCACAGCAGCGTCGCCGGGACCATCGGGACCGCCATGCCGAGCACCGACCCGTTCGCCATGAGGTTGATCCCCTCCGGCGCGTCGAGCCGGCTGCTGAACAGCGGGTTCTCCAGGTGGGTCACGCTGCGCGCCGCGTTGGCCAGGAACCACTCGAACAGCGCCTGGTCCTTGGGATAGCCGGCGGCGTGGCTGACCGGGCTGTCCCACAGGCGCGCGGTCACGTGGAGCGTGATGGCCACGTACGCGGCGAAGGCCAGCAGGTCGTCCAGGGCCGCCCGGACCCGCGCGCCGTGCGGCTGCTCGGGCTCGCGCAACGGTTCCAACGGCTCCCGCGGCTGCTCCTGGGACGGCGGGCCAGGTCGCCCGCCCGCCTCGTCCGCAGCCTCCGCGGGCACCGCTGCGCCTGTCATGTCTCGCCTCCGGACCTTCCACCGTCACAGCGCCCACCCCACCCTAGGGCAGCCTCCCCGACTGTCCACAAGGGCCGGACGGCCCTGCGGTGCGTACCCGACAGAAGGACCCGGCCAGGGCGCGGCTCGCCGCCAGCCCGGGAAGAGCGTGACGGGCTCCTGCCGAGCTGAGCGGCGGACCGGGCCATGCCCGACCCGCCGCCCTGCGTGGCCCGGTCGGCCACGGTACCGGCGCTCGGCGGAGCACACACCGCCACCAGCGCACATCGCCGGCTGACGATCAAGTCGAATCAACGACACAAAGGTCGACCGGGGTAGCGAACAGCTGGCCGGCTGGGCAGACTCAGGCCCCACATGAGCGTGCCGGCCACCGGGCACCGTTGCGGAGTCCTCGAGCCCTTCGGCGCGGAGCACCGTGACTCCAAACATCTATCGTCGTACCTCTCGGAGGCAGCCGTGCCGGGATCGGTCGTGTTCGACACCGCCATCGGGCTGATGTTCGTCCTCCTCACCGCCAGCCTGGTCTCCTCCGCGGTGATCGAGTGGCTGGGCAACAAGCTGAACAAGCGCGGGGAGTACCTGCTGCGGGGGCTACGGGAGATGCTCGACATCCCACCCGCCACCCCCCACGAGCCGGCTGCGCTGGGCACCCGCGGCACCGCCGGGGAGCATGGCCTCATCGTGAAGGAGGGCCGGCGGACCTGCCTGCAGAACTTCTCCACCAAGGGCGACGAGCTGCGTACCCAGTTGGCCAGCGCACGCCAGGCGGAGGTGGCCATGCCGGCCCCGCTGGCCGACCTGGTTCTCTCCCACCCGATCATCGCCGCCCTGCACCGCCCCACCCGGCCGGGACGCCCGGCCCGGGTGAGGCCCACCGCGACGGTCAAGGGCCGCCGCCGCGGTGGGCGGTGGACCCGTAACGGGCGCCGCGGCGACCGCATGCACCTCGCCTCGTACGTGTCCGCGCAGGCCTTCACCCGCAGCCTGCTCGACCTGCTGGTCCCAGGCGGTGTCGGCAGGACGACCATCGACGAGATCGAGCGCCAGGTCCAGCGGCTGCCCGACGGCGTCCCGGCGAAGGACGCCCTGCTCGCACTGCTGCGGGACACCGGCAACGATATCGACAGGTTCCGCCGGAACGTGGAGCACTGGTACGACGAGCAGATGGGCCGGGTCAGCGGCTGGTACAAGCGGTGGGCACAGTGGCGGCTGCTCATCGCCGGGGCCGTCCTCGCCGTGCTGGTCAACGTCGACAGCATCGCCATCGCCCAGACGCTCTACCAGGACGAGCCGGTACGCAGCGCAGTGGTCGCGCAGGCGGTCTCCGCCCAGGGCTGTCCCGAGACGCCCGGTGCGGAGCGCGACGCGTGCCTGGACCGGCAGCAGGCGCTGCTGCGCGACCTGCCGCTGCCGCTCGGCTGGGGCTTCGACCAGGCCGTCACCCGGTGCCGCGAGTACAGCGGGGGCGAGGCGTGCCTGCCGCACGTCGAGAACTTCGTGCCCTTCCTGTGGGACGCGGCCACCCGCAACGGGCTCGACGCGATCCTGCTCAAGCTGCTCGGCTGGATCCTGACGGCCGTTGCCGTGGCGTTCGGCGCTCCGTTCTGGTTCGACGCGCTGAGCAAGCTGGGCTCGCTGCGGACCGCCGGGCGCCGGCCGGGAGAGAACGCCCCGTACAACCTCGAGCGGGCCGGGTCTGCGGAACCGTCGCGAGCCGGGTAGCAGGCCGACCGGCCAGACCGCCGACCTGCTCCCCACCCGCGTCGCCGTCAACCGAGTCCGCGCCGAGGCCGACAGGACCACCGGATCCGGCCCGATACGGCCGGATCCGGTACCGCTGTGCTCGGCCGCCGGCAATGCTGTACCCGGTCGGGCCTGGAGCGCGGCCGGGCCGTCCCCGCCGCTTGGGAGTCAGCCGCTGAAGGACTCGGGGCCGAAGCGGCCCCACGCCACGAAGACGGCCAGGGCGAGCAGCACCAGGGGCGCCCCGATCAGCTTGGCCTCGTTACGGCGGAGGTGCGTGATGGTCGCGCCAACCATCACCAGCACCAGGCCGACGGCGGCCAGCGGCACCAGGACCGGCACGATGTCGAGCGCGGCGGGCAGGATCAGGCCCACCGCAGCCAGGATCTCGAGGGCACCGATGGCCTTGATGGCGCCGGGGCTGAAGTCCTCGACCCAGCCGAAGCCGGAGGCGGCCAGCTTCTCCTTGGGCTGGACCAGCTTCATGACGCCGCTGGCCAGGAAGACCGCGGCCAGCAGCCCCGCAACGACCCATAGAGCGATGTTCATGAGGTTCTCCCTCCAAAGTGGAGGCGACCGCAGGCTCGAAGTCGCCGCCATTTCTGCCCGTGTTCGTCCCAGTGGTGCGACGAAACAGTCCTTCGTAACGTGAGGCGAGGGTAGATGCGACCAGGGGAGTCGGCAAGACCATGAGCACGCCGTCCGGGCCAGGAGACGGCCGTCTCGGTCCGGGCTTGAGCGCGGTCATGAGTGAGCCGGCACGGGCCAGGTGGGAGAGCTAGATAGGCGAAGGGCAGATGGGATCGGCTGGTCAGGCGACCTTCGTCGCGCACAGGACGGCCGGGACGGGGATGACGTCCGGTGGTATGTCGGCGGGGTCCTTGGCGACCGCCTTGGTGACCCTGAACCCGCACTCCTCCAGCCAGCTCCGGTACGTCGACAGCTTCTGCGGCCCGCCCTGGCCCATGGTGCAGCCGATGAAGAAGGCCGGGAAGAAGTCGACGTTGTAGTTGTCGGAGTCCGCGATGTTCTCGGGGTACACCGGCACCATGATGTTGACCTGCCCACCGACCTCCAGCGACCGGTTGACACCTTTGAGAATCTTAAATACGTCATCCTTGTCGAACATGTCCAGGAAATGCTTGACCAGCACGACGTCAAAGCCCTTGGGGACTCCGTCGAAGACGTCCCCGCCGATGAACGAGCAGTGCTCCGCCACGCCGTGTGCCCGGAAGTTCCGAAGGCACTCGGCTTCCTTCTCGGGCAGGTCGAAGGTGGTGACCCGGAGCCCGGGCGACGCCTTCAGCTGGTAGGTGTGGATGGCCCCTAGGCCGGTGTTTCCGGCGAGGTCGAGCACCTGCGCGCCGGACGGGATGTCGATGTTTCCGAAGAACCACGGGTCGATGCGGGCGGTGACGCTGTCCATCAATGTCGCCCAGGACTCGCGCAGGTCCTTGTGCTCGGCCACGGCGCCGTACAGGGTGCCCTCGGCTCCATAGAGCTCCTTCAGGCCGACGAGTGTGCCGGTCCGCGCGCTTTCGGTGAGGTAGAACAGCTGCCTGAGCGCGACCACCTTAATCATGTTCATATAGGTGAGCGCGCGCTGGAGGTCGGCCTTTGCGACGCCCGCGAGCGCGTCGAGGGAGTAGCCGCCGGAACCTTCGTCGTACGCGACGAAGCCCTCCTTGACCAGCAGGTGCAGGAGCTGCTCCACGGCGTCCGGCTTGGCGCCGGCGGCGTCGCCGAGCTTGGCCGCGGTCATGCCGGGGTTCTCCCGAAGCGTATCCACTAGGCCGAGCTCGAAGCAGGACAGCAGGGTCATGAACCGCGAGGGTCCCACCATATATTCGCGAACTCGCGCGAGCGTGGCTTCTGGCGTCATCGTACTGTTCCCCTTCGGGTTGGTGGTCACGCCCGCTTCTCCAGCTGTTCGTGGAGCCGGCGGGACAGCTCGACCCGCCGCACCTTCAGCGTGGCGGTCCGAGGTAGCTCGGCCTGCGGGATCTGGATCGGGTCGGCCAGCTGGGGGAAGTCGGCGACGGCCGCGCGCCAGCGGTCCCGGTCCAGCGGCTTGTCCTCGTTGGTGCAGATCACCGGGACCGGCTCGGACCTCGGGCCCGTCACCACGACAAGCTCGCTCAGCTCCTCGAGCCTGCTCAACATGAGATCCTCGATCTCGAGGCTGCTGCGGACGCCGGGGATCATGTCCACCTCCCGGTCGAGCATGTGCAGGCAGCCACGCCTGGTGCGGTAGCCGACGTCCCCCGTCCGCCACCAGCCGTCGTGCATGTTGGCGTCGAACCGCTCCTGCTCGCCGAAGTAGGTCTTTGCCAGGCCCTCCCACCCGACCTCGATGAAGCCGGGGTTCTTCTCTGAGGGCCGCTTGCCGTCCCGGCTCACCACGCGGACCTTCGCCGAGCCCGGCATGGGGAACCCGACACAGCGTCCGTCCATCCGAAGGGCGGACCTGCGGAAGTAGGGCCGGCCGACGGCCGGGCCGACCTCGCTCTGCCCGTAGATCTGGAAGAACAGCGGCGCTCGCCGCCCGGACGACTCGAGCAGCCGGCTGATCGTTCTGGGGTGGATCGCGTCGAACGTGCTGCTGAAGTACCGCACCGACGCGAACGGCCTCCGCGGGTCGTCGGTGAGCCCCTCCCACTCCATCAACGAGTTGGGCAGGGCCTCGATGAACCCTGGCCGGTGCTCGAGGAACAACCTGGCGACCTCGTCAGGGTCGGACTCGTTCATGAGCAGGACCGGTATGTCCCGCAGAAGCGCCAGCGCCATCGCCGCGAACATCCGCGAGTGCACGAAGGAGATGTGGATCGCCACGGTCTCCCGTTTCCTGATCAGCGACAGGAGCCACCACTGTGGCGTGAGCCGGGCGGCCATGCTCCGCGGCGTATGAACGACGAGCTTGGGCAGCCCGGTGGTGCCGGAGGTATGGGTGACCATCGCAGGCTCGTCCTGCGCCCGGAGCACCGGTCGGACCCGCGGTGCCCCGGCAAGCTCGGTGAGCGATGCGGTGCCCGGCCTGCTTCCGGTCACGACGACCACCCGTTTGGTGAGGTCAGCTACTGGCACCTCGGCCAGCACGTCGAGCTTGTGCCCGTCGGTGAGCAGGTGTGGCCGGTGCAGCCGGGTGAGCAGGGCGGCGACGGTCGCAGCGTCCAGAGCGGGGGACAGCATCACCGGAACCGCCCCGACGCGCGCCGCCGCGATGGCGAGTATCCAGACGTCGAAGTTGGCGGTCTTGTAGATCGCGAGATGTTCGTCGGGCCGGACCCCGGCCGCCCACAGCCGGCCGGCCAGGTCATCCACGTGGCCGGCGAGCTCGGCTACCGTCAGGCGCCGTCCCGCCTCCGGGAGGATGTCCAGGTCGTGGTCGAGAGTGAGCAGCGTGGAGCCGTTCCTGGCCGCAGCCGTCTCCGGCAGGATGCCGAGATGGAGACCGCGCTTCCGGATCGACCTGTGAAGCATGAAGCCAGTCACCAGACCGCTCCTTTACTACGGTGTTCGATGGGTATGCGGGCTGTCGTTGGTTCGGCGGTGTGCGCGGACCCGCCAACAAGCGCCGAGGTGGGCGAGCGGCCGCCCGGGTGGTGAGTCCCATCTACATCGGTTGGCATCAGCCCTGACGGTGTCCTCTTCCCGCTGCTCTGTTGTGTACCGAGCATCGACTACAGGACTTGACTGCGACTGTGCAACGGGTTGGCGCCGGCTTGGCGACCCGTCACCGGGCGCGGCTCCTCGCCACGAAGGGCGTCGGGCCGGCGGCACGACAAAGGCCGCCGCCGGCGGGCGGGCCGGGCGAATGACGGCCGCATGGGCTGCGCGGGTGTCCGCCTCGCGCCCGCCGCTGGGCGCGTCACCGGCCGGCCGGCCGGCTCGTTTTCGGCAGCTGGTCTCGAGTGGACGCCAAGCCGGCACCAAGCCGATAGCAAGAGAGATGGACGACAATGTCTAGCGTATCCCCAGAACTGACCTTGAAGTGCGCATTGGCAGCGGTATTGCAATTGACCTTGCTGTGATCAAAGGGGAGCCTCGGGAGACGGGCTATGCCAACCTTGTGCAAGCCGTCGGTGAGTGTGCCGGAGTACGTCGTGACGATGGAGGAGACCCTGGAGTTTGCTTCGCGGCTGCATGCGGGAAAGCCGCAGCTTCCGTTGGCGCTTCGGCTTATTCGGAACACGGGGGTACGGAAGCGGCACGTGGTCCAGCCTATTGAGCAGACACTGCGGCACCCTGGCTTCGAGGAGCGTAACCGCATCTACGAGTACGAGTCGAAGAGGCGGTGCCCCGAGGTTGTCGAGGATGCGTTGGCGAGCGCCGGCCTGGCGCCGCGCGATATTGACATGATTATCTACGTATCCTGTACCGGATTTCTGATGCCGTCGCTGACGGCGTGGCTGATCAACAGCATGGGGTTCCGGTCGGACACCCGGCAGGTGCCTATCGCGCAGCTGGGCTGCGCGGCGGGTGGTGCGGCGATCGGCCGGGCGCATGACTTCTGTACGGCGTACCCGGGCAGCAACGTCCTGATCGTCTCGTGTGAGCTGTGCTCGTTGTGCTACCAGCCGGACGACGACGGTATCGGGTCGTTGCTGTCGGACGGGTTGTTCGGTGACGCGGTCGCGGCTGCGGTCGTGCGGGGCAGCGGCGGTACCGGGGTGGCGCTGGAGCGCAACGCGTCGTACCTCATCCCGCACACCGAGGAGTGGATCTCCTACGCGGTACGGGCCACGGGGTTCCACTTCCAGCTGGACCGGCGGGTGCCGGGGACGATGGAGCCGCTGGCCCCGGTGCTGCGCGCGCTCGTCGCCGACCACGGGTGGGATATCGGCGGCCTTGACTTCTACATCATCCATGCGGGTGGTCCGCGGATCCTGGACGACCTGGGCAGGTTCCTTGACGTCGACCGGAAGATGTTCCGGCACAGCTGGGCGACCCTGACCGAGTACGGAAACATCGCCAGCGCGGTGGTGCTGGATGCGCTGCGCAGGCTGTTTGACGAGGACATGACGATGCCGGGTGCCACCGGCGTGATCGCGGGTTTCGGTCCCGGTATCACCGCTGAGATGGCGGTGGGCAGCTGGACCGTTGACGCGACTGCCGACGCGCCAGGGGACGTGGCGCAGGTCTGGCGCAGATGGTAAGGAGGCGAGCGGTATGAGCGGTCATATTGTCCTGCCCGGTCAGGGGCGGCGGCTGGTCACGAAGGCGCAGGAGGTGACGTTCAAGGTCACCGGGGCGGACGGCTGTGCCTTCTCGTGCTTCGAGGTGGTGGTCCCGCCGGGTTTCGATGTGGGCGCGCACACCCATCACCGTTCGCAGGAGCTGTTCTACGTCCTGGAGGGCGAGCTTGACCTGCTGGCGTTCGAGCCGGTCCAGCGGACCGGGGAAGGCTGGCAGGACTGGGAGTCCGCTGGTGGGGACCGGGTGGTGCGAGCGGGCGCGGGGAGCTGCATGTTCGTGCCGACTGGGTGTCCGCACGCGTTCCGCAACCCGACGGACCGGCCGGCGCGGATGCTGTTCCACAGCTACCCTTCGCCGGACCATGAGCGCTACTTTGAGGAGATCTGTGAGATCTTCTCGGCCGGCGAGGCGGTGGACCCGGATGCGGTGCAGCGGCTGCGTGACCGTTATGACGTCCGCCAGATCACGCCGCTGCGCTACGGGCCGCCCGCGCTCCTGGGCGCCCACCGAGAGACCGGGCGTGAGGGGTAGCGGGAGGTGACCACAATGGACATGGTTCCGCTGGTTCACGCGAGCCTGGGCGAGCGGGAGCTGGCAGCCGTCGCGGAGGTGTTCGCCTCGGGCTGGCCGGCTGGCCAGGGCCCGCGGGGCAAGGCGCTGGAGGAGCAGCTGGCCCAACGGTACGGTGCGGGTGGCGTGGTCGCGCTGAGCAGCTGCGGCGCCGCGCTGCACCTGGCCCTGCTCGCGCTGGGCGTCGGGCCGGGCGACGAGGTGGTCGTGGCCGACTTCACGTTCCCGGCTCCTGCCCACGCGGTGCGCTGCGTCGGCGCGGTCCCGGTCTTCGCCGACGTGCGTGCCGACACCGGCACGATAGACCCCCAGGCGGTGGCGGAGCTGGTTGGTCCGCGGACGGTCGGGGTCATCGCGGTGGACACGCTCGGCCTGCCCGCAGACTACGCGGAGCTGAGGTCGGTTGTGGACCGTCATGGGCTGTTCCTCATCGAGGACGCCGCGTGCGCGGTCGGTGCGACGTACCAGGGTCGCCCGGCGGGTGCGCTGGCCCCGGTGGCCTGCCTGTCCTTCCACGGGCGCAAGGGCGCCACCAGTGGTGAGGGTGGGGCCCTGCTCACCACCGACCCGGCGCTCGCCGCGGACGCGAGGCTGCGCTCGTCCTTCGGCATCGCCAGCATCTTCGACCAGGCGCGGGTTGTCGGCCTGCCGGTGCCGGTGTTCACCGAGATCGGCTACAACTACAAGCTGTCCGACATCGCCGCGGCGATCCTGCAGGTGCAGCTGGACCGGATCGACGAGCTGCTGGAGCACCGCCAGGCGGTCGCGGCGCGCTATGCCGAGCTGCTCGCCGGTGAGGAGCTGGTCACCCTGCCGTACGTGCCGGCGGACCGGACCCACGCCTGGCAGTCCTACCTGGTCATGCTGGACCCGGCCGTGGACCGGGCGGCGGTCGCCACCGACCTGCGTGCCCAGGGCATCGGCTGCGGGCACGGTACGTGGGCGTGCCACCTGCAGCCGGTCTACGAGGCCAAGCAGGCGTGCCCGGTCTCGGCCGACCTCTTCCAGCGCGGCCTGGCCATCCCGATGCACGCCGAGCTGAGCAAGGACCAGGTCGAACGGGTCGCGCAGGCGCTACGCACCGCGCTGCGGACCCACGCGCAGGCACACCCGACCCAGGCACCGGCCCACCAGTCCCAGCAGAAGGGGGCGGCATGAGCGGCAGCCAGCCGACGTCGGAGCGGGTGATGCTGCTCGCCAACGGCTACTGGGCCACCGCCATCCTCGGGACGGCGGCCACCTACTCGCTGTTCACCCACCTCCAATCCGGTGCGGACACCGCCGAGCAGCTGGCCGCCCGGGCCGGGATCTCCACCCGGGGCGCGCAGACCCTCCTCGACGGGCTCGTCGCCCTGGACCTGGTCGAGCTGCATGAGGGCAGCTACCGCAACACCGCCGAGGCGGCCACCTTCCTCGTCGAAGGCCAGCCCGCCTGCCTGAGCAGCTTCGCCAAGCTCAAGCTGGCCCACATGAGCAGCGTGGCCGCCCTGCCCGACATCGTGCGCACCGGCGGACCGGTAGCCAACGCAACGGTGGAGGTGCCCAACAACCCCCACTGGGAGAAGATGGTCCGGGACATCGCCGCGCTGTCCGTCCCGGTCGCGACGATCGCCGCCGACCTGCTCCAGCTGGCCGACGCCGGAGAGGTCTCGATCCTGGACGTCGGCGGCGGCTCCGGCATCTACTCCGCCATCTGGCTCGGGCTCAACCCCGCGGCCCGTGCCACCCAGCTCGACTGGGGACCCGTCAACGCGATCGCCCGCCGGCTCACCGCCGAGCACCGCGTGGCCGACCGGCTCACCTGCATCGACGGTGACTTCCACACCACCGACCTCGGCACCGCCGCATACGACATCGCGGTGTACTCACACATCGCCCACCAGGAGGGGCCCGACGACAACATAGCCCTCCTCGCCAGGATCCGCACCGCCCTCAAACCCGGCGGCACCCTCGTCATCTGCGACTACGTCGTCCACGACGACCGGACCGGCCCACCGTTCCCTCTCCTCTTCGCCGCGGAGATGCTCCTCAAGAGCAACGACGGAGGTACCTGGCGACAGGCCGACTACCACACCTGGCTCACCAAGAGTGGCTACCAGCACATCTCTTTCCACCCCACACCCACACCCGGCACACTCATCCTCGCCCGATAGCAGACCCGCCGTGTGGACGAATGACGACTTGGAGGATGGATGTCCGGGACCGCTGACCTGGCCGGTCTCTACTCAGCCATTGAGGAGTCAGCCCGGCTGGTGGACGCACCCTGCTCGCGTGACAAGGTCTGGCCTGTCCTGACCGCGTACGGGGACGCGCTCGCGCGGGCCGTGGTTGCTTTCCGGGTGGCGACCGGCGCGCGCCGCGCGGGAGAGCTTGACTGCCGCTTCACGATGCTGCCGAAGGACGTCGACCCATACGCCCTCGCCCTGTCGAACGGCCTCACCGCGAAGACCGCCCATCCTGTCGGTGCCCTGCTCGCGGACATCTCGGAACGATGCCCCGTTGACTGTTATGGTATCGACTTCGGAGTCGTCGACGGCTTCAAGAAGACCTGGTCGTTCTTCCCTCCGGATGAGCTGCAAGGGCTGCCGAAGCTTGCCGGCATCCCGTCCATGCCGCGCAGCCTGGCCGAGAACCACGACTTTTTCGCCCGCCACGGCCTGGACGACAACGTGAGCCTGGTCGGGATCGACTACCAGCACCGGACGGCGAACTTCTACTTCGGCGAGATACCCGCCGAGTGCTTCGAACCGAAGACCATCGTGTCGATGCTCCGCGAGGTCGGGCTGCCGGACCCGAGCGAGCAGATGCTGAGCCTCGGCGAGAGAGCCTTCGGGATCTACACCACCCTGGGCTGGGACTCCGCAAAGGTCGAGCGGATCACATTTGCCGTGATGACCCCGGATCCGACGACCCTTCCCACCCGGCTCGAGCCAAAGATCGAGCAGTTCGTGAGAAGTGCCCCGTACACGTACGACGCTGCCGACCGTAGGTTCGTCTACGCCGTCACGGCGTCGAAGGGCGGAGAGTACTACAAGCTTCAGTCGTACTATCAGTGGCGTCCGCAGATGCTGAACCTGATGCTACTGGCTGGCTCCGTCGAGGAGCCCGCATAGCGTCTCACCCGTTAGTGGGCGTCTGAGAACATCTCCGGCCGGCTCGTCGCCGCCCGGATCACGGGAGGCAGGTGACCCGCCATGGTTGCTCGGGAGCTGCAGCTGGTGGAGCTCGTCGACGGGGCTGGTGCCGCCACCGGTTCCTGCACTGTCGCCGAGGCGCACACCGCGCCCGGCCGGTTGCACCGGGCGTTCTCGGTGATGCTGCTGGACGATCTGGGCCGCGTCCTGGTTCAGCAGCGGGCCGCGGAGAAGACCCGGTTCGCGCTGCGCTGGGCCAACGCCTGCTGCGGTCACCCGGCCCCCGGGCAGACCGTGTTCGACGCCGCCGCCCAGCGGCTGGTCGAGGAGATCGGGATGCACGGGGTGACGCTGCACCAGGCTGGCGTGTACCTGTACCGGGCCGAGGACCCGCAGACCGGCCGGGTCGAGCACGAGTACGACCACGTCCTGGTCGGCCGGGTGCCGGCGGACCCCGGCCTGCGCCTGGACCCCGCCGAGGTGGCCGGTGTCCGATGGCTGGTGCCGGACCGGCTGCGCGTTGACCTGGTGGACAGCCCGGACCGGTACTCGCCCTGGCTGGGCGGCGTGCTCGCAGTGGCCACCGAGGCCGCCGACCGCCTGCCGGAAGCCGCCGCACTCGCCCACCCGCCGGCCGGCGACACCGTGACCGCCGACGGTGCCGCTCCCGCCGGATCGGCTGGTAGCTCAGCCGGCCGCGTGATGGGTGGCTCGCAGGGGACCTGACCCATCCAGCCGGACGACCAGGCAGGGGCACCAACGACTGGACACAAGGAAAGAGGACCGATAAGCCGTTGCGTGCCCTGACCACCGGTCTTCGGGCCGGAGCGCCAGCCGGAGCGTTGACCGCAAGCTATCACTCAGGGAAGATGGACCGCTGGGTCTCCTGTTCGGACAAGTGCTAGAACTGGCATTGGAGGGTGGATGTCCGGGGCCAAGGCGGAAGACGTATATTCGGCCATGGAGGAGTCGGCTCGGCTGCTGGATGTAGCCTGTTCACGTGACAAGGTCTGGCCGGTCCTGACCGCCTACGAGGACGCACTCGCAGGGGCCGTAATTGTTTTCAGCATGGCGACCAGCGAGCGCCACGCAGGAGAGCTTGACTACACCATCACGGTGCCTTTAGGGGACAGTGACCCGTACGCCGTCGCCCTGTCGAACGGCCTTACCGCCGAGACGGACCACCCCGTCGGCGCACTGCTGGCGGACATCCGACAGCAGTGCCCCATCCGTGGCTACGCTATTGACTGCGGAGTCGTCGGCGGCTTCAAGAAGACCTACGCGTTCTTCCCTCTCGACGACCTGCAGGGGCTGTCGAAGCTTGCCGACATCCCGTCCATGCCACGGGCGCTGGCCGAGAATGCCAGCTGCTTCGCCCGCTACGGTCTGGACGACAAGGTGACGATGGTCGGGATCGACTATCAGAAGAAAACGATGAATGTTTACTTCGGTAGGTTCCCTGCTGAGTGCCTCGACCCAAAGACCGTCCTGTCGATGCTGGGCGAGATCGGGCTGCCGGAGCTGGATGAGCAGCTGCTGGAGTTCGTCCAGAAGTCGTTCTCGATCTATATCACCGTCGGCTGGGACTCTCCAAAGATCGATCGGATCTGCTTTGCCGTGATAACCCCGGACTCGACAGCACTTCCCGCTCGGGTCGAACCAGAGCTCGGGCACTTCGCGAAGAGCTCCCCGTACGCGTACGATGGCGAGCGGATACTCGTCTACGGTGCCACGCTGTCGCCCGACGGGGTCTACTACAAGCTCGGGTCGTACTATCAAATGGCACCGGAGACGTGGAAGCTGCTGCAGACGTCCGGCGCGATCCAGGACCGGGTATGACATCGCGCCGGTCGATGGGTGCCTGAGCCTGGACATCATCCCAGCCTGGCGTTTCGGTCGACCCTGGAGCTTCTCCCGGTCGGCATCGGGGACACGTCGCCATGCATGGAGCCTTGCCGAGGCTGGGACGCTCCGTGCATGGCGACCGGACACCGCATCCAGGTCCGGGCCGGCACGACCTCCGTCGCCAAGACCTGGCGGCTGAGCAGCTCCTCAGCGGCACGCCGCCCAGGTCGCCCCGGGCGATCCCGGGCGCTGGCCCATGCGATCATTGACACGGCGGAATGCGAGTCGGTCCCGCAGCACATCCTGGCTCGACGGGTTGACCACGCAGCACGTCCTCTGCCCGCTGTTTACGTCCAGTCACTGAAAGGAGCACTTACCGCATGTCCACGCAGGTTGACATTCCCGGTTACGTCGCCGGCACCTGGGTAATCGACACCGCCCGCTCCGACGTGTCCTTCCAGGTCCGCCAGCTCGGCGTCTTCACGATCGGTGGCACCTTCGACGACTTCGAGGGCACGATCGTGACCAGGGAGAACCCGCGGGACTCGTCGGTGAGCGCAGTCATCAGGACCGCGTCGGTGAACACCAAGAACAAGATCCGCGACAGGCATCTTCGTACGGATGACTTCCTGAAGGTCGAGCAGTACCCCACGATGACCTTCGCCTCGACGGGGGTGCGGGTCGACGGGGACAGCTTTCTTGTCGACGGTGACCTGACCATTCTCGCGGTGACGAAGCAGGTGACGCTGACCGTGGAGACCAACGGCTTCGGCGTCGGCCATGACGGCAAGCCGCTGGCCCGGTTCTCGGCCTATACCGAGGTCAACAACCGTGAGTACGGCGTGATCCGTGGCGCGACGGCGGTCGTGGCCAGCAATAAGATCAAGGTCATCCTCAAGATCGAAGCCAACAAGCAGGACTGAGGTACGTGCGAAAGGAACGGGCCTGAGCAGCGGCCCGCGCCAGCAGCCGTCGAAGGTCGGCTGCTGGCGCGGCGTGGCGTTCCCGCCCGGCCCGCTGCAGCACGGCCAGCTACCGCACGGCCCGTTGTGGCCAGGTCTGGGGCTTGGCGAGGTCACCGAGGACGCGCAGCTTGGCCGCGACCGCGACCGCCTCAGCCTCGCTGTCGGCCAGGACGAAGAGCGTGAAGCGCTGCTGGAGGTGCGCGATCACCAGCTGCCCTTGTGCGCGGCGGTACGGGGCGGTCCACTGGCCGGCTGCCGGCGACCGTCAGGTTCGGGCGGAGCTCGTCCTTTGTGGAGCCCGGGTCGTGCGGGAGGATCGGCTCCAGGCGGACACTGAGCGTGGTGCCGTCGGCCTTGCCCAGCGTGAAGCCCGAGTACCACCACACGCCGAGCCCCGGATGGTCTCCGCCGCCGTCCAGCCGCGTGCTGATGCCCACGTGCGACCCGGTCCACCGGGTTCCGGGCGGCACCGCCGTGGCCTGGAGCGGCTGTACGCAGTGCTGGGCGCGGTCCAGGAGCAGGGTCTGGGCGACCGTGCGGAAGGCGTGCTCGCTCCAGTCCCGGGCGACGATGCGTGCCCACAGGCCGTCGACCGGCTGCCAGCGCAGCTTCCACGTCGGGGGCGACGGCGGCGTGGAGTCGGGTGGGGCGAAGCGCTCCAGCGTCGCCGGGCGGCCGCGGACGGTGGTCTGCTGGGTCAGCTCCGGCTTCGCTGGCGGGATGAGGACCGTCCGGCCGCCCGGGGCCGTGTACTCGTGGGGTCTTTCGTCCGGTGCCACCACCTGGGTCATGGCCAGCTGCACTGTGATGTCCCGCGCGGCGCTGTCCGTGGGGTCCAGGCCGATCCAGACGCCCTCGGTCCCCGGCTCGGTGAACCACTGCGTCCCGGCGTCCCCGCGCCACCGCACCGGCCGCCAGGTCAGGCGCGCTGCGCGCCTCCTCGGCGAGCTCGCGCAGCGTACCGCGCAGGACCTTGTCGATGTCACTCATCTGGCTGCCTCCCAGTCCAGCTCGGGCACCAGCTCCCGCTCTCATACGCGACAGCCGGCCGCAGTTAGGCACCAGCGCGCGAGAAGGGTGCAGAAACCTGCCCCACCGGCGCGTGGCACGATGTCCCGGCACGCTGGCGGGTCGAGGGGCGGATGGGCGGACACCACATCGAGGTGGCGGAGCCACCAGCCACTGCTCTGAAGCCAGCTGCTGCTCTGAAGCCGGCCGCTGCCGTGGCGGAGCCGCCGCCCGTACGGGACCGCGGCGGCGCGTGGGCGCGTTCGGCTGGCTACCGCCCGTTGCTGCTGCTCCTGCTGCTTTCAGGGGCCATGTCGTCACTGCCGCTCGGGGTGCTGTCCCTCTTCGCCAAGGACGCGCTGGGCGCCTCCGACGTCATGATCACCGTCTACTTCGTCGCGGTCGCGTCCACCGGCACGCTGGTCATGCTGGGCAGCGGGCGCCGGTCCGACCGGGCCGGCCGCCGCGACCGGGTGGTCCGGCTGAGCCTCGCCTGGCTGGTGCTGGGCTACCTTGCCCTGTCGCTGGCGCGCTCGTACCCGGTGCTGCTCCTCGTCGGTGTCGGGTTCTTCCCGGCCCTCGGGGTGGCGAACGCGCAGCTCTTCGCCCTCGCCAGGGACCTGGTCGAACGCCGCGAGGACGACGGGGCGTCCATCGTGGTGGTCAGCGCGTTCCGGATCTCGTACTCGGTCGGCTCCTTTCTCGGCTTCGGCCTGGGCGGCATCGCGCTCGCCTACCTCGACGCGCGGACGGTCTTCCGGCTTTCGGCCGGCATCGGCCTGGTGTGCCTGCTGGTGTCCTGGTCGGTACGCGCGCCCGAGCGCGGGCCTGGTCGCGGGCCGCATCCCCGCCGCCTGCCCGCCGGAGACCCGGCCCACGCCGCAGGCGGCGCGCCTGCGGCGGACGAGGGCCGGGGACGGCGGCTGCTGTTGCTGTTCACCGCCACCATGGTGCTGTTCGCCAGCGGGCGCGTGATGCAGGTCTCGCAGCTGCCGTTGGTCCTGCGCGACGACCTCGGCGCACCGGTCTCCGCGGTCGGTCTGGTCCTGGCGGCTCCTCCGCTGGCCGAGCTGGCGCTGATGCCGCTGGTCGCGTGGGCCGCTCTGCGGTTCGGGCGGGGGCTGGTGCTCCTCGCCGGGGCCGCGGCCAGCGTCGGCTACTACGCCGGGCTCGCGGTGGCCTCGGCCTGGCCGCAGCTCGCGGCGCTACAGCTGCTCTACGCGTTCTTCGGCGCCGCCGTGCTCATGGTCGGCATCGACCTTGCGCAGCGCCTGCTCGCCGGCCAGGCCGGGTACGCCACATCGTGGTACTTCAGCCACGAGAACTGGGCGGTGGTCAGCGGGAGCCTGGTCGCCACCGCCTCGGTGCAGCTCGTCGGACGGCAGGCGGGTTTCGTGGTGCCGAGCGTGCTCTGTGCCGTCGCGCTGGTCGCGGTTACCGTGCTCTTCCTACGCCACCCGGGCAGCTTCGACCTGCTGCGGCGCCCGCCTACCGCGGGGCGCCTGCTCACCAGGGCAGGTCGGCGCCGTCGGCGGTAACGAACCGGCCGTTGAGCTTTGCGCCGTCGCGGCACACCGTGCGCAGCAGGCGGCTGGCGCAGTCCCCCGGGTCGGTGGGCGCGTCCGGTCCGCCCATGCCGGTGCGCAGCCAGCCGGGGTCGACCGCGACCGCGCAGCCGTTGAGCCCGTCCAGCTGGCGGGCGAGCTTGCGGGTTGCCATGTTGAGGGCGGCCTTGGTGACCGAGTAGCCGAACGACCCTGGACCGTCCACAGCCGTGAGCGACGCGCGGCTGGTGCTGATGTTGACGATGCAGGGCCGGGCGGACCGGCTCAGCAGCGGCAGGAACGCCTGGCAGGTGAGGACCGGGCCGACGACGTTGGTGTCGAACATCGCCCGCAGCGCTTCTGCTGACAGCTCGCCCAGCGGGCCCTTGCTCTGCGGCGCTGGCAGGCCGGGGATGCGGTTCACCGCGCCGTTGTTGATGAGCAGGTCCAGCTGGTCCAGCCGGTCCAGGCACTGCTGCGCGGCGTGACGGATGGAGTGCGGGTCACGGTAGTCCAGCTCGACCACGAGGGCGCGGCCCGGGTGGCGGCTGAGGACCGGATGCAGCGCGGTGGCCGCTGCGGTGCTGCGGACGCACGCCACCACGTCCGCATCGGTCGTGGTCAGAGCCGCTTCCACAAGGGACAGTCCCAGACCGCGGCTGGCGCCGGTGACAAGGACAGCGTGTGGCCAGGAGCCTGGCTGTGGGGAGGTGGACATCGCGCGTCATGGTAGGGCACGAAGACCCTGGCCGCCGCAGGCGGCTGTTCCTATGTTGTCTGCACAGAGCTGGATGAGCCAGGCGGGAGCGCGACGTACGCATGGGGACTGTGGAGCATGAGATCCTGAGATGGGCTGCTGGCGCGCTGGTGGGCCCGCCCGGTGACGTCCAGCTCGACCGCGACCGGCTGCTGCGGGCGGTGAGCTACAACCACCTGGCCACCCGGTTCCACCGGCGGCTGTCCACCGAGCGTCCACCGTGGGCGGACGAGGAGCTGCGGCTCGCAGCTCGCGAGCTGGGGACGCAGGCGGTGGCCCGCGCCCGGCGCCACTTCCGGGCCGCCGCCGAGCTGACCGCGCTGCTCGCCCGGCACGAGATACCTGTGGCCGTGCTCAAGGGCGTGACCGCGTACGTGCACCTGGGCGACGAGGCGGCGCTGACCTGGAGCGGCGACGTCGACCTGGTCACGGTGGCGCCGTACGACGCGCTGGTCCGGCTGGCCGCGGCCGGCTTCGCGGTCGACCACAAGGACCCGCCCCAGCCGTACGGTCGGGCCGTGTGGCACGAGGCCGCCAAGCTGCGGCGCGGGTGGCTGGAGGTCGACCTGCACCGGCACTTCCCGGCCTGGGGCTGCCCGTACGACGAGCCGGCCACCGACCCGGCGGCGCATCCGGGTGTCTGGCTCTGCCCAGGCGAGGCGCGACCCGGCCGGCTGGACGCGGCGACGCTGCTGCGGGACAGCGAGCTCGTCGGAGGGGACGACCTGGGCAAGATCCGCGTGGTGGGCCGCGAGATGGCGGTGGTGGTCAGCGCCTGCCACGTCTACGCCAGCTACCTCACCGAGATGACCCGGCAGTACGCCACCGTGCGGCTCGGCGAGCTCGCCAACATCGGCGCGCAGCTCACCCACCCGGCTTTTGACTGGCCGCACTTCCGCGCGCTGGTCGACCGGCACCGCGCCCACGACACGGTCTCGCTCACGCTCGCCATGCTGCGCCAGTGCCTCGGCATCGACCTGCCCGCCCCCGCCGCCCGGTGGCCGGCCGCGACCAGACGCTACCCGCGCGACCTGTGGTTCGCCCGGGGGAGCGGGGGGTTCCTGGTCAATCTCGGCGACGCCGAGGACTTCGACGACCTCTTCCTGCGGCACAGCCCGCTCGACCGGATCGTCGACCGCCTCGGCGCGAATGTGCTCCCGGTCTCGCCAGCGGCTGGCGGGGGTGGGCTGGTGGCTGGTGCGGGCGCCCCGGCCCGGGTGCTGGTCAGCGGGACCGGGCAGGGCCACCTGCCGGTGCGCCTGGCGGCGCAGGAGCATGGCGGCGGGCTGCGGGTGGAGGTGCGCATCCCCGCGCAGCCGGCGGAGTGCCAGATAGACATCTGTGTCAACCTGCGCGAGCGTGTCCTCGAGCTGGTCCGCCACCCGCAGGCCGAGACCTTCCTGTACGACCGGGCGTGCGAGCGGCGCACGTTCAGCTACCCGTACGAGTCGCAGCTGGTGGGGGATGAACATGTCTTCACGGTGACGCTGCCCCGCGCGCAGCTGGCGCCGGGTTCCCGCGGGACGGTCGCCGCGCTGCTCGGCGCCCGGGTCTGGGCTGCGGGTGGGGCGGTGGTGACCGCATCCACGCTGGTGCCGGTCCACCTGGTCACCGCACCGGTCCGGGTGGTCGCCGCATAGCTTCGCCCTGGGGCTGTCTTGCCGCCCGACGCCTTGCGGTCGGGTCGGTCGGACCGGTCGGATACGGTCGGCTACGCGAGGCGGCGTCCGCCTTGCGGGGAGGGAGGGCCCGTGGAGGAGAACGCGCGGCGCGACGCGCCCATCGTGGAGCTGGCGGGTGTGGACGGCGCCGGAAAGTCCACTGTGGCACAGGCCGTGGCGGAGGCGTTCGGCTGGCCGGCGCTGAAGTTCAACCCGTTCCCGCCCGCCTTCCACGCTACCTTGGGTCCTATCCGGGACCGGTTCGGGCAGCGCCATGTGGACGCCGCCCGGGCTCTGGCCCTGGGCATCTGCGTGCTGCAGGAGACCAGCACCCAGGCCGGCCCGGCCGTCTACGACCGGCACCTGGAGAGCGCGCTGATGTGGTGGTCGGTGATGGGCATCTCGCCGCTGCCGCAGCCAATGCTGGACGCGCTGCCGCGCCCGGACCTCGTCATCCTGCTCGACGTCGACCCGGCCGTCGCGTCGGGCCGGATGCTCGAGTCGCGCATCGAGACCCCACAGCTGCAGCGTTGGTTCTCCGAGTCGTGCGCCCGCTACCTGCGCGCGGCGGCGCGGGAGAAGGGCTGGGTCGTGGTCGACGCCGGCCGGCCGCTGCCGGAGGTGTGCGACGTGGTGCTCGCCGAGATCTCCGGCCGGCTGCGCGTCCCGTACGCCGCCCGCCAGGTATGACGGCTGCCTCTAGCGATGCGCAAATCCGCACGCTAGATAGGACGGGCGCCGGCCCGACGGGAAGGCAGCTGTAGCTCGGACGGTTCGTACTGGGCGGGGGAGGGGCACTGGTTGTCCGGCACCGGTTGAAAAGTCTCAGCGGTATGGAACGTTCTTCCCGACTCCGGCAGGTAGCTGAACCGGCCATGCAGCAGAACTGCGGATGCGGAGCAGGGCACGGTGGTGACGTAGCTGTAGCGTGTTGAGAGCCCCGGCTCGATGAATGTGTGGCGCCATCCAGTAGGTAGCCACGAGCCGTCCACAAGGAGATGAGGTATGCGGGTCTGTCCGTCGATCTCGGGACCGGGGACCAAGTCGTCCTCCGGATAGATGCAGCGTAGGTCGAAGGTGAGTTCGCGAGTCTCGTAACGCACGAGTCCGTTGTTGTCGAGAAGAGCCGCAAGCTCGACCAACCAAGACTCGCCATGCCGAGCGACAAACCTGACCTCGACTGAGAAGTCGATCCGTTCCGCGGTTTCGCGCAGCTGTCGTCGACGACTGTCCTCTCTCTTCCAGGATAGTCGCTGTGACCAGAGTGCCAGGATGTGGCCGACGACAATACCGAACATCCCGCTGAGTAGGCCGAGTATGACCTGGATAATGTCCACGTGCGGACTCCCACATGCTTGTCTGGCCATTGCTGTCAGTGCCTTCAGGCGGCTACCACGCTATCGGCGCGTCCAAGGCGCTGGCCGTGGCTGCGGGGCTTCGCCGTCGCCGCGTGCGCGGTCCAGTCAGCGGCCCACGAGGTCGGCCAGCCACTGGAGCCGGGGGTTGGGGCGGGCGGGGAAGAACGTGCCGAGGCACATCGCGAGGTACGCCTCCAGCAGCTGGCCTTCCGGCTCGGCCGATGGCGGCGGCGCGCCGCGTACCGCGGTCCAGCCCTGTGCGAGCAGGTCCAGTGCTGCCTGCTGGGCGCCGAAGCCGTTCGGCTCGGGGAACCGGGCCGCGAAGCGGATCTTCGCCCAGTCCTCGAGCGGGTGCCCCCAGCGGGCGTGCTCCCAGTCGAGGACCCGCACCACGGCGCCGCACCGGAGCAGGTTGTTCGGGCCGAAGTCGCCGTGCACCAGGCGCGGCTCGCCGCGCCACCCGGCGGCGGCCAGGCGCGGTGCGCTCCACCCCTCGACCCGGGCGGCCAGGGCCGGCTCGTGGCCGGCGAGGAGGCGTACCCCGGCTTGGAAGCGGGACGCGAAGGCGGCGCGCTGGTCGCCGAAGCGGTGTGCCCCGTCCAGCGAGCCCCACCACGTCCCGGTGCAGGCGTGGACCGCGCCGAGCAGCCGGCCCGCCGCGACGAGGTCCGCGGGGGCGCCCAGGTCCAGCGGCCGGCCGTCGAGCCACTCCAGCCGGGCGTACTCCGCCTCACCGTCGGCCCAGACGTCGACTACCTGCGGCACCGCGTCACCGAGCAGGCGCCGGGCGGTCCGCTCGTTCGCGACACCGGAGCCCCAGCACTTGAAGCGGGCGGTGTCCACGCTGGAGTACGTCTTGACGGCGGTCGGTGGCACAGTGGTGGGGTCGCGCGACACCTTGCCCGCCGGATGCGGGCCGGTCGGGTGCGGGCCGGTTGCATGCGGGTCGGTCGGGTGCGGGCCGGTCGGGTGCGGGGCCGTGGTCACGGCTCGTCCCGCGGCAGCCACAGTGGCAGGCTCGAGGTGTCGACGCCGTACTGCTTGGCCGCGTCCTGGACGGCCTCGAAGCCGGCGAGGTACGCGTTCGCGGTGACTACGCCCAGGCAGTGCCGGGTGGCGGACAGGCAGGCCGCGAGCGCCGTGTCGAACGAGGAGGCGTCCGGGAACAGCCCGGCCAGCAGCTGCTGCGGGTCGGGGAAGGCCTGGTCCAGCAGCCTCGCCCGGAAGGCCAGCGGCACCCGCCACTTGGGGTTGGGGTTGACGAGCATGTGGCACGCCAAGGCCGCGTCGAGCGCCGCCTCCACCGCCAGCCGGGCGCAGTACAGCGCCGACCACGACTCGCCCGGGCCGGTGAGCGTGGCCGCGTCCTCAGCCAGCGAGGCGACTGCGGCTGTCGACCACAGCGCATTGTGGATGTGCAGCAGGTCGGCGCCGGTCCGCTGGCGTAGCCGCTCAGCGGGTCCGTCCGGGCGGCGGACCAGGGCCCGGTCGCGGTAGAGCGCGTGGACCACCCGCCGGAACTGCTCCGGTATGAACGGCCACTGTGGACGGGCGGGGAACGTACCGGACACGAGCGGCGTCAGGTCGGGGATGAGGCTCCCGGCGGCGGTACCGACGACGTGCAGCTCCACCCTTGCCCCGCCGCACTCGGCGGCCAGGACGCCGACCGAGGCCGGCTCCGGACGGTCGGGGAAGCAGTAGAGGTCGATGTCTGAGCCCGTGTTCCCCAGGTCGTCGGCGAGCGAGCCGCCGAGGAAGACGTCGCACTCGCCGAGATCGCGGCGTACCGCGTCGAGCAGGGCCTCCTCGTCGATGTGCCACTGCTCGAACAGGTGCTCAGTCAGCACGGGGCCACCGTGGACAGCACGCCGGCAGGCAGCGGGGAGACCTCGGGCTGGAGCGTCCGGCGCGGTTGCGACCTGACCCTGGCATGGTGGCGGGCCCACGCGTCGGTGACCCACTCCAGCGTCCGCTCCGGGGCGTACCCGAGGTCTTGGCGCATCGCGTCGCTGCACACCGACTTGCCCACCCGGCTCGGCAGGGTGAGCCCGAGCCGCTGGGCGGCCTCGACCAGCCGCGGGAACCGCTCCTGGAGCACGGCCACGGCGTCCTCACCGAGGCGTGCCCGGTCTGCCCGGTCCAGCGGCAGGTCCGAGGCGACGCAGTACGCGCGGCGTGGCAGCGCCGGCGCGAGCGCCGACCGTACCAGCGCCTGGCAGGCGTCGGTGACGTCCAGGCCGGTGGAGAGCTTGCGCAGGTGGTAGCCGGACTGGGAGCCGAAGAAGAACCGTCCGAAACGGAGCGTGACACCCTCCAGCCCGGCCTCGGCCGCGCGCTGGACCAGCTGCTCGGCGGCGACCTTCGTCAGGTCGTAGATGTCCTCCGGGCGCAGCGGCGAGGACTCGTCCAGCACCAGGGCCGGACCGGCCGGAGAGCCGGCACCGTAGACCGAGGTGGACCCGGCGAGGACCAACCGGCGTACGCCGTCCCGAAGGGCCGCCTCGACGACCGTCTGCGTGCCGTTGACGTTGACCACCCAGAACCGCCTGCGGTCGGCGCCGCCGACCAGGTGTGCGCCGTGCAGCGCCGCGAGATGGAAGACGACGTCGCACCCGGTGAACAGGCCGGCCGGCAGGCTCTCCTGCCCGCCGAGGTCGCAGCGGACGAAGCGCATGCGCGGCATCGGGCTCGGCGGCCGGGTGTCGACCACGCGCACGTCATGGCCGGTGCTGGTGAGCAGGCGGGTCAGCCACGACCCGAGGCGTCCGGAGCCGCCGACCACAGCCGCGCTGAGACGAGGTGCCTGCTGCAGCTCACAGAGCCACGTCGCGACGGCGGGACCGCACTCGTCTGCCGACGTACGGCCACCCATCAGCGCCCCCCGCTACGTGTCGGATGGACCTCTTGCGACAGAGTACGCAGGACCACCGATTGCACGCATAGATGGTTCTTGTCACCTTTCTCCCGAGGACTGTACGATCCTCCATCCCGAAAGACAAACCACCAGCTCAGCCGCTACCGGCGTGGTCGCGCCGGTGGTACGCCGCGGCGAGGCGCTGCTGCTATCAGCCGGTGGATGTGGCGCCGGGCGCGGCGCCCACCCGGGGTCCGCGCGCGACGAAGACCACCGACCAGGTGCCGGCTGCGGTGTCCACCTGGTATGCGTAGCAGCCGGGAGCCCGGACCCGGGTGTAGCTCGGGTAGTCCTTCCAACCGCCGCTCTGGCCCTCGTACGAGCCGGTGTTCAGCAACAGCTCCGGCAGGGGCGGGTCCTCGAAGGCCAGCGGCTCCGGGCCGTCCAGGCGCCGGCCGCGTACCAGCACCGGCCCGGTGGCCGTCGGGTCGACCGCCCACAGCACCTTCTGCCCGCCCCAGGTCCGGTCGGTCCAGCTGGAGTGCTCGTCCGGTGCGAGGTACACCAGTACAGCGCCGGGGGCCAGGCCCGCCGGCCGGGCCGGACCCGCGCCGAACAGCGGGCCGAGCGCCGGGTCGGGGCGCTGGGTCCGGCCCGTCACAGGGCACCGGGCCCCGGGACGTACGGTCGGGTGCGTCCAGGGCCGCCGCAGCGCGGCCCCGGGATCGGAGGGCGTAGGGGAGACCACGGCCGAGGCCGGCGCCGAAGTCGGCGCCGGCCGCGGTGCCGGTGCCGCGCCACATCCGGCGGCCGAGAGCACGGCGCAGAACGCGGGTACGGTCACCCGCCAGCCTCGGCATGGTCTCATCTGCGCTCCTGTCCAGTGGCCGTGGTGGGGACGGCTGGCCGTGGTGGGACGGCGACCGGCCCACCCGGTGCCGTGCCCGCTAGCTTGCCGAGTCCGCGCGACCGGCCGGGGTTCCAGCGCTCGCCATGCCGCCGCTCAGGCGGTGAGCTGGTCAGGCGATGAAGCCGACGTTGAGCAGGACCGCCGGGGTGGGTATCCCGACGTTGCCGTCGTAGCAGCGGACCCGGATGCGCTCCACGCCGGCGTCGGGCCACCAGGCCTGGACCGTGCAGAACATCGGTGGGGTACCCATGATGGCGGCTGTCGCGTGGCCGCGGGGCACCGCCGCGTTGGGGAAGGAGACCAGGTAGTCCCCGACGCCCAGCTCGGCGACGGTCGGGGCGCCGCCGGCGGTGTTGCTCCAGCCGTCCAGCACCGGCAGGGCGCCGGTGAGGTCCACGGTGGCCGAGGCGCTGAGCACCTTGCGGGAGTAGGTGAGCGTGAACCGGGTGTCCACGTTGAACCCGGTGTCGTCGTGGCAGTGCACCTCGATGAGGTCGGGGTCGGCCACCAGGTCGGGGTCGAGGACCTGGCAGTGCCGGGCGCTGGACCCGTACGCGGTGGCGCGCAGCTGGCCGGAGGCCCACAGGGCCGGGCTGTCCTGGGCGAAGGCGCCCAGCTGGACCTGGTACCGGCCCACCGCGGAGCGGTACACCACGATCGGCTGGCCGGCCGAGTCGTACGACCAGGCCGCGGGTGGGGTGTGCCCGGCTGCGGGCGGCGTGGGGTCGTCGTTCCACAGGTAGCCCCGGGACGTGCCGTCCTTGCGGTTGGTCACGTGCGCGACGAACCGGGTGTCCACTGCGGCGCCCGCGGTGGTGAAGCACCGTACGTTGACGACCTCGTCGCCGAGCGACGGCCCGTACGAGCTGACCGTGCACAGGTGGTTGGTGCCGTAGGCGCCGGCGTGGGCCACGCCGCCGGCCCCGGCCATGCCGAGGAAGCGGACCTGGTACGTGCCGACCGCCGGGCGCAGGACCTGCACCGCGCCGCCGGTGGAGCTGTACTCGTAGCCGGTGGCGGCGATGTAGCCCGGGTTGGCCGGTTGCCAGGCCCAGACGTAGCCCTCGACCGGCGCCACCGCAGCGGCGAGGTCGTCGGTGGCCGGGGCGGGAGATGCGGAGGCGGCGGCGGTTGAGGCGGAGGCGAGGGCCAGCACCAGCGCGGCCGTAAGGAGCGTGTGTCGTCTCATGCCAGCATGAGACGGATCGTGCCCTTGCGACAACAAGTTTCGGGCACGCCGACGGCCTGCGTGGGCGGACGCCGCCGGCACCGCGCACATCAGCAATGACCAAACGGCCGCGCGCTCATAGTCCGTCCTGCTTATACCTATGTGCGAAGTCCGCGGCTAGCGGAGGTCCCGGCCGTGCCGGAATGCGCCGGCGCTGCGCAGCATCTCGACCGCCCGCCGCCGTGCTTCGCTCGCGTCGGTGGCGCGCAGCCACTCCCGCCATACCGGCCACTCGGGCCCGCCGCCGTCGGTGGCGCCGGCCGCCGCCACCGCCGCGAACTTCTCCTCCAGGCCCAGCGCCTGGGCGGGCTCAACCGGCCAGGCGAGAAACTCCGGCGCCCACAGGACCCGTGGGTGCCGCACGCCGTAGCAGTGCCAGACGTGCAGGTCGATCGCGACGATGTCACCGGGCTCGACGGTGACCGGGACCGCGGGCACGACCTCCCGCTCGACCGCCTCGGTCGAGGTCTGCGCGCGCAGCCCCTTGCCCACGTTGGCGGTGAGGAACTCCCGCACCCGCTCCCGCTGCGGTGAGGTGTGCGACATTGGCAGCAGGCGTACCCCGGTGGCCGGACCGCTGACGTAGACGAGGAACTTGACCCCGCGCAGCCCGAGCGGGTCGTCGTAGTGCCATGGGGTGATGCCGCTCAGCCAGGCCACCTCCGGCGGACACGGCAGCGTCTCGCACCCCAGGAGCTGCTGCGAGAGCCGCCACAGCCGTTCGTCGTCCGCCGTCAGCCGCGCGCTGCACGGCGTGGCGTCGGCCAGGCCGGGAAGCCACGCCGGTAGCCGGCGCGAGGCCAGATCCGGGTACGCCTGCCGGAACGCCTCGGTGAGCTCGGCCGCGACCGACCTGCACTCCGCCGCGGTCAGCATGCCCCGGACGACGGCATACCCGAATGTCGCGAACGCGGCGGCGTCAGGAGGGGGAGTTGACACGCGTGTCCTCCTCATCCGAAGCGCCCGGTGCGGTGCTCGATGCGGCGCCGTGCGGTTTGCCCGAGTCTACGCCGATGCCTCCGGTAGCCTGGGCGTCGCGGCGGTGCGGGGCGGGCTGTCTGGTCTAGTAAGAGCGGCTGGAGGGGCAAATGGTGTCGCAGCAGAGCGTGGCTGACCTGAGCGTGACCGACCTGCGCGTGGCAGGCGCCAACATCGACCTGTTCGGGCTGCTCTGGCGGCTGCCGGCCGGTCTGGTGCTCGACTTCCTGGAGCAGGCGAACGCGTGGGAGATGCGGCACAGCCTGGCGCGGCGGCTGGCGAGCACGGTGGAGATGGTGGCTACGCCCATCGCGCAGACGCCCGCTCTGCGTGACCGCAGCGACCAGGTGGCGCGCGAGTGCGCGGAGTTTTTCTTCCGGTCCAACGCCGCCCTCAGCGCGCTGCTGGTCCAGCTGGAACGGGGCACCGCCGGCCCGCTGGAGGTGCAGTGGCAGGGCGTCGACAACCTGCGCCGGGCCCGGGAGGGCGGCCGGCCGGTGGTCGTCTTCGCCCCCCACATCGGGTTCCTGTACGCCGTGCCGTTCGCCTTGGCGGTGCTCGGCGAGCGGTCGGTGTCCCTGACCGGGGAGATGACCGGGGACGTGCTGACGCGGGTCTTCTCCACGATGGCACCCAAGCTCATCGAGAGCACCAGCTACATCTTGGTGCCCAGCCCCGGCTGCGCCCGGGCGGCGACCGACACGCTGTGGCGGGGCGGGGTGCTGGTCGTGTTCCCTGAGGTGAACTATGGCGCCACGGGTAACGTCCAGGCGGCGACCACGACGTTCCTCGGCCGGACCGTCTGGCTGCCCACGATGGCGGCCCGGTTCGCCCGCATCGCCCGTGCCGACATCCTGCCGGTCCTGGTCACCCCCGACGGGCCCAGGCGGGTACGGGTCGAGCTCGACGACCCGGTCGCCGCGCCGGCTGACCGGCACGCCGACGTGGCCACCTCGGTACGCCTGTTCCGGTGGCTGGAGCGGGTCATCGAGGAGCGGCCGCACCTGTGGTGGGGCTGGCCGCTGCTGGACACCAAGATGAGGGTCGCCGAGGTGACGGCGGGCCGAACGTGAGCACCGGCGGCACCAGGCCGGGCGCTGCCATGCGCAGCATGCCGTAGCCAGTGCCGGCCAGCCCGTGCAGCAGCCCCGGCGTCTGCACGCCGTGCGGCACGCCGGAGATCCAGCCGTGCTCGTCGACCGCGTCCATGACCGCGCCCATCAGGCCCTGCGCCTGCTCGCACCAGCGCGGCTCGGCGAGCGCCTCGCCGGCGAGCACCAGCAGCTCGAGGTTGCCGATGTCGCCGTGGCACAGCGAGTGGTTCAGGCCAAAGCCGGCACGCAGCGTGTGGTCGACCGCGGCCCGGATCTCGGCCCGGACCGCGTCGCCGTCGCCGGCCAGGTGCGGCAGGCTGCGTACCCGGGCCAGGCCCACGCCTGCGGCGCCGTGGCACCACGCGGACAGCTCGAAGGGCGCGCCGCCGGCCTCGCGCCGTAGGTCGCGCCACGTGCCCGCGGCGGGCACGAACAGGCTGCGCTCGTACGCGATGGCGGCGCTCGCCGCGTCGCGGTAGCGCTGGTCGGCGCAGAGCTCGGCGGCTTCCAGCAGGGGCCAGGCCACGCCCGCCGCACCGTGCGCGAGACCAGCGAGCGGCACGTCGGCGATCCCGCCCTCGCGCATCGCGCGCGGCAGCCAGGCCGCTCCGCACCCGACCGGGCCGGCCGGCTGCTGCCCGCCGGGGTGTTGCCCATCCGGGTGCTGTCCGCCTGGGTGTCCGGCTGGTTGCTGGCCGGCGAGCAACCGGTCGGCGCAGGCGCGTACCGCGCCCCGGACTGGTGCGGTGGGGCGCACCGCGTACAGCGCCCGGAGCGCGGCGACCGAGCCGGCCGAGCCGCTGGTGAAGTCGAACTGCTCGTCGTCGACGGTCCACTCTCCATTGAGGACGGCGAGCGAGGCGGCGTAGTCCAGCAGCTCCTCGTCGTCCCACACCACACCGAGCTGGGTGCAGGCGTAGATGATCCCGCCCAGCCCGGCACCGCCGCCCATCCTGGGCAGGGTGCGCCGGTCCACCTGCGAGCGGGCGGTGGCGAGCGCGGCCCGGGCCAGTGCGGTGTGCTCCGGGTCGCCGGAGAGCGCACCCAGGAAGCCGAAGAACATCGCCAGCCCGGACAGGCCGGTGTAGAGGTCCGGACCGAGCGGGCCGAGGGACCAGTCCGCACCCCGGTTGGAGACCACCCCGAGCCACTCCACGCTGTCCGGTGCCTGGTACGCGATGCGGGCCAGGTGCTGGCCGACCGCGTCGGCGCCGGCGAGCAGCCGGTCCGGGCCGGCCGGCAGGCGCGAGTCGGGGAGCGGGTAGCTGGCGTACTCGATCTCGCGCAGGTCCATCGTGCGGGTCGCCAGCGACGTCCGGACCAGCCAGCACTGCCGGGCGAGGTCCGCTGGGCCGAGGCCGGCCACCACCTGCCGGACGCTGTCCATGCCGGTGCGCCGGACCAGCCCCGGCACTGGCACGCCGGTGCTGGAGCGCAGCACCGGCTCGTCGGTGCGGGCGGTGAACACCGGGATGTCCTGCTGCCACAGGTCGGCGCGCTCAGACTCGACACAGGCGGCGAGCGCCGGGCGGCGGGACACGCCCCGCCACAGGCGGTCGAGGTGGCGGTCGGCGTCCAGCCCGTCGCGCAGCACGTCGGGGTGGTGGCCGGTGTCGCGCAGCAGGGCGTACTCGGCCGTGGAGCGCACGATGACCCGTACCTGGTCGCCGTGGAAGGCGGCGAGCGGGCCGTCGCCGGCGAGCAGCGCCCCGCGGTGCCGCAGGCACAGCTCGTAGGTCTCGGTGAACCCGGCGACGATGTCCTCGGCGTAGTCCAGCACCCGCAGCGGGGAGCCGGCGGCGACCGGCCGGTTCGCCGCCGGCGCGAGCGGCCGGCGCCGCAGCCGCAGGTGCATCAGGTCGGTGCCGGCACCGGCCACCTCCGGCAGCGCGATCGGGCTCATCTGCCCCGGCGCGCCGCCCAGCCCGCTGAGGTCGGCGCTGTCGCCCGCGGCGGTGTGCCAGGACCGCACCGGCAACAGGCCGACCCGCAGCACGGACGCTGACGCGGCGGCCATCGCCGCCTGTTCGGCGGCTGGCGCGTCGCCGACGACGGCCGTCAGCTCCGGCTGGCAGACCGCCTCCAGGTCGACCAGCATCGGGTGCTCGCCGCAGGCCACCAGGTTGTCGGCGCTCAGGTCACTGGCCCGCAGCAGGTAGAGCACTGCCAGCAGGACCCCCTGCCGGTGGTAGAAGCGGCGCAGCTCCGCCTCGCTGGCGCAAGGCCGGGCGGTGACCAGCTCCACCCAGCCGTAGGCGCCCCGGTCGACGCAGTGCGGTACCCGTACCGGGGTGCTCAGCCCGTGTGCGGCCAGCCAGTCGAGAAGGCACTGGACGTGCCGGTCCACGGCGACCGGGCGGGGTTTGTAGCAGATGTCCGCCCCGCAGCCGAAGGCCACGGCGAGCACCGTCTGGCCGCCCCGGTGCGGGTCGCCGAGCCCGCTCGCCACGCCGGTGACCGGGCCGAGCGCACCGCCGCGCCCGAGCTGGCCGGCGAGCAGCGGCCAGTCGCTGGCGAGCCGGGTGGCGAACAGCGCGCTGGCCTGGACCCAGTTCTCCGCCACGGTGGCGAGCATCCGACCCAGGACCGGGTACGTCTCGACCAGGCGCCGGCGTTCGGCCGGCTCGTGCAGCCGGGCGCAGAACGCGTCGAACCTCGCCGCGGAGCTCCCTGCGGGCAGCGTGCCGAGCACCCGGGCCACGTTGAGCTCCAGCACCATCGTGCGTCGCAGCATCCGGTCGACCAGCCGCGGCAGCGGCGGGTAGAGCCAGGTCAGCAGCTCCGGCGGGTCCAACCGCAGTGGTACGGGGGGCAGGGCGGCCAGCCGCGCGGCGAGGCGCTGGCGGGCACGCGCCAGCAGCGGCTCGGCCAGGCCGGCGAACGGCGCATCGGGCTCGGGGCCGGGGTCGACGGAGCACGACCCGGCCGCCGGGCCGGGTCGGTCGGCTTCGGCCTCGCCGGGCCAGTACGCGGTCTCGAGCTCGGCCAGCCACTCGGGCCTGGGGGCCAGCCGTGCCGCGAGTGCTGGTGCCGGCTCGGCCAGCAGTACCTGCAGCGTGGCTTCGGTAAGGCCGGCACCGGCCAGCCGCCGCTCCCACCACGGTGGCTCGTTGAAGGGCGGCTGCGCAGACCATCGACCCAGCCTGCGTGCCGCCCGTGGCTCATCCTCAGGGCCAGGCCGCCCGGCGGTGGGTCCGCACCGGAGGCGGTCGGCCAGGCTCGCCCCTCTTGCTAGGGCGGCATCCGCGTCCTGGGCGGATGGCGCGGCGTTATGGTCCACCCCGCGCTACCCGACCCATGTCACAGACACGACGTGTTGCTAGGAGCAGCAGGGGTTTCTACTGAAGGTCGTGATGGGCCACTCGTCCCGGCTGGCCGGGTCGAAGGCCCCGAGCACCTGGTCCAGCTCGGCGTCGATGGAGCCCGCCGGGTGGTCGGGGACTGCCGCCAGTTCCTCGGGTGCGAGCGCGGCGCGGAAGTCCTCGTCGGTCCACGCGCGAACGATGTCAGCGGTCGGCATGCGCGCTCTCCTCTCTGGTCGTCTCGTGGGCAGATAGTATCGGAATACATGTCAATATACTGCCGAAGCAACGCCATACGCCCCCGCTGCGTGCACCTGTCCGGTGCCGCGGCGTGCGCGCACGACCTGCGCCAACCTCACACCCCCGCCACTCTCCCGAGCGAAGCGGCCCAAGCGTGCCCGGCCATCTCCATGCCCTGGTCCCAGGTCAACGACCGGCGCGTGGCCGCGGGCGGTCGAGG
>Ga0075430_100000185_pt1 | contig 41854 bp, 45 predicted proteins | sample RhiMetdeltSRZDD4_FD_75294 | JGI IMG/M metagenome (GOLD analysis project Ga0075430, IMG submission 75294) | Populus rhizosphere microbial communities from Tennessee, USA - Rhizosphere MetaG P. deltoides SRZDD4 | ecosystem: Host-associated > Plants > Roots > Rhizosphere > Soil | place: USA... | reverse complement strand
TCTCGACGAAGCGGCGCGAGAACTGCATGCGCTCCTTCTGCAGGTAGTCGTCGCCCTGGCGCGTCGGCACCGCGGCGCCGTTGATCAGCAGGCGCTTGTTGCGGTACTCGATGCGGTCGCCCGGCACGCCGACCACGCGCTTGATGTAGTCGAGCGATGGATCCTCCGGGAAGCGGAACACCATCACGTCGCCGCGCGCCGGGCTGCCGAGAGCGACGATCTTCTTGTTGGCCACCGGCAGGCGGATGCCGTACGTGTACTTGTTCACGAGGATGAAGTCGCCGACCAGCAGCGTCGGCACCATCGAGCTCGACGGGATCTTGAACGGCTCGACCAGGAACGAGCGCAGCAGGAACACGATCAGGATCACCGGGAAGAAGCTGATCGAGTACTCGACCCACCACGGCTGCTTCGCCTCCTTCGCGCGGCGCGCGCGCAGGACGAACTTGTCCAAAAGCCACACCGCCCCGGTGACGACCAGGAGAATCAGCAAGAACAGCGCGAAATTCAACTCTCGCCCCGCTGCAGCACCGCGAGGAAGGCCTCCTGGGGGATCTCGACCGCGCCGACCTGCTTCATGCGCTTTTTCCCTTCCTTTTGTTTCTCGAGCAGCTTGCGCTTGCGCGTGACGTCGCCGCCGTAGCATTTCGCCAGCACGTTCTTGCGCAGCGCCTTGACGTTCTCGCGCGCGATGATATGGCCGCCGATCGCCGCCTGCACCGCCACGTCGAACATCTGGCGCGGGATCAGCGATCTCAGCTTGACGACCAGCTCGCGCCCCCGATGCTGCGAGCCCGAGCGGTGCACCATGCTCGACAGCGCGTCGACGCGCTCGCCGTTCACCAGGATATCGAGGCGCACCATGTCGGCCGCGCGGTACTCCTTGAACTCGTAGTCGAGCGAGCCATAGCCGCGCGTGGCCGACTTCAGCTTGTCGAAGAAATCCAGCACCACCTCGTTGAGCGGCAGGTCGTAAGAGATCACGACGTGGCGCGCCGAGTAGTGCAGATTGGTCTGCGTGCCGCGTTTCTCGGTGCACAGCGTGATCACCGGACCGACATACTCCTGCGGCACGAAGATCTTGCAGGCCATGATCGGCTCGCGGAACTCCTCGATCGTCTCCACCGGCGGCAGGCGCGAGGGATTCGAGATCCGCTGCTCGGTGCCGTCGCGCAGCTTGACCTCGTAGACCACCGACGGCGCGGTGGTGATCAACTTCTGGTCGTACTCGCGCTCCAGGCGCTCCTGCACGATGTCCATGTGCAGCAGGCCGAGGAAGCCGCAGCGGAAGCCGAAGCCGAGCGCCTGCGAGGTCTCGGGCTCGTAGTGGAACGAGGCGTCGTTCAGGTGCAGCTTCTCCAGCGCCTCGCGCAGCGCCTCGTATTCGTTCGCCTCCACCGGGTACAGGCCGGCGAAGACCTGCGGCTTGATCTCCTTGAAGCCGGGCAGCGGCTTGTCCGCGCCGTGCTTCTCATGGGTAATGGTGTCGCCGACCTTCGCCTCGCGCAGTCCCTTGACGCCGGCGGTGACGTAGCCGACCTCGCCGGCGGCGAGCTGGTCCTTCTGCTTCGCCTTCGGCGTGAACACTCCCACCTGCTCGCAAAGGTGCGATGCGCCTGTGCTCATCAGGAGGATGCGGTCCTTCGGCTTGAGCGTGCCTTCCATCACCCGCACCAGCATCACTACGCCGACGTAGTTGTCGAACCAGGAATCGATGATCAGGGCCTGCAGCGGCTTCTGCGGATCGCCCGCCGGCGCCGGCACCCGCGCGATCACGGCCTCGAGGATCGCATCCACGTTCTCGCCGGTCTTGGCGCTGGCGCGGATCGCGTCCTGCGCCTGGATGCCGATCACGTCCTCGATCTCCTGGATCGCCTTGGCCGGGTCGGCCGAGGGCAGGTCGATCTTGTTCAGCACCGGGATCACTTCCACGTCCTGCTCGATCGCGGTGTAGCAGTTCGCCACGGTCTGCGCTTCGACGCCCTGCGAGGCGTCGACCACCAGCACCGCGCCCTCGCACGCGGCAAGCGAGCGGCTGACCTCGTACGAGAAATCCACGTGCCCCGGGGTATCGATCAGATTCAGCAGGTAGACCTCGCCGCTCTTGGATCGGTACTCCAGCGCCGCGGTCTGCGCCTTGATGGTGATGCCGCGCTCGCGCTCGAGCTCCATCGTGTCGAGCACCTGCTCGGCCATCTCGCGATCGGCGAGCCCGCCGCACATCTGGATGAAGCGATCGGCGAGCGTCGACTTGCCGTGGTCGATGTGCGCGATGATCGAAAAGTTGCGGATGTGACTCTGCGCCATAGAAAAGCCCGCGATTCTAGCGCAGCTTGGCGATCGTCTCTGGGTCTAGGCGGTGCCGGCAAACGAGCTCACCCGCAACCAGCACGGGAACGTCACGACCGTACTTGAGGCGCAGATGCGCATCGGCGTCGACGTCGATCTCCTCGAACGCGACGCCGAGCGAGCGCAGCTGGCTCGCCATCTCCTCGCAGAGATGGCAGCCGCTGCGGCTGTACAACCTAGCCTTTGTCAGTAAGCCCCGAGATCGTCACAAACGCGGTGCTTTCCCCGCGCCGGAGCTGCAACGTGATGACCGCGTTCTTGTCGAGAGCGGAGAGCAGCTTGTTGAACTGGTCGACCGATCGGAGCTCCGTATGCTGACCCTTGTGCACCATGGTCATCAGCACGTCGCCCTTGCGCACGTCGGCCTTCGAGTCGGGTCGCACCTCCATCACCACCAGCCCGTGGGTGAGGTTGAGGCCCTTCTTCTGCTCCGCGGAGAGCTCGCCCACCACGATGCCGAGCCGGTTTGCCGGTTGCTCGGCCTGCGGCTTGCTGCGCCCCGGCGGCGTTGCCGCGGCGACCCGGTCTTCCTGCAGCTCGGCGACGGTGATGCTCAGCTTCTGGGTCTTGCCCTTGCGCCACACCTCGAGCGCCGACTGCGAGCCGGGGCGGGTCGAGCCCACGATGCGCGGCAGGTCGCTCGAGCTCTCGACCGGCTTGCCGTCGAAGGACACGATGATGTCGGTCGCTTCCACGCCCGCCTTGTCCGCGGGGCTGCCCTTCTCCACCGAGTTCACCAGCGCGCCGCGCGGCCGGTCGAGGCCGAACGAGGTGGCGAGGTCGCGCGTCACTTCCTGGATCACCACGCCGATCCGGCCCCTCGCCACGCGGCCCTTCTCGCGCAGCTGCTTCTGGATGTCGAGCGCGACATCGATCGGGATCGCGAACGACAGGCCCATGAAGCCGCCGGTGCGGCTGTAGATCTGCGAATTGATGCCGACCACCTCGCCGCGCATGTTGAAGAGCGGCCCGCCCGAGTTGCCGGGGTTGATGGCGACGTCGGTCTGGATGAACGGCACGATGCCGTTCTCCTGCGGCAGCGAGCGGCCCTTCGCGCTCACGATGCCGGCGGTCACCGTGTTCTCGAAGCCGAACGGCGAGCCGATCGCCACCACCCATTCGCCGACCTTGAGCTTGCTCGGGTCGCCGAACTTCACCGCGGGCAGCGATGCTGCCTCGATCTTGATCACCGCGATGTCGGTGCGCCGGTCGGCGCCGATCACCTTGGCCTTGAACTCACGCTTGTCGGTGAAGCGTACGTTGATCTCGTCCGCGCCTTCCACCACGTGCGCGTTGGTGAGGATGTAGCCGTCATTGCTGATGATGAAGCCCGAGCCGAGCGAGCGCGCTTCGGGCTGGCGCGGGCCGGGCTGGCCCGGCTGCTGGCGCGGGATGAAGCGGCGGAAGAATTCCAGCACCTCCTCGTCCTCGATTCCCGGCACCTGGGGCACCGCGCCGCTACGGCGCACGGCCTGGGTGGTGCTGATATTGACCACCGCGTTGCCTTGGTCGTCGACCAGGCGGGTGAAGTCGGGCAGCTCGCGCACCGCCTGGGCTGAGGCGCCCATGGAAAAAGCGGCAGAAACAACCGCGAGCCAGAGAGCGGTAACGGTTCGTGCGACTTTCATTTCTTTTCTCCCAAGTTCCTTCCTACTGCGGGCGGCGATACTCGACGGCATTCGCAATGCGCTGCACGCTCACCGCCGGCGCTTCGCCGACGACGGTCACCATGTGATTGGCGACCTCCCGGGTATAGATATGGATCGCGCCCATGCTGGAAAGCCCGGTGCGCACGGGGTCGGTGCGGCCCTCGAGCGATTCGATGAACACCGAGACCGCGGCGAGACCGTCGGAATACACCACCTGCCCCGCCGAGCGCGAATCGCCCAGCCGGCGCTTGAGCTCGATCACCTTCTGGAACCCCGGCAGCTCGCTCGACAGGCCCCAGCCGGCGAGCCGCGCAGGCGCGGCCGCGGCATCCTCCACGCGCCATTCGCGCGCCTCGTGGCGCGAGCGCACCATGCCGCGGGTCACCGGACCGATGGTGAGGTCGGTGAAGGTGAACTGCTCGACCAACTCGCCCGCGGCGTCGAGGGTGACCGCGCTGAGCAGCATGCCGGTTTTCGTGTCGGCGTAGAGTCGGTAGCCGTAGCGCAGGTTATCCCGGGGCTTGAGCTCGATCGCCTGGCAGTCGTAGCGGGCGATGCGGCGCGTCTCGCCGAGAGTGATCTCGTAGTGGCGCGCGAGCGCGGTAATGCGCTCCGGCAGCAGCGCCGGAAAATCGCGCTCGGTGCGCCGATCGACCTTGAGCAGGCGCGCGCCCGGCAGGTAGCAGCGCACCGTGTCCTTGGTGCGGATGATCTCGCGCGGCATGCCGTCCAGCACCTCGAGGCGCTCGATGTCGCCGGCGCTGTCGACGTAGCGCGTGATGCGCGAGGTCTCGCTGCGCCCGCCGTTCTGGTAGACAAAGGTGCCGCTGTAGGAAAGCTTCTGCGTGGCGTCGTGCATCTTGCGCAGCCACCCCAGGGTTTCCGGGGTTTGCGCCTGAACCAGCGCCGGACCGAGCGCGGCGAGTCCGACAACCAGAAGATGCGTCAACCTCACCTGCGCGGCTCCACCACCTGCTCCGAGACCGTGCGCACATACGGCGCCATGCCTTGCAGCGAGACGCGAGGCGAGAAGCCCTGGTGCGCGAGCAAATAGTCGTTGGCCGCGGTGGGGAGGGGAACGAGGTTCGGCTTCGGCTCGGCCTGCGCGACCGGCGCCGCGGGCGGCGCGTCGGGCTGCGGCCCGAAGGCCATCCAGCCGACCAGCGCCACGGCGGCGAGGCTGGCCGCGGCGGAAAGCGCGAACCATTTGCGCGACTGCCGCTGGAACCCGGGCAGCGCGCGCGGCGCGAGCACCGTGGGCTCGGCCTGGAGGCGCTCCGCGACGCGCGCGGTGAAGTCGTCCGACAGCACGCGGCTCTGGCGCATGGCGTCGCTGATCAGCTGGTAGGTGCGCCAGGTGCGCACCGCCTCGTGGTCGCTGCCCAGCGCCTGGATCACCTCGGCGGCGGACTTGTCGTCCAGCTCGCCGTCCATCAATGCCGACAACTTGTCTTTCATACCCCTACCACCTTCTGTCTTTTCGCGTGTCCAAAAGCGGCCTGAGCTGCTCCGCGATCGCCTCACGCGCCCTAAAAATCCGCGACCGAACCGTTCCGATCGGGCAGTCCATCGCTTTCGCGATGTCCTCGTAACTCATCCCCTCGATCTCCCGCATCTGGATCGCAGTGCGCAGCTCTTCGGGCAGCTGCTCGATCGTCGCATTCACCGTCTTCGCGATCTCGCTCGACAGCAACAGGCTCTCGGGCGTGTTGATGTCGCGCAACTGCTCGCCTTCCTCGAACCCTTCCGCCTCGTCGGCCTCTACCTCGGTCGAGGTCGGCGCCCGCCGACCCATGGCCATGAGATAGTTCTTGGCCGTATTAATTCCGATCCTGTACAGCCACGTATAGAACGCGGAGTCGCCACGGAACGCGGGGAGGGCCCTGTAGGCCTTGATGAATGCCTCCTGCGTCACATCCTCGACCTCTGCGGGGTCGCGGATGAAGCGTGACAGCAGGCGCGCCAGCTTGCGCTGGTATTTCTCGACAAGCAGCTCGAAAGCCTGCTTGTCGCCGCGCTGCGCCCTTGCAACCAGCTGACGGTCGATGTCCCGGTCGGTCACGACAAAGCCGCTTCCGACCGGTGCTGACCACCAGCGAAGGCAACAAGGACGCGCGGCTGAGGGCTCCCCACCCCCGGACTCACATCCGGTTTCCTACGCCTATGTGCCACAGACACACGCACTTGGAAATAGTTCGGCGCCTCCGCGAGGCGCGCCTCACGCCGACAGTTGTTTGGCCGCCACGGGCAGCTTTCCCCAGAGCGCCCAGAGACGCAGGCGCCGGAACTCCTCGGCCCGCAGCATGTCGGCGCTGATCAGAAGGGTGCGCCGCACGGGACCGCGCACCGGCAGCGTCACCACGAACCGGCTCACGTGTCGGCTCGCGCCGAGCTCGGCCGGGACGCGGCGGCCGTCGCGCAGCTCGAGAAGAATTGCATTTCCTGACAGTTCAAGCGCGCGCACCGAGCTTGCCGATCCATGAAGCGCGCGCGCCCATGCGGCGGCGAGGCCCAGCAGGATGAACCCCGCCGCAGCCGCGGCCCCGGCCGGACCGTGCATCACGGCGAGCAGCGATCCGGCTGCGGCGGCGTGCAGCACGAGGATCACCGCGGCGAAGGTCCAGGAAGGAGAAAGCTCGAAACGCGTGCCGCTCAAGGCCGCGCCAAGACCAGGGTCCCGTTGGTGCCGCCGAAACCGAAGGAGTTGGAAAGCGCGACGCGGATCGGCATCTTGCGCGCCGCGTTGGGCACGTAGTCGAGGTCGCACTCCGGGTCCGGCGTGCGCAGGTTGATAGTCGGCGGCGAGACCTGGTCGCGGATCGCGAGCGCGGTAAACACCGCTTCCACCGCGCCGGCGGCGCCGAGCAGGTGCCCGGTCATCGATTTGGTGGAGTTCACGGCGACCTTGCCGGCGTGCGCGCCGAGCAGGCGCTTGACCGCCTTGGTCTCGGCGATGTCGCCGAGCGGCGTGGAGGTGCCGTGCGCGTTGATGTAGTGGATGTCGGAAAGCTCGACCGCGGCGTCCTTGACGGCGTTGCGCATGCAGCGGAACGCCCCGTCGCCGTCCTCGCTCGGCGCGGTCATATGGAACGCGTCGGCCGAGACGCCGTAGCCCGTGAGCTCGCAGTAGATGCGCGCGCCGCGCGCCTTGGCGTGCTCGTACTCCTCGAGCACCATCGCGCCTGCGCCCTCGCCCAGCACGAAGCCATCGCGCTCCTTGTCCCACGGCCGGCTGGCCGTGGCCGGATCGTCGTTGCGCGTGGAGAGCGCGCGCGCGGACGCGAATCCGCCGATCGCGAGCTCGGTCACCACGGCCTCCGAGCCGCCCGCGACCATCACGTCGGCGTCGCCGTAGCGGATCGACTTCATCGCCTCCCCGAGGCAGTGCGTCGAGGTGGTGCACGCGGTGACCATGGCGAGGTTCGGGCCCTTGGCGCCGATCTCGATCGACAGCAGCCCCGCCGTCATGTTGATGATCGTGCCCGGGATGAAGAACGGCGAGAGCCGGCGCGGTCCCCTCTCCTCGAGCTCGTGGTGCTGCGCTTCGATCAGCGGCAGCCCGCCGATGCCCGAGCCGAAGTTGATGCCGATGCGCTCGGCGTTTTGCGGCGTCACCTGCACGCCCGCCTCGCGCCAGGCCTGCAGCGCCGCTGCCATGCCGTAGTGGATGAACAGATCCATGCGGCGCGCTTCCTTCGGCGACATGTAGGGCTCGACGTCGAACGCCTTCACCTCGCCGGCGATCTGGCTCGCCAGGCGCGACGGGTCGAAGCGCGTGATTCGGGTGATGCCGGACTTGCCCGCGAGTGCGTTTTCCCAGGCTTCAGCGACGGTGTTGCCGATCGGGCTGACGATTCCCAGCCCCGTGACGACGACTCTGCGGCGCGCCACTTATGATTTCGCGTGGGCCTTGATGTAGTCCACCGCCTGCTGCACGGTCGTGATTTTCTCCGCCTCCTCGTCCGGGATCTCGGTCTCGAACTCCTCCTCGAGCGCCATCACCAGCTCCACGGTGTCGAGCGAGTCGGCGCCGAGGTCGTCGACGAAAGACGACTCGTTCTTGATCTCGCCCTCATTCACGCCAAGCTGCTCGGCAATGATCTTTCTCACCCTTTGTTCGACGTTTTCCATCACTGCTCCTTCCCGAAGAGGGGGCGTATTTTACGACATGTACATGCCGCCGTTGACGTGCAGCACCGCGCCGGTGACGTAGCCGCCGCCGGGCGAGGCGAGATAAGCCACCGCGGCGGCCACGTCCTGCGGCGTGCCGAGGCGGCCGAGCGGGATGTTCTGGAGCAGCGCCTTGCGGCTCTCCTCCGGCAGCGCGCGCGTCATGTCGGTGTCGATGAAGCCGGGGGCGACGCAGTTCACCGTGATGTTGCGGCTGCCGAGCTCCCGCGCGAGCGACTTGGTCATGCCCACCACGCCGGCTTTCGCCGCGGCGTAGTTCGCCTGTCCCGGGTTGCCGGCGGCGCCGACCACCGAGGTGATGTTGATGATGCGGCCCCAGCGCGCCTTCATCATGCCGCGCATCACCGCGCGCGACAGGCGGAAGATCGCGCGCAGGTTGGTCTCGATCACCTCGTCCCAATCCGCGTCCTTCATGCGCAGCGCCAGGTTGTCGCGCGTAATGCCGGCGTTGTTCACCAGGATCGCGATGTCGCCCAGCTCCTTTTGAATGCTTTCAACCAGCTGATCCGTCTGGACAGGATCGCGAACGTTGAGGACCTTGCCGATGCCGGGAACGCCCTTCGCGCCCGACTCGCTGGTCGAGGTGCCCACGACCTTCGCGCCCTGCTTCGCCAGCTCCTCGGCGATCGCACGGCCGATGCCGCGCGATGCGCCGGTGACCAGCGCCACCTTGCCGTCTAGCATCTGAGCGCCTCCTCGAGCGAAGCGCGGTCGGCGGCGGCGAACGACTTCACGTCCGGCGCGATGCGCTTCGTCATGCCGGCCAGCACTTTCCCGGGCCCGCACTCGACGATGTGCGTAACCCCCGCGTCCACCATCTTCTGAATCGTCTCGACCCAGCGCACCGGCGAGGCGGCTTGCCGGACCAGCGCGTCGCGGATTCTTTCCGGCTCGCTCTCCTGCGTCACGTCGACGTTGTTCAGCACCGAGAGCCGCGGCGAGGCGATGGCAACCTTGTCGAGGCAGGTCTTGAGCTTGTCCGCGGCGGGCCGCATGAGCGTGGAATGGAACGGCGCGCTGACCGGCAGGAGCATCGCGCGCTTCGCCCCCTTCTCCTTGCAGAGCGCCATCGCGCGCTCGACCGCGCTCTTCTCGCCCGCGATCACGACCTGCCCGGGCGCATTGAAGTTGACCGCCTGCACCACGCCGCCGGCTTGGGCGCATGCGGCGCGCACCGCGTCGTCGTCGAGCATCAGGATCGCCGCCATCGCGCCCTGCCCTTCGGGCACCGCCTGCTGCATCGCCTGCGCACGAAAGCGCACCAGCGGCAGGCAATCCTTCAACGTCAGCGCGCCGGCAGCCACGAGGGCGGTGTACTCGCCCAGGCTATGGCCCGCGACCATCGCCGGCATGGGCCCGCCCAGCGCGCGCCAGGCGCGGAACGCCGCCGTGCCGGCGGTCACCATCGCGGGCTGCGTATTTACCGTCAGCGTGAGCTTCTCCGCCGGACCCTCGTCCACCAGCTTCACAAACTCGTCGCCCAGGACGCTGCGCGCCTCGGACAAGGTCTCTTCGATCTGCGGCAGGCCGGCGTAGCCGCGCATCATGCCGACCGCCTGCGAGCCCTGGCCCGGAAAAACCATCGCGAGCTTCATAAGGTGACGAGGCTGGAACCCCAGGTGAAGCCACCGCCGACGCCCTGCAGCAGGAGGCGATGGCCCGGCTTGATCTTGCCGGCGCGCACGAATTCGTCGAGCGCAAGCGGCACCGATGCGGCCGAGGTATTGCCGTGATGGTCGACCGTGATGACGAGCTTCTCGGCCGGCAAGCCGAGCTTGCGCGCCGTGGCGTCGAGGATGCGCACGTTGGCCTGGTGCGGGATCAGCCAGTCGACGTCGGCGAGGCGCATGTCGGCCGCGGCGAGCGTCTCGCGCGCCGATTCCTCGAGCACTTTGACCGCGAACTTGAACACCGCCTGGCCGTTCATCTGCAGGAAGGGCGAGCCGATCACGCTGCCGCCGCAAACGTTGCCCGGCACTGAGAGCATGCCCGCATGGCTGCCGTCGGCGCGCAGCACGCTCGCATGGATTCCGGGTTTTGCGGCGGAAGCCAACACCACTGCGCCGGCGCCGTCGCCGAACAACACGCAAGTGCCGCGATCGTTCCAGTCGAGGATGCGCGAAAACACTTCCGAACCGACCACGAGCGCCCGCTTGTACTGGCGGGACTTGATGAAGTTGTCCGCGGTGGCGAGGCCGTACACGAAGCCGCTGCAAACGGCCTGAACGTCGAACGCCGCGCTGCCCTTGACGCCGAGCTTCGCCTGCAAGAGGCACGCGGTGCTCGGAAACACGTAGTCGGGCGTCGAGGTCGCGACCACGATCAGGTCGAGGTCCTCGGCCTTCACCCCGGCCGCGGCAAGCGCCCGCTTGGCGGCCTCCAATGCCAGGTCGCTGGACGCCTGCGTCTTGTCCGCGATGTGGCGCTGAACGATGCCGGTGCGCTCGCGGATCCATGCGTCGCTCGTGTCGAGGCGCGCCGCGAACTCCGCATTGGTCACGATCTTCGGCGGCAGGAAGCTTCCTGTGCCGACGATGCGCGAATAGATCATTGGACGGGCTGCGGTTGAAGCTGCGCCATGCGCGCTTCGATGCGCTGCGGGACGTTGTTACGCACTTCCTCCACCGCGCGCTCCAACGCTTGGCCGAAGGCATAACCGTCGGCCGAGCCGTGGCTCTTGATCACGATGCCGCGCAGGCCGAGCAGGCTCGCGCCGTTGTAGCGCCGGTGGTCGAGGCGGTCGCGCACCGCGCGGATCACCGGCATGGCGATCAGCGCGGCAATGCGGGTCAAGACGTGCCGCGAGAACTCTTCGCGCATGGTCTCGGTCATCATCTGCGCCACACCCTCGGAGGACTTGAGCGCCACGTTGCCGACGAAGCCGTCGCACACGACCACGTCGACCGTGCCCTTGTAGATGTCGTTGCCTTCGACGTTGCCGACGAAATTGAGGCCGCTCGCGCGCAGCAGCGCGGCCGCCTGCTTGACCGCCTCGTTTCCCTTGATGTCCTCAACGCCGATGTTGAGCAGGCCGACCGACGGCCGCTCCTTGTGCTCGACCGCGGCGACCAGCATCGCGCCCATGATGCCGAACTGCAACAGGTGCTCGGCGGTGCAATCCACGTTGGCGCCGAGATCAAGCACGTAGGTATTGGTGCGCCGCATGTTGGGCAGCACGGTGGCGATAGCGGGACGGTCGATGCCGGGCAGGGTCTTCAGCACGAAGCGCGAGATCGCCATCAGCGCCCCGGTATTGCCGGCGCTCACGCAGGCGTGCGCGTCGCCGCTCTTCACCAGGTCGACCGCGACGCGCATCGACGAGTCCTTCTTGTAGCGCAGCGCCTGCGCCGGCGGCTCGTCCATGCTGACGACCTCGTTCGCCGGGTAGATGCGCGCGCGCTTTCCCCCGAGCTCGCGCTCGATGGCATCGCGCAAGCCGACCAGCACTACGTCGACGTCGGGCTGGCGCGCCTGGAATTGGAGCGCGGCCGGCACTGTCACATGGGGGCCGTGGTCGCCGCCCATGCAGTCGACCGCGACGGTGATCAACGCGCCTACTCTTCGCGCGTCTTGAGGACCTTCTTGCCGCGATAGAAGCCGGTCGGGCTGACGTGGTGGCGCAGGTGCGTCTCGCCGCTGGTCGGCTCGACCGCGATCGCGGGCGCGCTCAGGTGATCGTGCGAGCGGCGCATGCCGCGGCGGGACGGCGACTTCTTGTTCTGGTGGACTGCCATGTGTGCAACTCCTCTTTGATCAATGTTTGCGCATCAAGCCGCGCAGCCCCGCGAACGGGGAAGTCTTCTTCATGTCGTCCGCGACCACCGCGATGCATCTCTCGTGGCGCGGAGCGTACGGCACCGCGAGGATCAGCTCGTCCTCGATCAGCTCGCGCAGCGCCATCTCCCTGCCTGCGACTACCCGGTCCGGCGCGTTCGTGCTCGCCGGCTCGGCGTGGATCTCGGCCAGCGTCGCCGCCAGCACCAGGATCTCGTCCGTCTGCACCGAGAACGGCATCGGCTCGAGGCAGCGCTGGCAGCGCAGCGCGAGCGTGCCGCTCACCTTGAGCCGCAGGCTCGGCCGCTCGCGCTCGTCGCGCAGTCCGGTGATTTCGTACGTAACCTCGCCGGCGTCCGTCGCGAGCACGTCGCGCAGGCGCGGAAAATCGCTGAGCGGCCAGACCCCTTGCTGCGTTGCGCCGGCGGAAGCGAACTCGAAGCCGTCGATAACCGGTTGATGCGCCGGCTGGTGCGACATAAAGCGCGGATGATATCATCGACGTAAAAGCCCCGTCAAAACAAAGTGATGGATCAGCCCCGGCGACTCGTCCTGGCGTCCGGCTCGCAATACCGGAAGGAGCTCCTCGGCCGGCTGGGACTGCCCTTCGAATCCTTTTCGCCGGATATCGACGAGACCCCGCTCGCCGGAGAAGCGCCCGCCGACACCGCGCTTCGGCTCTCGCTCCTCAAGGCGAAGGCCGCCGCGCACCGCGGCGAGCTGATCATCGGCTGCGACCAGGTCGCGTCGTGCCGCGGCCGGCGCTACGGCAAGCCGGGTAACCACGAGAACGCCGCGCGCCAGCTGCGCGAGCTCTCGGGCAATACTGCCGACTTCCATACCGCGGTCAGCGTGCTCGACACGAAAAAGGACCGGCATGGCTCGCGCGTCGTGCTTTGCCGCGTGGTGTTCCGCACGCTCGACGAAAGCCGCATCCAGGCCTACCTCGAGCGCGAGAAGCCGTACGACTGCGCCGGCGCCGCCAAGTCCGAGGGCCTCGGCATCACGCTCATTTCGCGCATCGAAACCGAGGACCCGACTTCGCTCATCGGCCTGCCGCTCATCGCGCTGACCGAGCTCCTCGAGCGCGCCGGACTGTCGGTTCTTTGATTCTCTACGCCATCCCGACACCGCTCGGCGGCCGGCCGGAGGAGGCGCTCCCGGCGCCCGCCCTGCAAACGATCAGAGGGCTCAAGGACTTCGTGGTCGAAAACGAAAAAAGCGCGCGCGCCTTTCTCGGCGCGCTCGGCATGGCGGTGCGCGAGCTGAACATCCGGCCGATCGACAAGGAGCGCGACCCGCTCGCCCCGCTCAGGGAAAAGCGCTCGCTCGGCCTGCTGTCGGAGGCCGGCTGCCCGGCGATCGCCGATCCCGGCGCCGCGTTGATCGAGGCCGCGCACCGCGACGGCTTTCGCGTCGTCCCGCTCGTCGGTCCTTCTTCCATCGTGCTTGCGCTCATGGCCTCGGGGCTCGAGGGACAGCGCTTCGCCTTCTGCGGCTACCTGCCCAGGAATGAGCCAGAAAGAAAACACAGGATCCGCGAGCTCGAGCAGCGCTCGCGCAAGGAAAAGGAAACCCAGATCTTCATCGAGACGCCCTATCGCAACGATGTCCTGCTTGCGGCGCTGCTGGAGTCGTGCCGCGCCGGGACCCGGCTGTGCGTCGCCGCGGACCTGACGCTTGCCGGGGAAACGATCAAGACCCTGCCGGTCGCCGACTGGCGCAGCGCGAACGCCGTCATCGGCCGCCGCCCCGCGGTGTTTCTGCTACTAGCGGATTGACGCGCGCAGTAGCGCCTCGACGAAGGTGTTCGCCGCGGCGGCACCGAAGCGCCGGGCGAGCTTCTCGCCGATGCCTTCGGAGATGGTGAAGTCGCGGATCTCCTCCGCCTTGATCACCTCGCGGGCGACGTATTCCAGGCTGCCGAAGCCGTCGGCAAGGCCGAGATCGACGCTACGCTGCCCGGTCCAGATCAGGCCGCTGAAGATCTCGGGCGCTTCCTTCAGCCGCTTGCCGCGGCCTTCCTTCACGACGGTGATGAACTGCTGGTGGATGTCGCCCATCATCGTCTTGATGTGCGCCTTGTCCTTGTCGTCGAGCGGCGAGAACGGGTCGAGCATGCCCTTGTTGTCGCCGGCGGTGATCAGGCGCCGCTCGATCCCGAGCTTGTCCATCAGGCCGGTGAAGCCGAAGCCGTTCATCAGCACGCCGATCGAGCCGACGATGCTCGCCTGGCCGACGAAGATGCGGTCGGCGCCGGCCGCGACGAAATAGCCGCCCGAGGCGCAGACGTCCTCGATCACCGCATACAGCGGGATCTCGGGATACTTCTTGCGCAGCCGCTTCATCTCGTCGTAGATGGTCTGCGCCTGCACCGGGCTGCCGCCCGGCGAATTGCAGCGCACCACCACGCCTTGCGTGTTCTTGTCCTTGAAGGCCGCCTGCAGCGCGCTCGTGATCTTCTCGGCGCTCGCGTCGGTCCCCGGCGCGATCAGGCCGTTCACCTCGACCATCGCGGTGTATTTCTTGCCGCCGGTGACGTCGGTCTTCCAGTCGATCGTCATGATCAGGAACAGCGTCACGTAGGCGAAGGTGAGGAGCTTGAAGAAGATTCCCCACAGCCGCGCGCGCCGCTGCTCCTTGAGCGCCGCGGTGGCGAGCTTGGTGACCAGCTCGCGTTCCCACTGACCATTGTTCTCAGTCATCGTCGAATCCTATGAAGTAGACCAGGCCGTTGCGTTCCTCGAGGCGCAGCTTCAGGAGCGGGCTGCCGTTGCACGGTCCGCCGAGGCAGCGGCCGCTGGCCGCGTCGTAGGTGGCGCCGTGTGTCGAGCATAGCAAATCGCGTCCGTCGGCATCGAAAAATACCCCTTCCTGCCAGTCGAGTTCCATCGCGACATGCGCGCAGCGGTTCAGGTAGCCGTGAACCGTTCCGTTCTTCCGGATGACAAAGGCGGGCGCGGCCTGGCCGAAATACTCGACTTCGAAGCGCACCCCGCGGCCGGCTTCGGCGAGCGCCGCCGACTCGCAGATCAGGCGTTCGCCGTCAGCCATGCCTTCAGCTCCGTGACGCTGGAAAAGCAGCCGAGCGGGCCGCAGGCGCGCAATCCCTCCTCCGGGTGCGCGCCATAGGTCACCGCAAGCGCGCCCACCCCGGCGGCACGCGCCATTTCCATGTCATGCGAGGTGTCACCGATCATGAGCGATTGGCTGGTTTGCATTCCGAGCTCGCTGATGATTTCCATGAGCATGGCCGGGTGCGGCTTCGGGTTGGTCTCGTCGGCGCAGCGCGAAGTCGCGAACAGCGGCGCGAGGCGGTGAAAGCCCAGGTCGTTGTCGAGCCCGCGGCGGCTCTTGCCGGTGGCGATGGCGAGAAGATGCGTTTTGGAAAGGCCTTCCAGGAGCTCGCGCATGCCGGCGAAGAGCTGCATCGCGTCCTTGCGCACGAGAAAGTGCTTGCGGTAGCTCGCCACGAACTCGGGATAGCGCTCAGCCGGGAGCCCCGGCACCGCCATGCGCATCGCGTCGTGCAGGCCAAGCCCGATCACGTGGCTCGCGCGTTCATGATCGGGCACTTCGAGGCCGAGTTCGCGGCTTGCATCGCGGATGCAATCCGCGATCGTCGACGCCGAGTCGATGATCGTGCCGTCCCAGTCGAACACCAGGAGCCGGTACTTCAAGCAAGCGCCTGGTCGACGAAAGCCTTCATTTCAGCGGGCAGCGGCGATTCGAGCTTCACCGGCGACCCGGTCAGCGGATGCCGGAACGACAGCCTTGCCGCGTGCAGCAGTAGCCGCTGCTTGACCTGCCGGTTGAGCGCGAAGTCGCCATACTTGTCGTCGCCGACGATCGGGTGCCCGGCGTGCGCCAGGTGCACGCGGATCTGGTGCGTGCGGCCGGTCATGAGCTCGACCTCGAGCAGGCTGAAGTCGGCCGAGTTTTTCAGCTTCTTCACCCGAGTGACGGCGGCGATGCCCGCGGCGTTGACGCTCACGCGGCGCTCCCCGGAGGCAGTCACGTACTTATGGAGCGATTCGCGCAGCTCCAACGTCTTTTTCGCCAGCGCCCCTTTGACCACGGCCAGGTAGATCTTCTGCACCAGGCCTTCCCGCAGCATGCGGTGCAGCTCGACCAGGGCGCTGCGCTTCTTGCACACGATGAGCAGGCCGGAGGTGTCGCGGTCCAGCCGGTGCGCGAGCTCGAGGAACTTGGCCTGCGGCCGGGCCGCGCGCAGGGATTCGATCACCCCGAAGCTCACCCCACTGCCGCCGTGGACGGCGACCCCGCTGGGCTTGTCTATTACTAATAGGGCGGGGTCCTCGAATGCGACCGGCAGCTCGAGGGGACGAGCTGGAGCAGGCTTCTGCGCGGTTCGGATCGGCGGGAGCCGTATGCGGTCGCCGACCTTGAGCCGGTAGTCGGGCTTCACCCGGCCGCTATTCACCCGCACTTCGCCGCTGCGAAGCACCCGGTAGACGTGGCTTTTCGGCACTCCCTTCAGCTCGCGCAGGAGGAAGTTGTCGATGCGCTGGGCTTCGCTTTCCTCGCCCACTTCCAGCCACTTCACCTTCGGCTGGGACGCCGCCTTGCTTAAGTCATTCATTATCCGTATGATCTCCCGGCCGCTTCGAGTTGCGAGGCACAGGAGGAAATGGCCACAGCCAACCCCTGCAACCCGCCTCCTGCCCGGCCACAGCTGGGCCTGAAGCGCTGGTTAATTTCGCTCACCGGAAGTAGCGATACTACTAGTAGCGCGCGTAGGGGTTTTCCAAGAAGTTTCAGGCGACCCAAGCGGTCATTCCGAGAGGAGATTTTTTTCGCCGGCTAATACCTGGCTCCTGCGCGCGCAGGAGAACAAAAAGTGAAGCGCATGTTGTTTAACGCGACGCAGCAGGAAGAGCTGCGCGTCGCGATCGTCGACGGACAAAAGCTCGTCGACCTGGACATCGAGTCCGCATCAAGGGAGCAACGCAAGAGCAACATCTACAAAGGCATCATTACCCGCATCGAGCCCAGCCTCGAGGCCGCGTTCGTCGACTACGGCGAGGAGCGGCATGGGTTTCTGCCCTTCAAGGAAGTCTCCCGCAGCTATTTCAAGGACGGCATCGACGTAGGCCGGGCGCGCATCCAGGATGCGCTGCGCGAAGGCCAGGAGCTGATCGTCCAGGTCGAGAAGGACGAGCGCGGCACGAAAGGCGCCGCGCTGACGACTTTCATCAGCCTGGCGGGCCGATACCTGGTGCTGATGCCGAACAACCCGCGCGGCGGCGGCGTGTCGCGCCGAGTCGAGGGCGAGGACCGCAACGAGCTGCGCGACACGCTCGACCAGCTGCAGCTGCCCGACGGCATGAGCGTGATCGCGCGCACCGCGGCGATCGGGCGCTCGATCGAGGAGCTCAACTGGGACCTCAACTACCTGCTGCAGCTCTGGCAGGCGGTGGAAGGCGCCTCGGCCGATCAGTCGAAGAAGCCGTTCCTGATCTACCTCGAGTCGAGCCTCGTGATCCGCGCGATCCGCGACTACTTCCAGCCCGACATCGGCGAGATCCTGATCGACACCGAGGAGATCTTCGAGCAGGCCAAGGCGTTCATGCAGACCGTGATGCCGGGCAACGTCAACAAGGTCAAGCTCTACCGCGACGACATCCCGCTGTTCTCTCGCTTCCAGATCGAGCACCAGATTGAGAGCGCCTACTCGCGCCAGGTCGCCCTGCCCTCCGGCGGCGCGATCGTGATCGACCACACCGAGGCCTTGGTGGCGATCGACGTCAACTCGGCGCGCGCCACGCGCGGCGGCGACATCGAGGAGACCGCGTTCCGCACCAACCTGGAATCCGCCGAGGAGGTCGCGCGCCAGCTGAGGCTGCGCGACCTGGGCGGCCTGATCGTGATCGACTTCATCGACATGGAGTCGCAGCGCAACCAGCGCGAGGTCGAGAACCGCCTGCGCGACTCGCTACGCTACGACCGCGCGCGGGTGCAGATCGGCAAGATCTCGCGCTTCGGGCTGATGGAACTGTCGCGCCAGCGCCTGCAGGCGTCGCTCGAGGAGACCGCGCACATCAGCTGCCCGCGCTGCAGCGGCACCGGCTTCATCCGCGGCACCGAGTCGACCGCGCTGCACGTCCTGAGAATCATCCAGGAAGAGGCCATGAAGGAGAACACCGGGGCGGTGCACGCCCAGGTGCCGGTCGACGTGTCCTCGTTCCTGCTGAACGAGAAGCGCGCCGAGATCCAGAAGCTTGAAGCCCGGCTGAAAGTGAACATCGTGCTGGTGCCCAACCCGCACCTCGAGACCCCGCATTACAAGGTCCAGCGCCTGAAGCACGACGAGCTGAACGCGATGGAGCACGTGCCGTCGAGCTACGAGCTGGTCGAGCGCCCCGAGGAGCCCAAGGCGCCCGGCGCCGAAGAGGACGTGAAGATCGAGCGCCAGCAGCCGGTGGTGAAGAGCATCACCCCCGACCAGCCGGCGCCGCTGCCGCAGGCGCCCGCTCCCCGGCCGGCACCGCAACCTGCGGCACAGCCGGTTTCCCAGCCCGCACCCCAGCCGACCTTCGCCCAGCAGCCCCAGCCGGCCGCGGGTGGCGGTTTCCTGAGCCGCCTGTTCGGCGGCCTGTTCAAGGCCGAACCGGTCCCGGCATCTGCACCAGCGGTCGCACCGGCGCCCGCGCCGGCACAACCGCAGCAGCGTGACCCGAGGAGGGACCAGCAGCGCAGGGAGCATCGGCACGATCAAAAGCGCGATGGGGGCCGGCGCGACGGCCGACGAGACGAACAGCACCGCGATCGCCAGCAACAGCCGCGGCTGGAGCAAAGGCGTAACGGCCAGCCGCAGCGCGGCGAACGTGGCGAACGCGGGGAGCGTGGCGAGCGCGGCCGGCACGATCAGCAGCAGCGCCCGCCGCGGCCGCCGCAGCAGCAGGGTCAGCAACCGCAGCAGCACCAATCGCGCCCGCCGGTGCCCGAGCGCGAACCGCGCGAAGGCGATGAGCAGCAGCGCCGCGGCGGCCGCCGCAACCGGGGCGGCCGCGACCGGCATCGCGAGCGCCGCGACGAGCGCCCGGGCGACGGCCGCGGGCCGGCTGCGCCTTCCTTTGCGATGAAGGAAGAGCAGCTGCGGGAAGACCAGCGGCGCGAGGCGCTCGCGCGCAAGGAAGAGGCGCAAAGCGAGGACACCGTGCCACCGCCGGCGCCGCCCGCACCGATTGCGCGACCCGTCGAGGAGCCCGTTGCCCGTGCTGAGCCCGTTGCCCGTGCGGAGCGCGCGGAGCCGACGAAGGTCGACTCCAAGGCGCTGCTGGAAACCGCCGGCCTGGTGATGATCGAAACCGACCGCTCCAAAGCGGCGGTCCAGCCGCAGGCCGAAGAACCGCAGCACCTCGGCCGGCCGCGGCGCGAGCGGCCCAAGACGCTGCCGCAGGACGAGCCGCTCGAGCAGGTCGAGACTAGGAAGTAGCGTTCAATTCCGCGAGGAGCGCGCGGCAGCGCTCCTCGACGACATCGAGCACGCGCTCGAAGCCTTCGGCGCCGCCGTAGTACGGGTCCGGCACGTCGGTCCCGGCCACGAACAGCCGAATCTTCGCGTGGTGCTGGGGCGGCGCCATCTTCTGCAGCGCGCGCAGGTGGCCGCGGTCCATCGCGAGGATCAGGTCGAATTCCTCGAAGTCGCTCGCCCTCACCTGCCGCGCGCGCTGCGCGCTCAAGTCGTAGCCGCGGCTCCTGGCGTGGTGCTGGGCGCGCTCGTCCGGCGGATCGCCGACGTGCCCGTCGCCCAGCCCCGCGGATTCGATGCGCAGCTCCAGGGATTTTTCCTTCGCCAGGTGTCTCAGCACCGCCTCCGCGGTGGGAGAACGGCAGATGTTTCCGGTGCAGACGAATAGGATCGAGCGCCGTTCTTTCATATCATCGCCATTATGACTTCCTGCGCAGACGTGCTCGCCGGCCGCGCGCCGAAGGACGGCGCCGTGGTGCTCAAAGGCTGGGTGCGCACCCGGCGCGACTCCAAGGCCGGATTCTCCTTCATTCACCTCTCCGACGGCTCGTCGTTCCACCCGGTGCAGGTCGTCGCGCCCAGGGACTTGCCGAATTACGAGAAGGAAATCCTGCACCTCACCTCGGGTTGCGCGATCGAGGCGACCGGCAGCATCGTGCCCTCGCCCGCCAAGGGCCAGCCGTTCGAAATGCAGGCTGCCGCGATCAAGGTGATCGGCTGGGTCGACGACCCGGATTCGTACCCGATCCAGCCCAAGCCGCACACCTTCGAGTTCCTGCGCGAAGTGGCGCACCTGCGTCCGCGCACCAACGTGATCGCCGCGGTGACGCGCGTACGGCACACGCTCGCGCAGGCGATCCATCGCTTCTTTCACGAGCGCGGCTTCGTCTGGGTCAACACGCCGATCATCACCGCCGCCGACGCCGAGGGCGCAGGCGCCCTGTTTCGCGTCTCCACGCTGGATCTGGCCAACCTGCCGCGCACGGCGGCCGGCGGCGTGGATTTTTCCAAGGACTTCTTCGGACGCGAGGCGTTCCTCACCGTCTCCGGCCAGCTGAACGTCGAGGCCTACTGCCTCGCGCTCTCCAAGGTGTACACCTTCGGGCCGACGTTCCGCGCGGAGAACTCCAACACCAGCCGGCACCTCGCCGAGTTCTGGATGATCGAGCCCGAGATTGCTTTTGCGAATCTGTCGGACAACGCCGACCTGGCCGAAGCGCTGTTGAAGTCCGTATTTTCGGCCTTGCTGCAGGAAAGGCCCGACGACATGGCCTTCTTCGACGAGCGCGTCGAGAAAGGCATCGTCGCCAAGCTGCGGGGCATCGTCGACTCGGAGTTCGTGCGCATGGACTACGGCGAGGCGATCTCGATCCTCGAGCGCGCGAAGGAGAAGTTCGAGTTCCCGGTGAAATGGGGCGTCGACCTGCAATCGGAGCACGAGCGCTTCCTCACCGAGAAGCACGCGAAGAAGCCGGTCATCGTGATGAACTACCCGAAGGTGATCAAGGCCTTCTACATGCGTCTGAACGACGACGGCAACACCGTGGCGGCGATGGACGTGCTCGCGCCGGGCATCGGCGAGATCGTCGGCGGCAGCCAGCGCGAGGAGCGGCTCGACCTTCTCGACCGGAGAATGGACGAGGTCGGCATCGACAAGGAAAGCCTCGGCTGGTACCGGGATCTGCGCCGCTACGGCACCGTGCCGCACGCGGGCTTCGGCCTCGGCTTCGAGCGCACGGTGTCGTACGCGACAGGGCTCTCGAACGTGCGCGATGCGATTCCGTTCCCGCGCACGCCGGGTAGCGCGAAGTATTAGCACTAGCGCGATGCGCATCCGCCTCGCGACCCGCGAAGATGCGCAGGCCCTGATCGCGTTCAACTCCGCGATGGCGCTCGAGACCGAGCGCAAGGAGCTGCTGCCGGAGGTGATCGGCGCCGGCGTGCAAGCGCTCCTCGACAACCCGGCTTCCGGCTTCTACGTGGTGGCGGAGGAAGGCGGCCGGGTGGTCGGCTCACTGCTCGTGACCCGGGAATGGAGCGACTGGCGAAACGGCGACTTCTGGTGGATTCAGAGCGTCTACGTGCACCCGGACTTCCGTCGCCAGGGAATCTACAAGCGTCTCTACCACTACGTGCAGGAGCTTGCGTCGCAGGACGCGAAAGTCTGCGGCTTCCGGCTTTACGTGGAGAGGGAGAACGACCGCGCCCAGTCGACCTACCGGGCGCTGGGAATGAAGGAGACGCGCTACCTCGTCTACGAGGAGCTCAAGCCAGGCGTGCGCTTCTACCGGTAGAAGATGTGCTTGCCGATGCGCGCGACGCGCTGCCGCTCCGCGGACCAGTCCGGCTGGACGTACGTCGCATGGAAGTGGATCACGGTGGGGTGCAACATGCGCGGGCGGCGCTGGTAGTAGACGTCCTCGGCGACCATCACCGCGCGCACCCACGCGTCGCCGGCTGGCGGCTCGAGCACGCGCAGCTCGGTCCATGAGAACGCCTCTTTCTGGTACACCACCTCGCAGACCGTCTTCGGGTAGCGCGGCGAGGCCTTGCGATTCATCGTGACCTCCGCGACCGCATACTGGCCTGCGGTCGGCTCGCCGCGCGCTTCGTAGTAGACGTTACGCGCAAGGCAGTCGAGGCTCTTGGCATGGAAGTCGCGGACCGCCGCCTGCTTCGCCTCGCGATACGACGTCGCCCCCGTGAACGCGAACACCAGCGCGCCGACCACCAGGCTGCAAAAGAGCCCAAAGGTCAGCGCGGCCTTGTCGAGCCGGTACCACAGCAGGCGCAGTTTCCAGAGCATCGCGAGACTTTGCCGTCCCCGGCGCCGCCTGCGAAGGTCAAAATGCTCGAAGAATTCGGGGTCGGGGTCGTCATTATTTGTGCGCTTGACGCAACAATTTTCGACGCCGTCGCCGAATCGCTACTCCTCCTGCAGCTCGATGCCGAAGATGCGTTTTTTCAGCTCGGCCAGCCGGTCGCGCGCGGCCGCGGCCTGCTCGAACTCGAGGTTCTTCGCGTGCTCGAGCATGCGCTTCTCGAGCGCCTTGATCTCGCGCGCGATCTGCTTCTCGCTCATCGCTTCGTACTTCGCCTCTTCCTGCGCCGCCTGCATCTGCGTGGCGTCGTAGACGCCGTCGATCAGGTCCTTGATGCGCTTGATGATGCCCTTCGGCGTAATCGAATGCTTCTGGTTGTACAGGACCTGCTTGCTTCGCCGCCGGTCGGTCTCCGCCAGGGCCCGCCGGATCGACTCGGTGACCTGGTCGGCGTACAGGATCGCGGTGCCGTTGATGTGGCGGGCGGCGCGGCCGATGGTCTGGATCAGCGAGCGCTCCGAGCGAAGGAAGCCTTCCTTGTCCGCGTCCAGGATCGCCACCAGCGAGACCTCGGGCAGGTCCAGGCCCTCGCGCAGCAGGTTGATGCCGACCAGCACGTCGAATTCGCCCAGCCGCAGGTCGCGGATGATTTCCACCCGCTCGACGGTCTCCACCTCCGAGTGCAGGTAGCGCACCTTGACGCCGTGCTCGGCCAGGTACTCGGTCAGCTCCTCCGCCATGCGCTTGGTCAGCGTGGTTACCAGCACGCGCTCGTTTTTCGCTGTCTTTTCCCTTATTTCGGACAGCAGATCGTCGACCTGCGTAGACGCCGGCCGCACGATGACCTGCGGGTCGATCAGCCCGGTCGGCCGCACCACCTGCTCCACCACCTGGCCGGACTTCTCGCGCTCGTAATCGGCCGGCGTGGCCGAGACGAAGATGGTCTGGCGCACCACCTTCTCGAACTCGTCGAAGCGCAGCGGCCGGTTGTCGAGCGCCGAGGGCAGGCGAAAGCCGTACTCGACCAGGTTTTCCTTGCGCGAGCGGTCGCCGCGGTACATCCCGCCGAGTTGCGGGATCGTGACGTGGCTCTCGTCGATGATCATCAGCGCGTCCGGCGGCAGGTAGTCGATGAGGGTGGGCGGCGGCTCGCCGGCCTGGCGGCCCGAGAGATGGCGCGAGTAGTTCTCGATCCCCTTGCAGAAGCCGAGTTCGGCGAGCATCTCGAGGTCGAAGCGCGTGCGCTGCTCGATGCGCTGCGCCTCCACCAGGCGGCCGGCCTTCTGGAAGAAGTCGATGCGCTCCCGCAGCTCGGCCTTGATCGCCTCGATCGCGCGCAGCGTGGTCTCGCGCGGGGTGACGTAGTGGCTGGAGGGGTACACGGTGAAGCGCGCCATCGGGTGATGCACCCGGCCGGTCAGCGGATCGAACACTTCCAGCTTTTCGACCACATCGTCGAACAGGGAGATTCGAATCGCGTTCTCGGCATGCTCGGCCGGGAACACGTCGATCACGTCGCCGCGCACGCGGAAAGTTCCGCGGCGGAAATCGAGCTCGTTGCGCTCGTACTGCATCGCCACCAGCCGCGCCAGGACGTCGCGCTGCCCCATCTTCTCGCCCTGGCGCAGGTGCAGGATCATGCCGTGGTACTCCGACGGGTCGCCGATGCCGTAGATCGCCGACACCGTGGCCACGATCACCACGTCGCGCCGCTCGAGGAGCGACTTGGTCGCCGAAAGCCGCATCTGCTCGATGTGCTCGTTGATCGACGAGTCCTTCTCGATATAGAGGTCGCGCGCCGGGACGTAGGCCTCCGGCTGGTAGTAGTCGTAGTAGGAAACGAAGTACTCGACGGCGTTGTCCGGGAAAAACTCGCGAAATTCCGCGTACAACTGTGCTGCCAGGGTCTTGTTCGGGGCGAGGACGAGCGCCGGCCGGCCCAGGCGCACGATCGCGTTCGCCATGGTGTAGGTCTTGCCCGAGCCGGTCACGCCGAGGAGCGTCTGGAACGCGAGACCGTCTTCGATCCCCTCGACCAGCTTCGCGATCGCCTCCGGCTGGTCGCCGGAGGGCGGAAAAAGCTCTTCTAGCCTGAATGCCACGAGTAAAATGCGTTTGCCAAACCCTCAATTTTATCCAATGAACGCACCGCATTCGCCCTCCCCGCTCGCCTCGATGCCGATGGCGCCGGCCGACCCGATCCTCGGCGTCACCGAAGCCTTCGTCGCCGACCAGAATCCGAGGAAAGTCAACCTTGGCGTAGGCGTCTACACCGACGACAACGGGAAAATCCCGCTGCTCGAGTGCGTGCGCCACGCCGAAAGCGAGCGGCTGAAGGCCGCGCCGCCGCGCGGCTACCTGCCGATCGACGGCCTGGCCGCCTACGATCGGGCCGTGCAGGCGCTGGTTTTCGGCAAGGAAGAAAAGAACATCGTCACCGTCCAGGCGCTCGGCGGCACCGGCGGCCTCAAGATCGGCGCGGACTTCCTGAAGCAGCTGAGCCCGAACGCCCAGGCGTGGATCAGCGAGCCGAGCTGGGAAAACCATCGCCAGCTTTTCGAGGCCGCCGGGTTCACGGTCAAGTCGTACCGCTACTACGATCCCGAGACCAAAGGCCTCGACTTTGCCGGCATGCAGGCCTCGCTCAACACGATCCCTGCTGGCGACATCGTGGTGCTCCACAGCTGCTGCCATAACCCCACCGGGGTCGACCTCGACCGCGAGCAGTGGGATAAGACGCTCGAGATCGTCCAATCCCGCGGTCTGATCCCCTTCCTGGACCTCGCCTACCAGGGCTTCGCCGAGAGCATCGAGGCCGACGCCTACGCCGCGCGCCTCTTCGCGAAGATGATGAGCCCGGTTTTTCTGTCGAGCTCGTTCTCCAAGTCCGTATCGCTCTACGGCGAGCGCGTCGGTGCGCTGAGCGTGGTCACCGCCAGCCCCGACGAAGCCAAGCGAGTGCTGTCCCACGTGAAGCGCGTGGTGCGCACCAACTACTCCAATCCCCCAACGCATGGCTGTCAGGTGGTCGCCACGATCTTCGGCAACCCCCAGCTGCGAGCCCTGTGGGAGCGGGAGGTCGGCGAGATGCGCGAGCGCATCAAGACCATGCGCAAAGCGCTGGTCGACGGCATCCACAAGCGTGTGCCGGGCTCGGACTTCAGCTTCGTGCTGAAGCAGCGCGGCATGTTCTCCTACTCCGGCCTCACAAAGGAGCAGGTGCGTCGCCTGCGCGAAGAAAACTCGATCTACACCATCGACACCGGCCGGATCTGCGTAGCCGCGCTCACTATGAAGAACGTGGACTACGTGGCCGATGCCATCGCCAAGGTAATTCGGTAAAATCCCGGCTTCTCCCGGATCCCCGATAGCTCAGTCGGTAGAGCGACGGACTGTTAATCCGCAGGTCGTAGGTTCGAGCCCTACTCGGGGAGCCACCTAATCAATGACTTAGACAAGAACGCCGCTCGCGCTTCCACGCACTCCCGAAGATCGTTGCAGGTACGTTGCAAGTAGAGCCTTGCAAGCAGTCGGGCGCGCCCGAAATTTGGCATCCGAGATGGTGACCGAAAAGCGACGTCGTGGACGCTCGCATTCAACCCGGGAAAGGATGTCTATTTGTGCTGCAGGTTGCTGGGAAAGTATTTGAAGACGAGCTTCCACCGCGGGAAGTGGCGTCACGCCCATACCACGCAAAAATTCGAGCAATTGTTTGAGGGGTATGAGGCGACGAGCGTTCATCACCCTGGTCGGTAGCGTCGCGGCATGGCCGCTCACCGGGCGCGCGCAGCCGGCAGACCGGATGCGAAGGGTCGGCGTGCTGGTAGGCGGCGCCGAGGACGATCCGCAAAACAGGTTACGCCTCGCGGCGTTCCGGCAAGAGCTCCAGAGACTTGGATGGTCGGAGGGTCGCAATGTCCGCTTCGACTACCGGTTTGCCAGTGGCAGTGCGGAACGGGCGCAGCTATTTGCGAAGGAGCTCGTTGCCATGCAACCCGATGTGATTTACGCAGGGACCACGGCAATGACCGCCGCCACGCAGCGAGAAACCCGGACGATCCCGATCGTGTTTGGCGCCGTCTCCGATCCAATCGGATCCGGCTTCATCTCGAGCCTGGCGAAGCCCGGCGGCAATCTCACGGGTCTCCGGCAGTATGAGGAAGGCATCACTGGCAAGTGGCTCGCCATGCTCAAGGAGATTGCGCCACGCCTCACGCGCGCCGCATTCCTGGCCAATCCCAAGACAACCCCCTATGACTACTTCCTGCGGACGGCCGCCGCCGCCGCTTCATCACTCGCGATCGAGCTTGTCCCCAGCCGGATCGCGACCGCCACCGACATCCAGCGCGCCATCGAGTCATTCGCGCGCGTGAGGAATGGTGGCCTCATATTGCCGCCCGACACTACGACCGCCGCCCATCGCAATCTGATCATCGACCTCGCGGCCCAGCACCGCTTGCCGGCCGTGTACGCGTTCCGTTACTTTGTCGCGGACGGTGGGCTCATGTCCTACGGCGTGGACCTGTTCGACGTGCATCGTCGAGTTGCCTACTATGTCGATCGTATTCTTCGCGGCGACAAGCCTGCCGACCTTCCGGTGCAGGCACCGGTCAAATACGAAACGATCATCAACCTGAAAACCGCGAGGGCCCTGGGCCTCAACGTACCAGCGGGCCTGGCCGCCCGTGCCGACGAGGTCATTGAGTGAGCCTCGGTTTTGTACGTTCATCAGCGTGGAAAATGAGATACACCTCTGGCAATGGCGATACACCGACGACTTCGGAAAGCGGCGCATTTTCCCCTGCAGGCTTACCGTCGAGGACGCGAAGCGCTTAAAAAGACGCCGAGCGCGTTGAAGGCTCGTTCGAGATCCGCAGACCGCTGGGCTCGACTAGTGACTTCCAGCGCTCTCCACGAATCGGTAGAGAATGAACTCGCCATCGCCCGGCTCGCGGTCGTAGCGAGCGGCGGTCTGCCCTACGCAGACGAATGGCGGAATCTTCGATCCTGGCACGGAGGGTACAAACCCGTCGGCGGGACCGCCGACTAGGCGGATAACGGCTTTCTGCTCAAGGCTCAGCATCCTACGAAACCCTAGCAGGCCGCAGGTCAACATGCTGCTCTTTGTCCGATTTGGATACACTGGCCGCGCGCTGCGCCGCGCAGCGGATTCGTCCTCCCAAGGCACGCCGAGCACTAGCTGACCGGGTCCTGATATGCACCCCCGCTCGCTGAGTTACATTGTCAACTAATCTTTTAGCCTGACACTTTGTCAACTAATACTTGGTTGGGCGTCAAGACTGTGCGAAGTACGCTATCGACCAAAGTTGGGAGCATGAACCACGTCAGTCGCAGGCAATATCTGCTCGCCGCAGGGGTATTGTTGGTCGCGCCAATCGTTGCGCGAGCGCAGACGGCGACGAAACCGTATCGGATCGGCGTGCTCGCGGCAGGTCGCTTAAAGACACTTCAGCAAAGCCTGAACGACTTGGGATACGTCGAAGGCCGCGATGTTGTTCTCGAGATTCGGAATCCCGAGGGAAGATCTGAGTTGTTCGATGCCCTCGCGCTGGATCTAGTGCGCCTGAAGGTCGACGTGATCGTCGCTTCCAATCCAAATGCGGTCGTCAGCGCCAAGCGAGCGACCGCCACGATCCCCATCGTCATGATGCATACTCCTGATCCAGTTCAATTGGGCCTCGTTGCGAGCCTCGCGAGACCGGGCGGGAACATCACGGGCGTGACGACCCTGAGTGCCGACCTAAGCATCAAGCAGCTCGAGCTCCTCAAGGAGGCCGTGCCGCGAGTGTCGCGGGTCGCGCTCTTGTGGAATCCCGACAATCCCTGGCACCCGGCGACCGTCAAGGCGCTCCAGGCCGGCAGTGGATCACGTGGGCTTCGGCTTCAAGTTCTGGAGGCGCGCGGTCCCGAAGCCTTCGGCGGCGTGTTCCACGCGATGACAACGGCATCGGCCCAGGCGGTCCTGGTCTTGGTGGACCCGATGACGTTTTTTAATCGACGAAAGCTGGCGGACCTCGCGATACAACATCGACTGCCTATGATGGGTGGGTTGCCGGACTATGCGGAGGCAGGAGGCCTCATGTCGTATTGGGCGGACACGACCGACGTTTACCGCCGGGTCGCGAGCTACGTCGACAGGATTCTCAAGGGCGCGAAGCCTGGCGACTTGCCCATCGAGCAGCCGACCAAGTTCGAACTTGTCGCCAACCTCAAGACCGCCAAAACCCTCGGTATCACAATCCGGCAATCCGTCCTCCTGCGCGCCGACCGGGTGATCGAATGACCGGTCCGAATGGCCGCAGTTCGCGATTTCGGACACTCGATATGCCGGGGAGATTGACGCCCAACCCACGCTCTACCGGACCCGCCGGGCACGTCACTTCTCGTCCGTGCATCAGTGGCTTGCCGGGGCGGTTGGCTTAGCCGTTAGGCGCCAACAGACAGGGGAGCGCGCGATGGACCGACTAGGGATGTAGATGTGGGCTTTCACGGCTGCGACATCGGTAAGTGGAAGCTTCAAGGTGACATGATCTGCTGGGACTTTAACTGGCTTGGCGAAGTCTATGGCTACAACTCGGTTTGTGCGCGTGTCCGGAAGGCAGACGATAGAACGTATCTACTGACCGATCAGAGCGGGAAATTGCCGCCATTGCCGTTTCATCCGGTCACGCAATCAAACAAGAGCCGCAAATGAAGCCTAACAGCGCGTTGTTGACCGACACCTCCGCATCGCCGCTACGCGCGCGGCGCGGTGCGGCACTACGCGCGCGGCGCCACCGATGAAGCGACACGACATGGAGAACGGAAGATGGACCTAGGGCCGAACGGCTCTAGTCACCGTCGCGGCTTTTTCGGCAGCCTTCTCGCCGTGCTGCACGATGACGACAAACTAGTCCCCGGCGTGCTTCGGTGCTTAGCGATCGTAGCGATGGTTGGGGTGGCACTCCTAATATTGCTTTGGTAACCGCTAATCCGCGCCCGGCTCGCGCGTAGTAGTGGCCGTTTCTCGCGTGCGGGCGACTTGGTTGTACCTCGGGGAGGACAAGGGTCATGTCACCGAACATTCTTGGCGTCGCCACCGCATTCTTGCTCCTAGCAGTGCCAACGAGTCGTGCGGCGGAAACGCCGGATCCGCCCCGGTTTCAAACTTCGTCCCTCAAGCCACCTCTCACGGCAGAAATTGAAAAGCAGCTAGGACCGCTGCGCTTCAAGGGGGCAGTTACCGTAACCCGCACCGACGGGAGGTTCTTCGGCTGGTCCGGCTTGTGGGTTTCGCCTGACGGAAGTCGATTTGCGGCTGTCGACGGCGGGGACTGGGCGCAAGGTACTCTCTCCTATGACGGCGACGGAAATCTTGCTTCTCTCGCCGTGCAAGCGGCCGGCCCGCTACTTGACGATAAGGGACAGCCATTTGCTCATCCGGATGACAAGGATGCCGAAGCGCTCGACTTTGACGGATCGCGCTTCCTCGTGGGCTTTGAAACCCATGATCGCGTGCTCGCCTACAGGGACTTCACCTCAGCCGCCGAGCCTATCGAGCTGCCCAAGGAAGCCCTCGTCGGCATCCCGCGTGGCGCGGGTTTTTCATCGGTCGCGCATTTACAGAATGGCGCGACAATCGTACTCCCCGAGTACACCGCTGATGATCCTCAGAACATGAGGGTTTCCACGCGAACGCGCGGTTGGCTCCTAACGAAGAATGGGGCGGGTCCGGTTTGGCTCCGAAAGGCTCGTGGGCTACCGGTTTCATTGTCAGCATTTCCAAATGGCGACCTGTTGCTGCTGGAAGTCCTGCCGAACAGCGTAAAGATTACCGATACGCGGTTGAGCCGGATTTCGGCGAAGGACATTGCAATTGGCAGAACGATGCGGCCGAAAGAACTCGCGACCCTCCGACCCCCTCTGGTAGATGGGCGCTTCGAGGGTTCCGCGGTTCGTCGCGGTACGCGTGGAGAGCCGTTGCTCTATCTTATGATCAACGATAGTCCGGCAGCACTCTACATGTTCGAATTGTCTGATGAACCTTGAGGTAGAGAAGGCGCTGCGCGAGATCGCCGAACGACCGACAATCTCTGCGCGCCGGTAACACCGTTTCCCCGGACACTATCGTCGGAATCCCCTCCGGTCTGCGCTCAAGACCAGCCTTCAGCGGCGATTCCCATCCGACGAGTCGACGAGATTAAGCAGGAACGTAGGTCAACCTAATCACATCCTCGCCAATCCGATCATGGGTCATAAGGCGGAGCGGCGGCCGGGGCCCGGCGAAATATGGCTTGCCGTGGCCAAGCACGACGGGGTGCAGGTAGATTCGATACTCATCGATCAGGCCAAGTTCGGAGAGGCTTCGCGCCAAGTTCGGGCCAGCAACTTCGATCTCCCCGGCGCGCTCGGCCTTCAGCTCACGGATCGCGCCCGCGAGATCATCCGCAACAAGCGTGGCGTTGGGGCCGACCGACTTCAACGAGCGCGAGACGACCCATTTCGGCTGGCTCCGCCACGCCGCCGCGAAGGCGCGTTCCGCTGCATCCCACTCAGGATGATCGTCGTCCCAGTAACGCATGACCTCATAATTTGGCGACCGTACACACTACCTGCCTGCCCCTGAGCCTCCTCGATGAAGTGGCGGAAGAGCGTGAGGCTTGGCGCAAACGCCATATGGTCGACGTACCCGTCCAGAGACTGGTTCATTCCGAACACAAGCTTAGCCATGCCCACTTCCTTTCAAAGGCGGTGATCTTCGCACCGTTCGTGTCCACGAAGCTGCTCGGCGAAGCTAGAAAAAGACGTTAGGGGTACTGACATTGTTCATGTTCCGTGGGCGGAGACGGAACGTGACGCCTACGTAGCTGCAAACCCGTCCTCCGTTGCCCTCGCCCATCCATGAGTTGTGGTGCGTAGTGGCGTACAATCGCGCCCGCCGACGCCAAATCGCGCCTCCCGCGAGCTCGCAGACCTGGTATCCGCAGGTCCCAGGTTTGAGCCCTGGTCGGGGAGCCACTTCAAGTCCGAGCCTTTTCGAGGCACAGTCAGCCAGGTGCGCAAGCCGTTCATTCCCCGGTTCAAGATAACCCACATCTCGTGGCGCGACGCCGCGCTGACATACGGGCTGTTTCTGGCGCTGCTGATCGCAATCGTGTGGGTCACGCTGCACTTCGTGCAGCCTGCGCCGCCCGACACGATCGTGATGACGAGCGGCGCGGACGGCAGCATGTTTTCGCGCCATGCGGACCGCTACGCAAAGATCCTCGCACGCCAAGGCGTGACGCTAAAGATCGTCCCGTCGCAGGGCTCGCTCGACAACCTCAAGAAGCTGAGCGATCCCGAGTCCAAGGTCGACGTGGGTTTCGTCCAGGGTGGGATCGCAAATCTCGGCGACGTCGACGAGCTGATGTCGCTCGGCAGCGTTTTTTACGTGCCGGTCCTCGTCTTTTATCGTACGCCGCAGCCCATCAGGCTTCTCTCCCAGCTCGACGGCAAGCGCATTTCCATCGGGCGCCAGGGAAGCGGCGCGCGCGTGCTCGCAGAAACGCTGCTCAAGGCGAACGGGATCGAAGCGGGCGGCAAATCGAAGCTCCTCGACCTGGAAGGCAAGGCCGCACAGGACGCCTTGGTAAAGGGCGCGACTGACGCGGCGTTCGTGATGGGCGACTCGGCCACGACCGCGACGATCCGCGAGCTCTTGCACACGCCAGGCGTACGCCTCTTCGATTTCGTCCAGGGGGACGGATACGTGGGTCGCTTCCGCTACCTCACGAAGCTCCAGCTGCCGCCGGGCTCGCTAGATCTGGGGACGAACACGCCGTCCCAGACGCTGACGTTGGTGGCGCCGACGGTCGAGCTCATTGCCCGCCGGGGCTTGCACCCGGCCCTCTCCGACATGCTTATACAGGCAGCCCAAGAAGTGCACGGCCGGGCGACGCTCCTGCAGAAGGCAGGTGAATTCCCCGCCCCGCTCGAGCACGAATACCGGCTAAGCGACGATGCCGTTCGCTACTACAAGTCCGGCAAGAGCTTCGTCTACAGGCATCTGCCGTTCTGGCTTGCGAGCCTGGTCGACCGTATCGTGCTCCTCCTGGTGCCGCTCGCGGTGGTACTGATCCCGGGACTGAAGCTCGTGCCGTGGCTATACCAGTTGCGCATCAACATGCGCATCTACCAGCGCTATGGGGAGCTCATGTCGCTCGAGCGCCTGGCGTTCAGCGAAACTACGGCGCAGGAGCGTGCCGATCTGCTTAAGCGGCTCGACGAGATCGAACGGCGCGTCGTCACCGCCAAGCTGCCCGCCTCCGCCGCAGGGCAGCTCTATGTGCTGCGCTCGCACGTCAACTTCGTGCGTGACCGCATCCTCCAAGACGCAAGCAAAGCAAAGGCCCCGTAGCTTGCAAAGGAAGTGCCCCCTAGACGCCGCCCCGCGTCTTGTCAGCTGCCTTGGTCAGGATCGCCGACAACCGCGGCAGTCTGCTGTCGGGCATGTCGACCGCGCCGCTCATCCACGCGTCGAGCAGCTCCTCCGGCACGTTCATCAGAACGGCGAGCTTGTCTTTTCCCAAGAGTTTGGCGGCCCGCTGTAGCAGCGTGGTCTTGATGAGCAGAACCATCATCCCGAGCCTAGCAGAGTCCCGTTGTCACTTGCGTCTGGCGCGCATCGCTTGCACGGACTTCAGCAGGCGTACCAGCGTCTTTGCCCCTTGAGGGGTCTGGTCCCAGGTTCGTAGCGCCGCGCGAACGACCGCTTCCTTGGCGCTCTGCGCCGGCGCGCTGACACGGGCCGGCGGTTTCTCCCCTGCTGCATACGCGAGCAGCGTCCGAACGTTGGGCGAGACGCGCTTGAATTTGCCGCGGAACAGGCGCGAGACTTGGCTCTGGTGAATGCGCGTGTCGGCCGCCACCTGCACGGTGGGCGCGCGCTCGGCGAGCGCGGCGAGGGCCCGGCGCGCCTCAAGCAGCTCGCGTGATTTGACAACTCTTTGCATTGTGCATACCGTTTTGCATATGCATAATAAGACCGGACCCCGGCGGGAGGCAACATGGGCGGTTCCGAGCTAGAAAATCTGGCGCGGCCGACCTCGGCTCGGCCGACCACCGTTCTCTTCGCCGAAGTGGGAAGCCCGCCGCGGGATCCGGCGGCCACCGACGACGCCCTTCAGGGCTCCGTGGCGCGCTACCTACAGGTGCTCGGCCAGGCCGCCGAGCTGAGCGGCGGCCGCGTACTGCACACGCACACCCAGGGTGTGCTCGCCCTCTTCTCGACGCCCGATGCGGCCGCGGCCGCCGCGGCGCGCATGCACGCGTATGCACAGACGCTGACGCCGGACCAGCCGAAGCTCGACGTGCGCATCGGCTTCCACGCCGGCCCGGTCGCACAGCGCAACGACGACATCTTCGGCGATACGGTCAATCTCGCGCTCAAGATCGCCGAGGAAGCCAAGGACGGCCAGATCCTCACCTCACACGACACTGCCTCGAGCCTCGCGCCCGCCGTCCAGGAGCTGGTGCGGCCCGCCCGGGGCCAAAAATGCGAGCTTTTACTCGGCAACCTGGAATGGCGCAACGCGGTGAACCAGATCGTGGCGGCCCGCAAGACCGCCTTGCAGCCCCGCGCCGTGCTGCGCCTGAGCTGCCGCGGCACCGCCGTCGTGCGCCGCCGCGAAGGCGACTCGGCGCTGATCGGCCGCGACCCGGGCTGCGATCTTTGCGTCGAAGGAATCGCCGTGTCCCGGCGCCACTGTGTGATCGTGCGGCGCGACGCCGGCTTCGTGCTGCGTGACCAGAGCACCAACGGCACCTACGTGACCGTCACCGGCCAGCCGGAGGTCCGGGTGCAGGCGAAGGAGCTGCCGCTCGGCAGGTGCGGCGTGATCGCGCTCGGCGAGCCGGCGATGGCGACCGACGCGGCCGTCCGGTACGCCTGCGAAATCCTCCCCTGAAATGAAACGCCCCGGGAGCTCGCGCTCGCGGGGCGTTCCGGTTAAGGCGAGAGCCGGCTGACTAGCTGGCGTCGCTCCCGATGCCGTTGCTGGTTGATCCGGAGTGTTGCCCGCCGGTCCTGCCTTGGGAATCGCTCACTGGATCACCTCCTTTCAAAGTTGCCAGACTCCAGTTTAACACCGAGTTTGGCGATTTCCTCCTTGATGCGCTGGGCGCGGTTCTCCGGCGCCGGATGCGTGGACATGAACTCGGGTTGTCGCGAGCCGCCGCCCGACGCCTTGGCGAGCACCTCCATGACGCGGATCATGGCGCGCGGGTCGTAGCCCGCCTCCAACATGATCCGCACACCGTAGCGGTCGGACTCGAGCTCGTCCTCGCGGCCGTAGCTCATGTTGATCATGCTGCCCACGACCTGCCCGATCTGCGCGGTGGTGTAGTCGCCGCTGCCGACCACCAGCGCGCCGAGCAGGCCCTGCGTGAGCTGCTGCTTGGCGAGGCGCTCCGACGAGTGGCGCGCGATGACGTGCGCGATCTCGTGGCCGAGCACCCCGGCGAGCTCGGCCTCGCTCTTCAGCAGCCGCAGCAGGCCCTCGGTGATGAAGATCGGCCCGCCCGGCAGCGCGAAGGCGTTGACCGTGCGCGGGTCGGCGAGCACGTGGAAGCTGAACTTGTACGGGCTCTTGGCGGCGAAGCTCCCGGCCACCAGCTTCTCGCCGACCTGATGGACCAGCGCCCTCGCTTTCTCGTTCTGCGACAGGCCGCCCATCTGCGCGGCCATCTGCGGCGCGCTCTTGTAGCCGAGCGCGATCTCCTGCTCGGGCGTCATCGCGACGCGCTGCTTCTCGCCCGTGAGCGGGTTGTCGCTCGTGCTGCCGAAATAGGTGACGATCGCCATCAGCGCGATGACGAGCGCGATCACCAGCCGTCCGCGGCCCATATCCTTCTCTTAGTCCGGTAAATTCTCCAGGCGTTCGCGCGCTACCCGCACGCTCACCGCCGCGCGCTCCTCCTGTAGCGTCATCGCGACACGGCAATCGCGCTCGCCCCAGCCGCGGTTCATGGCCTGGTCGAGCTCCTCTAGCGCGATCTGGCCCACGCGCATCGGCACCCCGCATTCTCCGGCGAGCTCGAGCGCCAAGGACATGTCCTTGTGCGCCAGGCGCACGGTAAAGGCCGGCGGATCATAGACCCCGGGCAAGAAATGCTCCGGCAGGCGGTCGAAGGTGCGCTTGCGACCGGTCGCGCCCTGGCGCAGCGCCCGGTACAGCGCCAGCGGCTCTACGCCCGCCTTGACCCCGAGCGTGAACACCTCGGCGAGCGCCGCCTGGATCGTAAAGCTCGCCGCGTTGTGCGCGAGCTTCGCCACCGTGCCCGCGCCGATCGGTCCGACGTAATACGGCTGATCCCCTACCTGGCGAAGCAGGGATTCATATTTCTTGAACACATCGGCATCGCCGCCGACCCAGATCGCGAGCTTCCCGCTCTGCGCGCCCTTCGGCCCGCCGCTCACCGGCGCGTCGAGGAAGCTGATCTTGTTTCCGGCCAGCTCCGCATGCAGCCGCCGCACGACCTGGGGCGAGTTGGTGCTCAAGTCGAACCAGGCCGCGTTCGCCGGCAGCGCCGGCGCCACGGCCTTCGCGACCGCCTGCACTTCCTTCGGTCCCGGAAGCGAGGTGAAAAGGACCTCGCAGCCGCGCGCGGCATCCTCGACGGACGACTTCATCGAGAAGCCTTCGACCGCGCGCACGTCAAACGCCTGAACCGCATGGCCGGCGCGCTGCAGGTTGGCGGCCATCGGCCGGCCCATCGCGCCAAGGCCGATGAAGCCGATCTTCATACGCCGCGCTCCTTGAATACCTCCTTCGCGATTAGCGCGGCGGTGCCGCCGTTCGGCCATCCGGCATAGAAGGAAAGGTGCGTGATCACCTCGATGATTTCTTCCCGGGTGACGCCGTTGTCGAGCGCGCGGTGCAGGTGGCCGCGCAGCTGGTCGGGGCGGTAGAGCGCAGTTAGCGCCGCAATCGTGATCAAACTGCGATCGCGCTTGGAGAGCTGCTTGCGCTCCCACACGTCGCCGAACACGACTTTGTCGCTGATCTCGCCGAGCTTGGTAAAGACGTCGCGCACCTGCGCGATGGTGGACGGTGGCTGCTTCGCGGCCATGAAACATGTCTCCTCGGATGGAAAGCGCGACGATACTATGAACTTCCATGATGTCCGCACCGCGAAGCGAACCGGAATCCACTTACGCCTGGCTGCGCGTGCTCGCGGCGCTCGCCATCATGACGATCGGCGGCGCCGGCATGTACAGCATGGGGGTGGCGCTCCCACTGGTGCAGGCGGATTTCTCAGCCACGCGCGGCGACGCGTCCCTGCCCTATACGCTCACGATGATCGGCTTCGGCGTCGGCGGCATCCTGATGGGCCGCCTGGCCGATCGCTTCGGCGTCGTGGTGCCGGTGATGATCGGCGCGCTCGGCCTTGGCGGCGGCTTCGTGCTCGCCGGCACCGCGCCGAGCCTGCTGCAGTTCAGCCTCGCGCACGGCGTGCTGATCGGTCTGCTCGGCTGCTCGGCCACGTTCGCGCCGCTCGTCGCCGACACCTCGCTCTGGTTCAACCGGCGGCGCGGCATCGCCGTCGCCATCTGCGCAAGCGGCAACTATGTCGCCGGCACGGTCTGGCCGCCGATCCTCCAGTACGCCTTCGATACGGTGGGCTGGCGCGCGACGTATGTCGGCCTCGGATGCTTCTGCACCGTAGCGATGGTCGTCCTGGCGCTCGCGCTGCGACGCAGGCCGCCCGCGCTCGAGGCTTCTTCGGAGATCAAATCCTTCTCGAAAAACGAACGACCGCTGGGGCTGTCGCCGAACGCGCTGATGGCATTGCTCGTGATTGCCGGCGTGTCCTGCTGCGTGGCGATGTCGATGCCGCAGGTCCACATCGTCGCCTATTGCAGCGACCTCGGCTACGGCGCGGCGCGCGGCGCGCAGATGCTCTCGCTCATGTTCGGCTTCGGCGTCGTCAGCCGGCTCGCCTTCGGTTTCATCAGCGATCGGCTCGGCGGGCTGCGCACGCTGCTGCTCGCCTCGTCGCTGCAGGCGGTGGCGATCGCCCTCTTCCTGCCCTTCGATACCCTGATTTCGCTCTACGTGGTGTCGGCGCTGTTCGGGATCTTCCAGGGCGGCCTGGTACCGCAATACGCGATCGTGGTGCGCGAGTACTTCGCGCCGCGCGAGGCCGGCGTGCGCGTGGGTATTGTGCTGATGTCTACGATGCTCGGCATGGCCCTCGGTGGCTGGATGTCGGGCGTGATCTTCGACCTCACCGGCTCCTATCGCGCGGCGTTCCTCAACGGCTTTGCCTGGAATTTGCTCAACATCGCCATCATTGCGTGGCTGCTGATGCGGGCCCTTCCAGCCCGTGATAGATTGATTCCGGGGACCTAACCAGAGGAGGGAGCACCATGATCCGGATCGCTGCATTTCTGGTCGCGGCTGCGTTCGGCGCTGCCGTCAACGCTCAGCAGATCACGCTGCGCATGGGCCACGACCAGCCCGTCGGCAGCATGTACGACGAAGGCCACAAGATGTTCAAGAAGCTGCTCGAAGAGCGCAGCAAGGGGCGCATCAAGGCCGACATATTTCCGGCGGCGCAGCTCGGCTCCGAGGTGGCGATGGTCGAAGGCCTGCGCCTGGGCTCGATCGACGTGATCTGCGCCAATGCGCCCAACGCCGCCGCGTTCATCCCGGAGCTTGGCCTGTTCAGCGTGGCGTATCTATTCAAGGACCTCGCGCACTTCGAGCGCGTGGTGAACGACGCGGCGTTCGCCAAGCGCATCGACGAGATTATCGCCGGCAAGAACATCGGCATCAAGCGCATCGGTTTCTACGCCGCCGGCGTCCGCAACATCTACAGCCGCAAGGGCTCAGTCGCCGGGCCGGACGACCTCAAGGGCGTGAAGATCCGCGTGCAGAACAACCCGATCGAGGTCAAGGTGTGGCGGGCGTTCGGCGCCATCCCGACGCCGATGAACTTCGGCGAGGTGTACCAGGCGCTGCAGTCGGGCGTGCTGGACGCGGCCGAGAACGGCCTGGCGGTGATCGAGTCGAACAAGCACTACGAGGCGGCCAAGTTCATCACGCAGTCGGAGCACCAGCGCAACCTGTCCGCGCTCTATATCAACGAGAAGAAGCTCGCTTCGATGCCGGCCGACCTGCAGAAGATCGTGCTCGACGCAGCGGCGGAAGCAGCGGTCCACGAGCGCAAGCGCGACGCCGAGCTGGTGGCCGCGGCAGCGAACGGCCTCAAGTCGAAAGGCGCGGTCCTGACCTCGCCCGACAAGGCCAAGTTCATCGCCCTGATCGCGCCGATCCAGGACGAGGTGGCGAAGGAGCTCAAGGCGACCGATCTGCTGCAGATCGTCCGCAAGCACGCGCAGTAGTGGAGCGCTTTTTCGCCCGGCTCGAGCGCGTGCTCGAGCCGGTGCTCGCCGGGCTGCTGGCGTTCATCACGATCGGGGTATTCATCCAGGTCGTGCTGCGCTACCTGTTCGCCGTGTCTTTCCTGTGGGGCGAGGAGCTATCGCTGTTCGCCTTCATCTGGTGCGTGTTCCTGGGCACCGCCGTGTGCACCTGGCGGCACATCCACTTCTCGTTCGATATCTTTTCGGAGCTCCTCACCGGCCGGGCGGCTGGCGCGCAGCGGCTGCTGGTGGACCTGTGCGTCCTCCTGGTGACCGTTGTGATCGCCGTCACCGGCTGGCAGTTTTCCCAGATGAGCGTCGCGCGCCTGTCTCCGGCGCTCGGCATCACGCTGCTGGTTCCCACCATCATCATTCCGCTCAGCGGCGTGCTCATGACGCTGGTCATCCTCATCGACATCGCGCGCGACTGCCATCAGATCTGGACCGGGCGGGCGCCTGAGCGCCGCAGCAGCGCGGTTGACGTCGCATGAGCCACCCGCTCACGATCCTGCTGCTGTCGCTCACGCTGCTGCTGATCCTGGGCGTGCCAATCTCGTTCGCGCTGGTGCTGTGCTCGCTGATCGTGATCTGGGTGGCCGACCTGCCGCTGATGGTGGCGGTGCAGCAGATGTTTACTGGCATAAACGCGTTCACCCTGCTCGCGCTGCCTTTCTTCTTCCTCGCCGGCAACGTCATGACCGAGGGCCAGATTTCGGAGCGGCTGGTGAAGCTCGCGATGGCGCTGGTCGGCCACCTGCGCGGCGGGCTGGCGCACGTGAACGTGGTGGTCGGCATGTTCCTGTCGGGAATTTCCGGTAGCAGCACCGCCGACGCCGCGGCAATCGGCTCGATCTTCCACCCGGCGATGAAGCGCCGCGGCTACGACGAGAAGTTCTCGGTGTGCCTCACCGCGTGCACCGCGACCATGGGTGCAGTGATCCCGCCATCGATCCTAATGGTGATCTACGGCGCCACCGCTGGCGTGTCGATCGGGGCGCTGCTGATCGGCGGCATCCTGCCGGGCATCCTGATGGGCCTGTCGCTGATGGTGCAGTCGCATTTCTTCGCCCTGAAATACAACTTTCCGCGCGAGCACCCGAAGTTCCTCGGCATGCGCGCGGTGTGGAATGGGGTCAAGACCGCCGGCTGGCCGCTCGGCGTGCCGGTGATCATTGTCGTCGGCATGGTGGGCGGCGTGTTCACGCCGACCGAGTCGGCGTCGATCGCCGCCGTCTATTCGCTTTTCGTGACTTTATTTGTGATGAAAACCCTGCGATTCGCCCAGCTGCCGAAGCTGTTCGGCGAGACCACCATCCAGTTCTCGCAGGTAATGTTTTGCCTCGGCGGCGCCACCATCTTCGGCTGGCTGCTCGCCTACTACCAGGTGCCGCAGATCGTCACCGATTTCATCACCGCCTTTACCAAGGACCCGCTGATGATCATGGTGCTGATCGTGATCGTCAACGTGCTGCTGGGAACCTTCATGGACGCGCTGCCCGCGATCCTGATCTTCGTGCCGATCATCCACCCGCTGGCGGTCGCGGTCGGCATCCACCCGGTGCACCTCGGTGTGATCGTGGTGATGACGCAGTCGTTCGGCCTGCTCACGCCGCCGCTCGGCATGGTGGCGATGACCTCCTGCGCGGTCGCCGGCGTGCCGATGATGAGAATCCAGAAACTGCTGCACCTGATGATGATTCCGCTCCTCGTCGTCATCGTCCTGTGCGCGCTCGCGCCGTGGACCGTCCTGGCGCTTCCCAAACTGCTGGTTCCAAAGTGGGTATGAAATGCGGGCTATGACACTCGAAACTCCGGCCGTCACCATCGACCTGCGCATCATGGAGGACAACATCGAGCGCGTGCAGCAACACTTGTCGAAGCACGGCATCGCCAACCGGCCGCATATCAAGACCCACAAGATCCCGGCGCTCGGCAAGCTGCAGATGCAGGCCGGCGCAATCGGCATCACCTGCCAGAAGCTCGGCGAGGTCGAGGTCTTCACCGATGCGGGCGTGACCGAGGATGTGCTGCTCACCTTCAACATCCTGGGCCGGCAGAAGACCGACCGCCTGATGGCGCTGTCGAAGCGGCTGAAGCGGCTGGCGGTAGTGCTCGACAACGAGACCGTAGCCCGCGGCCTGTCCGAGGCCGCCGTGCGCCACGGCGGCGACGTGCCTTTCCTGGTCGAATGCGACACCGGCATGGGCCGCAACGGCGTGCAAACGCCCCAGGCGGCGCTCGACCTGGCGCGTACCGCGATGAAGCTGCCGGGCATGCGGTTCGAGGGCATCATGACTTTCCCGCTGCGCCCGCCCGGCGCGAGCCTGACCAACCCCAAGCTGAGCGCGCCTGGATCTTTGATTTTTTTTGAGCAGACACTGAGGCTATTCAAGCAGGCGGGCATCCCCGTGCCCGTCGTTTCCGGCGGCGGCACGCCGGCGACCTTCACCGTGCAGGACTACCCGATGCTGACCGAGCACCGCGCGGGAACCTACATCTTCTGCGACGTCATGACTGTCGCTGCGAAGGCAGCCACTTGGGACGACTGCGCCATGCGCGTGCGGGCGACGGTAGTGAGCCGGCCGACCGCGGAGCGCGCGGTCTTCGACTGCGGCACCAAGGTTCTCACCTCCGACCAGTACACCGTCACCGGGTACGGTCACGTCATGGAGTACCCGGATGCGGTCATCCCGCATCTTTCGGAAGAGCACGGCGTGATCGATCTTTCGAAGTGCAGGAAGAAGCCCGAGATCGGCGAAGTCATCCACGTCGTGCCCAACCACTGCTGCGTGGTCAGCAACATGGTCGACGAGCTCTACGGCGTGCGCGACGGCAAGGTCGAAACGACCTGGCGCGTTGCCGCACGCGGCACCGTGCGCTAGAGTCATTTCACCGAAAGGAGGTCCGATCGTGCCGGACCATAACGGAACGTCAGACGGGCTCGAGCCGCTGCGCGACGATCGTTTTCCAGAGCTGACCGCTCTGGGCGACCCTGCATTGCGCCTGGCCGGCTGGCTGATCCACAACAAGGATTTCGAACAGTTGGCGCAACGCACGGGTATCCGGGTGCCTGCGGGCGAGCGCGGCGCCGAAGCAAGGCAACGCAAGCAGTGGCTGCCGGTCTTGCTCCAGCTCGGCAAGGGAGACAAGCGCAAACTCGCGG
>Ga0075430_100000179_pt1 | contig 42193 bp, 44 predicted proteins | sample RhiMetdeltSRZDD4_FD_75294 | JGI IMG/M metagenome (GOLD analysis project Ga0075430, IMG submission 75294) | Populus rhizosphere microbial communities from Tennessee, USA - Rhizosphere MetaG P. deltoides SRZDD4 | ecosystem: Host-associated > Plants > Roots > Rhizosphere > Soil | place: USA... | reverse complement strand
TACGGCAACCGCCAGCTCGCGGTCTGCGCCGAGCACCGCCAGCTGATCAATTTAGCGGCGCACCGGCTCGACAAGATCGGGATTAAGTACAGCCTGGTCGTTGGTGGGCAGCGGGACTTCGAGCGCGACTCGGCGCTGCGTCAGGCCGTCAAGGGCGACGTCCAGGTGCTGCTGTTCACAATTCGCGCCGGCGGCGAGGGTCTGACGATGACGTTTACCGACACGCTCGCGTTTCTCCAGCGGTCATGGTCAATGCTAGCCAACCTGCAGACCGAGGGCCGGATCAACCGGATCGGCGCCGAGAAGCACGACTCGCTCAACTACGTCGATTTCATCGCGGACACCGACGCCGAGCAGGTCCAGCTGACCCGGCTGTATCAGCGGCTCGAGCGGCTCGAAGAGATCACGCGTGACCGCGAGACGCTGCGCGCCGCCGGCGTCGACGTCCGCGCGCTCGACGCCGAGGAGCAGCAGATCCTCGCCGGAAACCTGGGGGTGCTGTAGGTGGAGGTCGTCAAGCTTGTCCTAAGCTGGCTCTGCGGCTGCGCGTGTGCCACCGTCGTGGCCGTCGGATTCATAGCCTGGTGGTTTAAGGATGTGTACAGGTGACCACTATTGAAGTTCTTCTTTGTCTTTGTGATAAGTTCACAAAGTGGTATGATAACGTTTGCCGATGTGGTCATCGTAACATTGAACACATCGATGAGACTGGTTCGTGTACCGGTGAAAGCGTCTTAGAACGAGGTTTAAATGACCGTAGTTGACGGCGTCCGTCTCGTGTCGAACTCTGAGGTCCAGACGTTCAAAGACTGCCCGCGCAAGTGGTGGCTGGCCTGGTACCGCGGCCTCAAATTGCGTAGGCGCGCGGTTACCAGTGCAGCCTCAACCGGCACACGAATCCACGTCGCTCTGGCGGCGTTGTACTCGCCGAACGGCGCGACAGCGGATGCCCTGCGGATGCTGGGATACGCGCAACGTGCCGACCAGCGTGAATTCGACACGCAGCTCTCGGCGGCACAGTTCTCCGAACACGGCGAGTCCGAGACGTCGCGACTTAACGAGGAGTACGACAAGCTACTCAAGGCGTTCGACCTGGAATACGCAATGATAGAGGGCTACGTTGAGTGGCTCGCGGAGACCGGCGCTGACCAGAACCTAGAGGTGATCTCGGTCGAGCAGCGGGTCGAGGCCGAGTTCTGCAACGAGGAGACCGCGTCCAAGAGGGAGTGGCCCAACCCGGTCAAGCTGATCGCCAAGCTCGACGCGCGCGTGCGCAACGCGCTGACCGGCGCGGTTAAGTTCATCGACCACAAGTCGGTCGGCTCGCTTCATGACCCGGTGCTTGGACTCAACCAGCAGATGCGTCACTATCACGTCATCGACGACCTGCTGACCGAGCCAGGACAGCCGCGCGCCGAGGGAGCGCTCTACAACATGCTGCGCAAGGTCAAGCGTACCCGCGCCTCAAAGCCGCCATACTACGCGCGGGTCCCGATTGACCACAACCGCTACGAGCTGATCAATTACACAGCACAGCTGATTGGCATAATCGACCGGCTCAACGACGCGACGCAACTGATAAACGATAGGCCCGAGATGCATCAGGCGGTCGTACCGCCGCGGCCGTCGCGCGACTGCACCTGGAAGTGTGAATTCTTCAAGATCTGTCGGATGTTCGACGACGGCAGCCGCGTCGAGGCCGCGATAGAGGAGCACTACGTCGCCGGCGACCCGCTGGCGTACTACGACGACAAGGAGGAAAGTGGAGAGAGTAATTGAGCGGCAACGTGTCCTGTCTCAACTGTTTCACTCAGCATCTAAGGCGGGAAAGTCGACGCTGTCCAGTACCGCGCCAACGCCCCATCTCGTGTTAGATGCGGAGGGCAGCTGGAGCTTCATTGAAGAGATGGGTTACAAGTCGGGGATACCGCTGCGCAAGAAGCTGTGGGATCCGCTGAAGGACGTCGTCCCGCGGTGGGACGATACGTGGGACGTGATTCGCGTTCACGTTGACTCGTGGCAGGTACTCAGCCAGACGTACATGCACCTGACGCAGTCTAAGTGGGACTTCGTCTCTCTAACCGTCGACTCGGTGACGGAGTCTCAGCGGCGCTGCAAAGCCAACATCAAGGGAACCGGACCGATGCAGATCCAACAGTGGGGCATGCTGCTCGACAGCATGGACGCGCTAATCCGCGGCTTTCGTGACCTGCTGTTCCAGGCCAACCCACTGCGCGTCGTGACGTTCAACGCTGAGACAGCGATGAAAGACGGCAAGTGGCGTCCGTTCATGCAGGGCCAGATCCGTGACACAATGCCATATTGGGTCGACATCTGCGGCTACCTGTTCACCGAGATGCGTCCCGACGGTGACCAGCAAGTCAAGTTCAAACGCATGCTGGTTGGTGAGGGTATCAACGACGCCTACGTCACCGGCGAGCGCGTCCAGGGACGCCTACCCGATATCATCGATAACCCCAACATCTCGGCTATGCTGGCCGCGGTGTACCCGACAAGTCAGGAGCTAGCACGTGGCTGACACCAACTGGGCCGATCTTCACAAGCACGCGACGACGTCGCTCGAGGGTGAGTTTCCCCTCATGATCGTCGAGGCGACGGCGACCAAGACGAACGACCAGACGAAAGATATGATCAAGTGGAAGGCGAAGATCGAGTCGGGTCCGTTCGTGGACCGACCGATCAGCGGCAACTTCACAATCTCACCAGATTCACCCATCGCGCTACGGATCTTCTTCTCGCAGATGTCCGTCCTCGGCTTGGACGGCGTATTTTTTCAGGCCAACCCGAACGCGCCCGTCGAGCTGATCGCGCAAGCGCTCGTCGGACGGCGCGCGATCGGTGTTCTCGGTACCCGCCAGTGGCAGGGCCGCGACTTTGATGAGGTCAAGGAGTGGAAGCCGGCGCTCGGTGGTCCAGGTGGCTCTGCCCTCTCTGCGGGCCCGCTCGGCGGACACGTTGCGACGCCCGCAACGGCGCTCGCCGGTGGCTCTCCGGTCACCTCGCCGGCCTCTCCGGCGGCTGCTCCGTCGTCCCCGGTTGCCGTCGCGCAGCCGCAGACCGCGCCGCCAGTAATCAACTTCTAGATATATGATCATATGGTAGAGTGGTGGATGTTAGATCCGCCGCTCTACCGTCTTAGAGAGGAGAGAGAAGGTGAAGAGACGAATCGGCTACGCCAAGCTCGGCCGCTCGATGCCGCTGCAGCTCGGTGACTGTGGCTCTAACGGCGGTGACGTTGAGATGATTCCGACGCTCCAGCTGCTCGCCGAGCGTCACCCAGACGTCGAGTTCGTTATCATCGGTCGCAACTCCGGTGAGGAGCCGGCGCGCGTCGGCCTACCTGCCAACATCACCAATCCGTGGACCGGTTGGTGGCCCAAGATCCGCGCTGAGATGAACGCAGCGAAGCTGAATCATCCGGCTCTAAGCGTCGACGAGCACCTACGACTTGCCGAGATCTTTGACCGGTACACACGCGACGCCTTTGTGCTGCTTGACGGCGTTGTTATGTGGCTTGGCCAGCACGGCACAACACACACTCCGCTGCCGTCAATTAAAGATCGCAGCGTCTTGACCAAACCATATGACTCATTGTCACTCTACGGCGGCTACCTGCTGCGCGGGATCAACGCGTGGCGCGACGTCGATCCGCATAATCGTGAGGAGGTGCTGCTCAACCCAGACCCGCGCAACGTGCCAAAGTACCGGGACGGCCGGTATCCGTGGCGGCACGCCGTCTTGAGCCAGCACGACCAGGTAAACGCGATTAAGCACGAGGAGGGTGACCGGGTCGTTTCGTCGACGGTTCTCAGCGTCTACTCGCGCCTGGAGATCTCGGGTCTGCTCCCTAGTACGCCGTTCACCAACCTCATTAAGTTCAATGACGACCACAACCGACCGCACGACTTCGGCATCGTGTTCAATGAGACACGGCGTGACGTCGCGCTCGAGAAGTCACGACGTTACATCCTAGAGAAGTGGGTGTTCCCGCTGTCTCCCGGCTTTATCTACGGACAATGGAGCGACGCAACTCGGCGGCAGCTCGGCATCCGGATTGAACCGATCGACGTGCTGAACTACTTCAGTACGATCCAGACCGCGCGCTGCACGTTGACGACCCCGTCATCTGGCTCCGGCTGGGCGACTGCCAAACCGTGGGAGTGCTTCGCCGCCGGCGTGGTCTGCTTCTTTCACCCAGCGTACGACGACCAGAACCACATACTCAACGACGCACCCTACGCGCTTGCGTCGTGGCTGCGCGTCCGTCACCCGATTGACCTACGTGACCGGATCCGCTACATGCGAGACAACCCAGAGTATTGGCAGGAAATCGTTCGGCTTCAACGCAATCACTACCTAAAAGCTATCGACGAGCTCAGCTACCTAACAAAGATCGAACAGAGACTGGGACTGGACTAATGGACGCGATAATCCTCGCCGGCGGGCGCGGCACCCGCGTCATGGAGCTGGCTCCCGAGTTCCACAAGCCGCTGCTGCCAGTCAACGGCGTCCCGATGGTGACGCTGGCCGTCGACCTGGCGCTGCGCGCCGGCGTCACGTGTCCCGTCGTCGTGGCCGCGCCCGCCAACACCGAGGCGATCTGCGGCGCACTGGACGGCCGACCCGCGTTCGTCGTCATCCAGCGCCAGCCGCTCGGCGCCGGCCACGCGCTGCTGCTCGGGCTGCAGGCCAGTCCGCGCCCGCTCGTCGACTGCGATCGGGTGCTCGTGCTACTCAGTGACAACGTCTCGACGGACACCGACGTCACCGCGGTGATGCAACACCCAACCGCGATCGGGATCCAGTACATCGAGCGGGTCAACGCGTTTCGCTTCGCGCGGCTGAACGACGACGGCCGCTGGTGCGAAAAGGAACGCCTCAAGCTTGACGGTCCGCCCGTAGCGTGTTGGGTTGGACCGTTCATCGGCTGGCGCAACCGAATGGTGCGGGTGCTTGCCGAGGCGGTCGCCGCGCGCAAGCCGAATGAAGAGGTCTACGTCGGACCCCACCTCGGTAACTTCATGTACAGCGAGACGAAGTGTCCCCTCGTGCCGGTCGACTCGCTCGACCTGGGCGTGACGGACGAGTACCGGAGGTTAACATGAATGAAAACGAGACTGAAGAGATGAACGACGGTAAAATGAACTGGCCGGCCGCGGTCGTCAACGTCGTACTTATCCTGGCCGTCGTCGCGATCGTATTCATTATCTGCGGCAACGACATCTTGAAGGGCTGGCTGACGTGACAACTGACAAACTGGAGCACCTGATCCGCATGCAGCTCAACCTGCAACGTGAATTTGGCTTCAACTTCGACACGATGCCACACGATGAGCAAATCGCGTACATCCGCGACCACCACCAGGCTGTTATCATGGAAATGTCTGAGGTGCTCAATGAAGTTGACTGGAAACCCTGGACGGTCAACCCCCAGCGGATCATTCACCGCGATGAGTACGTCGCCGAGCTCGTTGACGTCCTCCACTTTTGGATCAACATGATTCTGGTAGTCAGCGGCAAGATGACGACCACCGAAATCGCGGACGAGATCTTCACCCGCTACGCGCTGAAGAACCGCGTCAATACCCACCGGCAGCTCGACGGCTACGACGGCCGCTCAACCAAGTGCGCCGGCTGCGGTCGCGCGCTGGACGACGTCGCCGTCCGGTGCTGGCGACGCGGCGACCAAGGACGCTGCGAACGCGACAACGTCGACATCAACTACGTCATAAGCGAGGGTCGCGACGTCGCCGCCATGCTTGAGATGTCACACGATGTCAACACCATCGATCCGGTCTGTTCTCACTGCAACCAAGAACTCAACAAACACGGCTGCGTCCCGGCGACGTCCGAGCGGTGGGGACACTGTGGCGCCGGTCAGCGGAACCTGCCGCCGATCAAGCTGCCGGTTACGTGATACGGTTCCTCCGTGACGTATACGGCGATCGACTGCATGGGATTCGCCGGTGGCTTTACGCTCGGCGTCGTCCAAGCTGGCTTTAAGCTGATCGGCAAGCGCGAGAAGAAGGGCGGCTTCGGCGCCAAGAACTGCGAGGTCAATCGACACCTACTCGGTGACGGCTGGCAGACCGAGGCGTGTGATCCCAGCGAGTGGAGCGTCCCAGACGGGGGCGCTTCACTCGTCTTTGGTAACCCACCGTGTTCCGGCTTCTCGGTCCTAACGGATGAACGGTTCCGCGGCGCCGACTCGGCGATCAACCAGTGTATGTGGGACTTCGTCGAGTACGCCGGCCGCGTTAAGCCAGACATCGCGATCTTCGAGTCCGTCCAGCAGGCGTATGGCCAGGGACGCGGCCTGATGCGCGCCTTACGCATTCGTCTAGACGGTCTTACCGGTGAACGCTACACGCTCTACCACGTGCTGCACAACGCGCTGTCCGTCGGCGGACCAGCGATGCGCAAGCGCTACTTCTGGGTCGCATCGCGGGTGCCATTCGGCGTCGACTGGCCCGAGATCAGTCGTACTCCCGTCCTAGAAGACGTCATCGGTGACCTGCAGACTCTCGACCAGCGGTGGGACTCCCAGCGGTACTGGCTCGATCCGACGTGGTACTCACACCGGTTTCGTGACCGCTACGCCGACGGCTCATACTGGGTTGACGGCCACGTCTCGCTAGACGTCCCGTCGGTCCGCCGGACGCTCGACCTGCGAGACGGCGTCGAGTGGAATCCCGGCGAGTATATTCACACCGTTATGCGCCGGTACTTTGACACCCACGCTGACCTACCGCAGAGCTGGCACCACAAGCTAGATCAGCTCAAAAACCGCGACTTCCAGATCGGTTTCACCGTTCCGATGATGTGGCGACCCGACCGACACGCACGTGTCGTCACCGGTGGGACTATGCTGCTCGGCGTCCACTGGGCCGAGCGCCGGACGTTCACGCACCGTGAAGTTGCACGGATCATCGGTTTTCCAGACTCGTGGTTGATCGAACCGCTGCGAGGCACATCCGGATTGTTTATGACGTGGGGCAAGGGCATCACCGTCGACTGCGGTCGGTGGATCGCCAGCTGGGCGCGCCGGACGCTGGACGGTCAACCGGGCGCGCTGACCGGTGAGGAGATTGGCGCTGACGAGCGGCTAATTGACGTGACAAACGCCTGGAAGATGGCTTGTGGTACAGTCAAACTTGAACTTAACGCTAGGTGGAGGGAAGATATAGTGACTGAGACGGTTGAATCGCCGGTCGACGAGACGGCCAAAGGACGGCCACGCTCGGCCGAGACGGTCGAACGTGACCAGCGGGTCTTCGACACGCTGGCATCCGCCGGCATGACTCGCACGGAACTGGCGGTGCAGCTGGACGTTCCGCCGAACCTGGTTTACCTAAGCCTGTGGCGCCTCAAGCGTGACTCGCGCGTCGAGCGCGTTCGGCACGAGGGTAACTGGGTCTGGCAGCGCGTCGCCGGCGCGGTCTAGAGACGAGCTCCGGTGTCCGTCGACGTCGGAGGATATGATTCGGACGACGGCCGGTCCTACCAGACCGGCCACGTCAGTCTCGCGAGCGTCCAGCTGATGCTGGTGCGCATGGAGTCAAAGTTCGACCAGCTGAGCCGGGACGTTCACTACATGCGTGAAGCCCAGCTGACCCGCGCGACAGAGGCTGAGCGCCGGTTCAACGACCAGGAGACGCGGCTGCGTGCCATCGAGAGCAAGCGATACATCGAGCCGAAGTCAGTTACCACGGTCTTCGCGGTAGTTCTTCCGGTCTGCGCAGTCATCGTTTCTATCATCGCTATCATCGTAAAGTGAGGTGACTTACGTGACACTCAGTGACCAGAATGAGCCGCAGTTCGAGCTCGTCGATGAATCCGAGCCCGCGCCCCGCGCGCCTGAAGACGACGAGGACGAGAACGATGACACTGGCAGCATCGAGGGAGAGTAGCCGTGACAAATCACATCTCTCGCGCCGGCTGGAACGCGCGACCACCTGACTCGACGACGCCGCTCGACCGCAGCCGGATCCAGTACTTCATCGTTCACTACTCGGGAGAAATCCGGTCACAGTCGGTCCGTTCGATCCAGGACTACTGCATGGACGTCAAGGGTCACGTCGATATCGACTACAACCGGATCGTCCGCGACGACAACGACTACATGGGACGCGGCTGGAACGTCGGCGGTCACACCAAAGATATGAACTCGGTCAGCTACGGTGTCTGCGTCATCGGACTGGACGGCGACGCGACCGACGCCGACATGCGGACGGTCCGCGAGATCTATGACGAGATCTGCGCGAGCCTCGGCCGGCCACTCATCATGACCGATCATCAGACGCTGCTCGGCGCAAGCTACACCGACTGTCCCGGCAGCGAGCTGCACAACTGGGTCGCTACCGGCATGCCCTACCCGGAGGAAGATATGACACCTGAGCAGTCAGAGGCGTTCAACGACCTCATCTGGCGCGTAGACGCGCTGTTCGCCAACACCGATCTGCGCGGCGGTCGCTATGAAAGTGACCCGACGTTAAACCAAAACATGGCAAAAGCGGCGCTTGACGCCGTAGCAGCCGACGTTGATGAGCTGCAGGCGCGTCCACCGGCTCCGCCGGCCGAGGTCGATGTCCCGGCGCTCGTCGCGGCGTTGACACCAGCGATTCGCCAGATCGTCCGTGAGGAGATCGACGACACCAAGCTGGGTCAGATGCCGTGAGCGGTATCCACCGGCTCGCTGACCCGGACGCCGAGTACTCCGCGTGGGCGGCGCGGGTACACGGCGTTCGCGGCTTCCTGATCGGCCTGGCGCTTGACGTCTCGGCGGCCGGCGTCGCCTTCCTGGTGACGGTCATCGGTGACCTCGAGTGGACGTCAACCTACTGGAAGATCCTCGGATTGGGTCTCTGTAAATCCGTCATCCAGGGCCTGGTCGCGTACCTGGTCCGCCGGCTCATCCCGCCTCAGGTACCGCGCTAGTTCCGCTAAAAAATCACGGTCCGCGTCGAGACTTTCTCACGCGGACCGTTTGCATTGTGACGATGAGTGTTGTAGGATTATGTCGTAGAGTTCAAGCGAGTAGAGAAGAGAGAATCATGATCTGCGGACACTGCAAGGATCGAAACGCCACCGTCGATCACGTGCGTTCCTGCGCACAGCCGAAGTCAACCGTCGCCGTTCTCGAGCGTACGCCCGTCACTGAACCCGGTATGTACCAACGCGGTGACGATGTCTTCCAGGTCGTCTGGAACCAGATGCAGACTCACCTGTACGCCAAGCTGTACGTCCCAACCTACGTCGCGGGCAAGCTGCACAAGTTTGAGTTTACCTATGAGAAGGGCTCGATCTTCACGCTCGACGCCGCCGACCGGATGACCGTCGAGCAGGTCGCGCAGCTCGGCAGGCAGACGGGATTCTGCTGGGTCTGCCACCGCAAGCTGACCGTCCAAAAGTCGATCGTCGCGGGCATCGGCCCCGTCTGCGCGAAGAAGGTGTAGCATGATCGAGTACGCGCTTCTGATGTCCGACGGCTCAATGCAGGTGCGACCCACCGATCCCGAGATCGACGAGATCTATCCGCTCGACAAGTGGATCAAGAACCAGCGGCGCTTCACGCGCAAGGTGTACCAGCGCGAGATCGAGGTCATCGCAGATTGGACGGAGGTTCCCCATGGCGATCAAGAAAGTTAAAGCCACCCAGGTCATCTGCGACGCGTGCGGCGCGATCCAGGTCGTCACCGATCACATCGATATCGTTGGCTTCAGCGGCGTCGTCTCCGAGCAGGGAACGTGGGGAGGCACCGGGTCTGTCAAGTGGTTCGCCTGCAGCGCGACCTGCGTCAGCGCCGCGGTCGTCAACGCGATCAAGGAGTCGTACGGAAATGACGAAGATCCGAGGTAAGGGCACGTTCCGTGCGCAGCACGCCCAGAAGTCCGGGCGTGCTGCGCAGCGGACCCCGCTGCCGCCGCGCTGCACCGAGTGCCGGATGCCCGGCACCTACATGATCAACGGACAACCACGGTGTGACGAACACCGTAAGCTCTGTACGTGTCCACATGGTGACGACTCTCCCGCAAAGAATCACTGGTTCGAGTGTCCGAAGGAGTGATAAAGATGACAACGTGGTGGGATGACGTCGAGTACCTCGCCGCGCAGTCCCAGCGGATCGAAGACATGGACGGCGACAACGAAGAGTGGGAGTGCGGCGTCAGTGAAGATCACGACTGGAAGCCTGGTGACCTTGAGTGTCGACGCTGTCACGCTGACCTCAGTGAGTGGAATGAGGAGAAAGAATAGTGATGCAGATTCGATTTGACCTCGTCAAGACGGCGTACGCGCTGATTTGGACCGAGGGCGGCCGCGGCCCGTTCGCGGTGATGAGTAAGATAGAGTTCAGCAGGTTTCTCGAGACCTACGACGCGCGCAACATCAAGACCTACGTGTTCATCAGTATGAAGGGAGAAGAGCGATGAGTGAAGAGCAGAGCACCCAGTTCAGCGTCCGTGAGGCGCCGTGGTTCAAACTCGGCAAGCTGGTCGACGAGCCGGTAACGGCCAAGGAGGCCGCAGAGCTTGGCGGACTCAACTTTGACGTTGAACTGCAAGAGGTCGGCACGTTCAAACGCGACGACAGCGGAAACATCTATCATACAAGTGTCGCACCGATCGACAAGCGCCGTGCCGTCGTTGCCGTAGACAACGGCCAATTCATGGGATTCGTCTCGGCCAAAAAGTACACATCCCTCCAGTACGCGGACGCGTTCAACTTCATGGACACGATCAACCCGCGCTACGTCGCCGCGGGCACGCTACGTGACCGCCGGCAGGGCTTTATGGTCGTCAAGCCGGAGATCCAGCTTAACGTCCTGGACGGTGAGGATCCGCACGAGCTGTTCGCCGTGCTGCGGACGAGCCACGACTGCACCCGCGCCGTCGAGGTATCGGTGATGCCGCTGCGCGGACGCTGTATGAACCAGTTGACGCTCCGCAGCTTCGCCAAGGGTGTGCCACACCGCTGGTCGATCAAGCACACGACGACGCTGAACGCCAAGCTCGCGGAGGCAAAGAGCTCGCTGCAGCGTATCGGTATCTACGTCAAGCGCTACGAGCAGCTCGCACAACGTGTGGCGGATATAAACATCAGTGAGATGCAGGCGCGCGAGCTGCTGCAGATCTCGATCCCGCGACCGGCTAAGAGGACTGAGCGCATCGACCAGCAGTACCAGGACCGCATCAACGCCATGATAGATCTGTGGCAGACATCGCCAACGGTGGCCTACGCGGGTACCGGTTGGGGCCTGGTCAACGCCGTCTCCGAGTACTACGACTGGTACCGGTCGGGCGGAACTCCCGAGTCCCGCTTCCTCAACGCGCTGGAGGGACAGACCCACAAGATCGTTAACAAGGTGGCGGGTCTCGTTCTGTCCGCCGCGTAGGGGAGGTCAGGTGTGGATCCTAGACGTGCCCCACTGGATGCTACGGGGTCGCTGCCGCGGAGCCAACCCAGAGATCTTTGACGGTGATCCGCTCTATGAGGAGACCGCCAAGGGCTTCTGCGCCCGGTGCGTCGTACGTACCGAGTGTCTGAACTACGCCCTCGAACACGGCAGCGCCGTCATCGGAGTCTGGGGCGGACTTAGTGAAGATGAACGCAACGCCCACCGGCGTGGCGGTCCGCGTCTCTCGTGTCCCGGTTGCCGCACGACGTTACACTTCAGCGACGGCCGAACCGAGATCTGTCTCAGCTGCGGACTGACGTGGAAGTCTTAAAGACGATGCTCTAAGACGCCACTGGCCGTCTCTCGTACGAAACAACGGAGACGGCCAGTTCTATGTCCAGCGCACGCTACGTGCCGCTTGTTTCGCGTTCTAGCGTAACCGCGCGCGTCCACGCGTCCAGCCAGCGCCACGCGTTGCGCTCGATGGTCAGCTTGGCGGCGGCGTCTCGGCCGGCTAGCGCGCTCTCGGTGCGGCGGTCCGCGCTCTTAACCAAGCTATGAACGTACTTTCGCCACTCATGTGAATTTTTTGCGAGCAGACCGACGCCAAGACGCGCCAAGCGAGAGTACTCAGCGCGCGGTGACATGACGCACGGAACGCCGACCGCCGCGTACTCCAGCGGCTTAAGCCATGACTTAGCGGCGTTAAACTTAGAGTCCGCCAGCGGCGCGACCCCGATACCGATCGTGTTAACCGCCAGGGGCCACGCGTTGATGTCCCTTATGACGTCCGTCGTGTCGATCGTGTAGCGCGTCGAGACGCCCAGCGCGGTATGAACGCCCGCCAGCGGGCCGGCGACACGGAACTGGCAGCCAAGCTGCAGCAGCTGCGCCATAGAGGGTCCCATAACCTGCAGGTCGGTCGGGTGTGAGTGCACCGAGCCAGCCCAACCGATGACGTTAGAGTCGGTATGTTCGATCTTCAGGTAGCGCTCGGGAACGCAGTTGCGCAGAATGTGTACCGGGGTCTTGGCGCCGTAGCGCGTCGCTAGCGCGTCGGTCGAGACCGTCACCAGTGACGCCGCGTCGCAGGCGAGCAGCGTGTTTTGCCACGAGTGTACCGCGTTGGGCCCGCTGGGATGCAGCGCGTGGAACGCTGGATTGGCCGGGTGGATGCACGTTAAGTCATCATCCATGTCGACGACGACGGCGGTACCCGCGTTGCGGATGATCGGTATCGCCTGCACCAGGTACCGGTGCGTGACGCGTTGGAACACGATGACGTCCGCGTCCTGCGGAATCCGGACCTGGACAACGTGATCACCGTCGAGCTTGGCCTGCAGCATCTGGTCACGTTCCTGTGACGTGACGATCACGACGTCATGTCCCTGGCGCTGCAGCTCACGCGCTGGCCAGATCAGCCGGTAGTAGCCGCAGCCGGTGGTGTCGGCCGGAAAGATGTAGATCTTCACCGGATCCACCGGACCTCATCATAGTCGACGTACCACATGCAGTAGCTGAGATAGAAGATCCATAAGCCAAGCAAGGCATCATACAGCAGTCTTACCACCGGTCCGGCCTTCCGCTCGTGTTGTTACCATGGTGGTGCCAGACCCAGGTCACCTCAGGAACGTGCAGAAACGCCGCGCCAACCCCCAGCAGCCGCAGATAGAAGCCCCAGTCGTCATAGTCGCTGTCCGGTGACGTGGCCGGCGGACCGAACAGCGCCTGCTTGGCCAGGTTGGCGTGCACGAGAGACGTCACCGGTATGTATGACTTCTGACGCAGCAGGTCAGCGTCGAACGGCTGACCGAAGCGTCCCCACTCCTCGCGCTGCGGAAGTATCTCGCCCCGCGCGTCGACCACGCGGCAGCCGGAATAGACCACAGTGGCACCGGACCGCAGCGCGTGATGCAGCAGGATCGTAAGGTGATCCGGTAGAAGCTCATCATCGTCGTCGAGAAACGCGACCCACGTCGTTGATATGTGATACAGCGCCCGGTTGCGCGTCAGCGCCGAGCCGTCGTGTCGCTTGTCGAACGAGATGACGACGTTCTCCGGCTGGTGAGTCTGCGCCGCGACGCTCGTGACCGCGCGCGTCAGCTCGAACCGACGCGTCGGGATATGCGGTATGATGACGGTTACCCTGTCCACAGCTGTCCCCATTCAGTAACCCGTCACTGCCACCTGGTTGGCAGTCCGCTGGTGTGATGTCCGTGCAGCCGGTAGTGCCAGGTAATCTCACCGGTGCCGGCAAACTTCGCGCTGATGTTCATACACCGCAGGATGAACATCCAGTCCTCTCCCATCCAGTCTTGGTGAAGCGGACCATCCGGCATGAGAAAACCGGCCTCCTTGGCGATTCGCGTTCGTACCATGACATTCATCGTCGTGTGATGTGGCTCAGTGGGATTGAACTGCCGGCCGCGATGCATCGGAAACGGGTTGTTGCCGTCGAACCACGAGTACAGGAAGTCGGCACCGGTATCATGTTGAAGGTTCAACAGCGTCTCAACGTGGTGCGGATACCAGAGGTCGTCGTCATCGAGAAAGGCAACCCACTCGGTCTGTACGGCGTCCAACGCCCGCTGACGGGTCCGCGCCGCACCCTCGTGATTACAGTCCAGCGCGACGGAGATGCCACCGTGCAGCGTCACCGTCTGCGCCTGCACCGAGCTGACGGCCTCTGACAGGAGGTTGCCGACGCGCGGCGGAATGGCCGCGATCGCTGCCGTGACGTCTACCGTCTTCTTCACTTAGCCAGAGCTCCCACGGCACACTGCCACTTGGGGCGCGCGTCAGCGACCGGCCAAAGCAGCTTGACTTCATCCATATTCATCGGCACGACGCTCGACCAGCCCGCGTCTTCCAGCAGCTCAACGAGTCGCGTCTCGGTACACTCCCACAGGTGAACGTCGCCAGCCCACCGGCCAGCGCCGAAGCGCAGCGAATCTAGCGTCGCGCCGTACTCGTCCGACCCGGTCTCACCGAGCAGCTCGCGGCCGCGGTCGACGTCCGGTCCAACGATCATGATCGCGCCGTTAATGACCATACAGTCGCGCAGCCGTGACAGCAGCGTCCACGCGTCTGCACGCGTCAGGTGCTCTAGGACGTGTCCCGCGTAGACGCACTCGACGCTACCCGTCGGCCACGGCAGCTCACCGGTCAGGTCGACACGCTGGTCAGCGCGGTGCGGCATTTCAGGTAGGTCGACGTTGAGCCAGCCGTTTGCGTAGCGGTCGCCGCAGCCTAGGTTAAGTTGCACGCTCATACCTCCTACAGCAGGGTCGGCGCGGGAATCGGTAGGATCCAGTGGCCGCCGTCGATCGTGAACTGCTGCTCATTACGCATGATTGAACCGGCGTAGTTCCACGCGAGTAGCAGGTAGGTGTCAGTAATCTCATGATCGACGACGGTCTGGTTGTAGATCTTTATTCCCGTTCCCGGAATGTAGCGCTCCTGCTTCGCTTCAGTCGTATCGGTGACGTAGCGTAGCAGCTCACCGTCGATGCCACAGAAGTTAAGCAGCGTCGTCGCCTTGGCCGGCGCGCCGTATCCAACAACTGCGTGACCGGCGTCACGTTCGTCAAGCAGCAGCTGCAGAAGCCGTTGTTTGAGCCGCTCAGCACGCCCCTGGAGCCCGAGGTAGACGTTCGTGTCCGTTAACCAGGCTTCAGAGCTGACGACGCTGGAGACTCGTCTAGAGACCTGACTCTGCCGGCGCAGCTTGACACGCAACGAGCCACCCTGTCGGTCAGTAAGCTGCGCGTCAACGACGTACAAGCCGTGGTTACGCGCCGCAGAGCGCAGACTGGTCAGCGAGAAGAAGTTGCGATGCTCGTGGTAGACCAGGTCGAACGCGTTATTGAGGATCAAGTCAGGTAGGTACTGCACCTCGACATACACGGTACCCTTGAACGCCAGCAACTCATCGATACCGGCGAAGACGTCAGAGACGCTCTCGACGTGCGCCAAGACATGGTTCGCGATGATGACGTCTGCGGGCCCGTGCTGCGCGTGAATCTCGTGTGCCAGGTTGCGGCCGAATGGCTTGACGACCGTCTCGACGCCGCGCTGCGCGGCGACCTCAGCCGGTCCGTCAGCTGGATCAACTCCAATGACACGCCAGCCCGCGCGCAAGAGCAAGTGTGAGAAATCACCGTCGTTTGACCCGATCTCAACTACGAGCGGCTTGCGTGCCAGTCCGCTGTCGCTTAGATTCCACTCGTTAAGAACGTCGCTGGCGTAGCGCGCATGATAGAGCGACAGCGGCTTGGATGCACTTGAGTAGAACGAGTAGCCCGAGCCGAATAGGTCCGGCACCACCTCGAGCAGCTGAACCAGGTGGCAGCCGGCGCAGACCGCCAGCTGCAGCGGGTAGTGCGTCACCGTCTCGTTGTCCTTGGTGTAGTTGTCCGCGATCGGCGACAGTCCCAAGTCAAGAACCAGGCGCAAGTCGTCGTAGTTGCACGCGCTGCAGCGCGTTCTCTTCATCGTTGTCCCCACTTCGAGTTGAAGATCTCCTCGGCACGCAGCCGCATCTCGTGAGATTTCTCGGTCTTATAGCCGAAGGTCGTATGATGATAAGTGTCGATGTCAGCGACGTAGACCCGCTTGCCGGCGTGCCTTGCCTCGAGACAGACGTCATCGTAGCCGTGAAATTCATAGCGTTCATCGAAGCGCAGCTCCTGAATCGCCCACGGCGAGAACACCATAAATGATCCCTCAACGATGTCGACGTCTCCCGCAGACCGGTCACCAAAGTGAAGAAGTGCGCTGTCGGTCGACTGGTGACCGATCGGGTCGACGTCCCACCAGTTAAGTGACGGTCCGCCCCCGGCGACACCGATGATTGCGATTTGCGGATCTGCCGCAAAGACGGAGATAATCATCGGTTCTGTCAACGGATCAGTCATCTCGAGGTCATCGTGAAGTAGAACGACGGCATCCAAGTCATAGACTCGAAAGCCGTCTAGAATCGCGTTATACGCCACCGAGATCGAAATCTGGTTAAACGCCGTTAGGACCGGTTGATTCTTTGGGATCCGCGGCTCGACGTACCGGTGAAACTTGTCCCACGTGCCGACGCAGCAGCCGTAGCCGATCTTCACCATGGCCGCCGTCCCCACTTAAGCGCGAACGTCTCACCGTCGCGGCCGGCCTGCTCAGCGAGTGCGCCGCACGTCGTCGAGTTGGCTAGCGTGTTGAGCGGCGCCTCGCCCGGTAGCATCAGAACGCCGCCGGCTTGGATCGCTTGCCACTCAAAGTCAGTGTCGCCCCACCACCAGTGCATCTTCTCGTCGGCGCGCAGACCAAGCTCGCCGCGAACAACGAACGCCCACGGACACATACGAGTCATGATGTTGCCGTCGATCTGCGTCTTTAGGTGTGACATGCCGGCAGTCGTTTGTGTGTACGTGCACGCGATCGCGGGAACGTTCAGATGCTTTAGCGACTCCGTCGTCCGAAACAGCGCTCCAGCAACGTTGTCATACCAATTGGCGGGCAGTGATGTGTCGTCATTGAGGACCGCGACATCCCACAGCTTTTCACCAAACGCCTTGACGGTCATCTCGATGACGTTAAACGCCGTGTTCCACATCTTATAGAGGTGAGGCGGCTGCTCGTCATCACGGTGAACGATCGTCTTGACGTCCGGAACCTGCATACGCAGCCACAGCGAAGACAGAGGTAGGTCACTGGCATTGTCGATAACGTAGACGAAGTCGACCTGGCCGGCTAGCTGGCGCAGCAGCGAGATCAGCTGTTCGTGACGGTTACGTGTTGGGATAATCGCGTATCGGGGGACTCTCACCGGCCTACCGTATCACGCGAAGGGGTCGCTACGGCGTCTCGGTGATCGTGCACGTGATGACGTCGAAGGTGTCGATGTTAACGTTACCGGCACCGAGAAACTTACGAAAGCGCAACGTGCACTCGTAGACGCCGGCCGCGAAGTCCGCTGGCAGGTGAAACGCGGCCCCGACGTTCAGATGCTGCAGCGCGGTGTTATATATCATGTGTGTCGTCGTGTAGTCGGTACCGTCGATCTGGATCGCGCCCTCGACGCCGATGCCGTTAGCGCTAACGTACGCTGCCATGTTGTGATTGACGTGGATCCGACTTGACGTGTAGTACTTGACGAACCGGATCGTGGCCGGCGCGGCGCTGACCAGGACATCGTGAAACGCCGTGTCACCAAAAGCCTGCGCATCAGGAGCGATGTATGTCGACTCCTGCGACGGACCGGGTCCGCGGCTGAGGTTGTTGACGACGTAGTTTAGGTTTGGTGGCACCGACTGCACCATTACCCGGTCGCCCGAAGCCGCCGTACCGGTGAGCAGCGTCGCCGGAACGATGACAACTGAGCTTCCCTCAAAGCCCTCACCGTCAAACTGGATCATAAGTGACGTGCTTTCACCGGTGACTACCGTCGCCGGCCGAAGCTGCCACATCTCACCGCGATAGGACGGTGTCGTCTGCAGCGCGGCTACGCTCTCGGCGAGAACCAGGGGTGTCGTCACAAGAACGCCCTCCGTAGGGTATGACGCATCGGTTGAGTGACGTCGAGCGGCAACGTCCAGGCGATCTCCTGCCAGAGGGCGCTCTGCCACCGGATGACGTCGTACGAGTCATGACGTGGATCCGGCAGCGTCTCCAGCTCAACCTGCTGAAAGAGCGTCTGCGTCTGTACGAGTTGCTGCGCGATCGCCGCGGCCTGACTACGTGTGGTAACCTGGCGTGTCGTCACCTCAGATACGATAAAACCGCGGTTAGCGATCGAGTGCGGCGCCGAGCTGGGAACGTCAGCCGACGCGATGACGGCTTCATCAAACACAGCGGCGCCGTTTCCGATAACGACGAACCGGTTAGGCGCGTTGATTAAGTTGTCGCTCTCGATGATCTGGTCACGTATCACGTAGCCACCGGCATCGAAGTCAAAGTTCGGAATCTCGTGCGCGGGATCGAATGTGCGTCGCAGTTGAAGCACCGAGCTGTTATCGAACCACGGTGATAGGTAGTCTCCGTCGACGGCAAGCTGGTCAAGTACCTGTCCGCCGCGTGTGCCGGCAGCCCATGATCCCAGTGTCGTAAACTCTGACGGACCGGCGATGTAGAAGGCGATGGGATACTGTAACAAAAAGCGCGTCAGTGCGGCCGACGCAACCTCACCGGTAAGCGAGTTGGCGCCGAACGCGTTCGGAATCTGCTGGTCAATGATGAATCCCTCGTCGTAGAACGAGGCGACCGACTGGTTGCCGCCGCTCAGCCGAAACCGCGCCCAGTCGGACGGGACGTACCGTCCGAGCGGAAACTCCTCCCCCTTGATGACCATAAAAAGCTGCAGACGTGACGAGATGCTGTTGAACGCGGCCGTGTCAGCGGCGTCAAGGGTAACGCCGCTGAGGGTACGCTTGATCGTTGTCAGCGTGTTGTGCTGCAGAGACGCCCCCTGGTTGATGACCGGATGTATCTCACGCGTGTAACCGGTCACCGCGTCTACGAGCTCATAGCGTAGCGTCGCTGACCGCTGGCCAACGTACGTCGCGCCGTCAAGGTGAGCGTTAGCTCTCGTTCGTGGGAATCTGCTCAACATTCACCCGCTTCGTGCGATGCAGCTCGGTCAGCAGCAAACTCTGTGTCAGGTACAAACACAGCAGTGACCATACACAGATAAACGAGATCAACGGATCTGTGAACCGCTTGTCGAATACCGCGGCGCTCCAGACCGTAGCCGTCACAACTAGGACGACGAGCGCCGTCGGCGCCAAGATCATCAATACGTTAGCCAGTCCGTCACGTACTCTCAGTTTCACCTCACTTACCTCCCCTTAGCGTGATTTGTCATAGTATCACGCCGGATCAAACGGACTGGCTGTGTCCGTCGTCTGTATGACCTCGATCTCCGCGAGGTAGATCGTCCGGTCACCCTGAACGACGCCGTCCGGTACGATGACCGTTGCGAACCAGCGGTTGCCCAGTTCGTCGCGGACGCAGACGTAGTCCAAGTCGGCCCACGCCAAGTCACGCAGCTGACGGAAGTTCGCTAGACTCGGCAGCGCGATCGCCGCGTTGTTGACCAGTATCGTGCGCTTGAAACGCTCACCGCCGCGTTCAAGCGGTCGCACCGCCATGAAGAAGTCTCGGCCGAACAGCCGTTGCAGCGAGACGGTGTCAGCCTCGGGGAAGCTGAACAGCTCGGCCGGCCGGTTCTCCCACTGCATAACATATGCCAGGCTGGCGGCCACGCTCGCGTTGCTGGTGAAGATAAGTACCGAGTTACCCGCTCCGGGCGCGTTGAGCGTGACACCCGGTGCCGGGATCGTTCCCGAGCCAGTTACCCAGGGTCCCGCAAAGTCCAGGACGTTCAGCGTCCGGATCCGGTACAGGCTGAGTACACCGACGCGCGCCTCAAAGTCGCTGAAAGCCGTGACTAGCGGATCTGTAGACAGCATGACCGTCTGCCAATCGGTGAGAGCGTCGGACCGCTGGATCTCCAGCGCCGTAACCGACGTATTCACAGGAGTAGCGATGATCTCAGCTTCACCATGCAGAGTCCACACCCGGCCGGCGGCGTCAGTGAAGGTCGTTGTACCGGCAGCCTGCAGCCTGAAGTCCGGGTTAGCCACCGCTGAGCCGGCGATGCCGTTACGAACCTCAACCGCGTGAATGATACCCTGTGTCGGCGTAAGCGTGCCGTTGGAGTGCGTTCCGATCTCAAGCGCGGCGGTACCGGCGAAGATCGATGTCACGCCACCCTGGACGACCGGTGCCCCGAGTTGAACCCACGTCCCATCGATGGTGCTAGCGGTATAAAATGTGATCGTCCTACCGGCGGCGCCGTTGTCGACGTCCAGCGTCGCGCGTATGGCGAGTCGACCTCCGTTAACCACGGGTACGGTCGTAGTTGAAGACGCGGCAAGCGCGCTGATACCGTCGCTGCTCCACACAAACTGAAGTCCACCAGTATCGGAAACCTGCAGCGCGTAGCTTCGCTGGTTGGTGCCTTCTTGGTTCCACTTAGAGACGACGGTCTCGAAGACTCCCGGTGACCAGTCACTCAACGTCAGGTCGGTACGCAGGTCAATGTCACCGACGATGTCCAGCGCCGCGTTGTCCGGCGTCGAGGCGTAGGAACCAGGTATGCCCGGTAGACTGAGCGCGGTGGTATACGGCAGCGTACTCCACGTAAGCCGGTTGTACCGAACTCCCGTCGGAACGCAGGCGCTCGGCAGGCACGCCGTACCGATGCCGCTGACCGCCTGCGACAGCGTTGTAACGGCAAAACCGGTTACCGTCGGCGGATCCTGCGAGAAGATCAGTACCGCGTCGCTCGTGGTGTCGCTAGCGACGCCGGAGACGCTCGGTGACTGCCAGTTCAACGCGTCGCTGCTACCCAGCGGCGCCCAGTACGTCGCGGGACCGGTCGCCGCGGCGTTGGCGTTTGGTCCCCACGCGCCGCTCGGACCGGAAGCGACCATCACCTGCCACTGGTTGCCAGTCAGCTCACTAGACGCGGACCAGCGCCAGTCGGACGTGCCGGCACTCGGCGCTATCGTCACCGGCGTCGAGAACGTCAGGTTGACTTCACGCCAGCCGTCGACGATCTCTTCTAGCGCGTCGAAGCTTGCGACGCTGATCGATACATGCTCGCTACCGACGAGCGTCGCGGCGCCGTTAAGCGTCCAGACGCGGCCGGCGGCGTCGGTAAATGAGGTAGTTCCCGACGGCTGGATCGCGAAGTTCGGGTTAGCTACCTCAGTACCGGCGATGCCGTTAAGTATCTTAGCCGTGTGTACGAGTCCCGTAAGCGGCGCGGTGGTGCCGTTAGTATGCGTGCCGATCTCGACGATGGACGATCCCGAAAAGATCGACGTCACACCGGCAGTCACAACTGGTGCACCAAGCTGCGTCCAGGGACCGTCGACGCTTGGTCCGGTGTAGAAGGTTGCTGTATGTCCCGCCGCGCCGTTGTCTACGTCGAGCGTAACTCTCACCGAGAGTCGGCCAGAGGTGATAGGTACCGCCGCGGTTGAGCCTATGCCGAATATGTTTGTGCCGTTTGTCGACCTGACGAGCACGATTGTGCCGTTGGTTTCCAGGTAAAACAAGTACGACAGGTTCGGTGCCCCGACCCACTTGGCGACGAGCACCTGAGCGATACCCGTTGCCCAGTTCGGAAGCGTTGCGTCTATACGGATGTCGATGTCGCCGGTAATGTCAAGCGCCGCGTTGTCAGGCGTTGACGCGTAACTGCCCGCGGTACCGGGAAGGAACATGCCACCGCTGCGCGTAAGCGTCAGCGGTATCGTCGTGTTGCCGTAGCGCCGCGCGTAGTAACGTACCTGTGTATACGAACCCGCCGCCGGATCGTCCTCGATGCTCTGTGTCGCGGTGACGGATCCGTAGACGGGCGCGCCGAAGCTGGTGCCGTACGGGTGAACGCCGGTGACGATCTGCGTCGCGGTGTGCAGCGTGATCTGTGTTAGGACCTGGTCCGGCTCCGCGAGCGTGAACTGCTCATCGGCAACCAGAGACTGCTGGACCCAGCGGGTACGTTGGTGCGGTAGCTGGTAGTACTCGCGGACGGCGTGAATCTGCGGCGCTCCCTGCTCTACCGAGTCGCTCGACATGTCACGGTGATAGAGGGTGACGACGTACTCACCGGCTGACAGCGACGCCCCCTGGGTAAACGTCACCGGATCGTACATCTGCATCGCGAGCGCGCCGAGCGTGTAGATCTGCAGCGGATAGCCGACCGCCGCGGTAAAGGCGTCGACTATGCGAAAGCCACCGTACAGTACGCGGGTCTCTTCACAATATATGACTTCAAGCCCGACGTAACCGAGAAACGCCGCCTCGGGTCCAAGCGCTGCACTGCTCGCAAGTGATATGACGACCGCGTCACCGGCCGGCGCGCCGACACGCATCCGGTTGAGCTCCTGAAAGCGCCACGGAAGTACCTGCCGCTGGCGGGTCTGGCTCGTCGTCAGGTCCCAGAAGACGTTTAGTTCGGTGATTGACGCCGTAGAGATGTGAGACTGACCGTCCTGCGGTGTCATGTCAAGACGCTGCGGAAATGTGATAAATGAGAACGGTGACTGGCGCGTCAGCCGTAACCTAACTCGGTCACCGTTCTCTGGCGTATCCGATACGAACGAGTAGAGCAGCCGCACATCAAGTATGCGTTTACCGAGCAGCAGCGCCGCGTACGCGTTCGTATCAAAGTTTATGTCAAGCTGGCTCGCGACGCCGGCGTCCTGATCGAATATGATGTATACGGCGTCATCCGCGTGGAGCAACGCCTCAAGACCGTCCGAGGCGTCGATGCCACCTGGATTTACAACGGTGATGGCTGACGGCGGTATCACCAGTCGCTTGATCGGACCGGACAGCGTCTCGCGGCCGGACGGATAGACCGAGATGAAGTCACACGCGTTGGTCTGCGGCGTCTCGGTCGGTTTATTGATGTAGAACGCACCAGACACCGGAGTCGTCGTGGCGTCAATCGTAAACGTGTAGCCGCGCTCGATGACGCCGTCGGGAACGTACGGCGCATTTCGTATCGGCACCCACTCTTGGCCGAGGATGTAGGGCGCGTGCGGGTTGTACTTTCCCATCTAGACCGCCCTCAGCTGGACGCGGACGTTACGTGTCATAAGCTGACTGGTGATGCCGTCCGCGACGGCGCGTCCGGCGGCGCGTGCCTGACCCTCGGTCGGCAGCGCGCCGGCAAAGCTTATGTTAATTGATCCCGGTCCGAAGTTGACCGTCATCCCAGAACCGGAAGAGTCGCCGCCGAGAAACTTCTTGATGATGTCTTCCAGCGTCGAGATCGGCGAGACGACCTCATCCTCAGAGCCTTCACCGACGTTCGCCAGGATGCCGCCGGGCCGGTGACGGATGACGGCTCCCGAAGCCAGGCGGGGAATCCGCGCCAGGCTGCCGGGTAGCAGGTCATCGATCGTCTTGATGCCTGAGTTGATTTTGTCGATCGCACGGTTGAGGAATCCCTTGACTGAGCTGACGATGTCACCCGCGACGTCTCCGATGAACGACCCGACCGACCGGAAACCGTTCATGAACGACTGGATGAGGTTCTTACCAGCCTGCAGGAACAGCGGCGCGAGCGCGGCAATGCGGTTTGGCACCGAAAAGATGAACGCGACGATCTCGTTGAACTTCTGTACGATGAACGCCTGCGCGTCGTCAAGCGCGCGCTTGAAGATGTCCAGAAGCGTCGGTCCCGTGCTCGTCAGGGCAGCACCGATGCGTGACGGTAGTGACACAAAGAAGTCTACGATCTTTCCGGGAAGCACCTGAATCGCGAACAACAGCAGACCGATCTGCGTTCCGATGACCTTAAACGCGGTGTCGACGGCGTTCGAGATCGCGCTTCCGATGATTCCCGGTATGGTCTCTAGAAACGCGCCAAGCTGGCGCATCTTGTCAGGAACCGTCCCGAAGAAGTCACCGATCACACCAATGAGATCTACGAAACCCTCACCGATCAGCTTGACGAGCTTTATCGTGTTGTTGAACTGGAAGGTGAGAAATGAGAACACGGTTAGCGTCGCACCCAGCGAGACACCCAGCGCCTTGACCAGCAGAACAAGATCCTTTAACGCCTGCTGTCCGTCGGCGGACTTGAAGAAGTCATCGAGCCGCACCGTCAGGTCCGTCAACGTTACGATAAAGTCGTGACCTGACTCCTCGGTTCCGGCAAAGATCGTGCCGAGCAGCCCGCCGAGCGCCTTGGTTAGACCGATGAGTTCCTTGACGGTCCGAATGGCGTCCTCGACGAACTCGTTGAACGCGCCGCTCTCGATCGACTTGTTGATGAAAGCCGTGAAGGTATCCAGCGCGCGCCCGAGCGCGTTGACCAACCGGTCGACGAACGGTAGGCCGGCGCTGGTTGTCACCGCGATCGCGTCCAGTAGACGTATGATCGGTCCGCTGAGCTTATTGATGATGTTAGCGGTCGCGTTGAAGACGTCGTTGAGCGCGTTGACGGCGTTGATCGACGTCGCGAACTTGGCCAGCTGGTTAAAGAACTGGCCAAGCGTCGCGGCGATCAGCCTGAAGTTGTCGGAGATCAGCGGCAGCACGCTCGCTAGTAGGCTAAAGCTGCCGCGCACCTGTGAAAAGAACGCCTCCTGCACACCGCGCTGAAACTTCTTGAGCAGCGGCAGCAGACCAGCCACCTCACGCGCAACCAGGCGCGCTGACGGTGACAGCTTCTTGAGCGCCTCGTTGATCTTATCTATGTCACCCTCGGCGAGCGCCGAGACGGCGTCACCAAAGTTCTGAAACGCGACCACCGCGGGAACGATCGCCGCGACGAGCACGCCGAGACCGGCCGGCAGGATGCCGACCAGCCCGATGAGCTGCGACAGCGCGGCCGCCAGCGCGATGATCGCGGGAACTAGCGCCAGGATCAACGCAAGCAGCGGACTTGACGTGACAAATCCACCGAGACCCGAGCCGATCTGCCCGATCGCGCGGCCGGTCTCGGTGACGATGTCCGTAAGCTTTTCAAAGCCACGACGCAGCGGACCGAACACGCGGCGCTCGACGTCTTCCCCGACGTTATCGATGTCGTTACCGATGTTTTTAATGCTGCGTCTGATCGACCGACCGGCGTCGTCGAACTCGGTCTCCATGCGCTTCGTCAGGTGATTCGTGCTGTCTATGATCTCTTCGAAGACGGCGTCGGTGCTCTTCTCGAGGTCAACGAACCGCTTGTCGATCTTCTCGAACAGCTCGTCAAACTTGTCGTCGATACTCTTGAGGTCGTTACCGATGTTCTTGTCGATCTCGTCAAAGCTCTTATCGATGTCTTTCTCGAGCTTATCCAGTGACCTGTCACGAACAACGATGTCGACGTACGCGACGTCGATGGGGTTAGTCACCGCGGCCTCCGCAGCTCGAGACCGATCTGGTTGACATCACTCAGAGTCGTCTCACGTACGTTGAACCACGCCGGCACGGGGATGCCGATCTCCGCGGCGAGCTGGTCCACCCGCGTCATCTCGCTACCGCTGGTCAGCCGGCCGAGCAGCTGCGCGCGCAGCTGGTCGACGCCGCGACGCTGCTCCTGTGACATCTCACCCTCCGCGACGGTCGCAAGAACGATCCAGTGTTGTACCAGGTCGAGAAACCGGACGGGATCTAGCTCGAGGGGATCAACTGATCGAGCTGCGCACCAGCCGGAGAACTCGTGCCACCGTCGTCGCTCTGAGATGAGTCCGATGAGTCCGACGACGGCTGTGTAGGGCGTCGCGTATACACCTCAACGATCCACGAAACGATGGCAAGAAGCTGCTGCGTGTCGATCGGTTGCTTCGTGTCAGCCAGACGTCTCATAAATTGCGTGAACGACTCGGGCACCACAAAGACCTTGAAGATACCCTCAAGCACCTCAATGACCTTAGCGGCGTCACCGTCTTTAATCGCCTGTGTCAGGTCGTTGCTCCGCCATAGCTTCATGACATCTTGCAGCGCAAAGATCGTCAATCCCGATACACACTCAAAGACATCGTCGTCGACCTGAAACTTTACGGGTACGCGCTTCTTGGTGAAGTCCTTGAACATAATCTCTTCGGACACCGTATTCTCCGTTTCGTCAGATCTGGACCCTACAACGCCCAGAGGTGACTCAGGTACAGAGCTACCCGGCGGTCCGGAACGCCGGCAGCGCGTCGGTCAGGAACGGGTTCGGTTTCATACCGCGAACGTACTTAGCGAAGACCAAGCCGGCGTGCTTTCCCTTCTTAGCGCCGTAGATCTTTGAGCGAAAGACGAGCACCTTGCTGAACCTTGGCCGGATAAGAGTGTGTTTTGGTCCGTAGAGACCGGTACCGTCGTGAACGTAGAGCGCGTAGTGCACACCGGTACCGACGCGCACGGCCAGTCCCTGCGGACGCATCAGCAGGTTGGTGCCGATGCTCGCGCGCAGGTGTCCGGTATCAATGCGTTTCGGCTTACCACCGACGCCGGCCAGGTTGCGCTTGGCGCGTGACTCGACGCGCTTACCGCGCTTGATGAGATCCTTCGCAACGGCACCGGCGGGACTCTTGAGCATGAACTGCAGCTGTGCCTCGTTGAAAACGTGGTGAACAGAAGACACGATAAGCCTCCTAGATCAGCTCGAACTTGTAGGTCAACTCGACGCCAGCGCAGTTTCCCTCGGGACCGACGCGCATAGCGCGTCCGACGCTGAACTTGGCGATCTGGTAGCTGTCCTGTAGCGTCGTCAGGCAGCACTCGACGGCGCGGCGCAGCGCGAAGGCGTCGGCCTGCATAATTATCGCGGCGGCCCGCAGCGCGTCGCACGTTGGTGATCGCGGCGGAGTCGTATTGGTCATTCCCGGTACGCAACGGATGATCGATGCCAACACCGTGTAGACCAGTGGACGCGAGTTGCAGCCGCCGACTCCGATCACCTGCTCTGAGGCGTCAGCCGGAAAGATCAGCGTCGGGTAGTCGTCCTGGATCGTCTGCGCAAACTGGCCGCAGTCACAGCCGTCCCACGCGATGTTTCCAGGTACGAGCAGGCAGACGCGCATCTTATCCGGTACGCCGCCGGACTCAGGTGTGTTCTCAAGCTCCTCGACAACACACATACCGATGCCGGTGACGATGACGGCGGCGGTTAGAGACTCAATCACGGTGTTGTCCCCCACGCTCGGTGCTGCGGTCCGTCCAGGTCGTAGACCGTTGAGCGTGCGTCCAGGTGGTGTGGATTGGCGGTCTTGATGAGCAAATCACACATGCGCAGCTGGATGAAACCGGTGTTAAACAGGTCCGCGACGTTTGCGATCGTCATCGAGATGCCCTGCCGGCTGACGTCAACGACTCCCTGCGGCAGCTGACAGTCCAGACAGAGCAGGTACTTAGCGATCTCATTTGCCAGCTCACCGACCGCGAGCCGACCGAGCATCGGAACAACCTCACCGTAGTCGACGGACACCGACCACGTGTCGACCTCCGTGTCTGCCAGGTTCATGTTCTGGCAGAACGGCCACAGGTTACCGCCGAGCCGAACGAGCTTGCGGTAGTCGTCAATCCGGTAGTCGACGTTCTTCTCCAGTACGACTCCGTTAACCTTTACCTCGGTGACGTCGTAGACCGGCCCGGGAAGAACCGTCTCCTCCAGCGCGACGCATGAGCAGGAGTCGTTCGGGCACGTCCCACAGGCCAGGTTGTACCACGTTCCGGCCCACCAGTACGGCTGCGGATACGTGCCGTACTGCCACCACGTGTGCCATGGAAACGTCGAGCTGCAGCTCTGCCGGCACGGACGAAGCTTAACGTTGCACAGCCCGAAGCGCTGCGCGGTCAGCTGGTATAGGATCTCCGATGCGGCCTGAACGGCGTCACCGGTTACGGCGGCCGCACCGGTCTCCAGTAGGACACTGCACGAACCTCTCGGCCAGATCGCGTCCCACGGCTCGCACGGACCGAACTTGTAGAGATGCACGTCACCCTCCTCTCCCGCGGAGGGCTGCGGCGCCCGCCCGGTACCGCTAGCGACGCCCGCCGTCACCGTAACGTTTACTGTAGCTGCTCCCGCGGTACCCGTTCCCGCTGCGACGTCCGCGTTGGCGACGTTGCCGCCGAACGCGTCAGCGTCCAGCGCCGCGCCGGTCCCGGTTGACACGCCCGCCGTAGTCGTCACAGCGACGGACGGCGTCGGCGCCGAGCCTGTGCCGTCTGAGACGCCCGTAGACGCCCGAACTAGCCCGGCCCCGGCGTTGGCTACCCCCGTTCCGGCGGCGTTTCCGGCGCTAGCCGTCGTACCGGCGGCCTCGACGTTGACGTCCGCGAAGAAGTACGCCTCATATGACGTCGCGGGCATGGCAGCTTGACCGGCGGCGTTGTTGAACCGTCCCGTGGTCGAGACGACCAGTCCGCCCGAGCCGACGGGAAACGTCTCGCTGCCGTCGTCGACGAAGACGCCCGTACCGATGAAGTAGACGTTGACGACGTAGTCTTCAGCGGGATCAAGCGCGACGTCACCGGGTGTGGTGAACAGCGCCGAAGAAAATGACATCCACGCGTTGGCGCCCGGACTGCCGTGTCCAGCGGCGTTGAGGTTGGAGTCAGCGATCAGCGTCGTGTCAGAGATGCGCCACAGCTGCCAGAAGAAGGTGCCCGGTCGACCTCCCGTAGGCACCCACGCGCGTCCGCCGGCGCACGTGGCGTCGGCCGAGACGGTAAACTCCATACCCCAGCCGTGATTGGCGCCGTCGAAGTCGCTTCCCGTCGGGGTCTGACCGGTGAAGATGGTGTCGGTCACGGCACCACCTCACTATGTATGCGTGTAGCGCAGGATGCCGTTCGCGTGCCAGGCTACGGTGAACTGACCGTTGGTGACGCCGTTCGAGCCGCCGAAGTAGTTGTAGCAGACGCCCTGGTTGGCGACCGGCGCGGCAAGCGTGTCGTCATAAACCTCACAACCGAAGACGTTCGCCAGCGTCGCCGCCGAGCCAGACGCCGTGTCATTGGCGTCGAGAAAGACGACATCGGACGTGGCGCTGTTCAGCGTCTGGCCCGTCAGCGCGACGCCGCCCTGTGGCCACTGGATCGCCTGGAAGACCTCGTTACCCGCGCTAGTCCACTGGCCGGCGTTGTACGCCGTGTTGGCTGACGACGCGTTTGAGTCAGGAGTGATGTCGTTGTCATAGAGCGCGACCAGCAGCGCGTCGGCGTCCAGGTCGAACGCCGCCACGTTTCCGAGGACGTCCGCTAGGAAGGCGCGAAAGATCTTAGACGCGGTCCAAGCCACTATGACCTCCCGGACGCGGTAGCGATCGGCGCCAGGACGCGGCAGTCGGTTCCGTCCTCACGTACCGTGACGATAGCCATGATCGGCCGGCCCTCGCCGTCAGTCTGTACGACGTCACGACCGACGTAGTCCTCACGCTCGACGGCGATCACCTTGGCCTTGACTCCGTCTTCGACCAGGGGCGCGATCAGGCCGAGCCCGCGACACGTGTGGATAACCGCCTGCTTTCCCGGCTTGAACGTAACACGCGTATAGTCACAGTTGGGACACCCCCAGTGCCGCTCCATGCTCAGGTCAAAGGGCATAATTCCTCCCTTACGTCAGCAAGAACGCGCCGCAGATCGCGGGCTGGCTCGGCGGCGGCGTGGTTGTGATATTCCACAGGTAGTCGTCGATGTAGTTCGTCGTGTCGATGACGCCTGGCAGCCACGACGTGCCGGTACCGGGTCCGTCACCCCACAGCGGAGACGGGTAGGTTGTCATCGCCTCGAACGCGAGCTCCAGCGGCCCGTTCTCGATGCTGAACGAGTTGACCTTCGCGTTGAACACGTGCGGCCACGCCCAGTAGACGTAGCGCTGCAGACCCGTTACGGGATCGCACCGACCAGCGCCGGACAGCGGCTGCCACGTCTCGAGCGAGAAGTGCGCCGCCGGGTTGTTGTAGCCGTACGCGTTGCCGGAGCCAGTTACCGAGTTGGTAAGGATGAGCCGTGAACCGGTGATCAGTACGCCGGCGTCTGGATCAAGTACACACATCGTTACGGTGACGTTCGAGTTGGCGTAGACGTTCGGTCCGACGAAGTTGACACACAGCTCTCCCGAGGCGGTCTTCGTCCGGAACGTGTCACCGTCCTCGTACTGCGGCTCGGGAGCGATCGAGGTGTATCCCTTGGTGACGACGACCGCGCTGGACGCGCCGGTGACCGGCGCCCCGCAGGCGTCAAGCTTGACCAGTCGCAGAACAGTTCCCTGCACCGCGGGTCCGCACCACGCTGCCACATTTCCTCCTACGTGGGTGATGCGGCGGTGCCGGTGATGACTCCGCCGGTGCTAACGAGTAGACCGTAGTGACAGCAGTCCCAACCAAGAGCAAACCACTGCTCCGCGATCAAAACCGTGTCGTTGTTGGTGCGGTTCAAGAACTCGCGCGCGCTACGCGCCTTCCAGTCGACGTCCGACTGCCACAGCTTGACCGAGCCGGTGGCGTACATCCACTCCTGGCCAAACGGCGGGTTGACGCCAGCCGGTGACGTTCCCGGGTAGCCCGGCGCGCCGACCACGATCGAGCCAGCCGGCGTAACGAGCCGCGAGCCCTTGCGTTCCAGGAGGTGATTAGCCGCCAGGTGCGCCACGACGTTCATCGGCATGTGCAGGAACGGCGTACCGCCGTAGCACGAGCCCATCAGACCCTCGAGCGTGCCGACGGCCTCGACGACGTCAAACGTGCCGGTGACGACGGTAGCCGCGGTCTGCAGCGTGACGGTCGAGCCGCCGCTGACCTCAGTGACCGCGGTGTCCTCAGCCAGGTGTGGCATCGTGTTGTACAGGCCGCCGGTCCAGAAGATCTCTTCGATCCGTGTGTCGACATTGCGCTCGTGCGCGAGCAGCGTCTTGCGCTTGAGCTCTGCCTCGCCGATGCCGACCAGGCCGCAGTCCAGCCACGTGTAGACGACGAACGGCGTCGCGCCGCGGAAGTTGGCCAGCGCGTTCGGCGTCTTAGTCGGCCCGAGGCCGACACCGGTGATACACTGCGTCGTAGCCTCGAGCGGAATGTTGCATGACTCAGCGTCGTAGAAGATGCCGAGCCTCTGGTGTCCCGTGAACGGGTGCGGTCCGTCGGCCGCGGCCCGCAGCCGGTACTGATGCGGCTGAAAGACCGGCGGCGACGCCCAGTCGAACTTGCTAACCACCGGTTATCACTCCCTTCAGTACCGGCTCGCGGTTGACGGGAGTGATTAGACGCCGCACTCGGTCAGGTCGGCCGCGCCGGTCGTACCGTCAGGGCAGATGTTAACGGTGAGACGCCGTACCTCGTGGCCCGGGTTGAAAATCAACCAGCACTCTTCCATCCACTCGGCGGTGTAGTCGTTGGTGGCGTTGAGCACCGAGTCACGGATGATGCCGAGGTCCAGGCGCATACCCTGGCCGAGCACGACGGTGCCCGGCGCGAACATCATGAACTCGACGGTCGTCGGCCACGCGGTCGGCAGCGTTCCGGGAACGCCCGGGAAGCCGGCGGTACGGACCTGGTAGTCGTTGACCCACTGGATCCGGACGTTGATCGCGTCGAACAGGCTCATCAGGTACGCGTCGGATGCGGACAGCATGTCCGTGCCGGCACCCATGCGCTTGCGCAGGTCGGAACGCAGTACGCCGCGCAGCCAGCGGGGAGCGATGACCTCAAGGACCGCGTCTTGGCACATCGAGTAGCGATCACGGTAGTCGATCGCCTGCAACTCCATCGCGCCGAGGACCGGTGCGACGGCGCCCGCGCCCGCGGAGCCGTTGGTCACGGTGAATGACGCGGACAGCGCCCGGACCTCGTTGATGCGCGCACGGTTGATCTTGTGGAAGTGCGACGCCATCACCAAGCGGGTGTGGTTGGCGATCAGCTCGGGATACGCGTCCTCAGTCAGGTTGCCGACGGTCAGACAGATGCCATCACAGTGCAGTCGCGCCTCGTTAAAGCCGGGACACGGCACCCGACCGCAGGTCTTGGTACCGGACTGCCCGGTGCCGGTGACGGCCGCGATGTCCTGCGTCTCGGTCCAGGTCCACAGCGCACCGCCGAGGACGACGTCCGCGAACGACGGGGAGGTTGGCCAGCGGATGCCGCCGCGGTTGATACCGACCGTCGGCAGGTCAAGCGCGCCGTCCTCGCAGACGATGTTGAAGAAGTCATAGCTGATCTCGGAGGGTGAGCACCAGCCGCCGGCCGCGATCAGGATGTCGGGGTTGGCCGCCGCGGTCATCACCGCGTTGAACTCGGCGAGACTCGAGTCTAGACCGAGCGTGTACTTGTGCTCACGCATCAGCGACGCGATCGGGATGCGGGGAGCGGCGTCTCCCTTGTCGGTGATCGGCAGGTGCTTGGCGCGGGCGGTCATCGCCGCGACGAGACCGTCCATGCCCTCAAGCTTGGTTCCCGACTGGAAGCCCGGGATGTCCGATGACGCGATGAGCACCGACTCGGGACGCGGCGCGTCGGCCGGCGGCGCGTTGCGCTGCGCGTCAGCCAGTGACGGGTTCTTGAACTTGCCCATCGGTCGGGGCTGCGTCGTGGCGCCGCCCTTAGCCGGTGTCGCGGCCGCCTCGACCGGCGTCTCAGCCGCGTCCTCGGGCTCTTCAGCTGCCTCTTCCAGCGCGGCCTTGCCCTTGGCGCGCTTGTCTGCAACAGCCGCGGCTTCCTCGGTCCGGCGGATCTTCTCCAGCTTGACGCGACCGATGCCGTCCGCAAGGGACTCCATCTCGTTGGCCTCGACGACCTGCACGGCGAGCTCGACCGTGTCGCTGGCGTACAGCTCGCTGATTCGCGCTCTCGCGGCGGTGACGAACTGGTCTAGCTGCTCTACGCTGAGGGTGGTGATGTCCTCAGGCAGGCTCAGAATGTTCTCAGACACCCGACAACCCTCTCATGGATGCGACTAGGTAGGTCTTTAGAGAACAGCTCTGGCCCGCTGTTGATCGGATAATAATCGACACCAAGTTATTGAGCAAAAAACCACTTACGAGCTGGCGTTTCGCGCGGCGTTAGCCGCTGACGAAGCATATGTCTCAGCCGTTCTAACCGCCTCGGCTTCAAGCATCGCCAGCGCGGCGTCAGCCGCGGCGCGGCGGTCAGCCTCAGTCTGCGCCGCCTGGACGCTGGTTACCGCGTCGGTGCTTCTACGTCCGCAGCCACACATCTAGATCAGCTCCAGTTCTTTCATCACTTGGTTCTTGCGGGTCTGGGGATCCAGTCCGACGCTGGTAACGAGCAGCCGCTTGGTCATCTGGATCGCGTTGAACGTGTCGTCATACCTTGGCCCGGTGACGTACGTCGGCGCCTTGACGTGCTCGATCGGGATCGCCGAGGCGGTAATGACACCGTCGTTATACACAACTGACGCCTGCGTGCGAGCCATCGGGAACCCAGGTACCGGCACGAGGTGCGCCGCGATGAACTCCTGAACACCGGGACGATCAGGGTGCGGCTGCCAGTCGCCGGACAGCGAGCAGCCGAGCGCCTGCGCGACCTGGCGCGGATCAGCACCGGGGTTCAGCGCGCCGGCTGCGTAGATGTAGCCCTGCTTTGACTCACCGATCTTGACGTTAGCTAGCACTGAGCACGAGTTGTCGTAGTGCTCGCGCCGGCGCTCGAGCGTGCCGTAGTTCTCGGTCGGCGCGTGACCGCAGGACGCGGTGATGACGCCGGTGACGACGCGGCCGCCGCCCTCGACGATCGTCTCGGCCTTGTGAAAGCGCGTGTAGTCGACATTGCCGCGCGGCACCTTGCGTTTGACGCTGCGGTGCGTCGTGTTTCCCGGTGCCAGGATCCCATAGATGCGGCCCTCATCGGTGATCGTCAGCGCGCCAGACAGCTTGACGTCCGTCGGTTCGTTGAACCACGCGGCTTTCGGTAGGTTCGGAATCGTGATGGTGTGCACAGACGCGACGAGCGGATCATCATCGTCACATCCGCAGCCGTCAGGACCGCAGGACGCGGTCAGCGTCTCGGCATTGGTAAACGTCAGCTTGGCCTCGACAAACGCCGGGAAGGCGACCAGCGTCGCGCCGCGGATCCGGCCGCGGTGGAAGATCGTGGTCTCAGGCTTGGCGAACATGTTGCCGCCGTCACCGAACTCGTCATCCGCGTAGACCATCTCGACATCGGCGTCTTTGACCTTGTCAACGTCGACGGAGACGCCGCCGGTCTCCATCATGTGCCGGATGCTCTCGCCGTGCTCGCTTTTGAGCGCCGAGCCGAAGACGGTACCCTCGCCGCGGATTCGGCTACCGTGTCGAGTCATCTTGGTGATGTTACCAACCATGATAGAGCCGTTGTGTCCACCGACGTTGGCCGGCTGGTACATCAGCGGCTGTGGCGGCTTCTCCCAATCCAGGCTTCCCAGCCCAAACAGCCGACCGTCACCAGACTCAACGCCCTCAACGGTCAGGACGCCGCTCCACGGCTCGTCACCATCGCCGACCGCATAGCCGTCCATCGCGGGACTGTCATCATCCATGCACGAGCCGTCGTTCATCTGGTGCTGCCACGGGCCGCAGTCGGTTTTCTTACCGGCAAACTCAACAGTCTTACCAGTGTAGTCGGTATCATCTTCACGATCAGCTCGACGATTTTCTTCCTCATCGAGATCTTCCATCATCTGACGTTCACTCTCAGCTGGACTGCGACGAGCACGTTTAGCACGCTCTCGATGAATCTCAGCAACACGCTTCTCGTGTTGCTTTTGAAGCTTGTCGAACAGATCAGCGTCGTTTAATTCTGGATCATAGACATCAAGATCGTCTTCATCCACGTCGGGAAGCAAGTCTTCCGGATCGACCTCGCCGCCAACGTCTCTGCGCCCGTACTTACTTTCGATCTCACGCAGTTCGCGCGCTTCGGCGTCTGTTACGTCATCGTTGAGAGACTTGTGACGCAGCTCGTTGTACCGCTTGGTAGACACCATATGAGGATTCTCATCCTCATCAACGCCTGGAACATGAAATCCCTTGTGTGGATTGTGATCCCGCTGGTTGTGAGTACCGTGCGCCTCGACCATGTCACTCATCGAGCTCTCTACTCCCTTCTCGGCCGGCCACTCGCCGGTAGCGGCCTTGTGGTACTCGGCACACAGACCCTGCGGATTCTTGACGTACTTACCGAGGTGACGAACGCACCGGTCAAACGAGCCGTCGGTGCCCCAGTGGATCTTCGCCGCGCCCGGTCCCCGCACCCAGTGGTTCTTGAGGTTGTGGCTACCACCGGGTAGGTTGACGTCACTCTCTCTGTCGAACTCGAGATTGAAATCCTGGATCGCGAGCTTCAGCCCGTAATCCTCGCTCGCGTAGAGCGCGCGCCGCTGCGCGTTCGCCTTCTCCTCGGTGTCGTGACACGCGACGACCGCGCCGTCGCTGATTTTTACGACACAGAACTTGGCGCCCTGCTTGGTTACCCTCCACGGCATCGCGTCACCTCCGAACTGCGCGTTACGGTATCACCAGACGATCAATTTCACGAAACGAGCGGGATATCATGCACGTCGCCACCGAACGCGAGCCGTACCCGGTCAAACGTCACCGGTCCCGTCTTATCCGCAAGCGCGACGACCCGCTGAATGTCGTCAGTGTAGACCAGCGTCAGGTGCGGTATCCAGGGAACGTGCTGCTCCGGTAGACCAAAGCCAGGTGACGTATCCTGTACATCACGCGCGACGCTGTCGACCGTCGTGTGAATCTGCTCAAGCTCACGGCCGGACAGCCCTAGAACGATGCACGTATCCCGGTCCTTGCCGTCTTCCTTAGTGTGTCCCGGCGGGTTGAAAACGCTAACCGCGAAGCCATCGCCGGCGACCGTGCCGCGTCCGCCGAGGACGTTCTTTAGGCGCTCAACCAGCTTGTTACGCGCGTTCGTCGAGATGTCGTCAGCTTCTCCGAGGTAAACCAACGTTACGTGCAATTGATCTTGTGGTTCGCCGCCGTCAACAGTGAGTCGTTTAACGTCCGCGTCGCTCGGCACTAACGCAATCATCGCTCCAGTATGTACCTCAGCGGCTGCAACGGTGATCTTCGGTAGACCGAACGTGTTCATGTCTGCACCGGCCAGCAGCGCGTACGCCTCAGCCTCAGTAAGGCCGGAACGTTCCTCAACTTCCTCAAAGAGGACGTTCTCCGGGTCAGAGAGCGGCGTCAACCGTGTAGGATTTGTCACTACGCCTCCACCCGCAGATGTACCTCTATCACGTTGTTGTACCCCGTATCTTTTACCGAGACGACGCGGTAGTTAAGCCCCAGCGCCAGCAGCATCTCATCTTCACTCGGATTAACGCTGATTGACTTGATGAACGCCGCCGGTGTACCCGCCGGCAGGTCGATCGTCAGGTGTACGTTTCCGCTCCACGTTCCGGACGAGACGCTCGTTGACAGCGGCGCGCGATCGGTGAACAGCTTGCCCTCTAGCTTCTTGATGTCGGCGTACTTAGAGCCGTTGGTCAGTCCCGGGAACTGCGCGGCTCCCGTTCTCCGGAAGACCCTGACACTCTCCGGCAGCGGCCGCATACCTGCCTGGATGTTGACCGCGGTCCGCGCGGCGAGCATCTTTGCGCCGTCAGTCATATACTTGATGTTTGAGGTAAGATCACGTACAACTGGGTTCATCTCGCTGTAGTAACTGCCGGAGTACTTCGTTAGCGCGGCCCTCTGCGCGCTCGTCCAGGGACTGCTAGCCAGCATCTGGTTCTGCAGCATCTGTGCGGCACTTACCGTCAGCGTCTTGAATGTCTTCGCGTTGGGGTCAGGTGTCCCAATCTGTCCCGGTGTCTTGATCTTCGCGAGGGTGTCGAGAACCGCCTGCGAGAAGTTCGACTTGTAGACGTGACCGTTGACCGTCGTGGGGGGCGGCGGGTGCAGCAGGTCGGTCGCGAACTTAGCACCGGCCGGCGTTTGCAGCCACGCGACGATCGCCTTCTCGTACGCGTTGGTGTTGGTGACCTCCGGCGCGCTCGCGTCCTTCTGCTTGGCAACCGCGTTGGCCTTGTTGGTCGACTGCTCATCGACGATCTTCAGTAGCTGCAGCAGATTGAGCTTAGGTACAAGTGAAAGCTTGCTATCCTCGTTGTGCTTCTCAAGAGTTTCGTGCAGCGCGGTGAACAGCGTCTCAGGAGTCGAGCTAAGCGTGACAAATCCCACGCTGCTCTGCTTCTTAAACCTGTCGAATATCGCGCGTTGTGCTGCAGAACTCATGTCAACGGGAATCTGTCCGTGCATCTTCTGCAGCGTTGCGACGTCAAACTTCTCCTGCGGCTTTGGTTTTACAGCCGGCGCGGAGACGGCGGTAGACGGCGTCGGACCGGACGTCGAGATCTTCGGCGCAACCGAGCTGGTGCCAAAGACGCCACCGGAGCCAATCGCCGAGTCACCCGCCGGCGGCTCAAACCAGTTGCTTCCCTTACCAAACGCGGCGTACGCGTCTTTCTTGCTGTGGAACGTCACATTTGTCCACAACGAGTTATCATTCTGTGACTGTTCCTGCAGCACGAACTTCTTTAGGTTGTCGTTCCAGACCAACCGGCTAATCTGGTCAGTGTTGGGATTCTTGTGATAGCCGACGACCGCGCCGTTCTGGTACTTCGTCGTGTGAATCGTCTTGGTGCTGATCTTCATCGGCTTCTTGAGATCGCTCGCCTTGATCGGTCCGAGCGTCGGCGCGGTGGGTGCGCTCGGCGTGACCAGAGTCATGACGCTTGGCGCGACGGCGGGAGCTGGCGCGACGGCGGGAGCTGGCGCCGCCGGCGCGTTGATCGGTGTCGAGCTGGTCGACGTCGACGGCACGACGGTGGCGACCACGACGTGCTCGGTACCCATACCGAACTTGGCCCTGTCCTCCGCGGTGGCCTTACGGACCTCATCAATCCGGTAGCTCGTGCCCGCGGCGAGGATGATCTCATGCTCACTGTGTCCCGGGATCGCCGCGTCCGCGTAGACGGCCGGCGTACCCTCGGGCGTGTTGACGATCATCTGGATGGGCTTCTTGGCGTAGTCGTACGAGACGGCTTTGGTCTCATCGACGGTCGTCGAGAAGAAGCCCTTGTCCGTCAGCGTCTGGCCCTCGAGCGCCTTGAGCTTGGTGAAGTCGGCCGCGATCGTGTTCTGTCCGAACGCCTGCGCGCCCGTACCGCGGAACAGCCGTAAGCTGGACGGCAGCGGCTTCATCGCGTTCTGCAGGTTGACGGCGTGTTTGACGCCGTCCTGCAGCTGCGCGTCACTGAACTTGGCGAGCTGGTTCTTGTCATCACGCAAGACCGCATTCATGCTGCGGTATCCGACGCTGGTGCCGTACTTCTTTATGGCAGCGATCTGTCCCAAGTTCCACGCGCCAGAGTCAGCAAACATCGACTTCTGCAGCTTGTCAGCCTGCGTCGGCGTGATAACGCTGTAGATCGCGTTCTTGACCGGCGCGTTGGGCGTGCCGATCTCGCTGACCTTCTTGATCTTTCCGTGCACATCGACGTAAAACTTGCTACCAATCGTCGCCGATACCGTCGCCGGTACCGACGTCTTAACCGGTGGTCTAGCCGTCACAGTCGCCGTTGGCGTAGGTGTAGCGCTCTGCCACTCCTCAATCTTCTGCTTCGGTGTGTTGAATCCCCACACGTCAGCCTCGTTCGCGAGCAGCTTCAGCTTCTGCTGCTGCGGCGCGTCCAGCTGGTCCCAGTCGTTGGCGGTAACGCCCTTTGTGTGCAGATCGAACCAGTCGGCGAACGCCGCCGGCGCAATCAGGTGACTAACGTCCTTGATGTCTTGGTCGAGCTTCTGCGCGACGGCACCGGCGCCGCCCTTGCCGGCTATGAAGCCTTTGATCTTGTCGCTAAACTTCTGCCCGAGCGGCGCGTTGACGTCGTAGAACGGTGCTTCATGAGCAATCACAGCCTGGTCAGACGCGGACAGCTTATCGAAGTCGTCCTGCGTCAGCTTGGTGAAAAAGTCTGCGACAACGTGTGGTGGATCGTTATAGAAGTCAGGTATAACTACGCCTGACCCGGATGGTGACGTCAGCGGCGCCATGTTGAGCAGCGCCTCAGAGATGTTTGTGTGTTCAATCTTCGAAAGCTTACCCTGCAGCATCAATGTGGTATTTACCGCGTCAATCCCGTTGATGTCTGCGGGTGAAAACTTCTCGAGATCTTTCGGCGTCAGCGACAGCAGCCACGCGACCTTCTTATCTACCGGTAGCTGTAGGAACTTCTTAAAGGTGTCGACGTCACCAGTCTTCAGGGTAGATGGCACCGCCGGAGCTGCAACCGGCGCAGCTGATGGCGCTACCGGTTGCGTCCAGCCAGTCTGCTTCGAGAACTTCTTGTAGGCATCACCCTTGGTAAACAGGTGTTGTCCGAACGCGGGTCCCCAGTTACCAGACGGAGTCTTCTGCTGCAGGTTAAATTTCTTGAGATTCTCACTCCACACCAGTCGTTGGTCACCTTTTTCGGCAACTACAGTGCCGTCCGCATACTTCGTCTTGTAGATCGCGACGGTGTTGAGCTTGATCGGCGCACCGAGCGCCGGCGTCGCTCCGGGCGACTGAGCCAGGAGGGTCTTCGTCTTAGAGGGAGCAACCGGTGGAGTCGCAGGGGCCGGCAACGGTGGTGCAGTTAGCGGCACCGGTGTATGCGGCTCAAACCAGCCCGTCTCCTTCGAGAACTTGGCATAGGCGTCCTTCTTGGTGTAGGCCTTGACGGTCGTCCAGTTGCCGTCCGCGTCGGCGCCCTGCAGCAGAAACTTCTTCTGGCCGGCATCCCACACCAGGCGTGACGGTCCCGCGTGCGCGTAGTTCTTCTCTGCGACGACGGCGCCGTCGGCATACTTGGTCGTGTAGATGACCTTGGTGTTGATATGAATTGGCTCAGCGTCGGTCATTGTGATTGGACCGTACTTAGACGGCAGTGTCTTCTTCGGTAACGTCGTCGCCTTCTTGGCAAACTTGCCCTCAGAATCACGCGGATGCTTCGCCTCGTCAGCCGCGGTCCACTCATCACTCGACGCCGTCACCAGGTCATAATAATCCTGGTTCGTGACGGTAGGCGAACCGGCTGTCATCGTTATGACATGAAAACAAGCGATCAGCGGCTCGTCGTACTTGGCGAGGATGTTGTCGATCTCCGCAGCCAGCGGCGCGACCAGCCGGTCGCGCGTCATCATCTCGCGGATCTGCTCCTCGGTGAGCCAGACGGCCTTCCACAGCTCACCCTCCTGGCGGTCGACCCGCGGTGTGAACTGCTCCGGCGCGTCCGCGACCACGTTCGTGTAGCGCCACGGTGGCTTACCCTCGACCGGCCGCAGGATCGAGTGCTCCCCGCGCGGCTGCAGGCTCTCAAGCAGCTCCGGCGTCGCCCCGATCTCCTCAAAGGCCTCACGCGCCGCGCCCTGCGCCGGCGTCTCGTTCTGCTCCAGCGCGCCGCCGGGCAGCTGCCACTTCCACTGGTTCTTTCCGGGGTTGGCACGCTGGACAAGCAGGTAGCGCGGCGTACCCCGCTCGTTGACGTGCCGCATCATGACTCCGGCGGCGCCGTACCTGCCCCACATACCGGGCGCGTACATGCCGTCGCCGGACTTGCCGCGCAGCTCCTTCGGCAGGATGGTGAACGGTGACTTGACGCCGAAGCGGCCGTCATCAGCGCGCGGGTGCAGCGCCTCGAAACGCGCGTCCGCCGTCAGCGGTTCAGTCTCAACGACGGCGCTCACGACGTTCACGCCATCTTTCTTTGTGACGCCAGTAACGCGCAACCGCGCCTTACGACCGAGCAGAACTTCCTGTTCGTGCGTGTTCGGTCCCTCATCGATGTCGAGTGCATGAGTACCAGCGGGTGCGGTGATCTCCCACAGCGTTCCCTTAGCGCCGGCGAAAGACAGCCCGCGCTTGCGATCACGTGAAGTGCTTGTATATGCGTCGCTGGTAACGATCTCTCCGACCTTCGGCGGACTCTTAGCTTCGGTGCCGCGAAACAGCGGCGTATCTACGTCAAGCTGCGAACCAGCGATCGCGCGGTCTAGCTGCTTAACTGCACGTTCTGCCGTAAACTCCACCGACATAAAGGGATCTTTTTTAGTGCTGACCGTCACGTAGCGGCTCGGTACCGAGGACAGCGGCTTTCCCTGCTCCAGTGCTTGATTCAGGTTACGAAAACCGGCGCCGGCGTAGTAGTGCTTAGCCAGTGTCGTGCCGGAAACCTCGCTCCACCGTCCCTTGTCATCACGTTTCTGGTTTGACTTAAACCCAGCAGCCGTGACGACGTCATCGTCATCAAAGACGTACACGACGGTGCACCGGCAGTTGACGACGTTCTCGTATCGTCCGGCCGGGTCACCCGGCACCTGCAGGTAGTCGCCGTCGACCTTGAATGGCTGGTTGACGCCGACGCGCTGTCCGTCCGCCAGTCGGTGCGCCTCACGCGTACGTTGGTCATTGGTCGCTAGCCACTCCTTCTGGCACTCGTCATCGGTGAATCCGGCGACCTTGAGCTGCTGCAGTGAGCCAAAGTTCGCAGCCGGAACGACCTCGGTGCGCGCGATCGTCTGGGCGCGCGGCTCAGAGATCTTGGCTACGCCGCGCAGGCGCGTCGCCAGCTGGTTGATCGACTCACCGGCCTCGTAGCCGAGCGCCAGCTGCGTGCGCATGTCGTTCCAGACGACGTCCCCGATGTCATCGAGCCGGTTCTTAGCGTTAGCTAAGAAGGTTACCGCGAGGTCATAGGTGATCTTGGGAACGCCGGCCGGCAGCGCCGCGTGGATGTCCTCCGCCGCGTCGACGAACGTCTGGACGACGTACGGGAACAGGACGTCGTCGACCTCTTGCGTCCACGTCGTCGTGACGACGCCCAGCGCGCCGGCCGGAATCGTCGGGTTCGGCGGTGGCGGCTCGGCGGACAGCGTGATCTCGGTAGCCGCCGTCATGACTGATTGGAGACTGAGCGCGCGCAGGCTGCGCCGGATCGCCCGCGCGGTGAGGCCGTCAAACACCCTCTCGCGAGTCTCCAGCTCGTCGCTGGTCAGACCAACCGCGCGCCGCATCTACGGCCTCCTCGGGCCGCTCGTAGCGCCAGACGGCGCGTCTCGCTTGGCGGCCGCGCCGTTAGTTGCGCCCGCGGGAGGTCCGGCGGCCGGCGCGCCCGCGGCGGGCCGGCCAGGACCCATGGGAAGCGCGCCGGCCACCGAGCCGTCGGGAAGGATGTCGCCGGCCTTGGGCGGCTCTGGCTTGTCCTCCGGGTACAGGAGGAAGTACGCGTCGGACA
>Ga0075430_100000178_pt1 | contig 42237 bp, 40 predicted proteins | sample RhiMetdeltSRZDD4_FD_75294 | JGI IMG/M metagenome (GOLD analysis project Ga0075430, IMG submission 75294) | Populus rhizosphere microbial communities from Tennessee, USA - Rhizosphere MetaG P. deltoides SRZDD4 | ecosystem: Host-associated > Plants > Roots > Rhizosphere > Soil | place: USA... | reverse complement strand
TCGTCGGCGAGCGTGACGTCGATCTCGGTGCGGATCACGGTCAGCGGCGTCCGCAGCTCGTGGCTGGCGTTGGCGACGAACCGGCGCTGGCGCTCGACGCTCTGCTCGACGCGGTCGAGCAGCGGCCCGGCGAACCACCAGCCCGCGCCTGCGGCGACCATCACGAGCCCGACCGCGGCGACCAGGAACTGCCAGGCGACCTGGCCGGCGACGGCGTCGGCGTACCCCGCCGGCAGCGTCGCCGTGAGGTGACGATCGAGCACCCACCAGCTGAGCGCGAGCAGGATCCCCGTCGCGAGCGCGAGCACCCCGGCGTAGAGCAGCGTCAGCCGCAGCCGCAGCGCCTGCATCAGACGCGATAGCCGGCGCCGGGAACGGTGTGGATCAGCGCCGGCTCGCCGAGCTTGCGGCGCAGCTTCATCACCGTCATCCGCACGATGTTGGTGAACGGGTCGATGTTCTCGTCCCAGACGCGTTCGAGCAGGGCCTCGTGCGTCACGACCGCGCCGTCGGCGCCGAGCAGGGTCTCGAGCACGCCGAACTCCTTCGGCGACAAATCGAGCTCGAGGCCGTCGCGCGTCACGGTTCGCCGAGCCGGGTCGAGGTCGAGGTCACCGGCGGTGAGGATCGCGGGGCGGGCCGGTCCGGCGCGGCGGGCGAGCGCGTGGATCCGCGCCACCAGCTCGTCGAAGGCGAACGGCTTACCCATGTAGTCGTCGGCGCCGAGCGCGAGCCCGTCGACGAGTGAGTCGACGCCGCGCGCGGCGGTCAGCATCAGGACCTTCGTCGCCGGCTGCTCGCTGTTCAGCGCGCGGCAGACGTCGTCGCCGTGGACGACGGGCATGTCGCGGTCGAGCACGACGACGTCGTACGGATGGACGCGCGCGCGGTAGAGCGCCTGCTCGCCGTCGGCCGCGACGTCGACGGCCGCGCCGTGCCGGCGCAATCCACGCGCGAGCGCGGAGGCGACGCGCGGCTCGTCTTCACAGACCAGGATCCGCATCGCGCTAGAAGTCCTGGGCGCGAGGATGCTCGTCGCGGCAGCCGTCGTGCCGGTCATCGACATCGGAGACGCGCCGGTCGACGACGTCGCTCACCGGCTGCGAGGTCCGAACGGTCGCGGCGTCGAGGCTCGCGCCGACCTGAGGGATGCCGCCGGCGCCGACACCGAAGATCGTCGCGCCGGCGACGACCAGCAGCGGCGCGACGAAGCGTGTGCTGAGCCGGTTCGGCATCGACCCAGAGAAGCTCCCGAGCCGAAACGCCGGATGAAGATCGCCTGGGAGTCACGTAAGAGACGCCGGCCGGCGCTAGACGAAGCGGCCGAACCAGCGCAGCGACGCGGCCGCCGCCATCGCCATCAACACGAGCGCGCCGCCGGCGAACGAGGAGGAGACCTCCTGCTTGCGGTGCTCGGTCGCGAGCTTGGAGCCGAGGCGCTTGTAGACGCCGGAGAGCGACTTGGCGTCGGCCACCTCGAACGCCCGCCCGCCGGAGCGCTCGGCGATCTGCGCGAGCGTGGCGGGGTCCGGTGCGTTGTCGCCGGAGCTGCTCGTGCCGAGCGCGACCGTGTAGACGGCGACGCCCGCGGCCTTCGCCTTCGCGGCGACCTCGAGCGGGTCGGCGCCGCGCACCGACTTGCCGTCGGACAGCAGCACGATCGCCGCCGGCGAGCGGCGGCCGTCCGCCTTGCGCTGGCTCGCGATCAGCCGCAGGGCGGCGGTCAGCGCGTCACCCGTCGCCGTCGTGCCGGCGGCCTGCACGGACGACAGCGCCTCGCTGACGGAGGCGTGGTCGCGTGTCGGGCTGGCGAGGATCTGCGGCGCCTGGTTGAAGGCGATCGCCCCGACGCGGATTCCCGAGGGCAGGTCGTCGACGAAGCTCGCGGCGGCGCGCCGCGCGGCGACGAGCCGCGACGGGCTCACGTCGGTCGCGAGCATCGAGCCCGAGCGGTCGGTCGCGACGATGACGGTCGCCTGCTCGACGGGCACGGCGACGGTCGTCTGCGGTCGCGCGAGCGCGACGATCAGCAGCGCCGCGGCGAACCCGTAGACCGCGACCGCGACGTGGCGGCGCCACGCCGGCGAGCGGGTCAGGACCGACGGCCGCGTCGCCGGCGTGGCGAACGCGGCCCGTCCGCGCCGTCCGCGCCGCTCGCCGTGGACGTAGAGCCACGCCGCCGGTGCCAGCAGCAGCAGGACCGCCAGGAACGCGGGCGCGGCGAAGCTCATCGCAGCAGCTCGGCAACCGCGCCCACGGCCGCTCCGACGGTGCAGGCGACGATCAAGAGGACCGGGAAGCTGACGCGCGACGGGACCGGCGCGGGCCGCTCGTGCTCCTCCGTCGGCGATGCCGGCTCGGCCGCGACGTCGGCGGTCGCGGGAAGCCAGGAATGGCTGCTCTGCTCATCGCTCCACAGGCTGGGGGTCGACATCGCGGCAACGGTGCCAGCCACGCCGTCACGTCGGCGTAACCAGGATTCGGTAACCGCCGCGATACGCGCTGATCGTGAGCCTCTCGTTCTCAGCCCCCCAGGAAAGGAGTTGCCGAAGATGGAGAGCACCACACGAGGTGGGAGCCGGATGCTGTTCCTGGCCGCGCTCGCGATCGTGATCGCGCTGGTCGCCGCCGTCTCGAGCGGTGTGGCGTCGAGCCCGGCGGCGAGCGTCTCGGCCGCCCCGGCGGCGCGACCCGCGATCGAGCAGTCCGCGGCGCCGTCACAGGACCCGAGGCCGGCACCCGGTGACGCGGCTCACGACGGCCACGGCCGGGGCGATTGCCCCGACAAGGCCGGCGAAGGCGCGGGATCCGGTTCCGGTTCAGGTTCCGGCACGACGACACCCGAGCCGACCAGCTCGGGCCAGTCGGGCTCGGAGGTCTAGCGAGCAGGCGGCCGGGGTGGGGTCGGCGACCGCGGATCTCACCCCGGCCCGTCGTGCCGGACGCGCGCGCCGCTATCGTTCCGCGCCGAAGGGAAGTAGTCCCAACGGGTGACGTTCGTCAACACGGCCGAGAGGCCCGGCGTCACCGGCCGAAGCGCTGGACCAAACCTTCTCCACCGGATCTTCCGACCCAGGAGAAGGCATGTTCGACGCCATCGGCGTACTCGCTTCATCAACCTCGAGCACCGCGCTCGACCTCGATGTGTCGCTCGCGATGTGGGCGGGCCTTTCGCTCGTCGTCGTCGCGATGCTCGCGATCGACCTCGTCGTCTTCGCGCGGCACCACGCGCCGAGCTGGCGCGAGTCGGCGGTCTGGTCGCTGGTCTGGCTGCTGGTCGCGCTGGCGTTCGGCGCGGCATGGTGGGCCTGGCAGGGCTCGGAGGCCGGCTCGCAGTACTTCGCCGGCTACCTGCTCGAGCGCTCGCTGTCGCTCGACAACATCTTCGTCTTCGCGGTGATCCTCGGCTACTTCGCCGTGCCGCCGGTCGTCGCCTCGACGGTGCTTGCCTGGGGCATCGCGCTGGCCCTGGCGCTGCGCGTCGTCTTCATCCTGATCGGCGCGGCGCTCCTGGATTCGTTTCACGCGACCTTCTACGTCTTCGGCGTGCTCCTGCTCTACACGGCCTACAAGCTGGCGACGCAGCACGGCGCCGAGATCGAGCCCGAGCACAACCCGGCGCTGAAGATGCTGCGCAAGCGGGTCGCGATGACCGACGACTACGAGGGCGAGAAGCTGTTCGTCCGCCGCGCCGGGAGGCGGATGGCGACGCCGCTGCTCGCGGTCTTCCTCGTCGTCGCCACGACCGACATCATCTTCGCCGTCGACTCGATCCCGGCGATCTTCGCGGTCACCCAGGAGTCGTTCATCGTCTTCGCCGCCAACGCCTTCGCGATGCTGGGCCTGCGGGCGCTGTACTTCCTGCTCGTCGGGGCGATGGACCGCTTCGTCTACCTGTCGCAGGGGCTGGCGCTGGTCCTGGCGTTCATCGGCGTGAAGATGCTCCTGATCGACGTCTGGCATCCGCCGATCTGGGTCTCGCTCGCCGTGATCGCCGGGGTCCTCACCGCCACGGCGGCGCTCTCGGTGCGGGCGGCGCCGAAGGCACGCTGATGCGAGCCCGTGCCGCGATCGGGCGCCGCTGCCGGCGCGTCGTCGGGTCGTCGTGGTTCGACCCGCTGATGCTCGGGCTGATCGTCATCAACGCGATCACGCTCGGGCTCGAGACGTACGACTCGATCGACGGCTCGATCGGCGATCAGCTGCACCTCGCCAACGACGTCATCCTCGGCGTCTTCGTCGTCGAGCTGCTGCTGCGGATCGGCGCGCACGCCGAGCGGCCGCGCGACTTCCTGCGCAGCGGCTGGAACGTCTTCGACCTGATCGTGATCGGCGCCAGCTTCGTTCCCGGGGTGCGCGAGAACGCGACGCTGCTCCGGATCGCGCGGTTGCTGCGGATCGTCCGCGCCGTGCGGCTGCTGCCGGATCTGCGCATCCTCACGGTCGCCGTCGGGCGCTCGATCCCCGGCGTGGCCAGCCTGGCGGCCGTGACGCTGCTGCTCGTCTACGTCTACGGGATGGTCGGCTGGGTGATCTTCCACGAGCACGACCCGGAGAACTTCGCGCACATCGGTCAGGCGATGGTGACGATGTTCGTGCTGCTGGCCTACATCGAGCGCGGCCAGGAGCTGTCCGATTGGACGCTGCTGTTCTACGTCTCCTACGTGCTCGTGGCGTCGTTCCTCGTCTTCAACCTGTTCATCGGGATCGTCATCAACTCGATGGAGGAGGCGCGCACGATCGAGCGCCACCGTGCCGAGCGGGCGCTGCTCGACGGCGACGCGGCCAACGACGAGCAGGCCCACGCGGTGCTGCTCGAGGAGCGCCTGCACGCGCTGAAGGCCGCGGTCGACGGACTCGAGCGCGAGCTCCGGGCGCGGCCCAGCGGTTAGACGGCCGATTCGACGCCCGAGGCGACCGCGGCCTGGTCGCGCCCGGCGTGCTTCGCGGCGTAGAGCGCGCGATCGGCTTCGGCCATCAGGACGTGATCGTCGATGTCGCCGATCGCGCAGGCGATGCCCGCGCTCATCGTCAGTGTCAGCGTGATCGGGATGCCGTAGGCCTGGCGGACCGCGGAGCTCGAGTCGGCCAGCGCCGACCGGGCGCGGTCGGCGAACGTCAGCGCCTCGGCCTCGCCGGCCCCGGGCAGCGCGACGGCGAACTCCTCGCCGCCGGTGCGCGCCGCGATGTCGGCACCACGAGCCTCGCTCGCCAGCAGCGCCCCGACGAGCGCCAGGACGCGGTCGCCGACCTCGTGGCCGTGCCGGTCGTTGACCAGCTTGAAGTAGTCGATGTCGAAGCTGATCATCGCGATCGGGCTGTGGTCGCGCGCGGCGCGCGCGAGCTCGACGTCCATCCGCTCGCGCATGCCGCGGCGGTTGAGCAGCCCTGTCAGCGGGTCGGTGCGGGCCTCGGCGGCGAGCTGGGTCACGAGCCGCTGGTTGCGCTCGACAAGCACGCGGATCACCGCGGCGACGACCGTCACCGCCGCGACGACGTCGAACCAGCGATCGACGTTCGCCTGTGCGGCCGGCATCGCCAGCAGGGCGACGCCGTGGACGAGCGCCACCCAGGCGACGATCGCCGCCGCGCCGCGGCGGCCGAAGAAGGCGGCCATCCAGACGACGGGCCACATGTAGAGGACGGCGCCGTCGCCGTAGCCGTGCGTCGTGGCCATCGCCCAGGCGATCAGCGCCGCTCCGAGCGGCCCGGCGGCGACGATCTGGCGCCGCGACAGCCGCGGTCCCAGGAACACGAGCAGCGGGATCGCCACCACGGCGGCGATGCCGGGGCCGACGGAGGCCGCGTTGCCGCCGGGGATGGCCTCCTCGACCGCGCTCACGAGAACGGCGCCGGCGTAGATGCCGGCGGCGCTGTGGGCGATGATTCGCCGATCGGCGGGCACGCCCGTGAAATCGGCGCAGGCCGCGCCGAACTTGAGTGGCTAGAACAGCGCCATCGTCGGGTCGCGCTCGAGACCGAGCTCGAGGCGGCCGAAGTAGCTCAGGTTGTACTCCGGGTTGAACGCGACGTGGCTCGCGATCACGTTGACGTCGCGCCACGTCTTCTGGGCTGGGTTGGAGTCGAAGAACGCGCGCGTGCCGGTGTGGCGGACAAGGCGGTCGACGGCGTCGCGGATCAGCTCGCTGGCGCGCGTGTAGTCGCGCAGGGTCTGTGCGCGCTCGATCGGGCCGGGCTCGGTGTCACGAGCGACGGCCATCACGCGGCGGATCAAGAGCTCGGCGAGGTCGAGGTCGACGGCGGCGCGCGAGACCGTCTCCTGGACGCTCCAGCGGTCGGCCACCTGGACCATCCGGTCCCGCCGGTCGCGCATCTCGGTGACGAACAGGTCATAGAGCCCGCGGCCCGCGCCGAGCATCGGGGCGAGGAACGTCGGCCCGCCGAACATCACGAACGGCAGCCGGTAGAGCTTGCCCGGGTGGAGCAGGCCGCCCGGCGTGTGGCCGTCGATCACGGCGTGCATCGACACGCGGTGCGCCTCGGGCACGAACGCGCCGTCGATCACGGCCGTCTTCGACCCGGTGCCGCGCATCCCGGCGGCGAACCAGGTGTCGCGGATCTCGAAGTCGCCGGGAGAGATCAGGAACTGGCTGAAGTCGTGGCTGTCGCCGTCGTGGATCAGGCCGCCGACGATCGCCCACTGGGCGTGATCGATGCCGCTCGCGAACGGGTGCTCGCCGGTCAGGCGGTAGCCGCCGTCGACCTTCTCGACCTTCGCGATCGGGGGAATCGCGTGCACGAGGCAGACGTCGGGGCCGTCGGCCCACACGGCTTCCTGCGCCTCCTGCGGGAACAGGGCCAGCAGGTGGTTGATGTGCGTCAGCAGGCTCGCGCACCACGCCGTCGAGGCGCACGCCTTGCCGATCTCGACGGTGACGTCGAACCAGGCGTCGAACCACAGCTCGTCGCCGCCGTATCGCGCGGGGGTGAGGGTCCTGATCAGCCCGGCGCCGACGATCTCGTCGATCGACGCCTGCGGCACGCGCCGGCCGGCCTCGGTCTCGGCGCTGCGCGCGCGAATCCCGGGCGCAAGCGCCTGAGCGCGCCGCACGAGCTCGTCGTGGCCGACACCGGCCCGCGCTGGTTGAGCGTCGATCGTCACTGGGTCCCCCTGGCTGTGGTTCGGAACGTGTGTCGCCCGAACCCTCGGCTCGGCGGCGTCCGTGTCGGCGCAGACGGTAACCGCCTGTGCCAGGTCGCTTCAAGCGAATGTGCCCGAGCTGGGCATTGCGGTGCTACCTTCAGCCATAAGCGGACCGACGGTCGCATTAGCGTTGGCTGATAGCTTCGGCCGACGGCCGCTCACGACACCGCAACCAAGGGAACAGATGTCTGACTTGAAGATCGCGATCATCCTCGGCAGCACGCGGCCGGGCCGCAACGGCAAGGCCGTCGCCGACTGGGTCGTCGCAAAGGCCGCCGGCCGCACCGGCGCGCAGTACGAGCTCGTCGACCTGCTCGACCACCCGCTGCCGCACATCGACGAGGCGGTGCCGCCGTCGCAGGGGCAGTACGCCGGTGAGCACACCAAGGAGTGGGCGCAGACGATCGCGGCGTTCGACGGCTTCATCTTCGTCAGCCCCGAATACAACCACTCGACCTCAGGCGTGCTGAAGAACGCGATCGACTACCTCTACGCCGAGTGGATCAACAAGGCGGCCGCGTTCGTCAGCTACGGCGGGCTCGGCGGCTCCCGAGCGATCGAGCACCTGCGCGGCATCTGCAGCGAGTTGCAGATCGCCCACGTCCGCCAGCAGCTGAGCTTCTCGCTGTTCACCGACTTCGTGAACTTCTCCGAGTTCACGCCGGGCCCGCAACACGACGACGCCGCGGCGACGCTCTTCGATCAGCTCGAGGCCTGGACGCGGGCGATGAAGACGGTCCGCGGTTGACGCCACCGCCGCCCGACGGAGCGTTCGGTGAGCTGCCGGTCATCGGCGCGCCGCGAGAGCGCGCCGATGCCGCTGCCAACCGCAAGCGGATCCTCGAGGCGGCGCTGCGAGTGCTGGCCGAGCACGGCGCCGACGGCGCCTCGATCGACACGATCGCGCAGGAGGCCGGTGTCGGCAAGGGCACGATCTTCCGCCGCTTCGGCGATCGGTCGGGGCTCTTCCAGGCGCTGATCGACGAGGATCTGCGGCGGTTCCAGGACGAGTTCATGTTCGGGCCGCCGCCGCTCGGCCCCGGCGCGCCGCCGGCCGACCGGCTCGTGGCGTTCTTCGAAGGCCTGATCGACGTTCAGGAGAGCCGCCTGGAGTTGATGCTGGCGCTCGAGCGAGACCGCTGGAAGTCGCCGATGGGCGGCTACGTGACGCTCTCGCTGCACGTCGAGCGCCTAGTGGCTGAGCTGTCACCGGCCCTCGACGCGCCGGTCACGGCGCAGTTGCTGCTCAACGCCGTCAACCCGCTGCTGCTCCGCTATCTGCGCCGCGAGGTCGGTGTCGACCTGGCGACGATCAAGGACTCGATGCGGTCCCTGATCGTCGGCCTGCCGGCGGCGTAGGGGTCGTCAGCTCGTCGGCTCGACGACGGCCATCAGGTCGATCTCGACCAGGAACTCGGGCTTCGACAGGCGCGTCACGCCGATCAGCGTGCTTGGCGGCCTGCCGTCGCCGTACTGCGGCAGGTCCTGGTCGTAGAAGATCTCCAGGAACTGGTCGACGTCGAGGACGAACATGCGGCGGTAGACGACGTCGTCCCACGTCGCGCCCGAGGCCTTCAGCGCCTTGTCGAGCTGGTTCATGACCTGGATGTACTGCGCCTTGTAGTTGCCGGGCTCGACCGGGTCGTAGTTGTCGTCCGAAGGGGTCTGGCCGGCGATGAAGACGAGCTTCATGTCGCCCTGCACCGTCACCACGCGCTTGAAGGCCGGGTGCTTGAAGAGATCCGGCGGGTCGAGCTCTACGCGTTCCATGGTCGTTCTCCGTTTCGCTGCTGCCAGGACGAGGGCGATGCTATGGAACGGCTTCCGCCGCCGCAAGCGTGCGCGGGCGCCCGAACAGGTTGCGGTGTCGGCCTTCAGGACGACGGCTGGTGAACCGTTCGGCGTACCGAGTCGGTGTCGTTTCCGCTGCCGTACGGCCGGCTCTCGCCGACGTTCCAGCTCCACGAGATCGTCGGCGTGATCTTCAGGTAGAGGCCGGGCCCGAAGCTGCCCGCGCGCTCCACCAGCTCGCCGATGCCGTAGACGCGCAGGTAGCGCGGCGTCCACGGGTTGCGCGAGGCGAGGTCGTCGATCACCAGCGCGACCTTCTCGTTGCCGTCGCGGACGTTGCGGAACTTGCGCGTCTTGGCCGGGTCGCGCCCGCCGATGTAGAAGTGGCTGCCGTCGTACTCGAAGACGACCGGCACGGCATCTGGCTGCCCGTCCTGTCCCACGGTCGCGATCCGTGCCAGCGGCTGCGACTTCATGTAGGCGATTTCCTCGTCGGTGAACGACATCGCGAGTCCCCTCTGCGCGGAGCCCGCGGCGCGGGCGCCATGCGGTCGTCGGTTGCGAACCAGCAGACGTACCGTAATCCGTCGCGGCCACGGTCGTCCGAGCGCGCGTTCATATGCTGCCGGCGTGAGCGAAGCGGCCAGCACGCGCAGTCGCCGTGAGCTGCTGATCGCGTTCTCCGCCGTGATGCTCGCGACGTTGCTGGCGGCGCTCGACATGACGATCGTGGCGACCGCGCTGCCGTCGATCGTCGACGACCTCGAGGGATTCGACCACCTCTCGTGGGTCATCACGGCCTATCTGCTCGCCGCGACCGTGACCGTGCCGCTCTACGGGCGCCTGTCCGACGTCTACGGGCGGCGGCGGCTGTTCGTCGTCGCGATCTCGCTCTTCGTGCTCGGCTCGGCCCTCTGCGGCACGGCGCACTCGATGACGCAGCTGATCGCGTTCCGGGCGCTGCAGGGGCTCGGCGCCGGCGGCCTGCAGCCGCTCGCCCAGGCGGCGGTCGCCGACCTCTTCCCGCCGCGCGAACGCGGCAAGTACCAGGGTTTCATCGGCGTCGCCTGGGGACTCGCGGCGGTCTCCGGGCCGATCGTCGGCGGAACGCTGACCGACCACGCCTCGTGGCGCTGGATCTTCTTCATCAACATCCCGCTCGGCCTGCTGACGCTGCTCGTCGTGATGCGCACGCTGCCGGCCGGCGTACGCCGCCCCCGAAAGCACCACATCGACTACGCCGGGGCGCTGATGCTGAGCATCGCGATCTCCGGCGTCATGCTCGCCTGCGTCTGGGGCGGCGTCACGTACGCCTGGGACTCGCCAGAGGTGCTCGTGGCGGCGGTCGGCGGCGCCCTCACGCTGATCGCGTTCGTCCATTGGGAGCGGCGCGTCGACGAGCCGCTGGTGCCGTTCGGGCTCTTCTCCGATCGCGTCTACGCGGTCTCGAGCGTCGCCAACGTCATCATCGGCGCACTCGTCTTCGGCGTCTCGATCTATGTCCCGGTCTACGTCCAGGGCGTGCTCGGCGCCAGCGCGACGAGCTCTGGCGTCGTCGTCGTCCCGCTGCTGCTCGGCTGGATCGCATCGTCGGCGGTCGTCGGGATGCTGATCACCCGGACCGGCCGCTACAAGGTCTTCCCGCTCGCCGGCGGCCTGCTCGTGCTCGCCGGCTGCCTCGTGCTGACGCAGATCGGCGTCGACACCTCGCGAACGACGGTGACGGCGGCGGTGGTGCTGGTCGGCCTGGGCATGGGCATGAGCGCTCAGATCTACGTGATCGCGAGCCAGAACGCGGTCGGCAGCGGCGACGTCGGCGTCGCCACCGGAGGCCTGCACTTCTTCCGCAGCATCGGCTCGAGCCTCGCCGTCGCCGCGCTCGGCACCGTGCTCACCAACCGGTTGTCCTCGGAGCTCGCCGGCCGGCTCGGCGACGACGCGTCGCGGATCGACACCCGCTCGCTGCTCGAGGGCGGCCTGCACCTGCCGGCCGCGCTTGAGGCGGGCACGACGATGGCGCTGTCGGCGTCGCTGCACAGCGTCTTCGTCGTGCTGGTGCCGCTGGCGCTGGTGGTGCTCGTGCTCGCCGCGATGCTGCCCGAGCGTCCGCTGAGTCGCTCCGTCGACCGCTGAGCGCAGTCCTATCGTCATCGCGATGATCGCCCGGCTGCGCAATCCGAAGGTCGCGGTGAGCATCGTCTTCGTCGCGGCGACCTTCGTGTCGATCCTCGACACGACCGTCGTCAACGTCGCCCTGCCGGTGATCGGGCGGGACTTCGGCGCCGACGCCGCCGCGGCCAGCGCCGTCGCATCCGCGTACCTCGTCAGCCTCGCCGTCTTCATCCCGGCCGCCGGCTGGCTCGGCGATCGCTTCGGCGACAAGCGCGTGCTGCTGGTCGCCCTGACGATCTTCACCGTCGCCTCGGGGCTGTGCGGTCTCGCCTCGAACCTCGGCCAGCTCGTCGCCTGCCGGGTCCTGCAGGGCGTCGGCGGCGGCATGCTGCTGCCCGTTGGGCTGTCGATGCTGTTCCGCACGTTCCCGCTGCAGGAGCGCCTGCGGGCGGTCCGCATCCTCACGTTCCCGACGGCGACGGCGCCCGCGCTCGGGCCCGTCATCGGCGGCCTGCTCGTCGACCGGGCATCGTGGCGTTGGGCGTTCTTCGTCAACGTCCCACTCGGGGTCGTCGCCGTCGTCTTCGGCTACGTCTTCCTCCAGGAGACCCGCGCCGAGCGCAGCGACAGCTTCGACATCGGCGGGTTCCTCTACGCCGGCCTCGGCCTCGCCGGGCTGATGTACGCGCTGAGTCAGGGGCCGAGCGACGGCTGGGGATCCGCCGGCGTGCTCCTGCCGGGGATCGCCGGCTTCGTGCTGCTCGCCTGGCTGATCCGGCACGAGCTCCGCCGCGCCGCCCCGATGCTCGACATGCGGCTGTTCCAGAACCGCCTCTTCGGGATCTCCACTCTCGTCAACCTCGTCGGCTTCGCGGCGTTCCTCGGCCTGCTCTACGCGTTCGCGCAGTTCCAGCAGTCGGGGCTCGGGCGGTCGCCGCTCGAGACCGGCCTGCTCACGTTCCCCGAAGCCCTCGGCGTGATGGTCGCGACGCCGCTCGGCAGCCGCATCTACTCCCGCTTCGGCCCGCGCTGGCTCACGAGCGCCGGGCTCGTGGGTGTCGCGGCGTTCGCCGTCCTGCTCGCGCTCCAGGACGCCGGCACACCGGTCGTCGTCACCGTCGTGACGATGTTCGGGCTCGGGGCGTCGATGGCGAACGTCTTCCTCGCGATGCAGACCGCCGCCTTCGCGCAGGTCTCGAAGGCGTCGACCGGGCAGGCCTCGAGCCTCTTCAACGCGCTCCGCCAGACCGGAGCGGCACTCGGTGTCGCCGTGCTCGCGACCGTCATCTCGACCCATCACGCGGCACACGGTGCGAGCGACGGTGTCGGCGCATACCACGCCGCGTTCTTCGTCGCCGCCGGGGTGGCGCTGGCAGGGGCGGTGATGGCGCTGACGATCCGCAACGCCGATGCCGCGTCGACGATGAGGCAGGCGAGCGCGCCCGCGCCCGTCGCCGCGACCGCGGAATCAACCGTCTAGAGGATCTTCGCGTTCGGCTCGAGGCCGAGGCGGACGCGGCCGTAGTTCTCGGCCGGGCTGTCCCAGACGAGCGCATGGTGAGCCTGTGAGGCGTGGATGTCGCGGAAGCGGCGTCCCGGAACGCTGGCGTCGCCGAGGATGCTCGAGCCCATCGCCGCCGCGCAGCGGTCCGCCGCGCGCACCGCGAGCGTGACCGCCCACGTCTGGTTGCGGCGAAAGCGCGAGCGCTCGTCGACCGTCGGCACGTGCTCGGCCTCGACCATCTCCATCAGCAGGCGGGTGTCGGTTCGCAGGATCAGGCGTGCCGTGTCGACCTCGGCCGAGGCCTCGGCGAGCCGCAGCTGCGGTCCGGACTGGCCTGCCGACGCCTTGGCGCCCTGGCTGAGCTTGGCGCGGCAGTTCTCGGCGAAGTCCTCGACGAGCCGCTGGCTGCAGCCGACGGGAACGGCCGCGACGGCGTAGGCCCACGTCACCAGCAGCGGCAGCTTCGGCAGCAGGCCGGCGCCGGCGACGTCGCGGCCCGGGCCGAGGCCGTCGTTGAGCAGGGCGAACGGCTCCGCGCGATGCTGCGGGACGAAGACGCCGGACATCTCGATGTCGTTGCTGCCGGTGGCGCGCAGCCCGGAGGCGAACCACGTGTCGACGATCGTCCACTCCGTGCGCGGGACGACGAAGATCAGCCGGGTCGGCTGCTCGCCGGTCGACGGGTGCGGGGCGATGCCGCCGAACAGGCCCCACTGTGAGGCGTGGCAGCCACTGCCGAACTCCCAGCGCCCCGACAGCCGGTAGCCGCCCTCGACGACCTCGACCTTGCCCGTCGGCGCGAGCGTGCCGCAGATCGCCGCGGTCGGGTCGTCCTGCCAGACGTCCTCCTGCGCCTGCTGGCCGAACTTGCTCACCAGCCAGGAGTTGGCGAACAGGTTGGCGCAGACCCAGGCGGGCGAGGCGTCGCCGTAGGCCAGCTCGGCGATCACGTCGACGAGCGTGTCGAACGGCTGCGCCGCACCGCCGAACGCCTCCGGCTGGACGATGCCGAGCAGCCCGCTGGCGCGGAGCTCGTCGATCGCCTCCGGCAGCATCCGCCGGGCGGCGTCGGATCCCGCGGCCTGGCTCTCGAACACGGGTGCCAGCCGCTGGGCCTCGTCGATGCACCTCGTTGCGGTGAGTGACATTCGCCGCTCCTCCCCGGTCGTGCGCTGCCCGCGGATCGCACCACGGTGCGCTCTGGATCCCCCTACCGTTGCGGACAGTAGTTGATCCGCGTGGCGCGATGCCAGTTCTGCGGCGCGCCTTGACGGGCTCCCGAGCCGCCGACAGAATCGCGCCGAGCGGGGACCGCCGAGCCCGACGTCCGGACCACAGCCAACGGAGGTGCGCGTGCCCGAAGACCTGACGATTGCCGCCGTCGACGACGAGGCGCTCGCCGTGGCCGTCGCCGCCTTCCGCGGGCTCCAGCGCGGTGCCGGGATCGGCGACTGGAGCGGCTTCCTCGACCTGCTCGCGGACGACGTCCGGCTGATCATCCCGTTGCCCGTTTCGGCCGGGCTGACGGGGCTCGAGGGGCTCAACGTCGGGATCGAGAAAGCGCGGAAGATGTTCCGCAGCCATCACGAGCAGCGCGACGGCAGCGTGCGCCTGGACTGCAAGCGGATCGCCGCAAACGGCTCGCTGATCGTGATGGAGGGCCGGATCGAGGGCGACCTCGCCGACGGCCCGATGGCGAGCGGGCTGGTCTTCATCTTCGAGGTCGCGGACGGCAGGATCGCCTCGATGTACGAGTACGCGATCACGAGCGACGACACGCTCGAGGGCAGTCCCTGGAAGGACCTCTCGTTCGGTCGCGAGGCGTTCTCCGCGCCGGCGATCCCGGCGGACGAGTCGCTCTTCGCGTGATCGCCACGTCGCTCCGTGGCACGAAAGAGTAACGGGCGTTACACTTGCTCCCCGGCCGGTTGAATCGCCGGCCGGCGCGGGGGCGCGCAGGGCGCCGCCGGCGCTCGGCGATCGGAGGAGCCGTGACGTCGTCAGGGACAGCGCAGGGCGTGTGGGACCCCGAAGCGGCCTTCGCCGCGATGGCGACGAGCCCCGACGTCCTGCTCTCGGACGTCTACAACGAGCTGCTCGAACAGGAGGCCGTGACCCGCGTCGGCAGTCCCGACGGGATGTGGGGGATCTTCACGTACGCCGACGTGGTCAAGGTCGCCGGCGACTACAAGACCTTCAGCAGCGTGACTCCGCGCCCGGGGGCGGGACGGGTCCTGCCGCTGGAATGCGACCCGCCCGAGCACGCGCAGTACCGGCGGATGATGAACCCGTCGTTCGCGCCCGCCAAGATCGCCGAGGCGGAGCTCGACGTCCGGCCGTTCGCCGCGGCGATGCTCGACGAGATGATCGCCGCCGGCGAAGCCGACTTCGGCGCGACCTTCGCCTACGAGTTCCCGATCCGGGCGCTCTGCAAGTTCATGCGGATCCCGGAGGACAGCTGGACCGAGATCCGCAACTGGCACCATCGGCTCGTCTACGAGGGCGACCAGAACGAGCCGGGCCGGCCGAAGCGCGACGAGATGGTGGCCGAGTTCGTCCCCTACATGATGGCGATCGTCGGCCAGCGCCGGGCGACTCCGGGCGATGACGTCGTGACCGCGATCATCAACGGCGAGGTCGACGGCGAGCCGCTCGACGACATCGCGATCGTCGGTCTGATGATCGCGCTGTTCATGGCCGGCTTCACGACGACCACCGGCGCGATCGGCAACCTCGTCCTCCGCGTCGCCCACGACTCGGAGCTGCAGGCGTTCCTGCGCGCGAACCCCGATCGCGTCGCGGATGCCGTCGAGGAGTCCCTGCGGCTCGACTCGACACAGCAGACGATGCATCGCATCTGCACGACCGACACGGAGCTCGGTGGCCAGCGGATCAGCGCCGGCGACTACATCTCGCTGCACTTCGGCTCTGCCAACGTCGACGAGCGGCGCTGGTCGAACGCTGCCACGTTCGACCTCGATCGCAAGGACAAGCACCAGCATCTCGCGTTCGGGCGCGGGGTCCACAAGTGCTACGGCGCGCCGCTGGCGCGGATGGAGATGCGCGTCGTGCTCGAGGAGCTGCTCGCACGCACCGACTCGTTCGCGATCAGCGGCCCGATGCGGCGGCTGACCTGGCCGGCGCAGAAGATCGAGACGCTGCCGCTCTCGTTCGTGCCCCGCGGCTCCTGACGGGCTGCTAGCCGGGCTGCGCCGGGGCGCTCGCATCCGCTCGGCGGTCGAGCACGGCGATGAACGGGTCGAGCGGCTCGCCCTCGGGGTACACGTCGCCGAACAGCGTCGCGCCGTGCGCGAGCAGCTGCACGTTGCACGCTCGCCAGACGTAGGCGTCCTCGGTCGCCTCGAAGTCGAAGGCGAACGTCGCGAACGGGGCGAAGCCGTCCTCGTCGCCGCTGCGCGCGGCGACGAACAGGGTCCCGGTACCGTCGGCGGTATCGATCCACGGATCCGCGAGGCGCATCGTGAGCATCCCGAAGTGCCCGCTGAAGGTGACCTCGCCGCCGAACCTGATCGCGCCGTTGCCCGAGGTCTCATCGAAGTGGGCGCCGGCGGGCGGGAAGGTGATCCCGCGGCCGGCGGTTTCGATGGCGCCGCCGGCAAGGACGCCGCGGCCGTCGGGCATCCCGGCGATGTAGCGCAGGAAGCTCGTGCGGATGGTCCAGCTCAAGCCGATCGGCTCGATCATCACGTGACGTTCATGCGAACACCCATTGACCTTGTCCCCGGCTCGGGACGATAATGGTCGTCCCGAGAATCGGAGGTCGAGATGTCCCGTGTGATGGCGGATTGCCGCCGCTGGCCGAGCGACTCGAACTGCTCGCTGACGATCATCGGCGAGGAAGAGGAGGTGGTGCTGGCGGCCGCTGAGCATGCTGCCTCGGTCCACGGCCACGAGAACACGCCGGAGTTGCGTGCGCAGATGCGCGAGTTCCTTGAGCCGGCCGAGGCATACAGCAACGCGCCGCGCGCTCCGGAGCCGCTGCCCGGCTGAGTCACAGGGCGGTCGCATGGCCGGCTGCCGTTCGGGTATTCCAGGCCGGACAGGTCCCTCGACACAGGAGTTGGAGCGATGGCCAAGCTGAAGAAGCGCGCGACGCGCAAGGCCGTGACGATGACCGGTAGGCACATGGTGCGCGGGACGGCGGCGAAGGCGCGCCGTTCGCGTCTGCGGACGGGGAGCCTGCTGAGCGCCGGCGCGCTGCTCGGCGCCGGCGCCACCTGGATGATCTCGCGAGGCCGCGGGCGGGGCAGCAGCGTCGCGACGTCGTAGCGGCGTCGCGCGCCCGGCGACGACGCGAGCGCTACGACGGCGCTCGCGTCGGCTCGTCGGGCTGTGACTCGACACCGTCGAACGTGACGGAGACGTGCTCGTCGTCCTTGTGTTGCTCGATCTGCGCGAGCGTCGTCAGCGCCCGCCGGTCGGCGTCCTCGAGCGGCTCGAACATCGCCCGCGGCCAGAGCCGTTTCGACAGGACGACGTTGAGCTCGGCGGTGTAGACGACGATCCGGGCGCCGAGGAAGAGCCAGGTCAGCAGACCGATCACGGTCGCGAAGGTTCCGTAGGTGGTTCCCGCGCCCTTGACGACGTGCGCGATGTAGGCGCCGCCGAGCGCCTGCACGATCGTCCACAGGATCGTCGCCGCGACCACGCCGGGCCACAGTTCGCGGTTCGGGATGCTGTCGTCGGTCAGCAGCCTGAAGGCGGCGCCGAACAGGACCACGTTGGCCGCGAGGGAAATGAGGATCCCGGCGACGAACAGCAGCGGCCCGCCGAGCCCGCCGGCCGCGAGCCCCGAGGCGGCGGTCGAGACCAGCTGCAGCGTGCCGAGGACCGCCAGCATCGCCAGGCCGCGGAGCCGCGACCAGAGGAAGTTCGGCCGGTCGCGATGGGGAACGCCATAGACGCGGTTGAACGCCGTCTGCGCGGCGAGCGTGACGGCGAGGCCGGCCAGCAGCGCGCCGACGATGCCGATCGCCAGCGCCAGCCCGCTGCCCTTCAGCGAGCCGGCGCGAAGCTGCTCGCCGACGATCGGGATCTGGCGCAGTGCCGAGTCGAGCACGGCCTGCTGCGCGTCGGGGTTGCCCTCCAGCACGAAGCCGAGCCCGCTGACGAACACCATCAGCAGCGGGAACAGCGAGAAGAAGCCGTAGTAGGCGATCACCGCGCTGAGGTTGCTGCCCTGATCGTCGCCGAACTTCTTGATCACGGCGTACGGGATCGCCAGCGTCCGATGCCGGCGTTGCAGCGAATCGAACGACTTGGCCGGCCCGAGTACATCCATGTCAATTCCCACTACCCGTTGAGGACGATGCCGAGGCGCGTGCCCGAGCCGCTACCCATAGCATGCGGGCGATGAGCGAGCGCACACACTGCCTGGTCGAGATCCCGAAGGGCTCGCGCAACAAGTACGAGTGGGACGAGGAGCTCGGGGCGATCAAGCTGGACCGCTTCCTCTTCAGTTCCGTCGTCTATCCGACCGACTACGGCTTCATCCCCGACACGCTCGGCGAGGACGGCGACCCGCTCGACGCGATGGTCTGCGTCTCGGAGCCGACGTTCCCGGGCTGCATCATCCCGGTCAAGGTGATCGCGCTGTTCCGCATGCGCGACGAGAAGGGGATCGACGACAAGGTCCTCTGCGTGCCCGAGTCGGATCCGAACTGGAACACGCTCGACGTGCTCGACGACCTGCCGATGCAGCTGCGCGACGAGATCAGCCACTTCTTCGCGATCTACAAGCAGCCGCAGGGCATCCACGTGCAGGTCGACGGCTGGTACGAGCGCGAGGACGCGCTGCAGACGATCTCGGTCGCCCGGCAGCGCTGGCTCGACCGCGAGGAGTAGCCCGGCGCGGCCGCGCTCAGCTGACGACGACCTTCGCCTTCATGTTGAAGTGCAGGGTGCAGACGTACCGGTACGTGCCGGCCCTCGCGAACCGCACCGTGTAGGCGCCCTTCTGTTTCGTCGCCGAGCTGCGGAAACGCAGCGCGCCGCGGCTCGTGACGTTGTGCGGCGTGGTGCCGTCGAGGAATCGCCACGTGACCGCGTCGCCCTTGTGGACGCGCGTCGTCGCCGGCGAGAAGTCGATGTCCTTGATGCGAACGGTCGTCGTCGTCGCGCTGCTCGCCGTCGCCGACAGCGCCAGTGCGAACAGGAGCCCGAGTGCCAGAACCAGTCGTCTCATGCCCGCAGATACGGACGCGGGGCCGCGCCGGATCACCAGCGCCTCGATGCCAGCTCGGCGGCCGGCACCGCAACGTCCGTCTGTGGCGCGTGTCATCACGGACATGCGCTCACGACTGCTGCCGGCCGTGCTTCTGCTGACCTTCGCGACCGTCACCGCGACGGCGTCGGCGGCGACGCCGCAACCGAACGCCGTCACCGGCACGTCCCAGAGCGTCACCGTCAACACCGCGCTGCTCAACGGCACGGTCGACCCGAACGGCGTCGACACGAACTACTACTTCCAGTACGGGACCAGCACCGCGTACGGCGCCAAGACGGCGACACGCTCGGCAGGCAACGGCGCCGACAACATCGCCGTCCAGCTCTCGGTCGGAGGCCTCACTGCCAACACCGTCTACCACTACCGGATCGTCGCCGTCGGCGGCGGCGTGACGATCCGCGGCGCCGACCGGATCTTCCGCACGGCGCCGGCGATCATCCCCGAGCCGTCGAAGCTCGAGCTCGCCCGCGCGACGATCAACAAGACGACGAACTGGATCGACATCCTCGCGCCGATTACCGCCCGCGCCTCGGGCGTCGTCAGCCTCGAGCTGTTCGGCGCCCACCAGGTCCACCGCTGGACCGCCCCGATCAGCTCCAGCGACGGCCGGATCCTCGACCGCCAGACGATCCCGCCCGCACAGGCCGCGCTCGGCACCGGGATCCTCACGATCACCTACCGCGGCGACGCCGACACGCGTCCGCAGGTCGTGCGCCTGCGGGCCGCGAACAATCCCGCGAACCTCGACGCGTCGAGGCCGACGATCGCCAACGGCCATCTGCTCGCGAACGGGACGATCAACGGCGCGGCGCGCGGCATCGTCCGCGTCCAGCTCGAGTACTTCTCCGGCGGCCGTTCGACGACGCTCGAGAAGACGGCGCCGATCGCCAACGGCAGCTGGCGGCTCGACGCGTTGCTCTCGCCGGCCGAGCAGGCGGCGATCGCCACCCGCCGCGGCACCGTGCACTCCTACGTCCTCTTCACGGGGTACCTGCCGGCGAAGATGCGCGGCGAGATGCAGGCTTACGAAGTGCTTGGCGCGCAGTAGGGCTTGGCGGCTAGGCGCTCATCCGCGCGCGGTCGCGGCCGTTCGCCTTGGCCTCGTAGAGCGCGGCGTCCGCGCGGGCCATCAGCCCCTCCGCCGACTCGCCGCGGCGCCTGACCGCGAAGCCTGCCGAGCAGGTCTGCCCGTAGGGGACCAGCGCGCGCAGGCGTTCGATCACCTCGCGTGCCTGCGGCGCCGCGCTGCCCGGCATCAGCAGGCCGAACTCCTCGCCGCCGATCCGCGCGAGGACGTCGCCGCTGCGCAGCGTCTCGCGCCAGGCCGCGGCGACCTCTCGCAGCAGGCGATCGCCCGCCGGGTGGCCGTGGGTGTCGTTGTAGGCCTTGAAGAGATCGAGGTCGATGATCGCGATCGTGAACGCCGCGCCTTGCCGTAGCTGTGCCTCGACACCGGCATCCCAGGCGCGCCGGTTGAGGATCCCGGTCAGCGGGTCGGTCTGCGACATGTCGGTCAGCTCGCTGACGAGGTCCGAACGGTCGATCACGACCGCCGCTTCGTGGGCGAGCAGCGAAACGATCGTCGCCCGTGTTCCCGGATGGCCGACCTCGGCCGGCCAGGAGACGACGAGCACGCCGATCGGCTGGTTCCCGCGCAGCAGCGGCTCGTAGAGCACCGAGGCAGGCATGCCGGCGGCGCGCCACAGCTCCGGGTTGCCGACGTGCGACTCGATGTCTTCGGTGATCAGGATCGGGATCCCGGTGTCGAACGCGTCGCGAACGCCGTTGTGACCCTCGATCGAGATCTCCATCGGCTCGGCCTCGATGCCGGCGATCGCCGTGCAGCGCATGAACCCGGGGCGGCTCGGCTCGTAGATGATCGCGGTGCTGGCGTCGCCGATCGCCATCGCCGCGTTGCAGACGTCGATCCGCCCCTGTCCGCTGCGGAACAGCCCGCGCAGCGTGTCGCTCACCTGCTCGAGCATGTGCTCGCGGTCGACCGCCTCGTCGGCGCGGTGCCGGACGTCGGCGACGAGCCGTTGCGTGGTCAGGCCGATGACCGAGCTGATCGCGATCACGATCGCCGAGGAGCGGAGGCCGGCCTGCGGATACGACGGCGCTCCGATCGCGATGATCGGGACCAGGTAGACGGCCGCCATGCCGCCGAGGACGACGAGCAGGTCGCGGCGCGCGGAGCTGTAGAGCGCGGTGTAGAACACCGGGACCAGGGCGAGGATCGCGATTCCGGAGCTGGCGCCCCCGGCCGACTCGCGCAGCAGCGCGAGCGCGAGGAGGAAGATCAGCGACGACAGCGTGTGTGGCAGCCGCCGCGTCAGGCGCGGGCGCAGCTCTCGCAGCACGCGGGCCGTCACCGCGACGAGCACGAGGACGGTCGCGATCGCGTATTCGCTCCAGTCGATCGTCGTGCCGACGATCACGCTGAGCCATGCGAGGACGATCGTTCCGATAAATGGGGCGAGCTTGATCGCTAACGCGCTGCGATCGCCTGCCGCGGTGTCCATTTTTATGTCTTCGGCAGCTGCGCGTCCGAACTGGAGTCAGGGTGCGGCGATCGCCCTGCCCAGCGAGCGGTGAAGCTGTGTCTGGGCGCCGTGTTTCAGCCGCCGCGCGCCAGCGGCACCGTCAGGACTGGCACGGGTGAATGCGCCGTCACGTGCTGCGAGACGCTGCCGGCGAACGCCGATCGCAGCCCGGTGAGGCCGCGGGTGCCGACGACGACGAGCTCTGGTGCGCGCTGCTCGGCGAGTGCCACGATCCCGGCCCAGATCGCCTCGCTCGTGCTGACCGCGCCGCCTCCGGCGACGAGCCCGGCCCGCGTCGCGCGGTCGATGCCGCGCTGGGCGACCTGGCCCGCGAGCTCCGCTTCGCGCTCGAGCATCGTGCCCGCTTCGTCGTAGGCGATCGCGTAGACGGCTGCTCGCGCAGCGGCGCTGGAGACCGGCTCCCAGACGTGGACGACCTCGACCGTGCTGCCCGGGAACAGCGCCGCGGTCGTGTCGATCGCATGGTCCGCGTTCTTCGATCCGTCGTAGGCGATGAGAATCATCGTGTCTCCTTTTCGTTCATGCGGGGGCCGGCGCCGGCGCGGGTGCCGGCTGGCGCGCGCGGGAGCGGCTGGGGATCAGCAGCGAGACTCCGAGGCAGATGACAAGGGCGGCGATTCCCATCAGGAACGCCTGGTTGTAACCGTCGACCGTCGGTAGCCCGGAGGCGACGACGCTGCCGGCGACGAGCGTCGCGGCGATCTGGCTTCCGAAGGCGGATCCGACGGATCGGGCGACGGTGTTGATGCCCGTCGCGACGCCGGTCTGGTCGGGCGGGACCGCCTGCACGATCAGGTTCGCCATCGCGGCGAACGCGAACCCCATGCCCGTGCCGAGCCCGGCCGACGCGATGAAGAGCGGCAGCTGGCTGTCGTGGACCGCGAGCAGCATCACGAAGCTCGCGAGGACGAAGCCGACGCCGGCGATCAGCGGCGGCTTCGAGCCGAAGCGGCGCTCGAGCGAGCCGGCGAAGGTGCCGACGAGCAGCATCGCCAGTGACATCGGCACGAGGAACATGCCGGCGGCGGTGACCGATGAGCCGAAGCCGAAGCCGGCGTGCGAAGGCGTTTGCACGAACTGCGGGATCAGCACGAAGCCGCTGAACATGGCGACGCCGAGCAGGACCGCGGTGAGGTTCGTCGTCCAGACGCCTCGCAGCGCCATCACCCGCATGTCGACGAGCGGGCTGTCCGAGCGCAGCTCGGAGCGGACCCAGGCGAAGAGGACGATCAGGCCGGCGGCGATCAGGCCGAGCGTCTTCGGCGATCCCCAGCCCCAGAGGTGTGTCTGGCTGACGGCGAGCAGGACGGCGCTCAGGCCGATGCTCATCAGCCCCGCGCCGGCCCAGTTGATCCGGCGCTTGGCTCGTACCGGGGATTCGGGGACGACGAGCGCCGTGGCGATCAGCGCGATCACGGCGATCGCCAGCGGCAGCCAGAAGATCCAGTGGTAGCTCATGTGGTCGACGATCAGCCCCGAGAGGACGACGCCGACGCCGCCGCCGAGGCCGAGCAGTGCGGAGAGGAAGCCGATCGAGCCGGCGACCTTCTCCTTCGGGAACTCGTCGCGGACGATGCCGAACGCGAGCGGGAAGACGCCGCCGCCGACGCCCTGGACGACGCGGCCGGCGACCATCAGCGGCAGCGACGTCGCGACCGCGGCGATCAGCGTCCCGGCGCCCATCCCCGCGATCGTCAGCATCATCACGTTGCGCTTGCCGTGGACGTCGCCGAGGCGGCCGAGGATCGGCGTCGCGACCGCGGCGCTGAGCAGGTAGCCGGAGAGGATCCAGGCGACGCCGCTCTCGCTGGCGCCGAGCTCTCGCTGGATCGTCGGCAGCGCCGGCGCGACCAGTGACTGCAGCAGCGCGTAGACGAGGCCGACGAGCGCGAGCACCGCGAGCGTCACGTTCGGTCGCGAAGCGGTGTGGGCAGGAGCGGCAGGAATCGGGCTGGTCATGTAAACGGACGATCCGTCTCGGTTATGCTAGCGCGATGAGCACGACGCTCGAGACCGGCGGCCAGCGCGCCGACGCACGCGCCAACCGAGCGGCGATCATCGCCGCGGCGATCGCGTGCTACACGGAGCAGGGGACCGACGTGGCGATCGAGGAGGTGGCGCGGCGGGCAGGTGTCGGCCGGGCGACGGTCTATCGCCACTTCCCGACGCGCGACTCGCTGACGGCGGGGATCATCGAGCAGTTCGTCGTCGAGTTCGAGGAGATCGCCGCGGGGTTGAGGCGGGGGCCGGAGTCGCTGTTCGAGATGCTGCGCGTGACGCTCGGGCTGAAGGCGGCCAACCTGCCGCTGTTCGAGATGCTCCCCTCGCGCCACGAGTGGACGGGGGAGGCGCGCTCCCTGAGCACACGAGTCGAGACGGCGCTCGCCGGCCATCTCGAGGCCGCGCGGGAAGCCGGCGTCGTACGCGGCGACATCGACGTCAAGGACGTCCGCACGCTCGTCGAGATGCTCGCCGCGGCCGCCGGCCCGGACATGCCGCGCGACGAGCAGCGCCGGGCCTGGCGGCTGGCGCGCGCGGCGATCGGCCCGGCGCCGGACGCGCGACGCGGCTCCTGACGCCCCCGCCGCTCGCGTCGTTGCGGGCGATCGTGGTAAGCCTCGCCCGTGCGAGTGCTCGTCTGGAACCTGTTCCACGGCCGCGCCGTCCCGCCAGCAGGGCGCGCGCTGCTGGGCGAGTTCGCGACGGTGCTGCGGAGCTGGGACTGGGACGTCGCGCTGCTGCAGGAGGTACCGCCGTGGTGGCCGCCCGCGCTGGCGCTGGCCGGCGAGGCCGAGCAGCGCAGCGCGCGAACGTCGCGCAACCTCGGCCTTCCCGTGCGGCGCTTCATCGCCGAGCGCTGGCCGGATGCGATCAAGTCCAACGGCGGCGGCGCGAACGCGATCCTCGTGCGCCACCAGGCGATCACCGGGCACCGCGTACGGCGCCTGCGATGGCTGCCGGAGCGGCGCCTCGTCCACGGCGTGCGGCTGGCCGACGGCACGTGGGTCGCGAACCTCCACGCGCAGGTCGGCTCCGAGCGGCGCGCGCGGGCGGACAGCTCCGCGGCGAGCGCGGCCGCGCGCGGATGGGCGGATGGCGCGCCGCTCGTCCTCGGCGGCGACTTCAACACGCGCGAGCCGGACCTATCCGAGCTCAGCCACGCCGGCGGCCGAGGTGTCGACCACGTGTTTGTGGACGGGCTTGCGCCGATCGGCGTGACGACGGTGCTCGATCGCGGCCCGCTCTCTGACCACGCGCCGCTGCTCGTGACGCTCGCTTGATCGCCGCCGCGGGCTCCGGCGGCCTCGTCCGCTGGACGTTCGTCTGACCCTCGCACGCGGGTCGCTTATCTTGCCGCCGCCTAGCCCTCTGTTCCACCAGCCACCCACGAGGCACTCATGCTCGAGCACATCGGTACCCCTGGATTCGAAACCCTCTCCAAAGCCGACGCCGCCGTTTGCGAGAACGTCCTGGCCCTGCTCAACGACGGCCACGAGCCGCTCGTCGCGGAGGTCGGCGTCGGGATCGGCGCAACGACGAAGGAGCTCGCCCGGCTGCTGGACAACCGAGGTGAGCTGCACATCTACGACTTCGAGGGCAAGGTCGGCGAGCTGATCGCCGATCTGCGCGAGCTCGGCTACGAGAACGTGGTCGGCTTCGGCAACACCCGCAGGCACTGGGACTCCTACAACTGGAGCTTGATCAAGCAGCTGCAGGCGACCCCCGAGCCGATCTACGACTATGTCTACCTCGACGGTGCCCACACGGTGCTCCACGACGGGCTCGCGTTCTTTCTCTGCGACCGGATGCTCAAGGTCGGCGGCTGCATCGACTTCGACGACTACTTCTGGTCGGTCGCCGGCTCGAAGTGGATGGCCGACAACCGGTACGAGTTCATGACCGAGGATCAGGTCGCCGAACAGCAGATCAAGCTGGTGGTCGACACGCTCGTCGTCCCCGATGAGCGCTACGAGGAAGTCACGCCGCACAAGGTCTACCGCAAGGTCGCCTGACGGCGGTCGCGCGCGCCGCGGATCAGGGCACGTCGGTCGTGCGCGTCGTGCGCTCGCTGGCGCGGCCCGATCCCCGTCCGCCGCCGTCGCGTCCGCCGACGATGCTGACGACGACGTTCGTCGGCGCGCCGGAGACGATCACGGGCACTTGTGCGGCAAGCGGTCCATCGTGGCTGTTTCCGCCATTCGCGTTTCCCTGCGCGCCGACGGTCGCGGCCCCCGCGCCGTTCGCGGCCTGGGCGCCGCTCGGATTGGTCTTCGCGTCGGTATCGGCGTCGGCGCGCTGACGGCCCGGCGCGGAGGCGCTGGCGCCGCGGCCGTCGGGGCCGCGCGGTTTGTCGGCGTCCTGCTTGGCCTTGCCGTACGCGTTGCCGTTGCCGTTGCCGTTGCCGTTGCCGTTGCCGTTGCCGTTTGCGTTGCCGTTTGCGTTGCCGTTTGCGTTTGCGTTGCTGCTTGCGTGCGGGTTGTCCTGCCCCGCCCCGGAGCTTGGCGCCGGCGTGGTCGCGGGCTCGGTGGGCTCGGTGGACCCGGCGGCGTCCCCTGTCGTCCCGTCGACCGTGCTGGCCGACGCGGCATGAGCCTCGGCCGGCGCCGCCGACGCCACCGATGTGGCGGCCGGCGCGGGCGAGCTGGCCGGAGCGGCCGCGGCCTCGGAGCGATCCACGGCCGCTGGTGACCGCTCGTCGTCGGCCCGGGTGCTCACGGCCGCCGACGGGGAGGTCGCGGCGAACACGGTCGCCGCGGTCGCGGCCGCCCCGGGCCGGGCGTCGTGAGCGGCAACGGCGTGGGGAGGCGCGACGACGACGGCGGTGGCGAGCACCGCCGTCGTCGCGCACATGCCGAGCGCGCCGAGGACATCGGTGCCACCCGCGCGCGGCAGGCGCAGCAGCGGCAGCAGCGCGACAGCGCCTTCGCGAACACGCCGGCGGGCACGGAAGATCATCTGGCGTACCGCGCCGACCGAATGTCCGAGCTCGCTGGCGATGTCGACGTAGCTCGAGCCCTCGAACTCGCGTGCGACGAGCGCGCGCCGCTCGTGTGGCGCCAGCCGCCCGAGCTCGCCGACGATCGAGCGCATCGTCTCGCGCTGCTCGATCCTCGCCGCCGGGCCCGGCCGGCCGCAGGCGCGCTCGTCGAGCTCGCTGTGTGCGCCGCGGTCGCGGGCGACGTCGATCGCGCAGTTGCGCGCGATCCGGAACAACCACGGCCGCAGCGCGGCTGGGCGTTGGTCACGTCGCAACGCCACCAACGCCTGCATCAACGCCTGGTTGACGGCGTCGTCGGCCAGGTCCTCGCCGACGATGCTCGCGCAATACCGGGTCAACACCGGCCGGTAGCGCCTGACGAGCTCGCTCTCGGCCGCGCCACTGCCGGCGCGGGCAGCGGTCACGAGATGGTCGTCGGATCGCCGCGTGGCGAGGGCGAGAGGTGTCACGGGCGGGCGAGTGAGGGTCGGAAGGCGAGGGCTGGGCGTCACAGGATGGGGCACGACCTCGCTTTTTCGGCCAATCTGCGGGAGCTTCTGGACGAATGTTCGATTCCGTGTGAGCTTCCGCGGCGCCGTCCGTCAAGGAGGACGTGGGCCCACACGCAACGGAAAGTGAGACGCCGCGGGACGCCGCTCCACGCGGTCGAGTCGTCGCGAGGCAGAACTGGCCGCGAGGTCGGAGACACGACGTCAGCGTCGCGCCACGATGGCCGTGCCCGACGTCGCGGCAACAGGATCGTGACTTGTCCGCCGGCGATCGATGGCGTCATACCTCCGCGACGGATGCCGCTGCAGCGTCCGTCGCGATTGCCGACACGGAGTCAGCGTGAGCACGGATGCGATAACACACGAACTGCGACCCAGGGCCGTCAGCCCGGCCGTCGCCGCCGGGCCGCGGCCGGGCGCGGGGAGGCCCGAGATCGACGGCAAGTTCCTCGCGGTGGGTGGCCGGCGGTTGCGGATACGCGGTGTCTCGTACGGGACGTTCGCGCCCGACGCCGACGGCTACGAGGTCGGCGACCGCGCGACCGTCGAGGCTGATTTCGATGCGATGTCGCGCGCCGGCGTCAATACCGTCCGCGTCTACGCCGTGCCGCCTCGCTGGCTGCTCGACGTCGCGCTCGAGCGCGGGCTCTGGGTGCTTGTCGGCCTTGCCTGGGAGCAGCACGTCGCGTTTCTCGACAGTCGCGCCGGCGCGACCGAGATCGTCTCGCGAGTCCGATCGGACGCCGCTGCCTGCGCTGGGCATCCGGCGCTCCTTGGCTTCGCGATCGGCAACGAGATCCCGGCCGCGATCGTCCGCTGGCATGGCCGGGCACGGATCGAGCGCTTCCTCCGCCGGCTCTGCGCGACGGTCAAGGCCGAGGACTCCGAGGCGCTCGTCACGTACGTCAACTTCCCGAGCACCGAGTACCTGCGGCTGCCGTTCCTCGACTTCGTCGCGTTCAACGTCTATCTCGAGGACGAGCAGGCGCTCGGCATGTATCTGATGCGCCTACAGAACGAGGCCGGCGAGCGGCCGCTTGTGCTCGCCGAGGTCGGTCTCGACAGCCGTCGCAACGGCCTCGACGCGCAGGCCGCTTCGCTGGCAGCCCAGCTGCGGCGCGGCGATCGCGCCGGCTGCGCCGGCGCGATCATCTTCTCGTGGACCGACGAGTGGCATCGCGGCGGGACCGAGGTCGTTGACTGGGACTTCGGCCTGACCGACCGAAGCCGGCGCCCGAAACCGGCGCTCGCGGCCGTGGCCGACGCGTTCTCTCGCGAAGCGGAACGCGCGGCGCCGCCGATCTCGGTCGTCGTGTGCACCCACAACGGCGCCGCGACGCTCGACGATTGCCTGCGCGCCGCGACGGCGCTCGACTACCCCGACTACGAGGTCATCGTCATCGACGACGGATCGACCGACGGCTCAGCGGAGATCGCGGCCGGCCACCGCGTCCGGCTCGTGCAGACCGACAACGAGGGACTCAGCGCCGCTCGCAACCGTGGGCTGGCGACGACGACCGGCGAGATCGTCGCCTACCTCGACGACGACGCCTTCCCCGACTCCGACTGGCTCCGCTACCTCGCGATCGCGTTCGACGACTCCGGCCACGTCGCCGTCGGTGGTCCCAACCTGCCGGTGCCGGGGGACGGCGACGTCGCCGCCTGCGTCGCCAACGCGCCCGGCGGTCCCCAGCATGTGCTGCTCTCCGATCACGTCGCCGAGCACATCCCCGGCTGCAACATGGCCTTCCGGCGCGAGGCGCTCGAGCAGATCGGCGGCTTCGACGAGCGCTTTCGCCATGCCGGTGACGACGTCGATGTCTGCTGGCGGCTGCAAGCACGTGGACAGACGATCGGCTTTCACCCGGCGGCGGTCGTCTGGCATCACCGCCGGCGGACGGTCCGCGGCTTCTGGCGCCAGCAGCGCGGCTACGGCCATGCCGAGGGCATGCTCGAGCGCAAGTGGCCCGAGAAGTACAACGTCACCGGGCACCTGACGTGGTCCGGACGCCTGTACGGCCGAGGCTCCGCCCGTGCGCGGCCGCGCATCTACTACGGGGTGTGGGGCACGAGCGGCTTCCAACAGCGCGCGCCGGCGCCGGCGGCCAGCGGCCTGCTCTCGCACGCCGGAGCGCCCGAGTGGTACCTGGTCGTGCTCGTACTGGCGATGTCCGCCGCGGGCGGCGTGCTGTGGCGGCCGCTGCTTGTCGCGCTGCCGCTGCTTGCGGCGGCGATCGCGCTGCTCGCGGGCCACGCGATCGTCAGCGCCGCTCGCGCCGACTTCAGCGGACTGGTCGCCGACGGGCGCGGCCGGCTGCGGCTGCGCGCGCTGACCGCCGCGCTGCACGTCATGCAGCCGCTCGCCCGCCTCGGTGGCCGTCTCGCCGAGGGCCTGTCGCCGTGGCGGCAGGCGCGGCTCGAGCCGACGGGTGCGATCGCGCCGCTGCCGGCCGAGATCGCGATCTGGCTCGAGCGGGGCGAGCCGGTTGAGGTTCGCCTGGGCCGGCTGGAGCGGGCGCTGCGCGCGGCCGGGCTGCGCGTCCGGCGGGCGGGGGCGTTCGCGCGTTGGGAGCTCGAGGCGGCCACGGGCACGATCGGCGCCGGCCGCGTGCGCGTCGCGGTGGAGGAGCACGGGCACGGTCGCCAGCAGTTGCGTGCCCGGATCTGGCCCGCGGTGCCACCGTGGGTCTGCGCGATCGTCCCCAGCCTTGGAGGGCTGAGCGCGCTCGCCGCGCTCGACGGTGCCTGGCCGGTGACGGCGATCCTCGGCCTCGGAGGGTTGCTGCTCGCCGCCGGGGCGATCTACGAGTGCTGTCGCGCGACGGCGGCGATCCGGCGGGCGCTGATCGCGCTTGACGAGCTGCTGCTCGAGCGGAGACCGTTCGAGGTCGTCGGCCCGCGCTCGGCCTCGCTCGTTCGCGACGCTCCGCGTGCCGTGGACGGCGAGCGCGCGGTCGCCGCGACCGGAGCACGGTCGTGAGGTTCCGGCGCCGCGGCGACAAGCCGAGCCCGTGGGCGTTCTTCAACGACTTCCCGCGCGTGCTGACCTACGTCCGCCCTCACCGCCGGCTCGCCGCGGGGTCCTTCGCGATGGTCGGCGTGTCGTCGCTGATGACGCTGCTGAGCCCGTGGCCGCTGGCGATCCTGATCGACACCGTCCTCGGCAACAAGCCGATCCCGGCGCTGCTGAGCTTCCTCGGCGGCGTCGACCGCGAGACGCTGCTCGTGATCGCGGTCGTCGCCGGTGTCGTCGTCACCGGCCTCCAGAGCGCCTCGTCGCTGGTGGACAACTACGTCAACACCAAGCTCGACCAGCGCATGGTCCTCGACCTGCGGACAGAGATGTTCGACCACGCGCAGCGGCTGTCGCTGGCCTATCACGACAACGCACGTACGGGCCAGCTGATGTACCAGATCAACAATCAGTCGTCCGCTGTCGGCGCTGTCGCCGTCGCCTGTCCGCCGCTTGCGCAGAGCGTGCTGACGCTGGTCGGCATGTTCGTGGTCGTCTACCGGATCGACCCGACCCTGGCGCTGCTGTCGCTGACGGTCGTGCCCGTCGTCTACGCGTCGGCCGGCTACTACATGCGCAACATCGAGCCGCAGGTGCGGCGGGTGCGGCGGCTCGAAGGCGACTCGCTGACGATCGTCCACGAGGCGATGGCGATGCTGCGCGTGATCGTCGCGTTCGGGCGCGAGCGCCACGAGCACGATCGCTTCCGCGTGCAGGCTGAGGAGGCCGTTGACGCGCGCGTCCGGCTCACGGTCCGGCAGACGGCGTTCTCGCTGACCGTCGCACTGACGACGGCGCTCGGCACCGCGCTCGTGCTCGGGTTCGGCGCCCACAGCGTGCTCGCCGACGACATGACGGCGGGAGAGCTGCTGGTCGTGATGGGCTACATCGCGTCGATCTACCAGCCGCTCGAGCAGATCAGCAACACCCTCAGTGGCTTCCAGCAGCATTTCATCTCGCTCGCCGGGGCCTTCAGCCTGCTGGACACGCCGCTCGAGATCGAGGAGCGCCCGGATGCGACGGCGCTGTCGCGAGCGAGCGGTGCGGTGGCGCTCGACGCGGTCAGCTTCGACTACGCCGGCCGTCGCGGCACGCTCGTCGACGTCGCGTTCGACGTGCGCCCGGGCCAGCGCGTCGGCATCGTCGGCCCCACCGGCGCCGGCAAGAGCACGCTGCTGAACCTGATCCCGCGCTTCTACGATCCGCAGCGCGGCCGGGTGCTGATCGATGGCCACGACGTCCGCGACCTGACGCTCGACTCGCTGCGCGCGCAGGTCAGCGTCGTCCTCCAGGAGCCGCTGTTGTTCTCCGGCTCGATCGCCGACAACATCCGCTACGGCCGCCTCGAGGCTTCCGATGACGAGGTCGTCGCGGCGGCGCAGGCGGCGAACGCGCACGACTTCGTGTCGGCGCTGCCGGATGGCTACGGGACCCAGCTCGGCGAGCGTGGCGCGTTGCTGTCCGGTGGCGAGCGCCAGCGCTTGTCGGTCGCTCGCGCGTTTCTCAAGGACGCCCCGATCCTGATTCTCGACGAGCCGACGTCGTCGATCGATTCACAGACCGAGGCCGTGATCCTCGAGGCGCTCGAGCGGCTGGCTGCCGGTCGTACGACGTTCATGGTCGCCCACCGCCTGTCGACGGTGCTCGACGCCGACCTGATCGTCGTCATGAACCACGGGCGGATCGTCGAGCACGGCAGGCATCACGAGCTGATCGCGCGCTCCGGCCTCTACCGCCAGCTGTGGGAGGCGCAGCAGGGCGCGCGGCGTCGTGGCGCCGCGGCGCGGCTCTCGGCCGACGACCTCGAGCAGATGACGCGCGCGATCACGGACGCGGCGGAGTCGGGCAGCGACCTCAGCGGTCCGGCGCTGGCAGAGCTGGCGCGGGCCATGGCCGTCGCCGGCGGCGACCGTGGCCCGCACGACCGCGACGAGCGGGATGCCGCATGGCGCTTCGTCGCCGCGGCGTGGGCGCTGCTGCACGACGGCTCGGCCGATGCGCTGCGGGAGCTCGCCGAGGCCGACACCACGGGCGGCGGGATGGCCGAGCGGCTGCTGCGCGACCTTGGATTGACGACGGCGACCGAACCGGTGGCGATCACGCCGGGGCAAGCGAGGTGATGGCGGTGCGGGCGCGACGAATCGTCGTCCTCGGGATGATGACCAAGGTCCCGGTGCCGGGGGTCATCTGGCAGACGATCCACTACCTGCTCGGCTTGCGGCGGCTCGGCTTCGACGTCTACTACGTCGAGGCCCATGCCTGCACGCCGTCGATGCTGATGCGTTCGCCGGAGGACGACGGCACGGCGCTCGCGGTCGGCTTGATCGACCGTGTCATGCGCCGCTTCGACCTCGGCGACCGCTGGGCCTATCACGCGCTCCACGACGACGGTCGCTGTTACGGCATGTCGGAGCGAGCGCTACGCCGGCTGCTGCGCGACGCCGAGCTCGTCGTCAACCTCCACGGGGCGACGCTGCCGCGTCCGGAGCACGCCCGGGGCGGCAACCTCGTCTACCTCGAGACCGATCCCGTTCGGCTGCAGATCGAACTGCACGACGGCAACCCCGCGAGCCGCGAGTTCCTCGAGCAGCACAGCGCCTTCTTCACATTCGCGGAGAATCTCGGACGACCTGGCTGCGACCTGCCCGTGCCGGATGGCTTCGCGTTCGCGCCGACGCGCCAGCCGGTCGTGCTCGACTTCTGGGAAGGCCATGGTCCCGACGAGCCGGCGCTGTTCACGAGCGTCGGCAACTGGCACCAGGCGGGACGCGACGTCGAGTACCTCGGCACGAGCTACGGCTGGAGCAAGGACGCGCAGTGGCGTGACTTCCTGCCGCTGCCCAAGCGCACAGAGCAATCGTTCGAGCTCGCGCTCAGCTCGGCCGAGCAACGCAGCGTCGACGCGCTCGAGGGCCTCGGCTGGTCGGTGCGCCCGGCGCTCGACTTCGGCTCGAACATGGCCGCCTACCACAACTACGTGGCCGGCTCGCGCGGTGAGTTCACGGTCGCCAAGGAGCAGAACGTCCGCTTCCGCACCGGCTGGTTCAGCGATCGCAGCGCCACCTATCTCGCCGCCGGCCGCCCCGTGGTCAGCCAGGACACCGGCTTCGGCGACGTGCTGCCGGTCGGCGAGGGTCTGTTCGCCGTCTCCACGCTCGACGAGGCGGTCGCCGCGATCGCAGAGATCAACGGCGACTACGCTCGCCACCGGCGCGCGGCGACGGAGATCGCGCGTGAGTACTTCGACGCGGAACGCGTCCTCGCCAGGATGCTCAACGAGTGCGGCGTCAGCGCCGAGCGCGGCCGGTCGGTGTGGCGCCGGCGCCGACCCCCGGCGCTGCCGAGGCGGGCGGCCGCCACCGCGGCCGAGCAGCCGGTCGAGGTCGAGCTGGCCGCGCGACCGCTGCCGCCGCTGCATCCCGACTCGACCGTGCTGGCGATCATCCCGCACTTCAAGTGCGAGGAGTGGCTCGACGACTGCCTCGCGTCGCTCGCCGCGCAGACGCGGCCGCTCGACGGCATTGTCGTCATCGACGATGCCTCCGACGATCCGCCGACCGAGATCGTGCGCCGCTTCCCACAGGTCACGCTGCTGCACGCGGAGCGCAACGTCGGTCCGTACCGACTGGTCCAGCAGATCATCGAGGAGACCGACTACGACGGCTATCTGTTCCAGGACGCCGACGACTGGTCTGGGCCCGAGCGGCTCGAGGCGCTGCTGCGCCACGCCGCCGAGACCGGCGCGGAGCTGATCGGCACACAGGAGCTGCGGGTCTTCTGCGACGAGCCCGAGGTGACGCCGATCGAGTGGCCGCTCGACGTCAACGCCCAGTTCGCCGAGAAGCCGACCGCCTTCCCGCTGCTGCACCCCACGAGCATCGTCTCGCGCGGCCTCGTCATGCGTCTTGGTGGCTTCGCGTCGGGCCTGCGCTTCAGCGGCGACGCCGAGTTCCTTCGTCGCGCGCGGTTCGTCTCCGACGTCGTCAACGTTCCCGAGTTGCTCTACTTCCGCCGCATCCGGCAGGGGTCGCTGACGACCGCTCCGGCGACGGGCCTGCAGTCGCCAGAGCGCAAGCGCGTGATGGAGATGCTGTGGCAGCGGGCACGGCACAACGCCGAGCTTGCCGAGCTGGGTGGCACGCCACACCTCGAGCCGTGCGAGACGGCGCGGCCTGTTGGGCTGAAGAAGCTCACCGGCCCGCCGCTGCTGGGGCGCGGCAACGATCCGGCGCCGCCGCGACCGGCCTCGCCGCCGACGCTCGAGCGGCGGCCGGAAGGATCGCCGCGGCCGGTGTTCGTCGTCGGCGCCGACCGCTCCGGGGTCAGCTCGCTCGCCTGGGCGCTCGGTGAGCATCCGGGGCTCGCCGCGGTTCCCGACGGCGCCTGGCTGGGAAGGCTCGACGAGGCGCTCGGCGCGACGCTCGGCGAGGACGGCGCGGCGCTGCCCGACGCCGCGGCCGCCTTCGCCATCGCCGCCAGCGAGCTCGCGGCGGGCGCCGCCTCGCGCTGGGTCGATGGCGCCTGGCAGCACACCTACGCAATCGGGGTGCTCGCCGACACGTTTCCCGAGGCGCGCTTCATCCACGTCGTCCGCGACGTCGACGCGGCGATCGCGGTGATGTCGGATCCGCCGCTCGGCGCCGCCGGAGCGACCGGCGGAACGCAGGTCCCGGCGCGGCTGCGCGTCGCACTCGACGAGGGCGACGCGCTGGCGCAGTGGACGGCCGCCAACCGTGCCTGTCTCGACGCCGAGCGCCGTCTCGGCGACGGCCGCATGCTGCGGATCGACTTCGACGCGCTGGTCGCCTCGCCCGAGCAGGTCGTGCGCGCGGCCCTGGAGTTCGTCGGCGAGGAGTACCGCGGCGAATGCCTGCGTCCGCTCAGCGGCCTGCGTGCGCGCGAGGGGCATCCGCGTGTCGTCGCCGACGATCCGCTGGCACAAGAGCGCGCGACGGCGCGCGCTCTCTGCCGCGAGCTGATCGGCAAGCCGCTTCCGGCGCCGCAGCGGACGCTCGCGAGCTCGCGGCAGACCACGCGCGATGTGCTCGCCGAACATCTGCCGGCCGGAAGCACGGTCGCGATTGTCAGCCGCGGCGACGATGAGCTCGTGGCTGCCGCCGGCGACGGCGGCCGCCACTTCCCGGTGGCTACGGACGGGCGCTGGATCGGCTACCACCCTCGCGACGACGCTGCCGCGATCGCGCAGCTGCAAGCAGCGCTGCGTCAGGGAGTCGGGCACATCTACTTCCCGTGGACCGCGCTGTGGTGGCTCGAGCACTACCGCGAGCTTCGCCGCCACCTCGAGCGCCACCACCGAAAGCTGCTCGAGCATCCGCAGTACGGCGCGCTGTTCGAGCTCGACGGGCACACCGCCGCCACCCCGGGGCGCGTGCGTCCGCGGCCGGCCGCGGTCCATGCCGGCCGCGTCGTCCTCGTCACCGATCACTTCCCGAAGTTCTCCGAGACGTTCTTCGCCTGCGAGTACACGGGGCTGCGCCGACGCGGCTGGGACATCCACGTCCTCTGCAACCGCAGCAACCGCGACCAGTGGCAGTACTTCCCTGAGCTGCGCGACGAGCTCGAGGCGCGCGAGCGGATCCACGTGATCACCGACTTCGACGCCCAGCTCGCAGAGCTGCGGCCCGAGGTCGTCCACTTCGGCTACGGGACGCTCGCGCGCGGGCGGATGCACGTTGGCGAACAGCTCGGCTGCAAGGTCGTCGTCAGCCTGCGCGGCTACGACATCAACTACTTCGGCCTCGACGACCCGCACTGCTACGACGACGTCTGGGCCGGAGTCGACATGGTCCATGCCGTCTCCGAGGACGTCTGGCGCCGTGCCGTCCGGCGCGGCTGCCCGCCACGGACGCCGCACCGTGTGATCACCGACGCGATCGACGTCGCGGCTTTCACGGCGCCGTCGCGCCGCTATGAGGACGTCGGCAGCGAACGGCGCCCGCTGCGGCTCGTCAGCGTTGGCCGGCTGCACTGGAAGAAGGGCCACGAGCAGGCGCTGCTCGCGCTGCGGACGCTGCTCGACCGCGGTGTCCACGCTCGGCACCGGATCATCGGCGACGGTCCCGACCGCGAGCCGATTCTGTTCGCGATCCACGATCTGGGCCTCGAGGGCCATGTCGAGCTGATGGGAGCGCGCAGCTCGGCCGAGGTGCAGAAGACGATGCGCTGGGCCGACGTCTGCGTCCAGGCCTCGATCTCGGAGGGCTTCTGCGTCTCGGTGATCGAGGCACAGGCGATGGGGCTGCCGATCGTCTGCACCGACGCCGACGGGCTCAGCGAGAACGTCGCCGACGGCGAGACCGGCTTCGTCGTCGGGCGCCGCGACGGTCGAGCGATCGGCGAGCGGCTCGTCGAGCTCGCCGGCGACCGCGGTCTGCGCAAGCGGATGGGCACGGCCGCGCGCGCCCGTGCCGAGCGGCGCTTTGACATCGCCCGCCAGCTCGACGGCCTCGAGGCGATGTACCGCACGCTCGCCGCCCCGCAGCCCGAACGGCGGCCTGCGGCCGATGGGCACGACGCGGCCGTCGCCAGGCCGGCGGCGGCCGAGCTCGAGCGCGAGCTGACCGAGCTCACCGACCGCATCGCCACGCTCGATCGCAAGCTGCAGTCCCGGCGCGCGGTCGAGGCCGTCTGCCACGAAGTCGATCGGCTCGTGCCGCCCGACGCGCGCGTGCTCGTCGTGTCGCGCGGTGACGACGAGCTGCTCGAGCTCGGCGGGCGCGAGGCGTGGCACTTCCCGAGAGCGGCCGACGGCGCCCACGTCCGCGTCCAGCCGACCGACAGCGACGCCGCGATCGATGCGCTCGAAGCGCTGCGCTCGGGCGGCGCCGACTACCTCGTCGTGCCGGCGGCGTCGGCGTGGTGGCTCGAGCACTACAGCGACTTCGCGCGCCATCTTGGTGATCGCTACGCGCGCCTCGCCGCGCGTCCCGACGCCTGCGCGATCTACGAGCTGCGGATCCGGCGCTTGCAGGAGCCTCAGGACGAGGCCGTCGACCAAGGTCTGGCCCACGCATGAGCGCGCCGTTGGTCAGCGTCTGCATCCCCTCGGCCGGACACGGGGCGTACGTCGCCGGCGCGGTCGCGAGCGCGCTCGGCCAGGGCGTCGATGAGCTCGAGGTGCTCGTCCACATAGACGGCGAGGACGACGCGCGCGACCCGGCGATCGGCGATCCGCGCGTGCGCTGCCGGCGCCATCCGCGGCAGATCGGCGTCGCCGCGAACCGCAACAGCCTGGTTGCCGCGGCGCGCGGACGCTACATCGCCTGGCTCGACGCCGACGACGTCTATCTGCCGGGCTCGCTCGCCGCGCGCGTGGAGCTGCTGGAGGCGAACCCGGCGGTCGCCCTCGCCCACGGCGCGGCACGAATCGTCGACGCCGACGGGGTGGCGATGGCGCAGTGGCGGCGGCCGTTCGATCGCGGCGTCGTCGAGTCCGGGCCGGCCGCGTTCGCGGAGCTCGCGCTGGCCAACGAGCTGACGACGTCGACGGTGGTCGCGCGCCGATCGGCGCATCTCGCGGCGGGCGCGTTTCGCAGCTTCGGGCCGAGCAGCTCGGATTGGGAGATGTGGTTGCGGCTCGCGCTGCAGGGCGACGTCGCCTACGTCGCCGGGGAGGTCGCCTGCTATCGCCAGCACGCGAGCACGATCTCGCGGTCGACGCCGCCGCTGCGACGGCTGGCGTGCGACGTTCGAGCCGTGCGAAGCGGGCTTCGTGCCGCCGCCGGTGTCCACGGCCGGCCCGCGATCGCGCGTCGTGCTCACGCGGCGCTCGCGGCGCGGGCGCTGTTGCAGGCGCGTGATCTACGCCTCCGCGGCGATCGCATCGCCGCCGTCCGCGCGCTGCGACGGGCAGCGTGGCTGTCGCCGCGGCCGGTATCGCGGCACCTGCCGGCGCTGTTGACGGCGGTCGCCCGCGACGATGAGCCCGCCGCACACCGGACGACGCGCGTCGTCCTGCGCCGCATCGCCGACCTGCTCGAAGGCACACGCTACGGGGCGGTGGTGGCGGCGGCGAGCGCGAGCGATCCCGTCTGGGACGCCACGCTCGTACGCATCGCCGCCGCCGTGCGCGACGTCACGCCGGCCGCGGCGGTCGTCGCGACGGTCACGAAGTGGGACCCGACGCTGCTCTCGCTGTGCGCTCGCGACGGCCGCCAGTTCCCCGACCGGCGGCTGCTGCCGGAGGGCTATCCGGCGGACGGCGCGGCAGCCGTCGCGCACCTCGATCGCCTCGTCGCCGACGGTCTCACCCACCTCGTGCTGCCGCGTGCCTGGAGCTGGTGGCTCGAGCGCTACGACGGCTTCGCGTCGCGGCTCGGCGCCGCGGCGCACACCGACGACGACTGCCTGATCTATCGATTGGCGCCGCCGCGATGACAAAGCAGATCGCGATCGCCGGGGCGATCGCCGCCAAGCCCCGCAACGCCGGTCACGCGTGGCAGTTCCTGCAGTACCTGCTCGGTTTTCGACGACTCGGCTACGAGGTGCTCTTCGTCGACAGCGTCGCCGAGCTCGATCCCGACGCCGCGCACATCGGCGTCCGCTGGGTCGAAGAGGTGATGCGGTCGCACGGGCTCGCCGGCGCCTGGACCGTCGATCTCGGCGAAGGGCGGCACGCCGGCCGCTCGCGCGAGCTGACGCGCGAGCACGTCCGCTCGTCGGACCTGCTGCTCAACGTGATGGGATTCCTGACCGACGACGAGCTGCTCGCCGACGCGCAGCGGCGCGTCTTCCTCGACACCGATCCGGGCTTCGCACAGATGTGGCACGCGCTCGGCCTCGCCGACCCGATGGGCGGTCACGACGTGCACGTGACGATCGCCGGACGGATCGGCCAGGCCGACTGCTCGATCCCGACCTGCGGTATCGACTGGCGCACGACCTGGCAGCCGGTCGTCCTCGACGCTTGGCCGCGCGTCACCGCGGCGCCGGCGCGGCCGTTCACGAGCGTCGCGAGCTGGCGTGGCGCCTACGGCCCGATCGACTACGAGGGTCGCCGCTACGGATTGCGAGCGCACGAGTTCCGGCGCTTCGCCGAGCTGCCGCGGATGACCGGCCGGCACTTCGACCTGGCGCTGTCGATCCATCCGCGCGACCATCAGGATGTGCGGCTGCTGCGGAGGAAGGGCTGGAGCCTGATCTCTCCCGGACGGATCGCTTCGTCGACCGGCGGCTACCGCGGCTTCATCACGGAGTCGAGCGCCGAGCTGATGGTTGCCAAGGGCATCTACGTCGAGAGCCGCGGTGGCTGGTTCAGCGAGCGCAGCATCTGCTACCTGGCGTCGGGTCGCCCGGTCCTCGCGCAGGACACGGGCCTCGGCGAGCTGCCGACCGGTGACGGGCTGCTGACCTTCTCCGACGTCGACGAGGCCGTCGCCGGCGTCGAGGCGATCGCCTCCGACTACCCGCGACACGCGCGCGCGGCTCGCGAGCTCGCCGAGGCGCAGTTCGACTCCGACAAGGTGCTCAGCCGGCTGCTGGAGGTCCTGTGAGCGGGGCACCGGCGATCGCCGCGACGCTGACCGCGGCGCTCTCCGTCGGCGCCGGAGCATCGGCTACGGCGACGCAGCGGCCGCCCGCGGCGCGCGCGAGCGCGCTGGCGATCGAGTGCCGCTCCGCGTTCACCGCCAGGCTGCATCGCCGTCCCCGCTGCCTTCCCGCCGAGCGGATGTCGCTGCTCGCGGACGGGCTCGTCCATCTGCCTTCGTGGACCGGCCGGATGGCCTCGTCGCGACTCGCCGGCTGGACCCAGCGCCAGGCTCTCGGCGGTGGCATTCGCGTCGTCCGCGGTCCGCGCACCGGCCGCCGTCATGTGACGCTGTTCACGGTCCGCCCCGGCGACGTCCCCGTCGGCGCCGGCGGCGAGCGCGCCGAGGTCGCCGCCTCGGCGCAGGCGACCGCGGGCGTCGACGGCGGCGAGTCCTGGTACGTCTGGTCGACGTACTTCCCGAGCGACCTCAACCCCGCGCCGGCGACGACGTTCAACGTCTTCACGCAGTTCCACCAGCTCCATGCCACGAAGGACAGCTGCCCGCCGAACGTCGCCTTCCAAGTCAACACGAAGACCGCTCCGGCACTGATTCGGCTCGCGGTGCGCGGGGGCTCGCTCAACCGCACGGCCTGCGTCTCGCAGACGATATGGAGCAAGGACACGGTCGCGCTCGCGCTCGGGCGCTGGTACGACTTCGCGTTCCACGTCCGCTGGTCGCCCGATGCGTCGGTCGGCTTCGTCGAGTTGGCGATCGACGGCACCGTCGTCGTCCCACGGACGGCGATGGCGACGCTCTACAGAGGCCAGACCGTCTACGCCAAGCAGGGCTTCTACCGGGCGCCGTCGAGCTTGACGTCGCGGATCTACCAGGCGGGCATGACCCGCTTCTAGTGGTCCGTCCGATGACCGTCGCGATCTTCGGAAGCTGCGTCACGCGCGATCTCTTCGAGGATCCCTCGCTGCGGCCACGCCTCGGCCACTACGCGGCGCGAACGTCGATGATCAGCGCCGTCGCGCCGCCGGTCGCGATCGACGCCGACCGCGTCCGGCTCGACTCCGCTTGGCAGCGGCGGTCGCTGCTGGCCGACTTCGAGAAGACGTTCTTCGCTTCGCTCGCGGCCACGCGTCCCGACTGGCTCGTGATCGACCTGATCGACGAGCGCTTCGACCTGTTGTGCGTCGGCGACTCGTTCGTCACGAACTCGTCGGCGCTTCAGGCCGCCGATCTCGACGGGCAGACGCTCGAGGGCGAGCATCTGCGGCGGATGTCGGCCGAGGGTTGCGAGCTGTTCGACCGTGCTGTCGCCGCGTTCGCCGAGCGGGTGACCGCGATCGTGCCCGCCGAGCGGGTCCTGCTGCACCGCGCGCTGTGGTGCCCGCGCTATCGCGACGACGACGCGATCGTCGACTTCGACGAGCGCCGGATCGAGCTCTGCCGGCTGCAGAACGCGATGCTGACGCGAGGCTACGACGCGCTCGCCGACGCGTTCGGGTCGACGGCGTCGCTTGCCGTCGACCCGGCCAGCGACGTCGCCGACGCGGCGCATCACTGGAAGCTCGAGCCGTTTCACTACACGAGCTCCTACAACGCGAGCGCGACCGCGCGCATGCTCGATCTGCTCGACGGCGGATGACGACCGTCGTCGTCGCCGGAGCGCTCGCCAACAAGCATCGCCACGGCGGCAGCGCCTGGGTCAGGATGAGCTGGGTCGACGCGCTGCGGTCGCTCGGCTTCGACGCGGTCTTCGTCGAGCAGATCGCCGCTGCCGACTGCGTCGATTCCGCCGGCACGCCGGCGCCGCTCGAGCGCTCGGCCAACCTGGAGGCGTTCCGCTCGGCCACCGAGGCGTTCGGCCTCGCTGGGCGTGCCGCGCTCGTTCGCGCAGACGACGGCCGCGTCGTCGGGATGCCGCGCGACGAGCTCTGCGCGCTGCTCGACGGTGCCGTCGCGCTGGTCAACATCAGCGGGCATCTGCGGTTGCCGGAGCTGGTCTGCCGTGTGCGCGGACCCCACGTGTTCGTCGACCTCGACCCCGGCTACACGCAGATCTGGGACGCGTCCGGCGCCGACACCGGCAACCTCCGCGGACACGACCTGCACTTCAGCGTCGGCGCCAACGTCGGTGGCGCCGGCTGGACGTTGCCGACCGGCGGCGTCCGCTGGCGGGCGATCCGTCAACCCGTCGTGCTCGAGCGCTGGAACGTCGAGCCGGACGACGGCTTCACCGGCTTCACGACCGTCGCCAGCTGGCGAGGAGCCTTCGGGCCGGCAGAGTGGAAAGGCCGTAGCTACGGCGTCAAGGCGCATCAGTTCCGTGGCTACGCCGAGCTGCCGGCGCTCGTGCGGGCGCCGTTCGCGATCGCGCTCGACATCGACCGAGCCGATGTCGCCGATCGCGAGCGGCTCGACGCCGGCGGCTGGACGATCGTCGACCCGTCGACGATGTGCGGCATCGATGGCTTCCGCCGCTTCGTCGAGCGCTCGGGCGCGGAGTTCTCCGCCGCTCAGGGCGTCTACGTCGAGACGCGCAGCGGCTGGTTCAGCGATCGCACCGTGCGCTACCTCGCCGCCGGGCGCCCGGCGCTGGTGCAGGACACCGGCTTCTCCGAGCACCTGCCCGTCGGCGCCGGGCTGCTCGCCTTCAGCGACCTCGAGCAGGCGTGCGCAGGGGCCCGTGCGATCGCCGGCGACTACGCGCACCACCGCGCCGCCGCGCGCGAGCTGGCCGAGGCCTGGTTCTCGCCGGGAGCGGCGCTGGCGCCGCTGCTCGAGCAGATCGGTGCGCCGTCGTGAGCGGTGAGCGACTCGCGATCGTCGTCAGCGGCACGCTCGTCGGCGCTCC
>Ga0075430_100000177_pt1 | contig 42391 bp, 48 predicted proteins | sample RhiMetdeltSRZDD4_FD_75294 | JGI IMG/M metagenome (GOLD analysis project Ga0075430, IMG submission 75294) | Populus rhizosphere microbial communities from Tennessee, USA - Rhizosphere MetaG P. deltoides SRZDD4 | ecosystem: Host-associated > Plants > Roots > Rhizosphere > Soil | place: USA... | reverse complement strand
GCACTTCGGCGAAGGGCAATGGGTATAATAGCGGCCTTCTTCGATCATCGCAATTTCGGCAAGCGGAGCTTTCGAGGCGCGGAACTTGAAACCGCAACAGGGACACTCGACTTTGAGGTTCCGGCCTTTCTGACGCTTCTTGACGCTAGGGGTAAGCTTCTTGTGGGGCAGCGGACCTAGGTCGGCGAGCACGTGAGAGAAGAGCTTCCGGAAGGGCTCTCCCTCGGTCGTGTGCGTCGGCTTGCCTTCCAGTTCCATGACCTTGCAGAACTTGCGGAAGCGGTTGCGATGACCTTCCTTAACGCCGAGCACGGCATGGCCTAGTTCGTGAACCAGGACGCCCAGGACGCGGATAGGATCGTCCAGGAGCGGAGAGACGAACATCTCTACCGTGTCGTCGCCTGACGTAGACGGGCAGTGACATTCGCCGATACGCGTCCCCAGGCCGCCGACAGACGGGAAGCCGACAGTTGCGCGAACCTTCTCAGGGATCTGGTAGCCGCGCTCAAGGAACATAGGGCGAAGCAGATGAATGGCGGTCATCAGCCACTCTTCGCGCGTGTAGTCGATAGCGCGGTTTGACGTCTTAGCGATCTGCTGAAGCTTGGCGACGGTGACGCGCTTACGGTCACGAGCGGCTTTGTTGCGCTTGGCCTTGCCTTCGAGATACTTCGCATAGCGGTCCATATCGGCGGCGAACTTGCGCTCGATCAGGTGAGGAAGGCCGGTATATTTGGCTTTGATTGGCTTCTTCATGGCGAGGGTTCCTGTTAGTTCGTGTTGACAGGTATCTCTCTAGGCGCGTTCAAACGATGTGTCAACGATCTTTTTCACAGCACGGCATGGATAAGGCAGATATCAGGATCGAACAGGCTGATAACGTCACCTTCGAGACGGTTCGCGATGGTACGCGCCGTTCGATAGTCGCTCCCGATGGCTGTGAACACAAAACGAAGCTTCTCAGAGCTGTAGTACCGAACGGCGTACGTCATTTGGGCAGTCTCCCTGTTCCGTTGCAGCGGGGACAAGGAGCCTGATGAATGCCGCCCTTGCCGTCTGGGATGGTTATGATGCCATTAGCGCAGATGTCGCAAGGCTTGGTCTTCTCTTCGTAATCGTTCACTAGAATAGTCCTTCGGTTGTGAGTTTCATCTCATTGCGGAGATCCGACGTGTCATCACCACTCTCCTGCAAAAACCTTACGAAATAATGAAAGTCCTGCGCGCTCGGAATGGCCTTCGGCCTCATGCGACGATCAAACTTGACAGCCTTGCCAGTAAAGCGATCATGAACGTTGATGACACGACACCACAAGTTTCCGTCAGCATCCAAGCCGAGCACTTGCCACACGTTGCGCGCTGCGCCGACGAACTCGGTAGAGATGCGCGAGAGCCAGACATTGGCCTCCGCTTGCTTTGTGGTGCTCTTAGGCTGTTTGGCCTTAGCGTCGGCATTCAGCCAGAAATCCAAGTGCTGGCGGAGGTAGTGCCGCTCGGGGATCGGCTGAACTCCATAGACGATAAGCACCTCGTTAAGAGCGTTGAAGGCTGCGTCGTTGATCTCGGTGGACATAAGCGTTCTCCTTTGTTTAAGTCTGTATATAACCTGAAATATGTATTCGCAACAATTATCTGATTTCAACTCTAGGTTGATTGCTTTACACGACATACAACTTATTGGAAGGTCACAGTTTTGGACTTGGGACTTCACAGAAAATGTGACCGAAAAAACCCTTAAAAATCAACGCTTTTATACCCTAAGTCACAGTTCACAATTTATAAAGGGGGTAGGGGTATAGAAGAATTCCGGTAGACGCATAGGGGTATATATACCTGTCAAAGGAACACTATGCAGTTTACGGCCTATATCCAAAACAGCCATTGTGACCGGGGACTTGTGACCTTCTATCTAGGATTGTGTGACTTTCGCTCTCAACCTAGAAGGGAACGCGGCCGAGCGGAGGCTTGCCGGAGGGTAAGACGGTAGCCTACGACGCTCGGCCGCTAGCCATGGCGCGGTTGCGGCGGCGTTCGGGCCATGGCATAGCTTGAGCGTATCGAAGGGGTAAGACATGATCAACGGCAATCAGAAGGGTAAGGCTGGCGAACGCGAGCTTGCGGCAGAGCTTCGCGAGCGCGGCTTTGCGGCACGGCGCGCCCAGCAGTATAGCGGCACGGACGGAAGCCAGGACATCAAGCACGACCTGCCCGGCGTGCATCTGGAGTGCAAGAGGGTGGAGCGGCTGAACGTTCTGAACGCCTACCTGCAAGCCCAGCGAGACGCCCAGGCTGGCGGTCTGATGCCGGTTGTTGCGCACCGTTGCAATCGGTCGCCCTGGCTCGTAACCTTGAGCCTGGACGACTTCTTGCAGCTTGTGCGTGGTGAGGATCTGCTGGCGTGAGTGCGATCACTGAAGAGCAACGGCGGTTCATCCTGCTATTCATCACGGACGGGGAGCGCGACCTCTTTCGAACGTGCTCACAGCTCGCCATAAGGCCGTCCGTGGCACAGAGCTGGTTTCGGGACCAGGGCTTCCAGAAGACGCTTAAGCAGGCTCAGGCCATGAAGCTGGCCACCATGGGCTATGACGCACTGTTTGTCATGGAAGACATCCTCGCCATAGCGCACAGCGATATCGCGAAGGTGCAGGTTGTGCAGGGCGAAGGGTTGGACAGCATTCCGCGTCATGTCCGCGTCGCCGTGAAGACAGTCGAGTTCGGTATCGGCGTGAAGGCTGACGGCGAGGTCTTCACCTATCCGAAGAAGATCGTCATGCATGACAAAGCCTGGGCGCTTCAGAAGGTCGCCGAATGGCATGATGTTGCCGCAATGGTGCGCAATGGCGGAGTGCAGCCAGACGACGGGCCTAAGCGCCTTGCCGGTCTGGTAGTGCGTCCTCCGATCACGAAGGACGAGGCAGACGGTGAGGAGCTGCTAAAATGATGGATGGTTTCGAAAAGGTGCTGTTCGCTTATGCTGCGCTGGCCGTCTTGGTCGGCTTCGGCCTGGGCTGGCTGGTGTTCGGATGACTGAGAGCGTATCCTGCTGGGCTATCACGGACGTTGATAGCCTTGTCCACGTTCGCGGCGGAGCCTGGGAAGTCTCGCATGCGGCGAGAGACGGTAGCAAGCAATGCTGCACTGTGATATTCAGCGGTCCTGACGCTCGGAAACGTGCGGAATGGTACGCAGACTATCTCAGAGGCGAGGAATTGCTTGAATGACCGTCTATGTGGATACCATGCGGCATCCGTTTGGGCGCATGATCATGTGTCACATGTTCGCGAATACAGACGCCGAGCTGCATAAGATGGCTGCGCGTATCGGCGTCGCCCGTATCTGGCATCAACGGCCGCCCTGCGACGCTCCTGGAATGAATGCGTCATGGTCTCACTACGATATCAGCGTGTCAAAGCGCAAATTAGCTATTGCTTACGGCGCTGAAATCATCGAATACAGACAGCTTGCAGACTTTCTAAGAGGTTTGGAGCTGTTGAAATGAACGGATCTGTAGCATCACCTAATTTCCCTTTGTTCATGACGCTGGTTATCGTGGTCGCGTTCTCGATCATGCAGTCAGAATGTCACGACGATAGCAGCATTGAAGACTGTTCGAAGCGAAACAAGCCGCAATACCACGTCCAAGACGGTGAATGGACGTGTAAAGACAGAGAAGGCCGCTAGAGTATGCATCTGATACCAGCTAAATCCATCGATCTGACGCTTCCAGAAGGCTTTAAGCTGGTAAACGGCGAGATTGTCGAAGGCATAGACAAAGATGGAATGATCAATGTCGCCTTCGACCACTCGCCGACGCTCTGGCGCTTCTTCAACTCTCGGAAGCGAACGAGGATCATCCTGGGGCCTGTTGGCTCTGGGAAAACCGTGACGTGCTGCGTTGATCCTTACGCTATCGCCATGAACCAGGAGCCGGGAAATGACGGCGTCCGTCCATTCAAGCTGGCTATCGTTCGCAACAGTATGCCGGAGCTGTGGCGTACGACAATTGCAACTTGGCTTGGCATTTACGACGAAGGAAAGTGCGGAATGCTGCGCCGATCCGCGCCTATTTCACACTCTATTGTCGTTCCAGACCTCGGAGACGGAACTTCTCTGCATTTTGAAGTTGAGTTCTTTAGTCTCGATAGGCCCGACCAAGTGAAAGCGCTGCTCTCGTATGAGTGCACGATGATCTATTTCAACGAGATGCGCGAAATCCCGCGACCGATTGTGGACGCTGCTGGCGACCGTATTGGCCGTTACCCCAGCATGAAGAAGGGCGGCGTCATGCCTACCTTCATGGGGATCATCGGCGACAGCAACCCGCCTGACAAGGATCATTGGCTCTATCGTGCGTATGAGCAGCCTCCGGAAGGATGGGAGTTCTTCTTGCAGCCTGCTGGACTGTCGGAAGTCGAAGAGATCAAGGCAGGCGTGTTCAAGGCTAAGCCAGGGGAGCCGGATGTCGGCGAGATCGGACCAGACCTCACAGCAACAACCTTCAACGGGAAGACTTGGGCCGTTAACCCGAATGCGGAGAACCTTCCAAACCTTCCGATTGATAAGACATTTGATCCAACTTTCAAGAAGCTCGGGAAGGGGAATTACTATCTCTCGCGTGTCTCTGGCAAAACGCAGAGTTGGATTGACGGTTACTATCGAAATAAGTTCACGTTTGTAGTTGATGGCCAGCCTGTTATCCCTGAGTTCAACCTTGAACAGATGGCCGTTGACCATCTCGAAGTGCTGCCGAACGTGCCGATTGGTGGCGGCTACGACGTCGGCTCAGGCACGCTTGCGCCTGCCGGGCTCGCATGCCAGATGCATCCGTCTGGGATCTATCTCGTTCATGCTGAGGTGACGCTCGAAGAGATCGGCCTTGTTGAGTTCGGTCAACAGATGGTTCGCATGCTGAAGACCGAATTCCCGGATCATGAGCTAGAGGAGTTCTTCGGCGATCCGGCAGGCGCGGCGCGCGATGGCATCCACAAGAAGAGCTACTACGACCACCTCAAGAGCTACGGTCTGCCGGTCAAGGCCGCGCCGACGAACGATCCTGAACTTCGGATCGACGCGCTGAAGGCTCCCATGCTGCGCAACGTTCGCGCTCGCCCTGGCATCCTGATCAATCGCCGACGCTGCCCGCGTCTGGTCAAGGGCTTGTCTGGCGCGTGGCACTATCGACGCCTGCAAGTGGCGGGCTCGGAAAGGTTTGCGTCGGCTCCCGAAAAGAGCATATATTCGCACGTCTGCGAAGCGCTCGGATATTACCTTTGCGGCAAGGGCGAGATCAAAACCCTGCGCGGCAAGGATAAGAGCCGTCAGCGACAGCCGGAGCGCGACAGCGATCACGATTACGACTATTGGTAGAGGCTGCAATGCAAAGTCTATTTGGGGTAGAAAAGCCCAAGCCAGCGCCGATCATTCCGCCTGCCCCGCCTCCGCCGACCGTCAACGAGGCGCAAGAGCGGCAGGTAAGCTCTGACAGAACCCGGTTTCGCAAAGGCGCTGCCGCGAACCGTCTATCCACGCCAGCAGCCCCACAAGGCCGCGTCGGCGTCTACAGAGCCCTTGGAGGTGGCGTATGACATCAGCAGCACAAGGCGACGTTGTCCAGCTCTCTGCGGCAGGCACAGCGTCCAGTGCGGGCTTTGCGTGGCGCGGCGGTATGGCGGCGCTTCTCGTTGACAATCTCAGCGGCACGCCGAGCCTGGAAATCCAGACGCCGTCAGGCGCATGGGTTGCGGCGCATGATCTCAACGGCGACGTGATCACGGCAGGCGCGACCGATCTGCACTTCACGGTTCTGTTGCCCGCGTGCCGCGCTCGGCTCTCGGCAGGTGGCGGCGCAATGAATGCGTGGTTGGTCGGCATCTGATTTCATAAGGCGTTTGAACGGCCATGGCTGATACTGACAGCGATATCGCTCGGCGCATCCTGCGGGATAGCGAGGCGGAGCAGGCAGACCGCGCGAACTTTGACGCGCTCTGGGAAGAGACCCGGAGGCGCATTGTTCCGTCCGCTGCCCGGTTCCAAGGCCGCGACACGCCTGGAGAGCGTCGGACCGAATGGCAGTTCGATAGTATGGCCGTGCTGGCTGTCGAGCGCTGCGCTGCCGTGTTCTCGGCGCTCAACATGCCGCGCTCGGAGAAGTACCAGAAGATCCAGGCGACAGAGCGCTCTATCCGCAAGTTCGTTGAGGTTCGGCAATGGTGCGAGAACCTTCGCGACGATATGTTCGATATGCGCTATGCGACAGCGAGCAACTTCGCGTCTCAGCTAACTGAAGTCATCACAAGCCGCGTCGCCTTCGGCAATGGCGCTATGATGATCGAAGACAATCCCGGCAGGCCGACGAACTACAAGAGCCTGCCGCTGCCTTATACATGGTGGAGGGAAGCCGAGAACGGCAAAGTTAACTATATGCTGCGCAAGCTGCATTACAAGCCGTATCAGGCTATCGAGAAGTTCGGAGCCGACGTGTTGCCGGACACGATAAAGAGCGCGGCTGTGAACAAGCCTAACCAGGAGTTTATCTTCTGGCACATGACCGCGCCGAACGACAGCCGCAACCCTCGTATCCGTGGCCCTGAGAGCATGGGCTTCACGTCGCACTACATCGCGGAAGCCGAAAAGACGTTGATCCAAACCGGAGGCTATCGCGTCTTTCCGTTCGCTATCGCGCGCGCCACGACGGCCAGCAATGAGAAATATGGACGCGGACCAGCGCAGACGGTGCTCGCAGATATCAAGATGCGCAACGAGATGCGCAAGAGCATTCTGCGCTCTACCAATCGCATGGCAGACCCGACGCTCCTCGTTGCCGACGATACTGCGCTTATGCCGTTCTCGCTGCGCCCAGGCTTCCGCAACCGTGGCTACATCACGGAAGACGGGACGAAGCTCGCCGAACAGATGAAATGGGAAGGCGATCTCAATCCGGCTATGGTGCTGGACACGCAGACAGGCGAAGTCATCAAAGACGCCATGCTGCTGCGTGTGTTCGAAATGATGCTTGCTAACCCGAACATGACCGCTACGGAAGTGCTGGAGCGGCTGAAAGAGCGCGCGATCCTGCTCTCTCCTGATGGCTCGAAGTTCATGGATGAATTCGGCGGAGCTGTCACGGAGCGCGAGATCGACATTCTGGCCGCTCGCGGACGCATCACAGACATGCCAGAACCGCTTGCCCAGGCTCGCGGGGAGATCGACGTTCTGCCGAACGGTCCGCTTGCCCGTGCTCAGCGTGCTGAGGAGGCAACAGGTTTCTCGCGGACGCTGGAACAGGTCGTGCCGCTGGCGCAAGTCAATCCGAAGGAAATGCTCCGCTTCAAGACAAGCGAGATCGTTCCGGATCTGGCCGAGATCCACGGCATGCCCGCACGCTGGCTGCTGACGACGGAAGAGTTTGACGAACTCATGCAGCGCATGGCAGAACAGGAGGCGCAACAAACCGCGCTTACTGCCGCTCAGCCGCTTGCAACAGCAGCGAAGGACGCAGCCCAAGCACGGTTGTTTTCACAACAGAGTGCTTAGACAATGGCAACGTTTCATAGAAAGAAGCAGACTGTTGAGGCCATTCAGTATGAGGGTGGTCTCGTCAGTGCGGCGAAGGTTATCGAGCTGTTCGGGCTCGAAGAAGACTGTTACAAGGCGAAGGAGAAAGCGCTTTACGTCGAAGGGACACAGGTCTTTCAAGGCTCCTGGGTGGTCCGCGAGCCATTCTTCGGCCGTGACATCTTCCGCTTTCTCTCCAACGAGGAGTTCAACGCGATCTTCGAGCCGTCAACGCCTGTAGGGCTTCCGGAGCGCTCTATCCCGCGCATGAGCTATCCAGCTGCGAAGCCGTTCGATCCTGTCGTAGTGGAGCCTAGTATCCCGGACAGGTCTGCCCTTCAGCACCGTATCGAAGCCTCGGAAGCGCTGAAGTATGAAGGCGCTGCGATGCCGCTTGGCGATGGTTCTTACGCTATCGCGCATCCGGACAGGCCCGCTGAGATACTTAGTCGCGACGGAAAGCGGGAGCTGATCGACACGGGCATAGGGATCTTTCCCGCGTCACAGTCCGTTAAAATCACCGATCCTTCGAGGCTGTAATGTTTCGCAAGTGGCTGGCGATTGAGCGTAAGTCAACGCTGTTCAAACGGGTCTTCGAGAATATCGACGGTCGCGCCGTTCTCGCAGAGCTGTCGGCTTTCGCGCATATGGAGACGACGACTGCGAAAGCTTCGACGATCACGGGAATGATAGACCCGAATGCGATGCTCATTGCAGAAGGTCGCCGTCAAGTCGTGTTGCACATTGCGCGCGTTTGCGGCATATCGTACGAAGAGATAGCGAACATGCGCTATCTGGAGGAAGGATACTCGAATGAACCTGTTCAACAGGATTTATCGTAACGCTGAAGGCGGCGCGGGTGGAGGTGGTGGTGCTCCTGCTCCTGCTGCGCCGTGGTATCAGGCTGCTGGCGTCGCGGATGAGCATCGCGAATGGCTGGCCGGTAAGGGCTATGCCGATATCTCGACGGCTATCGCCAGCCATCGCAGCTTAGAGACCGTGATCGGCCGCAACCGTCTGGCTGTGCCGAGCGGTCCGGAAGATCAGGCAAGCTACGACGCGATCTATAAGACGCTGGGCAGGCCCGATACGGTCGAAGGCTACGCCCTGAAGGAAGGCAGCAAGATCAAGGCCGATGAATTCAAGGCCACTTTCGCGCCTGTCTTCCACAAAGCCGGGATCTCGTCTTCCCAGGCGACGGCGCTGCTGGACGCCTACGAGGCCCGCGCCGTGGCCTTGGAGGAAGCCCGGCAAGCCGAGATCACCGCTCGCGAGACGCGGGAGATCGAAGAGCTGGACAAGGTCTGGGCTTCGAACAAAGACGCGAATATGGACATTGCGTCGCGCGCTTTCCGGCATCTCGGCATCAGCGAGGAAGAGACGTCGGCTATCGAAGAAGCGCTCGGCTACAAGAAGACGATGGAGATCTTTCACAAGATCGGCGCGGGCATGTCCGAAGCCTCGTTCCATCAGGACGGCAAGCCGGGGCAGCATGGCGACGGTAAGAACGTCGATACGCTGCAAGCCGAGATGCACGCCAAGCTTCGCGATCCTGACTTCAAGGCTCGCTACAATCACCATGATCCGCGTGTTCGCGCTCCTGCAATCGAAGAGATCGAGAAGATGCAGAAGCGTATCGCGGATCTCCAGGAAGCAGCTCCGCCGTTCGATCCTACCAAGCGGGGAACGAGCGTCAGCGAAGCGAAGTTCGGAAGGCGCTAGCCGATGGACGCGACACAAAGGGCAGCACTGCGACTTGAGTGTTTGAAGCTCGCGGTGCAGATGGAGGGTCGCAACGGCCCTACAAACGTGTTGATCGGCGCGGAAACACTATTCGCGTGGGTTACGACACAACAGGAGCCTGCGAAGGCTCCGGAGAAGGCGGCGAAGAAATGACGCTGATCATTGGCAATGCGGAAGACGAAGCCACGAAAATACTTATTCGCGGGATTATCCATAGCGTTGGTCCCTTCTACTTCGAACGCGTCGTCAACACTGCAAAGCGCGAGATGGCGAAGAGCGGCGTCTTTAATTGGAAGCCGTCTATCGACAATATGCTCTTCGAAGTCAGTGCGGCTCCGGAGCCCTGGGTCGGACAGTTCGCGTTTCGTCTTCGCTGCACGCATCTCATGGAAGACAACAGCGTTCAGATTTGCGAGTTCTGGCTTCCTGAAAGCCAGCTCGCTTTGGCGAAGGCTGACAAGCTCACGGATCTCCACTGATATGGCGAACTTCGAAGAACCCAAGTTCAGCGGCGCTATGCGTCCGGAACCCGTGCTCTATTCCGATGTGAAGAGCACGAAGGATGCGAAGCAGATCCGCGCCATTCTCGGCGATACGCTCTACGACGAGCTGTTCACCGAAGGATGCAACGCTCTGCTGCGCAATCCAGGCGTTAAGATCGGTTCGGGACAAGTCATCTTCTGGCCTGTCCTGATCTTCAACACGCTGGAGCGGCCGATCTATCGGCTTTACGATACGTTGGATGCTCCGGTTGACGGGCCAGAACCTATCCACTGGCAGAAGAAGCTTCCGGAAGACGGAGGAGAGCTATTTCGCAGGGCTCAGAAAATCTGCGACTGGAGATAGACTATGACTTTGAGTATCAGCGGACCAATGCCGCACGCGAGCGGACACATTGAGCTTACGACCGAAGCGACCGAAAGGGCTCGTATCGGTTTTAATCCCTCTGGAGACGACCGCGTCGCGCGCCTGAAGACGCTGGCCGCCGCATTCTACAGCGAGTGCGAGCGGATTATCGAAGACGCTGGCGGACCCGGCTCCAGGGGCGTCGCCCAGCGCGAGGCAGCAACAGCCATGACGCAAATGCAGATGGCTGCAATGTTCGCGGTCTCCGCCGCTACGGCAGGCAAATAACCGGCTTGACGGCGGAGCAGCACGCTGTCTTTATAGGGCTTCGAGGGGACAACTCTTCGGAGCCCTTTCTGCTTCTCGGCAAGCGAGACGCCAGCCCGCTGTAGGGCTAGAATTCGGGCCTGCGTCCAGCAGACAACCCTATTCGCCAAACAATACCCTTGGATCTCGAATAGAGGATTTCCCGAATGTCTTCGTACATTCCCGTTCACTTTGTGAACACTTACAGCACCAACGTTCAGTTGCTGCTGCAAGAGAAAGGCGGGAAGCTGGCCGAATGCGTCATGATCGGAACGCACGTCGGCGACATGGCTTCCCCCGTTGATCAGATTGGCGCTGTGAAGGCTCAGCGCGTCACGACACGCCACGCCGATACGCCGCTGATCAACACGCCATCGGCTCGCCGCTGGGTGCAGCCCAGTGACTGGGACTGGGGCGATCTGATCGACAAGGCCGATAAGCTGCGCATGCTGATCGACCCACAGTCTGCCTATACGCAGAACGGCGTCATGGCTCTGCGCCGCGCTCAGGACGACGAAATCCTGGCTGCTTTCTATGCGACTGCAAAGGTCGGACAGAACGGCGGCGACACGGAAGCTTTCAACACGACCACGAACTCCATCGGCGTCACTGTCGGCGCTTCCGGCAATACCGGCCTGAATGTCGCGAAGATCCGCGCCGCTCGGAAGAAGTTCATGGGCTGGCATGTCGATTTCGACAGCGAACAGCTCTACATCGCGGTTACTGCGGAAGAGCACGACGACCTCTTGGCGGAGACGCAGATCGTCAACCTGGACTACACCGAGCGTCCCGTTCTCACGGACGGTAAGATCACCCGGTTCCTGGGCTTCAACTTCAAGCATATCGAATTCGGCGACGCCGCGTTCTATGAAGCCGCGCCCAGCATGGTTTCCGGGACGATCAACTACTGCCCGGCATGGGTGAAGTCCGGAGTGCATCTCGGTCTCTGGAACGATCTCATGGTTCGTGTCGCCGAGCGTCCCGACAAGCGGTTCTCCACGCAGGTTTACATCTGTGGAACCTACGGCGCGACCCGGCTGGAGCTGAAGAAGGTTCAGCGGATCGAGTGCGATACGGCGTAGTCCCCGCTTAGGGGACTGCTTCTCCCGCTGGCTTCGACACAAAGGTACAGGTTATGACGACACAGAACAGCACTCAGTACGCCGCGCAAGTCGCGGTTCCGCCTACGAAGACCGACGCCGCGCTGATGTATGGCAAGGCTCGCGTCTATAAGATCAACTTCGCCCAGGCTGGCGTCGGCTCGGCGGGCTCCATTGCCCGGCTGATCAAGCTCCCGCCCGGCAAGGTCGCCGTCTATGGGTATCTGTCCTGGCTGCGCACGTCGGCGCTCGGCTCCGGCCGGACGCTGCATATCGGCTATTCGCAGTATCGTCTGAAGGACGGCACAATCCAGACGGCCGATAACGACGCCTTCAACGTCTCCCAGGCCGCCGCAACCGCTGCCGTGTTTCAGCTCGGCGCGGCGGAGGCGACGGCTCCAGGTGGAACGATCGTCTTCGAGAGCCTCGCTGGTGTCACCCTCATTGGGACGGTGAACGTCGGCACTATTCCGGATCTCGCCACCATTACCGGCGTTATCACGGTCGGCGTGGAGTAAGACGACATGGAACAGGAGCGGCCATTGCTGATCTGTGGCTCTGGCCGCTCGCTGTTCTACGACTTGCAGACCGTCTGTGCTCGGCTCGCCGCTGCCTCCCCTGCGACGCTGCACGAGAGCGCGGACATCATGGCTGTGAACGACGCCTATCTGGCTCTCGATACCGTTCATCACCTCGTCAGCTACCACGACGAAATTATATGGCCGCTGCTGATGCTCAAAGGTCCGCGTCTGGCCTGGAACGGTGAATACCGGGTGGAGACAGAGCCGCGCGTGACGTGCCACTCTCAGCGCGAATGCAAGGGCGTGGATAGGGTTTGGATCTTCGACGATGGCGGAGGCAGCTCCTCTTTCTTCGGCGTCCAGATCGGCTTGGAACTGGGCTATAGACGCATCGTCCTGGCTGGCGTACCTTTCGACGCAAGTGGGCGCTTCTACTTCCCGCCCTGGAAGAACGGTCACGACTACGCCGGAACGGACGACTGGGAGCTGTGGGAGCGCTGGAAGGCAGAAGGCAAGCTCGAAAATGTTCGCTCTGTATCGGGACGGACGCGCGAGCTGTTAGGCGAACCAGATTGGAGCTGGCTAAATGGCAGTGACACGTAGATTTTTCGGCTTGAACTATGCGGCCGAGCGCGGAACGATTACCCATGCGGCGTCTACCACGTCGAAGGATATCGAGATCGTTATCAACCAGGGCAACGCGGCAGGGACGTCTACCGAGATCGCGGCGAACGCGGTCTATAAGAACAAAGACGTCGTGATCGGCCAGCTCTACGAGCTGATCGAAGAGCTGAAGACCGGCAAAATTCCCTGGCCGCAAGCCCTGGTCTAAGACTTCAACAGCGTTTGAACGGGGCATGAGATGGCTACGCAGATCGAAATCGCCAACAACGCGCTGACGCTCTGCGGAGCCGCCCGCATCATGGGACTGACGGACGCCCAGAAGCCAGCCCAGGCGATCAATGCTGTCTACGAGGTGACGCGGAAGAAGGCGCTCGCGTCGCAAAACTGGAAGTTCGCCCTGCGTCGTTTCAAGCCTGCCGTGACCACAGCGCCGCTGTTCGGCTGGACTTACGCCTATGTCATCCCGACGACGATCCTCCGCCTTGTCGAGATCCGCGACCGCTTCGTAGGCTATGGCTCCCTTGGCCCCAGCGTCAGCGACGGCACGCCCCAGGAATTCGAGGTCGAAGAAGACAACCTGATCGTTACGAACTACGAACCGCCGCTGAATTGTCGCGGCGTCGCCGATATCACAGCCGTTGATAGGTTCGATCCGCTCTTCGTCGATTACTTCACGCATGAACTTGCGCTGGCCGTCTGGGAAGACGTGTCTCGGAAGAACGCCACGAAGAAAGACATGATCGAGAGAGCGCGAGATCGCTCCTTAAAGATCGCTCGAAACAGGAACGGCATTGTAGAGCCGCCTGAAGAACTCCCTGACGATAACTGGCTGCTAGCTCGCATAGGTCCATAATGGGTGAAATCAGCCTCTGGCAAGCTTCGTTCAATGGTGGTGAACAGACGCCATTGCTCGAAGGCCGCGAAGACACGCAAAAATATCAGACAGGCTGTCGCCGTCTCCGGAACTTCCACGGCATCATTCAAGGCCCCGCTCGGAGACGAACAGGGACGCGTCGCGTTGCCAATACGAAGAGCAACGGCGAAGCGTGGCTTATCCCGTTTATCAAGTCGCGGCAGGACAAATACGTCATTGAGCTGGGCAACAATTACGCTCGGTTCTACAAAAATCGCGGCCAGCTCCTGAACACTTCGACAGGCGGAGGGCTTGACGACAGCTTTACCAAAGCGCTGCTGCATATGGACGGCGCGGACGGCGCAGCTTTCTTCGGTGATGAAAGCGGCAAAGCCTGGACGCGTCAGGGAAATGCACAGATCGACACAGCTCAGAGCAAGTTCGGCGGCGCTTCTGGTCTCTTCGACGGTACGGGAGACTGGCTGACGACGCCTGACCATGCCGATTTCAACTTAGGAACGCAGAACTTCACTGTCGATCTCTGGTTTAACTGCACGAAAGCAGGCGGGACAGACGCCGATCTCGGCGGGCAGACGGACGGCATTGGCACGCCCTGGGCTAACACGTCGTTCTTTATCGACCGTAGCTCAGGCAATATCATGCGTTTCTTCGTCTCTGACGGAACGAACCTGACGGCAATCCAGGGAACGACGCAGTTCACGAACCTGATTAACCCTGGCTGGCATCACTTCGCGGCAGTTCGGCAAGGCAACACGCTGCGTCTGTTTATCGACGGTATACAGGAAGCGTCAGGGAGCTTCACTGGGACTATTCCGAATTCAACCGCGTTGCCGACCATTGGCGTTCGTGCGTCAACTGGCGGTTCGCCCTGGATCGGGTGGATTGACGAATGGCGCATGTCTGTCGGCGTCGCGCGCTGGACGACGAACTTCGTCCCTCCGAGCGGTCCTTACGGCAATGCGCCTTATGAGATCGCCACGCCCTGGACGTATGCCGACCTAACGGACGCTGACGGCACGTTCAAGTTTCGTCTCGTGCAGAACCAAGATGTTATCTACATCTGTGGCGGAACCGGGATTAAGCAGCTCAACAGAATAAGCGATCTGAATTGGACAATAACAGACTTCGACAGCGTCGGCGGACCCTTCGACGCTACAAACAGCAGCGCTACGACCGTTTATGCTTCCGCTGCTACGGGCTCGGTAACGTTAACGGCGTCAACGTCTATTTTTACGAGTGGTCACGTGGGTTCGCTTATGCTTTTGCGACCACAAGACCTCTCTGCGGTCCCGCCCTGGGAAGTCCATCAACATGTGGCAACCGATGTGTTGCGGCAGAACGATGGAAAGACCTACAAATGCACGACGGCAGGCGTTACGGACGCGACAGGACAGCGGATCACGGGAACGAAGTCGCCAATTCACGAGGAAGGAACAGAGAAGGACGGTGACGGCGACGCGGCAGACCCGAAGGCGACAGACGGCTCCGTCGTCCCGACAGGGATCGACTGGCAGTTCCAAGATCCGGGCTACGGCGTGCTGAAGATCACGGCGGTAGCCAGCGGGACGTCGGCGACGGCGACCGTACAGCCGTGGCGCATAGGGGCGAACGCGCAGCTTCCTGCTGAAGTGGTCAGCTCTGGAAACCCGACAACCCGTTGGGCTTTCGGCCTGTTCTCTAACGCCAATGGCTGGCCCAAGGCCGTGACGTTCTTCCGGGAGCGCCTGGTTTTCGGCATGCCGCGCCAGCTCGCCTTCAGCGTTCCCCAGGGCTTCACGGAGTTCCTACAGGAGACAGCCGGGCAAGTGCTCCCTGATAACGGCTTCGTCGCGGATATCAGTTCGGATCGAGATGAAGAGCTGCGCTGGCTGCTGCCGAACGGCGCTGTGCTGCATGTCGGCACGACGGGCGGAGAGCTGGCTTGCCTGGAGCAGAACCCGAACAACGCCTTCGGCCCCTTGAACCGCAAGATCGACCCGCAGACGGGCTTTGGCTCGAATGGCGTCGCGCCCCTTCGCGTCGGCGATACGCCCCTCTTCGTCGAAGCGTCGGGCCTACGCGTGCGAAAGATCGCGGCAGGCGACAGCGGCAGCTTTCAGGCGCTGTCGCAGAACGACCTCGCCGAGCACATCACCAAATCGACCGTCATCCAGACGACCTACGCAGCCCTGCCGGACAGCTTCTATTGGGGCCTGCGCGCTGACGGTCGGCTCGCCTGCCTGACGTTCTCACCAGAGCAGGAAGTCTTTGGGTGGTCGCTGCACTATGTCGGCGGCTACCGTGACAGCTCTCGCCTACAGCCTGCGAAGGTTCGCTCTATCACCAGCATTCCGAGCGAAGACGGCACGATTGACGACGTCTGGGCGGTCGTAGAGCGTCGGATCAATGGGCAGACGGTTCGCTGGGTGGAGTTCTTTACGGAGCAGACCACGAAGCCGGATCGCTGGGAGTTCGAAGGCGCTGGCGCTTACGAAAGACGTGTTCACGACTATCAATCCACGCTGTTCTTTCTCGACGGCGGGACCAACTACGACGACCCGAAGCCGATCTCGAATATTGCCGTGGTCGCTGGCGATGTGACCGTTACGACTTCGGTTCCACACAACTTCGCAAACGGGGACGACGTTCGTCTTGACGCGATTGTTGGTCCCTGGGAGCTGAATGCGCGCGTCTTCGAAGTCGAGAACGTCACGACGTTTACGTTCGATCTTGTCGATTATGACGGAAGCGATCTCTCGGCTTATGTCATGGGTGGCAACGCTCGCGAAATGGTTACGGTCATTTCGAACCTCAGCCCTTGGGAAGGCGAAACGCTGCAAGTCCTCACTGATGGCGCGGTTCATCCGAACAGAACGGTTTCGGGTGGACAGATCACGCTTCAGTATCAGGCGGCGCGCGTCGGCGTCGGCTTTGGCTATAACAGCGTTCTGGAGACGCAGCGCCCAGCAGGCGGGAACAGCAAGGGCTCTGCGCAAGGTCAACTCGGCGCGATCAACGAGCTTGTCGTTCGGCTCGAAAGCTCTATCGGAGGTAGCGTCGGTCCTGACGAAGACCATTTACAGGAGATCCTGTATCGTACGGCTTCGGACGAGATGGACTTGCCTATCCCGCTGTTCTCTGGCGATAAAGAAATCCACTGGCCTGACGGCTTCTCGACAGATAGAACTGTCGTGTTTGTCCAGGACCAGCCGTTGCCTTCCATCGTTGTGGGCTTAGGCTCTGATATGGAAGTGAGTGAAAGTTGATTATCGACTATCGGCCAGAGCACCTTTTAGCGATCCAATGGCAGCGGGAGCAGGAAGGCTACGGAACGTCCCGCTCTCACGCCGAAGCAGTAGGACATAGCTGGAGCGCCAAGACAGCCCTTCAAGACGGTGTCCCTGTCATGTGCGCTGGGATAATGGAAGTCTGGGAACAGCGCGCAATGGCCTGGGCTGCTGTCGATTGGCGAGCGAGCCGAGCGACTTTCCTGGAGGCTCATAAGGCCATGCTGCCGGAGCTTGACCGCGCTCCGTTTCGTCGTCTAGAGATGTATGTCAAGCCGGGCTTTTTTGCCGCGTGGCGCTGGGCTCAATTGCTTGGCTTCACTTACGAAAGCACGATGAAAGCCGGATCGCCTGACGGCAAGGATCTATTCGTCTTCGTGCGTTTGAACGGTCGTGCGGCATACGAAATGCTTACGGAGAAAAGACATGCAGTTCGCAGCCGTGTTCATGGCAGGCGTGCAAGCGCTCGGATCTGTCGTCAGCGGAGCTGAAGAGCGTAACCAGCTTCAATATAGCGCCGAAGTCAATGATCGGAACGCGCTATATAAGCAACAGAACGCCACGTTGGAAAATCAACTGGCGACAGCGGACGCCAATCTTCAGAGACGACGCGGCAGAGAAGCTACGGCGGAGACGTCTGCTGCGCTGGCGCAATCCGGCTTTTTGGTCAACGGTGACGCCGCTCGCGCGATACAAGCCAGCGGAGCGGAAGCCGAAATGGACGCGCTGTCGATCCAATATCGCGGCCTGCTGCGAGCGCGAGGCGAAACCATCGAAGCAGCCGGGTTACGAGCCCAGGCGAGAGCCGATAGAGCCGCCGCGAAGGCTGTGCCTGCTAAGACCCTCATCCGCGCCGCGACATCGGCCATGAGCGGCTACTCCACAATGCGCGGCATGAGGATCGCATAACCATGGCTATTCAGGTTCCCGTCTATCGCCAGCAGACGGCGTTTGGTGGCGCTCCCGACGCGAGCGGCACAAATGAGCGCATGCGCCCTACAGGGATCGGCGAGGCTATTTCCGATCTCGGCGAAGCTGGTCTGCGCATGGCCGCGAATGCGGACCGCGTCAACCGGGAGAACGCCGCGTCGAATGCGATCTTCGCCGTCTCCGATACGAACCTCGCCATGGAGGAAGCGTTTCAGAAGGCGAAGGAGCAGGCGCAGCCGGGCGCTCCGCAGTTCACGCCGAACCTGATGAAGAACTATGACGCCGAGATCGAGCGGCGCGCCACGGCTCTTCCGGACGAGTTGACGCGAAAAGCCTATCGGGAGAGAATGGCTGCGTCTCGTGACAATTTCGGGGCTCGCTCGCTGGCTTGGGAGAGCGCCGAGAACAAACGCAACAAGATCGACAACTTCTCGAAGACGGCCGATAACGATGCGAACCAGCTCTTTGCAGCGGACGCGGCCAGTCGCGGTATTGTCTACCAGTCGCAGAAAGAACAGTTCGATCAAGCGATTGACGTGCTGGAGCTGGAGCCAGGAGACAAGGCGAAGCTCAAGGAAGAAGCGCAGAACAAGCGCAGCTATGCCGCTGTTCAGGGCGATCTTCGCGACCGTCCGGACCGCGTACAGGACTGGCTGACGAATGGCGGAGGCGGTTCCTACTTCGCCATGCTGCGTTCTGCGGAGAGCGGCGGCAGGAACATCGGCAGCGACAGTTCAAGCGCTTTCGGACCGTATCAGTTCACATCCGGAACGTGGTCGAATGTGATCAAGCGGCATCCGGATCTCGGCTTGACGGAGGCAGACCGCTTCAACCCGGCAAAGCAGGAGATCGCGATCCGCGCCTTCACGGCAGACAACGCTCTCGCATTGAAGAGCGCTGGCTTGCCACAGACGGATGTCAATCTCTACATGATGCATTTCCTTGGCGAAGCTGGCGGTCGTAGAATGATTGTCGGCTTGATGCATCACGCGGGAGAAGACGCGCGCAACTTCGCCGATCCTAAAGCCGTTGCGGCGAACCCTACGATCTTCAACGGGCGCAGCGTTGAGCAAGTCTTCAAGCTGTTCGGGGGCAAGTTCGGCGACAAAGAGACATGGAAGAACGTCTCGGATGCGCCAAACTACTACGCCGATATCCCCTTCGCAAAGCGCGATATGCTCTACGGGCAAGCCGAAACGGAGATGAACAAGCGGCGCGCTCAAGGCGAGGCTGCATTCCGTCAGCGCGTGGATAATGCTGTCGCCGAATACAGCACGACCGGGAGTGCGTCGTCAGCGCCGACAGAGCCGGAATTCGTCGCGGCTATGGGAGCCCAGCGCGGCTCAGTCGCTTACGGAGAATTCCAGGCGAACGCAGTCGGGGCGGCGGCGGGCTATCGCGTGCAGCGCATGTCTCTGGCAGAAGGTGCACAGTATGTCGAGAGCCTGAAGCCGGCCGCTGGCGATCCGTTCTACGCGGAGAAGTCGCGCGGCTACGCCCAGGCGAAGGAGGTCGCGGACCGCGTCAGGACGTCGGCGCTGACGGACTTCGGCCAGCACGTCGCCACCTTCAACGAGGAAGCTCGCTCGGCTCTGGGAACCGCTATGACCTCCAACGACGCGGCAGCGGCGAAGGCAGCAGCCCAGAGCTATGCGCGCATCATTGACACAGAAGCTGTTCGCCTGGGCGTCCCTGCTGCCGGACGCGGCTTCCTGCCGAAAACCTACAGCCAGCAGATCGCCGCGACCCTTGACCAGAAGTTGACGAAGGACGCCGACGCCGCCGTGGTCGTTCAAACGCTCAATGAATTCCGGGATCGCTGGGGAGAGAACTGGCCGCGCATCTACAGCGAGATGAAGGAGACGCTGTCGCCGACGCTGCAAGTTGTCACATCTGGCGTCCAGCCGCGAGCGGCCATGACGCTGGTTTCTGTCGCGAACCAGAGCTTTGACGACCTCGCCAAGGTGCTGCCGAAGAGCACGAAGACGGATATCACGGAGAACTTGCAGGAAGCCTTCCAGCCTTTCGTCACGTCTACGATGTGGCAACAGTCAAGCCTTCCGACCGTCACGAACTTTTTCGAGCAAGCAAAGAAGCTTTCGGCTGTTTACGTAGCGCAGGGCGAAACGGCGGGAGACGCGGCGACGCGTGCTTACGAAGACGTTCTCGGCTTCAAATATCGCATGCTCTCTGCAAGCTCGGCGAATGTCCGCGTGCCGAAGCCGGTTGACTTTCCGGAGCTGGAGCATGTGTTGAAGTTTGAGCGGCTGAACATTATCGAGCGTCGTATTGCGGCGAACCCGAACGATCCTGTTACGAAGTTTGATCCTGTTGCCGCTGATCGTCTCGTCAAACAGCAATATGCCGACGATAGCAAGTGGGTGACAATGCCAGACGAAAGCGGCGTCGCTCTGATGCGTGGGAAAGAGCTGCGTCCTGACAAAGACGGCAAGCCTATTGTTCTGTCGTGGCAAGAGCTGCGCGCTTCTCGTGACCGCATGAAGACCCGCGCGGAAGAAGAGGCGCAGAGTGAACAGACGATGTTCGGCTTCTGGCATATGGGGGATTAAATGGACGATCCTAATTACGTCCCTTTCGGCAATGCTCCTCTGTTTGTCAGAGACGAACCTATTGCCGACATGACGCCGTCGTTTTCCACCTATTTCGAGAGCGCCGCTGGAAACGTGCTGCGCGATAGCCCAACGTCGTCACTCTTCCGAGCAACGGAGCTGGCTGGCGCGAATGCGGAGCAAGGCGGCTTTGACGAATTCGGCGTCTATCACGGCGGCATGCAGGAGACGCGGAGAACAGTGTCGTCTGAGGATGCCAAAGCTAAGGCGGAGGAAGCTGGCGTCACTGTCGATTTCGGCGGAGATCGCTACACGCCTGAAGCCGTGGATATCATGATCGACCGCGCGAAGCGTCGCACTATTCGCGATGTTGTCGTCAACGCTTACGATCCGTCTTGGGGAACGCAGCTCGGCGTCTCTCTGGTGACGTCCCTCGCCGATCCGCTCAACATTGGCGCGGCGTTTATCCCCTTCGTCGGCGAGGCGCGCTATGCGGCGATCCTGGAAGGAGCAGCCAGCTTCGCGGGACGAACCGGCATCCGCGCGGGCCTGGGCGCTGCTGAAGGTCTGGCGGGCGCTGCCTTGGTGGAGCCGCTTATCGCGGGCGCAGCGCTTCAGGAAGGCCGCGACTATACCCTTGCCGACAGCCTCTACAATCTCGCTTTCGGCACGGCTTTCGGCTCCGGCCTGCACGCGGCTGGCGGCGCGATCAAGGAGAAGCTGTTTCAGCGCCGCGTCAATTCCGAGCCCGTTCAAACGCCTGCTGACATTGTCGAGCGTCTGCCTGTCGAAGTGAACGAGGCTGCTCTGCGCGGCGCGATCTCCGACTTGATCCATGGCCGCGCCGTACAGTCTAGCGAGCTGATTGACAGCTTGATCGGCCAAAATCCACAGCTCAAAGAGGCGCTATCCGTTACATCCACGCTTCGCCGAGACGGCCCGGATCTGGACGACATTCCCGGACGCATTGAATACTGGGAGAAGAACCTCACGGCGCTGAAGGAGAAGACCGCGAAGGGCGTGGACTTCCCGACATGGCTCCGGCAGCAGGGCGGCGTCAAGGATACGGACGGAGCGCTTGCGGCTGCGCTCGGAGATGTTTCGCATCTGAAGAGTTCCGTCTACATCTCGCAGCGGGGAGCAGCCAGGGCGAAGCGGGGCCTGTCGCTGGACGAGCTGTTGACCAAGGCGAAGCAGGCGGGATACGCCGAAACGATGGAGGAGCTTGTCGCCGCCTTCCGCCCAGGCGCGAAAGCCGTCACCAGGGACGCACAGAAGGCCGCTAAGGCGCGGGAAGATCTGGCGGCTTGGGCTGCGACGCTGGAGACGGAGAGCGGCGTAGGGAAGAACAGGCCGCTTTCTGTGAAGGCGCGTGCCATCGCTGGCCGGGAGCAGCATATCCTCGCCTCGGAGCGTGCCCGCGTCGCCAATGCTATCGACGCGCTTATGGGGCGCAAGAAGGATTATCAGGCGATTGCGGAAGGCCCTATCGATAAGGAGGTTCCGGAGTATGTGCCAGAGCCCGCGCCAAAGGCAGCAGCGGAGACGGAAGGGGCTGCGAAGTCTGCTGAGACCCCGGCTAAGGAAGCGCAGACGCCAGCCGCTCCCGTATATTCCGAGCGGCAAGTTCTCAAAGCTATCGAAACATCCATTAAAGTGAACGAAGGAAACCCGGTTCCGACGGATCGCGTAATGAAGGACTATCTTCCCGGCATGTCGCGGAGTAAGTTCGATGCTGCCGTTAAGAAGATCGCAAAGAACCGTCCGGATCTCGTCAAGAAGAAGGGAAAGGACGGAACCGAAATCGTTATGTTCGGAAAGCTCTCGAAGGAAGCGCAAGAGGCTAGGGAGCGTGCGGACGTTGATGCTCGCGTGAATTCGCTTCGCCGTGTTATGGAGCAGAAATATCCTTCTCTCGGCAACGGGCCTTTCTTCTTGAACGAGCTGTTCGGACCGCGTATGCGTACCGTGTTCAACATGGGGGAAGCGCAGATCGTTCGCTATGTGAACCGCATGGCGGCAGAAGGTAAGGTGGAGCTGACAGCCCAGGCGCAGACGTCAACGAACCCTCCCCGCAAGATCGGCCGCATCAACGCTGACCACCTCTACAGCGACGACCGGAGCGCAGATGTCCGCATTACCTTTAAAGAGAAAGTCCCGCCGCAACCGAAGAGAAAAGTTGCGGAAGCTGCTCAAGGAACCGTTGCCGTCTCCGAGCCTGTCACACTGCCTCCAGCGATTACGGCTAAAGTTGAAACACCTCCCGCGCCGCTTAACGCGCTGAAGACGGCGGAGATCGTCACTTACGAAGCGCAGTTCAAGGCTGTTGAAGCAGCGACACAGAAACAGTTCGATGCAATGGCCAGTATGCTGCCTCCGGAAACGGCGCTGCGTCTGAAAGCCCAGCTCGAAAAGATCAACCTGGAGCAGGGCGAACTTGAGAACGTCTACAACACGGCTGTGCAATGTCTGCTAAATCCGGAGAGCTAAGCGCGCTGGAGCGGGAATGCGTCGCAAAGCTCCCTTCCGCTCTGTTGCCGCTGCTGTCGCACGCGAAAGCTTGCCCGTGCAGCGTGCTGGCAATCTACCGGGCTAAGGGACTTCTCGCGGCAGAACAGTATCTGGAGCGCTTGAAATGAACGCAGACCGCTGCATTCGTACAATCATTGACGAGACACAAACTCGGCTGACGAAGCAAGAGGTCGGCGCGATTGTCGAGATGCTGATTGCCTACGACATTCACCCGCGCAATCAGCAAGTCTTCGGACCATTCTCCCCGGAGCAAGGTCGCATCCAAGCCGCGCTGGAGAACCCACAGACGGCGACGCTACAACAGGCTCGGGATGTGTTGATTGCGCGGGCTCGGTTGGTCGCAGCCCAGCAGCGGGCTAACGTCGTCATGGACGCAGCCAAACGCGGCCAGCGCTTCATTACGTACCAGAACGCAGGGGACGAAAGCCTCGGCGTGCAGTCGAAGCTTGTCGGCACGAACACGCCGTTTCTCGGATCTCGCGACAGCGCGGCAGCAGCAATCCAAGGGAACACCTACAACCTTCTCGGCACGTTTGACGCAGAGCTGAAGCAGGCTGGTCTTGACAGGATCTTTGCTTCTGGAGCGATGGAGCGCGACTGGACGCGGGAACTCTTCGAGCTGAACAGGACAGCTCCAGGACCGAGACGACCCGTGACGCGCAATCCTCAGGCGCTCCAGATCGCGCGTATTGTGCAGAACATGCAGCGGCGCGCCGTGGAAATGCTGAATAACGAAGGCGCTTTCGTCGGCTCTTATGACGGCTATATCGCGCGGACGACGCATGACAAGGATCTCGTTCGGCGCATGGGCGAAGACCGTTGGATAGGATACGCTCAGCAATGGTTCGATATCCCGACGATCTATCCGAACAGGACGCAAGCGCATATCGAAACGCAGCTTCGCGCCCAGTATAAGCGGATCGTCAGCGGCCTGCATGACAGCTACGACATGGACGAGCTGGACTTGATACCGGATAGCGTCGGCGGGCAAAACCTCGCCAAGAAGGTCTCCCAAAGCCGCGTTATCCACTTCAAGGATGCCGATAGCTGGCTGGCGTATATGGGCGTCGCGTCGCAAATGACGCCGTCACAGATCATCATGCGTTCGGCACAATCGGCGGCGCGTGACGCTGGCTTAATGCGGATCTGGGGGACGAACCCAAAGCGAGCAATGCAGACGGACATTCAGGTTCTTCAGCAGGAAGCTCGCGGGCGCAGCGACTACGACATGATCGAGCGGCTGACGACCGAAACGCCGCGCTACAATCTGTGGATGGACTACATGACGGGCGAAGCGAACCGTCCGCATAACGAAACCTGGGCGCGCGTCACGTCGAATATCCTCAGCGTTCAGCGCATGGCGAAGCTCGGTTTCCTGCCGTTCGCCCAGCTTGTCGATCTGGCCAGCATCAGCGGCGAGCTGCGCTACCAGGGCGTCGGCTTTATCGACCGCATGACGTCGGGGCTGACGGCGTACTTTCGCGGCGGGATGAACAGCGAGAAGCGTCAGGTCGCGGATCTGCTGGGAGCCTATCTCGACGGCGAGCTGGCTCAATACAACGCGGATCTGGAGCTGCACGACCCGCGCCAGCTCGGAGGCTTCACGGGGCGTTTGAACAGGCTTCAGGATATCTTCTTCCGCTACTCCGGAGCCCAGGCGCTGACGAACCGGGCGCGCGGCGGGCTGCTCCATATGATGTCTCGGCATATGGGCAGCTTCCACGGGCAGTTCTGGGGAGCACTGGACACGGCGGAGCAGCGTATCATGAGCGCCTTCAACATTGGCGAGCATGAGTGGAACGCGTTGATGCGTGCGCAATGGACGACGGGCGTCGAAGGTGGAACGTTTCTGACGCCGAGAGATGCCTATAACATTCCTGACGCGGCAATCTCGGCTTACAATGCCGCAACGGGCGTCGTCTTCGAGTACGACACCTTTCGCGAAGAGATGGCGAACCGTCTCTATTCGTACTATGCGGACCGCATGGATTACGGCGTCCTCAATCCCGGCATTGCGGAGAAGGCGATCCTCTACCAGGGGGCTGCTCCCGGCTCCGCTCTCGGCGTAACGCTTCGGCTAATCACGCAATTCAAGTCATTCATGGTCGCGAACTTCCGCCGAACCTGGGGACGCGAGATCTACGGCGGGCAAGGCAGGCTCGGCGCTGTCGCGGGCATTGCTGAGTACGCGATCACGGGCGCTGTGCTGGGCGTGCTGGCGAACGGCATGAACCAGCTTTTCAAGGGGCAAGATCCTTTCAGCCAGTGGGACAACGATCCGGGAAGGGCGATCCTCGCAGGGCTGACGCGCGCAGGAACCTCCAGCATGATTGGAGACTTCATGTTCGGCGAGCTGGGACGGCATGGGCAGAGCGTCGCGGCCTACCTGCTGGGACCGAACGTCGGCTCTGTCGAGAGCTTCATGCGGGCGTATCAAGCGGCGCGCAGCGGAGAGAACCCGTCTGGCGAGCTGCTGTCCTTCGTCCGGGGCATGACACCATTCGCCAATATGTTCTATACCAAGATGGCGCTGGATTTCCTGGTATGGAACGGGTTGACGGAGATGGCGAGCCCTGGCTACCTCAGGCGAACCGAGCGCCGTCTGAAGCAGACGCAGGGCATAGAATTCTTGAAGTATCCAGTTGACCTTTCGCCGAACAATATGAGGGCTTTCTAATGTCCGTACCAGCAGGGACTGCAAGGGTTCGCTATATCGGCACGGGAACAACAGGGCCGTTTGCGTTCAACTTCAAGCTTTACGATCAGACACACTTGAACGTCGTCAAGACGAATACGCTTGGCGTCGATACTGTGCTTACTCTCACGACTGATTACACAGTCTCTCTCGCTGCTGACCTCTCCAGCGCCACGATAGCGACTGTTGCTCCTGTCGCGGGAGACGGGATCGACGACGGGGACAGCGAGATCCTGACGCTGACGCGCGATCCTCCGATCTCGCAGCTTATCGAGTGGCCGCGCAGCGATCCGTTCCCTTCGGCGACGCACGAAAGAGCGGCCGATCTCGCTGTCATGCTTCTTGATCGTCTGAACGAGAAGCTAGGGCGTACGCTGCTGCTCCCGGAAAGCTCTGTGCTGACGGGTCTCCAGTTGCCGAACCCGGACCCGCTGCTCTTCCTTCGCTGGAACGCGGCAGGCGACGCACTGGAGAATATGTCTGTCGCCAGCCCTGGGGCTTTGATCGTTTCGCCCTTTATGCAAACGATGCTGGACGATCTGACGGCAGCGGCTGCGCGGACAACGTTAGGTTTGGGCTCTCTCGCGACGTTGAACTCCATCGCCACGGCGAACCTGGACAACAACGCCGTGACTTATGCGAAGATGCAGCAGGTTTCTGCGGAAGCGCGCGTCCTCGGTCGCAATCAGTCAGCGGGCGTCGGCAACGTCCAGGAGATGACACGTTCCAATGTCCTGGATATGGGTGGAGCATCGCAAGGACTTATCATCTATCGCGGCGCGACGACATGGGACAATCTTGCGCCGGGAACCAGCGGGCAAATGCTGCGCACCAATGGTGGCGGCGCTAATCCGTCGTGGCAATTCCCTGGTTGCACGCTTCTCGCAGCCGGTTCCGTTTCCAATCAGGCTTCGCTTGATATCGTTCTGTCTTCGTTTATCGGCGCGTTCCCGATTATCAAAATCTTTCTGGAAAACGTGTTTCCGGTCACGAATGACGAAGAATTGTGGATGCGCACTTCCACCAACGGAGGAAGCAGCTACGACAGCGGAGCATCAGACTACGCCTTCATTATGCAGGGCATGGACAGTAGCGGCAACGTCCGGCAAGCAAACTCTAGCGCATTGGGTCGAATTGAGTTTGCTGGCGATGGCGTTGGTTCTGCTGGTATCAGCAACGTTGCTTCGGACGGCGGCGTTAATGCCGAAATTACTCTGTATGAGCCATCGTCAACCACGCATTTCCAGAATATCCACACGCAAGCGTCTTACTATCTCCCTGCTGACAGAGCCACTGTCACTCACACGACGGGAGTTAGACTTGCGGCGCAAGATCTGGATGCGGTTCGGTTCTTGTTTAGCGCGGGGAATATCGCGGGTGGACTGTACAGAGTTTATGGGTTCGCATAAGAGGAAAGCAAAATGGCTGGACAGGTAAGATTATTCGAGAAGAGGGAAGACGGTTCACTTAGCGAAGTCGTCGATCAAGCCAAGATTGACGGCCTTCGCGCGGGTGGATACGTGTCGCGCATGTGCTTGGAAATCGACGTTGCTTGGAGCGACAGCGAAATACTTGCGCGTCAAGCTGAGGTCGCCGAAGCCCAGAAGGCTAAGGCGGAAAAAGTCGCGGAAAGTCAGAGACAGGAAGCGCTGCAAACCTCTGCAATGGAGAAGCTTGCGGCGCTTGGTTTGTCGGAAGACGAGATAAAGGCCGTTACCGGATCTCGGTCGTAATCTGGAGGCTACCGCTTCCAATCGGGATCGCGGTAGTCTTCCCAGGCTTCGACTTGACGAATGATCCATGAAATAAAGCGCGTCATGTGTCCTGTTCCTTTCTGTGGCGTGCGCAGCTTAGATAAACCTTCGCGAACCTTTCCGCAAGAGGAAAAGCCTTAAACCAATTTCCTAGGTGCATTTGGTAAGGTAAGCGACTGACGAAACGAGGAATTCCTGCTATGGACGAAAGGTCGCAGAGAGCGAAATCGGGCATGTCTCCGGAGCAGGAATTGAAACTTCGAACCGCTACGACATGGATACCGCTCTCGCTAGTAGCGGTTATCGTGGGCAGTCTTGTCTACGGAGCATGGACGCTGTCAAATGAGCGTTCGCAAATATACGGCCAGATCAATCAAGTCAGCAGCGACGTAAAGTCTCTGGCCGAAACAGTGAAGTCGCTTACGGAGACTATCACAAAGCCGAATAATCTTGCGTTCTCTCGGCAAGATTGGATCATGGACTGCCTTCGCACGCAGATCGCGAACCCGGCATGGAAATGTATCTATTCCGAGCCGGGAGCGACTTACGCGAAAGGAGTAGTGCAGTGATCTACGAACAGGCGAAGCGTGGCTATGCGAACCTCTGGGCGGAGGCGGAGATCCGTCCGGAACGGAAAGCGGCAGCGCTCTCGGTCGCGCGGAAGCTGCTGGTCAACAAGGCTCGCTACGAGACTATCGCGGCCAAGATCGGCTGTCCGTGGTACTTTATCGCGGTCGTGCACAATCTCGAAGCTGGCGGGCGCTTCGACAGGTATCTGGGCAACGGCCAGCGGCTCAGTCAGGTTACGACGATCAAGCCGAAGGGTCGCGGTCCTTTCCGGAGCTTCGAGGAAGGGGCAATCGACGCCCTGCGCCTGGAGGGAGTTGACAAAGTTCGCGACTGGTCTATTCCACACTGTCTCTATCTCTGGGAGAGCTATAACGGCTTCGGCTACGCTCAGCATAAGGTGAACTCTCCTTACGTGTGGAGCTTCACGACGCTGTACACCAGAGGCAAGTATGTGGAAGATGACCTATACAGCGCAACGGCAGTTTCCCAGCAGTGCGGCGCGGCTGCGATCCTGAAAGCGCTCATTGAGCTGGGCGCTGTGCAAACCGAACATAAGGACGACGACATGGCAACGAAAGAACTCGCCAGCAGCATACAGCCCTTCGAGGGTCTGGTTCCAAACCTGGTTAGGGCAATCGCCGGACCGCTGCCGAGCTTGGCTGTGCGGGCTCTGGCTGAAGCTCTGGGGACGCCTCCGGCTGCGCAGGATGTCAAAGACAAGCTGGAGGCGACGCCGATCTCCCAGCTTGTGGGAGCGCTCCAGAAGGCGGAGGAGCTTGTCGGCATGCTGACTGTGCCCGTGCTCGAAGAGACGCCTGCAAAGGCTCCTGTGGCCGCGCCAGAGCCGGTTCCCGCCGCTGCCCCTGTCGTGGTGCAGCCGGTAGAGCCCGTGCAGCCTCCGAGCCTGTTTATCGATCGGTTCTTACCGAAGGGCTGGAAGACGATTATCGGCATCACCGTGTATTGTGCTGGCGTGATTTTGCCTACTCTCGGCTACGTCACGCCAGACACAGGGACGGTTATCCAGACGGTCGGCGGAGGCATGGTCGGCATTACTGTGAAGCTGATGCTTGACCGCTGGCTTCCGCTCTTCGCTGGCTTCTTGAAGCGAACCTAGTTGCTACAGACGAACGTGTAGCGCTCGGGGCTCTCGTCTTCGTCCAGCCACTCCCGTTTAACCTTCCGGAAACGCCGCGCAAGCAATCTCTCCCATTGCGCGGCGTCATGCAGAGACAGGTGCAGCTCTTCGCCGATCAACGCTCCGTAGCTCTCGGGGAAGTTCGCGACGCGGATCAAGGCAACGCGATCCGTAGCGTCGCAGATTAGGCCGATAGCTCCGGGAAGCAGATCAGGCGGCAGATGCTCCAGCACATCGACACAGATTGAATAGTCGCAGCGCAGCAGATTGCGCGGTAGCATGTCGAAGCTGGACACGATGAACGGAAACTCGTCCGTCATGACCTCGTCCAGCGCATTGTAGGCGATGTCCACGCCGACGACGTTAAAGCGTCCCGTCTTCTTGAGCGCGTAAGTCGCTCTGCCGGTTCCGCATCCCCAGTCAATCAGCGTCCCAGATCCTGGAAGCAGCCGGTTGATGTGGGGCAGGATGGTTTCAGCCGGGCTTACCCTGCGGTACTCAGGTACAGCCCAAATCAGTTCGTATTTGTCGATCTCTTCCATGCTTTTAATCTTTCGTGTAGAGTTTCGGGTCGCAGGGGCCTTCGTCACCTCGCCAATACGGTTGCTCGCCGCAGAGATGGTTACCTCTCGCGTCGAGATGACAGACGGTCTCTTCGTTCTGTTCTATCCATGCTGTTTCTAGACAATGGATAAGGGTCTGCATTACGCTGCCTTTGATTGAGCGCGCGGCTCTCACAGTCCAGCGGACAGTCAGACAGCCTTTGTGATCATGGAGAGAGATTAGCGTTCGATTAAGAATTTCTCCGAGATCAGATCTCGCGATGTGTATTCCGTCTAAACATTTCCTTTCTCTAGCTGTCGCGAACTGTTGTGCCCTTCGAAACACGACTAGCAATCTGTCGAGACGATCTGTTTCTCTGTTGCAGGACAGCGTTATGGTGCTTTGATAGTCGGGATCGAGCGTCTTTGGTCTATCTAATCTCGCTTGTCTCTTTGTTGTCGCGTACTGAAGAGAATGCTTCAAGAAATGTTGAAACAGCGCGTCAGCGCTATGCTGTTCCGATCCTGCGCGCGGAGCTGGGGTTCGGTATACGTAATCCGAGAAGCCACGCAGCAAGTCTCCAGCGTTCTCGTACCTCTCTGGCTCTGTTGCGTGACGGATAAGCCATGCGAATAGCTCTTTAGCTGCAACATCATAATCTATCTGGCTCATTTCCTGTATCTCTTCGTTGCGACGGCATCCACCTTGATAAGCATGCGCTCCATCCATGGCCGTCTGTTGTCTCGCATGCTCATGACGTGCTCAAACTCTTCTAAACGTTCCGGGATATCTTCGCAAACCAATTCGTCATGGGCATGAAGCACGATATCGAAGTCAGCCGCTGTCAGATCGAAGGCTGCGCAGCGCTGGAGCCTGTTCGCTGTGGCCTGGACGACATGACCCGTTGCAGCTCCGCCCCAGATCTTAATTGGAACCCATTGATGCGTCTTACTGTCTTCGCCCCAGTAGAAGACGTCGCGGCCTTCAATGTATGGCTTTTGATAACGGATTTTTGAGCCGTCCGGCAGGGCGATGACCAGTTGATCCTTGCTGGCGACGATCTTCAAAGGCCCTAGGCTGTACGGCGTCCCCATATTCATCACGGCTTGGAACATGGCGTCACCGAGCTTGCGCCAGAAGCGCGGAACCCCAGGGAACAGCTCTTCGCGGTAGCCGGTTACGGCCCTGCCGGGAACGCCTTCCGCGAGCTTGACGGCGTATTTCTGCTCAAGCTGCGTCTCGAAGCCGCCTTCGCCCAGGCCATAGCCGAGCCCAAGCACGCCTGTCTTTCCGAGCTGGCGCTCTTCCTTCGTGATCTTGGCTTCCGGCTTCTCGTAGACGATGGACGCCAGCCGCTTGTAGAGGTCAACGCCGTTGCCGAGATCTTCGAGCGCCTTCCATTCCTTCGCGTACCACATCAGCACGCAGAGTTCGATCCGGGAGAAGTCGCCGATCAACAGCACGTGCTCCGGCTTGCGCGCAAGGATCATCGGCCGCACAGCCATTCCGGACAGACGCAGCGGTTCGTCATACAGCAGCCGCGTGACCTCTAGCGGGTCGTAGAGCAGGCTTTCGACTTCCTCCTGGGAGCAGATCTCGCGCTTCAGGTTCTGCGCCTGGAAGCCCTTCGCTGAGTGTCTGCCGGTATGCGCGCCGTCCACCACGCCCCAGTCACGGATTATCAGGAAGGCCCCTTCGATCATGCCTCTGTCGCGGAACGCCGCATACTTGCTGCTGGCTTTCAGCGCCGCGAGCTGCCGCATAGCCAGCAGATCCTTAACCGGCTCCGGACAGTCAGGATCTGACAGGGCGAGCCGGATATGATGCGCGTCCATCTTCGCCATGGGGTAGAGGTGGCGAGCACAGAAAGCGTGCAGATGATCAGTAGAGTTGAGGTTGATCGGCTCTCCGCCTGTCAGATCGAAAGCTCTCACGCGCAGCTCGGCTTGTGCTTCCTCCAGACGAGAGATCATCAGCGAGACTTCGGCGAAATCGACAGCAAAACCGCGCTGGTTAATCAGATAGTCCAGCTCCCAATAGCGTTGTTGCTCATGGCTTACGGGTCGCGTGCGGTCCATGATTTGCCACATGCGCTTAATGTCAGTGCGGTTATAGTTCCAGATCTTGAGCTGTTCTGTTCCGGGGATCTCGGAGCGCGGCGTCAGGGTCACGCTCTTACCCCGTTTGAACGGCTTACACCAGCGCATGAGCGTCGCGCGACCGTCCTTATCCTTGCCCGGCAGACCGAGCGCGGCGCAGCACTCGTCCAGGCCACGCGGCAGGCCGTTCGTCGAAGCGCGCTGCGCCGTGCAGATCCAATGCTTCGGAGGTGGCACAGGGATCTTGCCCTGCAAGAACATGAGCCTCCAGAAAGTCCAATCGAACTGTGCGTTATGAGCGACGAAGGTCCACTCCTCCGAGCGCACAGCGTCTTCCAGCTCTTCCGGGAACTCGTTGAAGTCGGGCGTCCAGATATCGGCTGCGCTGTCGCGGTCCTTCTGCTTCTGGAAGCCTAGGCAGAGGATATCCGTCGAAGGGTGCGCAGCGTATTGCGTCGCGCCGACGTCGGAAATATCGAGAAGCGACTGTCCTTCGAAGTCAACGCCGATAAAGCTCGTAGCGCGGCGCAGTTTCTTGAAATCAACCATTGTGAAGCACCTATGAAAAAGGCCCCTTGTTGCCTATCATGACGACAACAAGGGGCCATAGCTAGCGTACGGGGATGTTCGGGGGAGGAACTACGCTAGCAGATCTTCACCTTCTTCAATGGCCAGGGGAGCAGCGTCAAGAAGCTCGTCCTGCTCCTCCGCAGACACGAAGCGGCCGAAGCGATCCGAGCCGTCAGCGAGCGGAGGCCGCGTGCGCTGCACCGTCAGAAGGTTGAAGGAAACGCCGCGCTTCACGACGACGCCGTTACGAGAATACGTCCAGGGGAAGGCGGAGAGGATCGCGCGGGCATAGGCTCCGCCGTAGATCTCGCCCTTCTTGGCGACGGCCTTGTTTTCCAGGAGCAGGCGCGGGGCGTAGTCGGCTCCCGACTGGGCGCGCAAGATCCAACAACCCTTGCGGCTGTCCTGCTTCTTCTTGTCGCCGTTGATAAAGCATTCCTTGAACGTGCGGTAAGGAACGCCGCCAGCCTTCCACTCCTGCGGAACCGTGTCGTTATACAGCTTCTCCATGTCGCGAAGATCGGACATTTTGATCGTCTTGGGGAAGAGCATATCGAGACGGAAGCCGAGCTTTCCTTCCTTGCCTTCGTCGGACAAGCCGACTTTGGGTTCGAAGAGATCGAAGAAGGAGCAACGGAATTCAGGCGTGAGACACTTCGACATTTGCGAAATCCTGTTCAAGTTTTAACATGGTTATCTCCGTCTTGTTTTCCTCCGGACGGATACGCTGAGGGATCTTGAGCACTAGCCTGTCGGCTCGCTTAGCAAACCAGACGGTGCGAACGCCGATTTACCGTTGCTCGGGACAGGCTAGGCTCAAACTCGAAACTAACTCATTACGCAACTAAACGCAACTCGCCTCTCTTGCTGGGAGCTGTTTACGCCGCGAGCGGGTCGGCCTTCGAAGCGCGCTTCGCCGCTTTCTTCGGCGTCTTGTCGAACTGCGCAGCCAGCCATGTGTCGAGATCCGACTTGCGGAACGACAGCACGCGGGAGATACGGGCGTATTTGGGGCCTTTGCCTTCGCGAACGAGCCGCTTCAGCGTGCTGACGGTGATCGACAGGTAGGAGGCAGCGCTGTCGGCGTCCATGGTGGCGCGGGTCTCGGCATAAACGTCAATGTCAGTCATCTTTTTCACCTTTCCTTTTCAACCTAGGCCCAAGCTGTGGGCGGTATGTGAGCCCAGGTTTCCCCGGACGGCCTTTCATGAGAGCTTTCGCTTTCGGCCAGATAGCCTCAATCTGCGCGGGGCTTCTGAGTTCTCTCGGTTCGTAGATATCATCACCGAACTCTTGTTTCAAGACACTTTCTGCATTCGAGACGTCAACATAGCGTCTGTGTCCCTGCCCGTCTTTCAGCTCGTAGCCGGGGATCTCGGTTCCCAGCATGGCGAGCTGCGACGCCCAGCTTGCGACAGCGGCGAACCAGATATTGACGACGGGCTGGCGATCCATGATTTCGGCCAGCAATCCCGGCGTCAGCCGCTGCACCATTTCGTCGAAATCCTCCTTGCCGTGCAGCTCTCCAGGCAGCACGTCGTTCGCATAGCTCGCCAGCGTGTCACAGTAATGCGCATGCGGGCAGTACTTGCACCACTCTCCCGCCTTTGCCGCGTGGCCTTTGGTGGCTTCCTTGAGCTTCCTTGCGATCCTGCGCAGATCCTTAACCGTGTAGTTGTGCTCGCGGATCGGATCGGCTTCGTTGGTCGGCTGCACAATGACGCAGGTTATCGTCTCGATCTCGTACCCCATATCGAGAAGCGTCTCTAGCTCCCCGTTTGCGTAGATTGCGAGCTGGTATGTGGTCGGGTCAACCTGCGTATGTCCGGACTTGTAATCGACCATGACGAGGTGTTTACGGATCTCGCTGAAGGCGCGGAAGTCCGTCGTCCCGTAACAGTCTTCGTGAATGGACGGCGCTTCGACGTGGTGCTCGACATACCACTCGTAGCCGCGATCAATGTAAGCTTCCTGGACGTAGTTCAGATAGACAGAAGCGCTTTCGACCATGCCGACAGTAACGTCCATCTTATGGAACTGACGGTCTTCGAACAGGAAGTCAGCCGGTTGCACTCGTTCATTGAGACAGGCAGCGGAAAGGGCGTGACACGCAGAGCCGAGCGACGCGTCTTCACGGTCAACCTCAGCGACGAAGTGTTCAGAGGCAACCGGCAGCAAGGAGATCTGGCAATTCGCCCAGCGATCTGACTTTGAAGGCGCAAAGCGGCTATGCGTGTCCCGTTCCATATCAACTCCCTATCCAGTCGCCCGTGTGTTTCTTGATCGTCTCGCGGTCGGCTTCGTTTCGGATCTCCGCCAGCCAATGGACGAACTTTCCTTCGCGATAGATCCGGACGACGTTCGCGGTGATAATGTTTGCCTTCTCAGAGATCGGCACAGCACCGCGCCGTCTCAAGTCTTCTGTCCGCATGCGTGGCCGAAGATACATAGGGAACTCTTTTCGGCCAGCTTCGACTTGGTAAGAGAGGTCGGATGACACGAAGCCTTCGCCGATCTTCTTCCGAGCTTCGCCTTCCTTCGCTCTAGGCGCGTAGAGCTTTATGTGTTTCATCAGAAGAGCCAGCCTAGCAGCATGAAGAACGCGGCGATCAAGCCCAGGATCGCGGCAGCGAAGATGTAGCCTCCGGGATCTCTCGGGACTTCTTGGAGCTTGTAGGGACATTCGCGAGCTTCAGGGCGAATGTTGAGATGCCAGGACGCGCCGCACGCAGTGCACACGACGCGCCTATAGTCTCGAAGCTCCTGGATTTCACAGGGGAGCTTGGTCACGGTCTTCGATCTCGAAATAAAGCGTGTTCGTGTCTTCGGACAACCACGTCTTGAAGCGCTGGAGGTAGGCGTCGCCGTCTTCACCCTCCAGAGCCTCCGACATTTCGCGCCCGATTTCGAACTTCGTGATATTGAGCTTGATCATGAGCTGGTGAATGATCAAGACAGCCAGCTCCGGCAGCTCGCCAAAGCAATCCAGTAGCGGCTTTTTCTCAGTGTGCGCGCTCACGGTCTTTGCGCTCCTTCTTCCAGTGTTTGAACGCTCTCCAAACTTCGCCGAAGATAATGCGATAGGTGGAGAGAACTTCCCGCAAGCTCAGCCTGACGGGCTCGCCGCTGCCGTAGACGATAGCAGGCTTCGGCAGCGGCTTCGCGGTCCATACCGTCGCGTTCTTATCCTGGTCATAGTACCAGTTCAGAACCTCGTCTAGCTCGCTGTAGTGAACGAGATCGACATGAGAGATAGCGATCTGTCCGCCAGCCATGCGAACGGTATGGAACATGCAGCGGCGGAGCATGCGGTTCTGTTGCTCCAGGATTTCGATCCGCTCTTCCGGTTTGACGCCGTAGTCCATCTGCGTTTCCTTAATGGTTCTGAAGAATGGTCAAGATCGCGAAGCCTATGCAGCCCGCCGCGATCTTAAACGCGAAGATGGCAAGGCCGAGTTTAAGCTCTCGGTCCATCGGCTTACTTCGCCTTCCCAGTTCCGCCGCAATCGGTACATGTGACCGTCTCGACAGTCGGGTTCCCGTTTGCGTCTTTGTAGCCGGTCAATCTGGTGATTGTCTTCCGACCGTGGCATGTGGAGCAGAATTCCTCTTGCGGATGGTCGGCGCGAGGAAAGCCGCGTTTCGTGTGTGGCATGCTGAAGTCTCCTGCGGTTGCGAGTTCGGTTGATCTGGGCTCCGCCGTAGCGAGACGGAGCCCTTGACGTGCACTATCCGCCGAAGATAGTGCACGTCAACCTTACGCGAGAGCCTTGACGGCCAGCGCGTAGAGTTCCTGATATTTGGTCTGGGGCGTGGACTTCAGATCCGCCGAGCCGACCTTCTTGAAGAGCTGCGTCAGAGCCGGTTGCCCCTTGGCCTTGAGAACGTCGCGCAGCTTGGCCGTCAGGCTCTCCCGCGTGATCTCGACGACCTCTTCGCCGCCCAGCAGATCCTCGTCGCCGCCCAAGCCGGGCTCTTCCGCGCCGAGCTGGTCTTCCTTATCCAGACCGCCGACGTTCATGCCGTCTTCCGTGTCCGACAGCAGCGCCTCGGAGCCGTTGGTCTTTTCCTTGGGCTTCGGACCCGGCTTCTTCTTGTCCGTGGCGGCCGTTTCGGTCTTGGGAGCGGCGATAGCAGCCTGACCCTTCCCGCCAGCCAGGAGCTTCCGAGCGGCGTCGGGATGCGCAGAGGTCGCCGTGCCGATCAGATGCTGCATGACCTTGGCGCGCAGCTCGGAGGTCGCCGCGTCCACATCCTCGCCGCGACCGAGTTCGGCGCGCATGGCAATGGTTGCCTTGACGGACTGGTAATCGCCTGCGTTCATGGTGAACCCGGCTTCGACTTGAATGCTCGTAACGTCCATTTTGTCAGTCTCCAGTTGTGGTTAGGATGGAACCGGCTTCCAGAATTGCACTGGTGCGCGCTAGGACTTCACTCCCTAAGCCGGTATTAACTCAGAACAGCAGGTTGACGGTATAGCCAGCAACCCAGGGCAGCGCGAGCCAGAATACGACGGCAAGCCAGCCCTTTTTATCTCTCTCGGTCATGGGAACCTCCTTGCGAGAAAATTAAAGAACTTGCCCTTTCGTATCACATGTATTTGGTTCGGTAAAACTAATTCTTGTTTGCGCTCCCTGGCGTCGCGGGCTGTTTTCGGCACGGGAAGCTTTCCGTTGTGCGTCCTCCACCACTTCTCGAATGCATGCCGCGCAGCGAAGCTTTCCGGAAAGACATATTCCTGCACCGTAGCGCCGTCAACCGTCTTGTGCATTGCGACAAAGCACTCTGGCTTTTCCTCCAGTTCGTGAGTGCTTCGGGGCTTGTGTACGCGGAATGTGGTATTGCGGAGATCGACCCAGACGGCCTTGTTCTCGATGATCGTCTTTCCGTCTTCGTCGAGACCGTCTTCGTTGATCGGCCAGTAGTAGCCGCATTCCTTGCAGTGTTGCGTCGTCCGGTCAACCTTCGTCCCGCATTCCGGACAGTTCTTAAACATGTTCTCGAATGGAGCGTCGCAAGCGCTGCACTTACGAGCTTGCATCGAATTGCTTTCCCCGCATTTGGGGCAGAGTTTTCTATCCTTGGAGTTGCCTTTCTCCCTGATCTCAGGGGAACCGAATTCACCGAAGCGAGAGATATTCCCGCCGTAGTCCAGCAGCAGGCAGTTGATCTTGCCTGGATAGATCCGCGTCCCGCGTCCACCGCATTGAATGAACAGAACCGGCGAGCCGATAGGGCGGCAGAGCACGACGCAGTCAAGGGCGGGATAGTTGAAGCCTGTCGTGCGGATGCCGACAGAGATCTCCACGCGATACAAGCCCGCGAGAAAGGCTTCCGTGGCGTTGTCGCGCTCGGTCGCGTCCATCTCACCGTGGACGACGTTCGCCATGACGCCATGCTTCGCAAACTCCTGCTGCATGACGTAGGCGTGCCGCACATTGATGGCGATCACCAGGATAGCCCAGCGGTCAACCGTTCTCTCGACGATCTGCGCGACGATCTTCTTCGTTTTGGCGTTGTCCTGCGCCAGCTCGTCCAGCTCGTTCTGAACGAACTCTCCGCCGCGCATGTGCAAACCTTCGTCGGAATAAGCCAGCTCAGAGCCCAGCTTCGCGAACGGCACGAGGTGGCCTTCGTCTACCAGCGTCTGGTATTTGATCTCGTAGCTGATCTCGTCAAAGATCGCATGCTCCCCTTTGTGGAGGTATCCTGTCCCTGAACGGAACGGCGTCGCGGTCAATCCGATTACGGGGATGCCGGGAAACTTCTCCAGGACGGAACGATACATCTTCCCGCCGACAGGAGTAATGCGGTGACATTCGTCGATGATAATCAGCGTGACGTCGTCGAAGTCCTCCAGCTTCTTGTAGACGCTCTGAATGCTGGCGATAACTACGTCTGCGTCATACTCGTAGCGCTTCAGTCCCGCACAGCAGACGCCGACGTCCAGCTCCGGAGCGTTCTCCCTCAGCTCAGCTTCGTTCTGCTGTACAAGCTCCTTGACGTGCGTCAGAACCAGCACGCGGCCGAACATGGCTTCGTTGACGCAGAGCATTGCCGCGATAAGGCTCTTACCTCCGCCTGTCGGGACAACGATAAGCTTCTTCCCTTCCGGAGGCTGTACAGAATTGACAGCCTCCGTCTGATACCAGCGCGGCGTTTTCATAGACTACTCGGCGGCTTGGATAGCTTCGGCTACGGTTGCGATCTCGGCTTGCTTGTTGACGCCGTTCTCGTCAGCGTCCTGGGGCTCGCAGAAGGGCTTTCCGCTTGTCGGGCTCGTGTCGCTCCACTTGGTTCCGCAGACCTCGCAGAGCGGATCGACGTCGCCGCCGTTGTAATCGACGGCGGGGAAGACGTGGTCCTTCTTGCCGAGCGCTTCAATTGCGTCCGGCTCGGCTTTCTGCGTCAACAGCTCCGGCTCGTCCTGGTCCGCGAGAACCAGTGTGTAGTTGATCGGCTTCGCCGCTTTCTCCATCCTATTCAGCGTCTCGCCGAGCATCTTCGTTACGACGTCGCTATAGTTTTGCCCTGATACTAAGTCGATAATGAACCGCCTTGCTTCATCGATAACATGACGACGGCGGTTCGCGACCTTGCGGATTGACACGATTTCGTTGCGCAGAGCCTTTTTCTGTTCGGCGTTGTTGTCTTTATGATTGAAGACGGTCTGCAAATCCTTCTGAAGCTTCTCGTTCTCCTCTTTCAGGCCGATAATGGTCTGGCGCTGGTTCTCGTGCATCCCCTCCAGATCGGCATAGGCGCTTCGCTGGCGCTGGTTCATCGTTTCCAGGGTCTTGGCGAAGCGCTGCACTTCCTGGTAGCGCTCTTCCATCTTCGAGACTTGCAGAGTGGCCTTCAGAGCGAGGCTGCGCTGGGCGATGTACAGCTCTTCGAGGCTGGCTTCCCTTGCGTCGCGATATTCCTGCCGGATGCGCTGGGCTTCGACTTCGCGGCGCAGCTTATCGACTTCTTCGAGCAAGGCGCGGCGCTCATAGACGTTGTTGTCGTAGTCGGCGAGCAAGGTTCCGGCGATCTGCGAGAGTTTGTCGAAAGCCTCTTTGCGGTGCGCGTGCTCGGTTCCGTGCGGCAGCGAGTTGATGGCGATCTCCATGCCGTACATCGCGCCACGGAAAGCAGATCCAATGCTCTCCATCGCTTGGCTGTTCATTCTGTCTTCCATGTCAGTCTCCTTCGGTGAGGTTTGCTGTTGATCAGTCTAGCAGCTCGTCTGCTTCTTCCTGTAGGTCGATCTTGTAGCGGAATTGGCCGTTCTGGTAAACGATTTCCTTTACGAGATGACGACCTTTCTTTCTGAAGTGCCCCCTTCCTTTGCCGTGGTCGTGTTTCGATGTTTCGCCTATCGTCCAGCCAGCATGACGCAGCATTTTTTCCAGATCTTGCAGCGCGTAGCGTGCTGTCGCCTGGAGCTTCTTATCCCTGCCGTTTTCGTCGCCGAAGCCTAACGCGCTCCAGAGCTGCGAACGATGGATGAAGCCTTCTTCGAACGCATTGATTTTATCGAACATCTCTTCGATTGTCACGTCTCGGTCAATGCGCGTCTGTTGGATCGCCTCCATATCCTTGACAGCCTCCGGGGAGAGACGGAGGTCTAACGTTAGATCCTCCCAGGCCACGGCTTCCGCCCAGAGCTGGTCTCTTTCTGCCTTCAACGCATCCCAGTCAAGTTCTTTTGTCACGGGGATGATAGGAAAGCGGCGGTTCCCGGTAAGATCTCGTAAGACGCGATGCTCGTTTGTGGTGCCGACGAAGACGGCAAGCCGATGATACTCAGAGACTTCGGTCGCGTGGTTCTTAATCAGTTCGTCCTTCTTCTGAGTGACGAAGGCTTTGATCTTTTCAATCTCGGTGCTTTTCTTCCCCGACAGCTCTCCGAACTCAACAAACAGCTTCCCTTGGATCTGCGTATAGAGACGTTTTTCTTCGAGATCAAGCCGGACTGAATTCAGGAACCATTCCGGATTAGGGCACAGCAGCTCGAACAGAGACGACTTGCCGAGCCCTTGCAGTCCCTGAAGGATCGGCATCATATCGAACTTGAAGCCGGGTTGAAACACGCGGCGAACCACGGCGTAGCACAGCAGTTGACCGAGTTCGCGGACGGCAGGGCGGTTCGGCGCTCCCATATGCCGCTGAAACATGGTTTCCAGGCGATAGACGCCGTCCCACTTCCCGGACAGGCTGTTGAAGTAGTCCTGCGCGGGGTTGTAGGGGGCCTGCCGGGCTATACCTTCGACAAACTCGCGCAGGACGTTGCGAGATGGTCTCCAGCGCTGGTCATGTGCGATGCTCCAGAGGTCGATAAGGCTCTCGTTCGTCATGCGCTCTCCGTCCAGACGAACGCATTTGGCGAAATCATCCCAGCGCGCCGTTATGCCAAGGTCGCGAAGATGATCCTCGCAGTTCTGCTTTGAGTTCGTCTCCAGCTCCTGCGAGAGCCCTTCGGCCGTGCGCTTGCGGTCGCTGTAGTGGATAGCCAAAGGGCGATAGTCGATATAGGGCTCCAGCTCGCTCCTAAGCCGTTCAAACGCTGGTGAACGGAGGCGATCCTTCTCCACGTCCGTGACTTTGACCTGTCCCGCCATCTGCTTCAGCGTAATCCAGTGCGTCGGACGCGGATGCTCGGCGTCCAGGCCGTTCCAGAGCGCGACGCAGTCGAAGCCGCCCTTGTAGTTGTTGCCGAGCCCGGACCAAGTCTCGAAGATGTTCAGGCCGATATCGGAGCCTTCAAACATGTAATGAAGGGCTCCGCCGACGCGCCTCCACTCGTTGCGGCCCATGCTGGGATTGAGCTTGGCCATGACGTCCAAGACGTCGTCAAGGCGGATCTGGCTGCGCGTCGTGCCGTGGAGCTGGGCTTTCTGTTGCTCCTCTCTGTTGCGGAGATCGGCTGTCGGGGAGCGCTTGGCCTTTTCTTTCTGCATGTCGTAGACGCGCGCCGTTCCGCTGTCCCCGGTTTGCATCTTCTGGAAGGCGTTGGAGGCGTTCTCGTCCGTGGCGGCCAGCGCATCCGGAAAGGCGAAGTGCTTAGCGACAGCCGCGAGCGTCAGCCTGGGAAGGTACGATCGATTGTGGACGATCCGGGAGACAGGGCGCTCGGCGTATTTGGTGTTCATGAAGCCGGGAGCGCGGAGGATCTGGGCGGGGCCCGTCGCGCATTCGTGGTCGTGTCCGTGCCATTCGACCATGCGGCGGTGAATAAGCTCCCACATATCGACGGGGATCGCCTCACACAGCCAGAAGCGTTGAAAGCGGCCAGGGCTCGTCTCGATGGTGAAATGGGCGTCCTGGCCGCAAATCTGGGGCTCTGCGCGGGGATCTGTGGTCTTCCCCGGCTCGGCGTCCTGGTAGAGGCAGCGCAGCTCCCGGTAGGCGTCGATTTTGGCGTAACGCGAGCCGGGATCGTTCGCCGTGAAGTAGATGGAATAGCCGGCCGCGTTCAGGGCTTGCAGCTCAGGGAGAAATTGCCACAGCTCGCCATAGAAGGACTTGGCGTCGTCGGCGGCGTGGTCAACCGCGCGGAAGAGGTGAGACCCGGCGAAGGCGTCAAAGAAGGCTTCGATTGCATTGCAATCGACGGAGGGCTGTGCCATATATGGTTCCTGCGAGGTCGGCGAGGGCCTAGCGGTTGATCTCTTCTGCAAGGCCGTTCAGATGCTTCGGCGTCACCTTGGCATCTGAACGGCCTCTCCGTCAACTCCAGGCTTCGGTTGACGTCTCGATCCGGAATTCTGTATGCGGTTCGATCAGGGTCCACTTGGCCAGAGCAGCGAAGGCCTTGTCCTCAGCTTCCTTGATGCTTCTCGTTCCCGGACGGTATTGTCCGAAGCTATTGCGACGCTTCCACTCAGAGAAAGCGTCGCGGCGGGATAGTAAGCGAACGTAAATCATTCTTCCTCGTCTCCATCTTCCTGTTCAACTTCGATATCGAGATAGATCTTCGTCGGGATCATATATTTCAGTCTATCGACGTTCGGCGTCTCCTCCATGATGTAGTTGATATCGGGCTGTTTGCACTTCGGCGAAGGGCAATGGGTATAATAGCGGCCTTCTTCGATCATCGCAATTTCGGCAAGCGGAGCTTTCGAGGCGCGGAACTTGAAACCGCAACAGGGACACTCGACTTTGAGGTT
>Ga0075430_100000176_pt1 | contig 42404 bp, 39 predicted proteins | sample RhiMetdeltSRZDD4_FD_75294 | JGI IMG/M metagenome (GOLD analysis project Ga0075430, IMG submission 75294) | Populus rhizosphere microbial communities from Tennessee, USA - Rhizosphere MetaG P. deltoides SRZDD4 | ecosystem: Host-associated > Plants > Roots > Rhizosphere > Soil | place: USA... | reverse complement strand
AGCCGCCGCCAGCCGCGGTAGCGGCGCAGCGCCGGCGCGCCCTCCTCGGCCACCAGCACCTCCTCGGCAAGAGCCTGGAGCGCGGCCGTGTCGATCTCGTCGTCGCCGCGGCTGGCGAGCCGGGCCTCGATCAGGCGGGCGAGCTCGAAGGCCCGCTCGAGGCCGATCCCGGTGGCCGACAGCGACTGCGCCATGAGCCCCTTCGAGTAGGGCAGCCCGCGGCCCTTGTGGACGACGATCGTCTCAGCCGGCATCGCGATACAGGTTGACGAGCGCGTCGTCGAGCCCGTCGCCCGCCGGGCGGTTGCGCACGAACACCACGCGCGCACCGGCCCGGCGGGCGAGCCTCGCCACCGTGTCGATTGCGGCTGCCTTGAGCTCGGTGAGGTACACCTCGCAGCCCTCCCGGCCGGCGCGCTCGAGGTCCGCCGCCAGCGCGCCGCGGCGGGCGAGGTTGGTCGACGAGACGCGCGGCTCCACTCCGGCAACGGACGGCGCGCCGGTGGTGAACAGCGCCACCCGAGCGCCGTCCGGCAGCGGCTCGAGCGGCTCGGGGCGCAGCTCGAACGGGAGCGCGTCGGCCGGGGGCGCCTGCGCTCCCGGCGCCGCCAGCACGAGCTGGGCGCGCGCCACGCGGTACTCAGCGAACGGCTCGGGCGCGCCCGCGCCGAGCACGCACACGGTGCGGTCCACCTCCACCGGCGGCACGCACGCGCCGGAGCCCTCGAACACGAGCGCGCCCGGCTCGAGCGAGGCGGCGAGCGCGGCGCCGGCGGGCACGTTCGACTCGGCCGGGGCGCCCGCGAACCCCCCGCCCACGCGCCGGCAGCCGACCGTGCGCACCCCGGCCACCACCGCGTCCTCGAGAAAGTCGGACGCCGCGTGGCCGCCGGCGTCCGCGATCCGAAGCAACCCTTCGAGATCGGTGTCCGCCCCGGCCAGCTGCGGCTTGGCGGGCCCGCCGCGACCCATGCAGACCACCACCGGATCGGCGCCCAGCTCGTCGAGCAGCCGGGCCCAGTGCCCGGCCACGGCCGTCTTGCCGGTGCGCTTGCCGGTGCCGATCACGGCGAGCTTGGGGCCCGCGAAGGCCACCGGCTCATAGCGCGGCGGCTCCAGCAGCACGCCGGGCGCCTCGTAGCGCAGGCCGAGCGAGAGCGCCAGCGCCGCCACCCGCAACTTGGCCGACGCGGGAAGGACCGGCTCGTCGGCCAGGTCGAGCACGGCGTCAGCCGCGGGCGCGAGCCGCCGCAGGGCGGGCTCCGGATCGGTCTCGACCGGCAGCCCGTAGTGCTCCTCGAGCGGCCCCGGCGGCAGCTTCTCCTCACCGCCGCAGAAGATCACCCCCGCCAGCTCGAGGCCGGCGAGGGCGTCCCGGACCGCGGCGGGATGGTGCTCCCCGTCGATGAGCGCGATGGCGGGCACGGCGGCATTGTCGCCGCCGCGCCCGCCGCACGCTCAGCGGCGGCGCCGCAGCACCCGGAAGCGCACGACCTCGGTGCGCGAGACGTTGCCCGTCAGGTCGGTGAGCTTCAGGAGCGCCCGGTAGCGGCCCGGGCCGAGCTTGCGGCCCGCGATGCGGCCGTTGAAGACGATCGTGTTGGTGCCGGCGCCGACCGCCTGGCGGATGCGCCCGATCCCCTTGTAGACCTTGCAGCGCCGCTTGCGCAGCAGCCGCCGGTAGGCCACGGCGGAGTCGACCGAGCTGCGCAGCCGGCGCAGCAGCTTGCGCGTGCGTGGCACGCAGCGCAGCCGCCCGCCCTTCTTCATCTTGAGGCCCTTGACCCGCTTCTGGATCGTGAGCACCGCGGTGCCGGCCTCGGTCGCGTTGAACACGAAGCTCGCGCCCTGGCCGGGCAGCAGCGTCGTGTCGCTGATGCCGAAGCCGGACACGGCGGGAGCGGTGGTGTCCAGCGGCGGCACGTCGGGCGACACGGGCGGCTCGGGCAGGGCCTCGAGCGGCACGGCCATCACGTCGGGGCCGCCCCGGTTCCAGACGGCGAAGCCCTGGTGGTCCGCCGCCGCGGCCACCCTGACATCGGGATAGCTCTCACCGCGCGCGATGTCCACCGCGGCCGACCAGTTCACGCCGTCGTCGGACCACGTGTAGCGCAGCCGCTCGTCGCTGTAGGCGTTCCACACCGCATGCAGGCGCCCGCTCGCGTCCTGATGCAGGTCGTACTGGTTGAACGGGCGACCGTCGCTGATCAGCACGGGCGCGGTCCAGCCGCTGCCGGTGAACTTCGAGACCCAGCCGCGATCTGGCTGGCGCTGCTGGAAGAACAGGAAGAGCCCGTTCGGCCCGCCGGCCAGGGCGGTGCCGTCGGCCGCGGAGATGTGGTCGGCCGAGAGGATGTTCTGCGGACCCCACTGGGCCGGCGTGTTGATGTTCGCCTCGGTGGGCGATCCGGCGAGCTTGCGCCAGGCCAGCTGGGCGGGATCGCTCTGGATCTCGTACACGGCGACCGGCTTGTTGTCGGCCGGGTCGATGCCGATCGAGGCGTCCTCGCCGCTGTCGCTGCTGAGCAGCTGGGCCTCGCCCAAGGAAGGCGTGTTGTCGAGCGGGCTGCCGTTCTGAACGAAAACGCCCGCGGTCGTGACCTCGGTGATCGCGGTGATCGAGTTGCCGGGGCCGTACACCGCCTCGTCGGGGGCGGCGCTGTTCGAGAAGGACACCCCGGTGCGGTTGCGCGCACCGAAGGTCAGACCGCCGTCCGTGGAGCGGTTGGCCATCATGTGACCGCTTCCGGTCAGGCCGCGCTGGTGAAAGACCGTGACGGCGTTGGGTGCGGAGAAGAACACGTGCGCGCGCCCGTGGACGCTGTCCTGATCGCCTGGCTGGATGCCGACGAAGGTCTCGGAGTCGGCGCACCCGCCGGCTCCTCGTGCCAGCCGGCAGTAGCGCACCTCGTCGATGGCGGGCGCGCTGTCGTTCCAGGCGATGTGAGCCGTGCCGCCTGGATCGACGGCGATGTCAGGTGCTCCGTCGAACGTGGCTTGGCCGACGACGATCGGGGGCGCCGCCTGCGCGGAGCCGGCGGCGAAGAGCGCGCCCAGGCCGAGGGCGGCCACTGCGAGGGTGCGAGCCAACATTGGGGGGTCCTCCTTCAGGTCCGTGTCCACTATCGACCCGAACGGGGGTGCGGGGACCGAATTACGGCACTCGCCGAGAAGTGCGGGGATCAGCCGGTGGCTGTCTCGCCGAGAAGCCCCTGGTCCTTCTCGTAGTCGTAGGTCCGGGGGTCGAACGAGAGGATCGCGTCCTGCTCGTGGAAGGGGTACTTGCGGAACACCGTGACCCGCTCGGGCGACGCCTCGATCAGGTTGTAACAGGGCTTCGTCTTGCCCCGCAGGCGGGTGGTGGACACGGTGCCGGCGTTGACCACGAACAGGTTCTCGAGCCGCCACGCGTACGACACGTGCTTGTGCCCGGACAGCACGAGGTGCACGTCGGCGCGCTGAAGTGTCTCGAGCGTGTCGCCGGCGTCGTGCACCACGTTGCGCTCGCGCCCCGTTCCTGGCACCGGCAGCAGGTGATGGTGGAGCACGAAGATGCGCAGGAAGGCTTCCTGCTCCTCGAAGCGCTCGATGATCCAGGGGTAGCGCCCGCGCCCGATCACGCCGTGGTCGAGATCCGGCTCGGTCGAGTCGACGGCCACGATCGAAAGGCCGTTGTGGTGAAGCGTCGAGCTGCGCTCGCCCACGAGCTCTTCGAAGTGCACGTAGCCGACGTTCCGCGAGTCGTGGTTGCCGGGGATCACGATCAGGCGCTCGCAGTCGAGCCGGGCGAGATAGTCCGCCGCCTGCTGGAACTCGCCGCGCAGCCCGTCGCCCGTGAGATCGCCCGAGACGATCACGATGTCGGGGCGGAGCTCGTTCACCTCAACGATGGCCCGGTCGAGCAGGGTAGGCACGAAGTGCGGCGAGCCGCAGTGGAGGTCGGACAGCTGGGCGATCGTGATCGTGCTCATGCGCGCTCCCGCATCAGGTCGCCCTCGAGCCGCCGCTCGGGCTCCAGTGCGCGCCCGCCCTCGAGCGCGGCGTGCACGCGCAGGTAGTCGCGAGCGGCCGCCACGTCGTGCACCCGCAGGATCCGCGCGCCGCGACGGAGCGCCGCGCCCACGGCGGCGAGCGTGCCCGGGTCGCGGGCGGCGGGCGGCCGGCCGGTGAGCACGCCGAGGAAGTCCTTGCGCGAGACCGCCACCAGCAGCGGGCGACCGAGCGCCGTGAGGCGGTCCAGCTCGCGCAGCAGCTCCACCGACTCGGCGGGCGTCTTGGCGAGGTCGATCCCGGGGTCGAGCACGATCGACTCCCCGGCAACGCCGTGCGCGCGCGCCACCTGCTCGCGCTCCGCGAGCAGCTCGAGCACGTCGGCCACCACGTCGTCGTAGGGCGGGAACAGCTTCTCCTTCGGGCGCGCGCGTGTGTGCGTGATCACGAGGGCGGCGCCGGCCGCGGCGCACTCGGCGGCCAGCCGCTCGTCGGAGAGTCCGCTCACGTCGTTGATCATCGCCGCCCCGGCCTCGAGCACGGCGCGCGCCACCGGCACCCGCCAGGTGTCCACCGACACGGTCATGCCGTCCGCCGCCAGACGCTCCACCAGCGGCCGCACGCGCGCGATCTCCTCGTCGACCGAGACGACCTCGGTGTCGGTGCGCCCGGACTCGCCCCCCACGTCCACGATCGCGGCGCCGTCGGCGAACTGTGCCTCGGCCAGCCGCGTGAGCTCGTCCAGGTCCTTCGCGCCCTGGCGATCCGAGAACGAGTCCGGGGTCGCGTTCACGATCCCCATCAGCATCGGCTCGCTCAGGTCGAGCTCGCGGTCACGCAGCCGCAGGATCACGCTGCCTCCTCTGCCCCGGTACGAGGCCCTCGAGCTGAGCGAGCTCGCTCCAGCCCTCGACCTCGGCCTCGACCCGCCGCTCGTCCCAGGCGAGTTCCGTGGCCATCGCCAGCGCCACGGCGCGCGGCCCGGTCGCGCCAAGTGCGGTCAGCCGGCGCGCATCGAGCAGCCCCAGGCGGGTGCGCCGCAGCAGCACATCGCCCACCGAGCCGGCCTGCTCGTGGCCGGCGGCGTAGGCAGCCTCGGCTGCGATGTCCGGCAGATCGGGGCTGATCCGCGCTGCAAGCGACGGCGCGGCCCCGGCGAGCCGCAGCACGAACTGGGCCGCGTGGCCGTAGCGCCGGGCGAGATGGGCTCGGCTCTCGTCGTCGACGCCCGCCACCTCGGGCAAGCTGCCGGGCTCGACCGGCTCACCCAGGGGGATCTCCCCCGTTCGGCAGGGCGCCTCGCGACCCTCACGCTCCACGATCCGGTCGACCGCCAGCTTGGCCATGCGCCGCCAGGTGGTGAGCTTGCCGCCCGTGATCGTCACGAGGCCCGAGCTCGTCTCGTACAGCTCTGCCCTGCGGGAGATGTCCACGGACTTCTTGGGGTCGCCGGTCGAGATCAGCGGGCGCACGCCGGCGTATGCCCCGGCGAGATCCGGCGGCCCGAGCGAGAGCCCGAAGAAGCCGTTGAGCGCGTGCAGCAGGTAGCCCACGTCCTCGCCCGAGGGCGGGATGTGGTCGAGCCCGCCCTCGTAGTCGTTGTCGGTCGTGCCCACGAGCGTGCGGCCGAGCCACGGCAGCACGAACACGGTGCGGCCCCCCGCCGCGGGCACGATCACCCCGGCGTCCACCGCCAGGTCGGCGCGCGACAACACGACGTGCGTGCCGCGGCTCGGCCGGATGCGCGGCACCTCCTCCTCGGCGTACAGCTCGTCCGGGCGCAGGCGGTCGGCCCAGACGCCCGTGGCGTTGACCACGTTGGCGCCGCTCAGCTCGAACTCGCCTCCGTCCACCGCGTCGCGGACAAGTACCCCGGCCGCCCTCCCACCGCGCTCGAACAGGCCGGTCACCTCGCAGCGGTTTGCGCATACGGCCCCGAAGCGCTCCGCCTCGGCGAGCACCGTGAGCACGAGCCGGGCGTCGTCGGTCTGGCAGTCGTAGAAGAGGTACGCGGCGGTCGGCTCGCGCGCCGCGAGCGCGGGCACGAGGTCCAGCGTCTCGGCGGCCCCGATCGTGCGGTGGCGGGCCGGGCTCCACTCCTCCTCGCCGTCGCGACCTCGCCGCCACGACATCACGTCGTACATGTTGAGCCCCACGCCCGTGAGCCGGGCCGGCCGCTTGCCGTCGAAGCTCGGCACGAGCAGCGGCAGCGGCTTGACGAGGTGGGGCGCGAGCTTCACGAGCAGCGAGCGCTCGAGCAGCGCCTCGCGCACCAGGCCGAGGTCGAAGTTCTGCAGGTAGCGAAGCCCGCCGTGCACGAGCTTGGACGAGCGGCTCGAGGTGCCGGCCGCGTAGTCGCGCCGCTCGACCAGCGCCACGCTGTAGCCGCGCGATGCGGCGTCGAGCGCCACCCCGGCGCCGGTGATGCCTCCGCCCACCACCACGACGTCGAACGAGTCGCGTTCGAGCGATGCGAGCGCGTCGGCGCGCGGGATCACGGAAGGTACGTTACGAAGTCGGCCGGAGCCTGCCGCTCGGGCGGCGACTTCTCCTGCCGTGCCCGGCCGAGGTGGAGGAGGCCGATCACGTGCTCGTCCTCACCCACGCCGACGGCCGCGCGTCCGTCCGGGCGCCGCAGCACCTCGGGCGTGCGCCAGTAGCCCGCCAGACCACGGTCGTGGGCTGCGAGCAACACGATGTAGCTGGCCACCGCCGCCGCGCAGACATCCTCCTCGTCCTGCACCGGGTCGCCGCTCTGAGCCGCCGAGGCCACCACGAGGGTGGGCGCGCGCTCGAGCTTGGCGGCGGCCTCGGCCCCGGCCGCCTCCTTCAGCCGGGCGAGCGAATCCGGGCCGAGCACGCGAAAGCGCCACGGGTTCGTGACGTGATGGTTGGGCGCCCAGCGCGCGAGCTCGAACAGCTCGTCGAGCAGCTCGCGCTCGACCGGCTCGGGCGCGTAGGCCTTGTGCGTGCGCCGGGTCCTGATTGCGTCGGCCAGCTCCATCGGCCCGGGTAGTCTCGCAACATGCCCTCCGGAACCGTGCTGGTCACCGGCGCCTCGAGCGGGATCGGCCACGTGACCGCGCTTCACCTCGCGGAGCTCGGCTTCGACGCCGTCGGAGCCGTGCGCAAGGACGAGGACGCCGAGCGGCTGCGCGCCGAGGGCCTGCGCGCCGTACAGCTCGACGTGACGGACGCGAGCACGATCGCCGCCGCCCGGGAGGCGCTTGGCGACGCTCCGCTCGCGGGGCTCGTGAACAACGCGGGTATCGGGGTGGCGGCGCCGCTCGAGTTCCTGCCGCTCGATCGCTTCCGGCACCAGCTCGAGGTCAACCTCGTGGGCCAGCTGGCGGTCACCCAGGCCTTTCTTCCGTCCCTGCGCGCGGCGCGCGGCCGGATCGTGAACGTGAGCTCGATCGGCGGCCGCGTGGCGCTACCCCTGCTCGGCGCCTACAACGCCTCGAAGTTCGGGCTCGAGGGAGCGAGCGACTCCCTGCGGCGCGAGCTGCGGGCGCACGGAGTCGACGTGATCGTGATCGAGCCCGGCGGCGTGAAGACGCGGATCTGGGACACGAGCAACCGCCTTGCCGACGAGATCCTGGCGGAGCTGCCGCCGGAGGCCGAGCGCCTGTACGGGCGCACCATCGAGGCCGTGCGCAAACAGACTGTGAGGATCGAGACCGAGAGCGGCATCGAGCCGCGCGTGGTGGCCGAGGCGATCGGCGAGGCGCTCACGTCGAGCAGGCCGCGGGCCCGCTACCTGGTGGGGCGCGACGCCAAGCTGCGCGTCCGGCTGGCCGCCGTCCTGCCCGCGCGGGTGATGGACCGCCTGATCGGGCGCGCTATCGGCTGAGCCGCCGGCGCCGCCATACCGCGAGCGCCGCCGCCAGCAGGGCTCCAAGGAGCACCGCGAAAAGCAGCGGGGACGGGCCGGCGTCTCCGCCGCCTGTGGGAGCGGCCGCAGCGGCTGCCCTCCGGGACGCCGGGGCCGGGTCGATCGCAAAGGCCGTGTCGCGCGCGGCGCCCGGGCCGGCGGCCGGCTCGCCGAGGCGGCCGCTCGCGCTGGACTTTGGTTCGTTCTCCTTCGGCGGGCGCTCCGCGGTCCTCGGCTCTCCCGCGCCGACTCGGGAGCGACCGTCGGGGTGAGCCGGTGTCGCCGCCGCCGCTGCGGGCTTGGGCGAACGGCGTCCCCGCGGCGCTCGCGCCACCGCCCCGATCGGCAGCGCGGTGCGGCGCAGCGCCATGAGCGCTTGGGCGGTCACCCAGACCGGTGTCTGCGAGCTCGTTCGCGAGTAGGCGATGCTCCCGTCCCGCCGCGCCAGGCCGCGCAGGTAGGCGAGCGCCCGGCCGGCCGCCCGCGAGCGCGCCCCGACCGCCACCAGCCCCTGCACCGCGTAGGCGGTCGACTGCGCGTTCGAGCTGCGACCCGGCATCTGCCCGAAGCCGCCGTCGCCGTTCTGAGCCGAGCGGAGCCAGCCCAGGGCGCGGCGGGCCGCCGCGCCGCGGCCGCGGCGCACGGCGGCGAGCGCCTGGAGCGCGGCGCCGGTCATGTCGGCGTCGCTGCCCGAGGAGGTGGCCACCCCGAAGCCGCCGTCCCCGTTCTGGTTGCGCACGAGCCAGGCGACCGTCGCGGCGCCGGCGGGCTCCCCTGACGCGCGCAGCGCGAGAATGCCGAAGGCCGTGTAGCTCACGAAGCCGGCGATCGAGCCGTCGGCCCGGCGGCGGCGCTCGATCGCCGCCAGCAGGTTGCGGCCGCCGAAGCGCCGCGGATCGATCCCGGCGCTGCGCAGGAGCAGCACCGTCCGCTCCACCTCGCCGATGTCCGCGCGCCCGCGCGCCCGCCTCACGAAGCCCACGATCGAGCGCCCCCCGCGCCGCTCGACGTCGACCGGGTTGCGGCCGGCCGCCGCCAGGCCGAGCCCGGTCCAGCCCGTGTAGAGCGGCGACGAGCTCTGGCCCGGCGCGGCGCCGAAGCCGCCGTCGGGGTTCTGCGCGCGCAGCAGGTAGCGCTCGGCCCGGTCCGCGGTCGTGGCGGCGAGCGCGGGCTGCGGCAAAGCGAAGCCCGCGATCGTCACGGCAAGCAGCAGGCAGCCGGCGGCCGCGCCCGCCGGCGCCGGCCAGCGCACCTCGAGGCGGCGCCGGTAGCGCTCGAGCGCCCGCACGAACGCCGGCCCGATCAGGAGGCAGAACACCACGTTCCCCATGGCGTGCGCGAGGTTGTACGGCAGCGAGCTCGCGGCCACCACCAGGTAGGAGTCGAGGTCCTGCCGCGCGCCAAGCGTCCACTGGTACACGTCCATCCAGGCGCCGAAGGCCAGCCCCGCGAGCCCGCACGCCGCCGCCAGCACCAGCCGGCTGGGCTCGCGCCCGCGCAGGATGCGCGCGAGCAGCGCGCCGCCCACCCCCACGGCGCCCCAGCCCGCCATCTGCCAGACGGTCCAGGGCCCCTGCGAGAGGAAGATGTTCGACACGATCGCCGTCACCGCGCCCACCGCGAAACCGGGCAGGGCGCCGAGCGCGAAGCCCGCGAACAGCACGATGTCGGTGGTCGGCTTCACGTTTGGCACCGCGGCGAAGGCGAGCCGGCCCACCACCGCGAGCGCGGCGAGCGCCGCCACGAGGGCGAGCACCCGCGACGGCGGGCGATCGCGCTCGTACCAGGCGAAGCCGGCGGCCACCGCAACGGCGAGCAACACGAACGACGCGGCCTGCCAGGTCATGCCTCCACCTCCTCGATCGAGCGCGCTCGCGCCCGCGCCACGGCGGCGGCACCGGCCTCGGGCGTGAGCGCGGCGCCGTCGCTGATGCGCGCCACCTCGGTCGAGAAGTGACGGCCGCCCGAAAGCACATCGTCCGGCGGCCCGTCGGCGATCGTCACGCCCTGCCCGAGCAGCACCACGCGATCGGCGAACGCCGACGCGAACTCGCTGTCGTGCGTGGCCACCACCACCGCGGCGCCACCGCGCGTCAGCTCCTCGATGCGCGCCGTGAGCTCGTCGCGATGGATGCGGTCCATCCCGCGGGTGGGCTCGTCGAGCAGCACCGCCGCGCAGCGCCCGCCGGCCAGAACCACCTCGAGCGCGAGTCGCTGACGCTCCCCGCCCGAGAGGTCGCGTGGGTTCGCCTCTTCCCGCCCGGCGAGCCCGGCGCTCGCCACGCCCTCGGGGCCCGCGTCGTCCACCGCGTGCTCGTGGATCAGATAGTCGCCCGGGTTCTGGAGCAGCAGCGCCACCTCGCCGGCGCGCTCGACGCGCCCGCGCGTGGGCTCCGCGAGCCCCTTGGCGAGGCGCAGCAGCGTACTTTTGCCGGCGCCGTTGCGGCCCATCAGCGCCACCCGCTCGCCGGCGGTAAGTGCGAGCGACACCCCGCGCAGCACCACGGGGCCGTCCTCGATCTCGTGCCAGACCTCCCTGAAGGCGAGTGCCGGCGGGGCGCTTTCATCCCGGCGGAGCAGCCGCCGAAGGAAGCCCCCGTCGCCGGCCCCGCCCGACGGCCGGGCAGGCGGCTCGCGCCGCAGTGGGGCCTCCAGCCCGGCGGCGCGCAGCCCGGCGCGCGCCTGCTTCACGGACGCGGGCGGCGGCGAGAGGCCGGCGAGGGAGAACATCCGCCCGCCCGGGGTCACGAGCGCCGGCGCGCGCTCGGCCGCCCACTCGAGGAAGCCGGCCGGCGGCGCGTCGCACGCCACCCGGCCGTCGATCATCGCGATCACCCGGTCGGCGGCCGGCAGGCAGCGCTCGATCCGGTGCTCGGCCACCACCACCGCGGTGCCCCAGTCCTCGTTTAAACGGCGAAGCAGCCAGACGAGCTCGTCGCCCGCCACCGGGTCGAGCTGCGAGGTGGGCTCGTCGAGCAGGAGCAGGCGCGGCGCATGGACCATCGCGGCGGCGATCGCCACGCGCTGGAGCTCGCCGCCCGAGAGCGTGTCGGTGCGGCGCTCCAGCAGATGCCCGACGCCGAGCGAGAGCGCCGTCTCCTCCACGGCGCGGGCCATCGCCGCGGCGGACTCCCGGCGGTGCTCGAGCGGCAGCTCGAGCTCGGCCCGCACGCCGCCCATCACCACCTGCGCCTCGGGCTCCTGGAGCACGGTGCCGCAGACCGCCGCCAGCTCGCCCGGCCCGTGCTCGCGCACGTCGAGGCCGGCGACCTCGAGCGAGCCGCTCGCCTCGCCGCCGTGGAAGTGCGGCACGAGGCCGCAGAGCGCGCCCAGAAGCGTCGACTTGCCGGAGCCGGACACGCCCGCCAGCAGCGTGAACGTGCCGGGCTCGAGCGTGACCGACACGTCGCTGAGCGCCATGCCGAGGGCGTCCGGATAGCGGTAGGAGAAGCGCTCTGCGCTTGCCAGCGGCTCAGGCATTCGCCACCCCGCTCCGGGCGCCGCGGCCGGCGAACGGGAGCACGGCGAAGGTGAGCAGCGCGCAGCTCAGCACGAGCTCCGGCGGCCCGAGGTCGATCGCGATCGTCGGATAGGTCTCCACCTGTGCGAGGCCCGCGACCTTGCCGCCGAGCGCCACCAGCGCGATCGCGAGCGCCGCGCCCGCCACGCGCAGGTCGTGCCGCGACCACGGGCGCCGCCGGCGCGGGGGCCGGCCGCCGAGCGCGTAGCCGCGCACCTCGAGCGCGGCGGCGACGTCGACCGCGCGGTCGAGCGCTCCCGCGATCGCCGCGCGCGCCACCGCGAGCCTGCCCGGCGGGTTGGGGCGGCAGCGCGCCGCGTCGCCCATGCGCGTGGCGTCGCGCGCCAGCACCGGCACGAGCCGGGTCGCGAGCGAGGCCGTGAGGGCAGAGCGGAACGAGATGCGGCGGAACAGCCGCAGCAGCTCGTCGGGATCGACGGCTGCCGACAGCAGGCCGAGGGCCACCACGCACACCACCACGCGCAGGCCGCCGAGCGCCCCCGCGACCGTGGCCTCGAGCGTGATGTCCACCCGCCGGCCGAGCATTTCGCCGCCGCGCACGAGCAGCGTGTCGCCGCCGGAGTACACGATCGGGTTGACGATCGCGATGAGGAGCGCGAGCGGCAACGCGAGCTTGAGCGAGCGGCGAATCTCCCGCCCCACCCCCGCCGCCACACCCGCGAGCACCGTGGCGCCGAGCGCGGAGGCGAGCACGAGCGGATGGCGGTAGAGCGCGCCCACGAGCGCGAGCGAGCAGCAGAAGGCCACGCCCACGGCTGCGCGCGCTGCGTGGAGGGGGCTCGGCCGGCTGCGGTAGACGGGCACGAGGCTCATGACGCCCCCTCGAGCGGCAGCTTCTCGACGGTCCGACCGGTCACGGCCACTGCGAACGCGTCGCGCAATCGCCTCTCGCTGAGCGCGCGCACCCCGGCGGTCACGCCGCGATCGTCGAGCGCGGTCACGAGCCACACGAGCTCGTCCTCGCGCGGGGCGAGCGCGAGCACGAGGCCCACCCCGTCGCCGGGCCGCACCGTGCGGGACGGCTCGCCGCGCGGGTCGAGCAGGTCGACCCGGCTGCCGTCACGCGCGAAGCGGACGAACACCCCACTCTCGCCCGGCCCCTGCTCGAGCTCCGCCGCGCCGCGCACGATCCGCGCGGCCGGCCAGCGCGCCACCACCAGGCGAACCACCCGCTCCGTCCCGGGGGCGCCGAGCGACGATCCCGAGGTCGACACGCCCACTGCGCCGAGCCGGTCGCGCGCGGCCTCGCAGGCGCTCGACCCCGACTCCTCGCACTCCACCCGCACGGGGCGGCGCTTGCCCTCCAGCCCGTGCAGGAACGGCTCGGGGAAGGCGCCCACGATCGCGGGCACGCGCATCGTGGCTCCCCAATCGCGGTGGTCCCACTGCACGCGGTCGCCGGGCGAGAGCTCGAACTCGGCCGCACCCACGTCCCCCTCCACGCCGTTCACGAAGTAGAACCAGTCGACCTCTCCCCCGGCGCCGCCGCCCTCGAGCCCGTCGATCGACTGAACGAAGCGCCCGCCGTAGCGCGTCTCGACCTCGAAGCGGGAGCGCAGCACGCGCATCACGGTCTCGTCCTCGCGCACGCTTGCGAGCCTCGCAGCGCCGAGCTCGGTGCGACCGAAGTCGCGCGTCACTCGCAGCTGGACGCCGTCGCCCTCCTGCTCGTCGCCCGCCCCGAGGCCGCAGCCGGCAGCGCCGCTTGCGGCGGCGAGCGCGCAGAGCAGGGCGACGACGCGCCTCACGGCACCTCGACCCGTTCGCTGAAGGACCGCACGAGGCCGTCCTTGGTGGCGGTCACCCGGTGCGCGCCGGGCGGAAGGGTCAGACGCGCGTTGCCGTCGGCGGCCGTGAGCGCCGTCGTGGAGCCGGCGCGCACGGTCGCGCCCTCGACAGCGACACCGCGGCCCTCGTCGTTGTAGCCGTGCACGGTGGCGAGCACCGCGCCGCGCTCCGAGGTGAGCCGCAGCTCGAGCGTGCGCTGGCAGCCGCCGGCGACGAGCCGGCAGAAGAACCAGGTGACACGCTGCCCGGCGCGTATCCGCCCGCGGCCGAACGGTCCCGACGGGTCGGCCGCGCCCGCCGTGGCGCCGCGTCTTCCGACCTTGTACACCCAGCCGTTCTGGCCGAAGTTCCGGTCGTTCCGAATCGACTGGACGAACAGCCCGGCGCCGTCCCGCGGCCGCCGCGAGCACGCGCCGAAGTCGCGGACTCCCAGGCGGCCCGGCCGGCTGCGGACGAGCGCCGCCAGCGCCGTGCCATCCCCGGCGGCGCAGCGGCGCCCGCCGGCGCGCACCAGCACGCCGGCCGTGGAGACGCGTTTCGCCAGCGCCTCACCGCTGCGGAACACCACCAGCTGGTCGATCACGGGGGGCTTGGCGGCGGCGGGCGCGGCGAGCGCCGTCAGCGCCATCGCAGCGACGATCAGTGCGCGCGCCCTCATGGCGAGGGCGCCACCGCGTCGAGCTCCACCGGGCCGCCGCCGAGCGAGCGCAGCCGCAGGGAGTGGCTGCCGGCTTCGAGCCTTCTCGACACCCAGAGCACGCTACGCTGGGCCGAGCGCCCCCGTGTGCGCACGACGCTGCTCTCGCCGTCGACCGTGACCTGAAGGCGGCCGCCGCGCGGCAGCCGGCGGCCGATGAGCGCCACCTGCGTGCCGTCGAAGCGCAGCCGCGCCGTCGCGCCGGGGCGGCTCGCCCGTACCACGGTCCGGCCCCAGGCCTCGGGGACCCTGACCCGCTTCCACGCGCGCGAGAGCCGGAGCAGCCGGCGGTCGCGGTCGTCGACCGGCATCAGCACGGGGTCGGTCACCACCGTGGCGGTGTTGAGCGCCCGGTCGGTCGCGCTGATGCGGAAGCGGTAGGCGGAGCCGCGCTCGCCGCGGAAGTGAACGCCGCTCACCGGCGCCTTGTCCACGAGCGGCCTCCACTCGGCTTGCGAGGCGGCGGCGCCGGTATGGACCTCGCTCACCTCGACCGACGAGTGCGCCACACCGCTCCCGGCGCCGTCCTGGGCCGCCCAGGAGACCAGCAGCGTACGCGATCGGCTGACCGTGCTGGCGAGCACGCGCCCGGGGAGCCGCGGGTCGCCCGCCCCGAACGGGGTCTGCAATGACGGCGCCTCGCGGTCGGTCGAGCTGCACGGGATCGCGCCGGCGGGGTCGACGCACAGCACCACCGCGTTCGAGCGGATCGCGCCAGGCCGCTCGGCCTTGACCCGGTAGATGCCCTCGTCGGCAAACGAGACCGTGGCCACGCCGTCGGCGCCCGTGGTCGCGCCCGCCACGGTCGCGCCCGCCTGGGGCGAGCCGTCCAGGCCGTCCACCGCCCTGAAGCTGACGCTCTCGCCCGTGGTCGCCGTGGCGGGCCCGCTGAGGCGGAGCAGCGGCGAGCTCGCGAAGTCCTCGTAGGCGAACACCACGTCGTCGGCCTGTGCGACGCGCTGGCCGCAGCCGCCGACCTCCGCGAAGGCCCAGTTCACGAACAGCGCGAGGTAGTGGCTGCTCGAGTCGATCGAGTCCGGGCCGACCCGCAGGAACGGGTAGTAGTCGCTGAAGCTCGAGTCCCAGCGGGCGTCCCAGGCGAAGCCGTTCGCGCGGGCGCCATCGTCGAGGGCGCCGATCGCTGTGGGACCTGACGGCGCGCCGACGCTCGAGCCGTCACAGGTGCGCGGCTGACCGTCGGCCGGCGTGGTGACCGGATGGACGTCGGTGACCACCGGGCCTTCGAAGATCGTTGACGTCGCCCCCTCCACGCGCAGGTTCACGGTCACGGGCGCGGCGGACGCGGCCGCCGGACAGGCCAGGGAGAGCAGGACGAACGCGCCTTTGATGACGCGACGCGAGCGGTTGGACATGGGGCCACCCCTTCCTCGAGGGTCGTACGGGCTGCGGCCGGAGTCAGGTCTCCTGGCTTTGGGCTCCGCGCCGCGCCTTCCCGGAGAACCGTCGGCTCCCCAGTGGCTCCATGCGACGCATCGGCGCCCGATCACAGTGGCGGGACCGCGTCGGCTTCACACCGAACTTCCCTGTGCCACCGGCCGTATGAACGGTCGGCATCCTACCGCCACACTTGGGCAAACGCGACACCCGTCGCTACAATCGCCCGCCGACAGGCCGCCATCGTCTAGGGGACTAGGACGCCGCCCTCTCACGGCGGAAACCGGGGTTCGAATCCCCGTGGCGGTATTACTGAAGCCCGCTCACCGAGCGGGTTTCTGTGTCATCGGGGCCGGTCCGTATGCGCATCTGTATCTTGCTGTGGCGCTACAGATGGGTTCCGCGTCACTTGCCGCGCGTCTCGCGCAGGAGATTGCCGCCGGCCGCTGGCCGGAGGGCGAGCCGTTGCCCGGTGTGCGGCGCGTCGCGCGCGAGGTCGGCTGCGCTGCCGGGACGGCAGCCCGCGCCTACGCGGTTCTGCGTGACGCGGGGGTCCTATCGGGTAGCCCGCGGTCGCGCTTCGTGGTGGCGGCTGGTGGCGGCGCGCGGGCAGCCGCATGGGGCCATGATCCGACCGCGCTGCGGCTTGCCGGGAGTGATGACCCCGCGCTGGACGTGGTCGTGCGAGAGGCCGGTGATTCCGTGACGGTCGCCCCCGGTCCGCGCGGCAGCGTCAACGGGATCGTGCTGCTCTCGCGCGGAACCGCCGACGCGTCCGCGGTACATCTGTTCGACGTGGCGAGCGGCCGCTGGAACGACCCGCTCGCGCGCAGCGCGCTGGGCGGCGAGCCGGTGCAACTGATCCACCTGTGGCAGCGAGAGCAGGGCCTGGTCGTGGCGGCCGGGAATCCGCATGACATCCGCGCTGTAGGGGATCTCGGTGGGAGGCGGATCGCTTGGCGTGCGCCCGGCACCGGCTCTCGGCTACTGCTCGAGCGGCTGATGCGGGCCGCCGGGTGCGAGCCTCGTCCCGAGCTCGGGGAGCCGGTCGAGTCACACCTCGCGGTTGCCGCCGCGGTGAGCGCGGGCGCGGCGGACGCGGGGCTTGCGGTGCGCGCAGTCGCTGAGTCCGCCGGCCTCGACTGGATCCCGGTCGTGAGCGAACCCTTCGAGCTGGCGCTTGACCCGGCCGCCGGCGCCGCAGCGAGGCCGTTGCTGGACGCGCTCGCGCGGTCGAGCGTGCAGGCTCGCCTCGCCGCACTGCCCGGCTACGACCTCTCGCTGAGCGGCCAAGGAAGGACAGCGGCATGAGGCGCCCCGTGGCCGCGGCGCTGATCGGGCTGGCGATTCTGACGGGAGCGAGCTGCGGCGACGACGACTCGGATCAGTCCGGCTCCGGGAACAACAAGGGGCAGATGATCCTGGCGACTACTACGAGCACGCAGGACTCGGGGCTGCTCGATGAGCTCGTGCCGCGCTTCGAGGAACAGTCGGGCTGCTCGGTCAAGACGGTCGCGGTCGGCTCGGGCGAGGCGCTGGAGCTCGCCGAGAAGGGGAACGCGGACGTTCTGCTTGTGCACTCCCCGGAGGCCGAGGAGGAGTTCATGGATGGCGACCACGGCGTGAGCCGAAAGGCCGTGATGCACAACGACTTCGTCGTCGTCGGCCCGGGCGATGACGCGGCGAAGATCAAGGGCGCCGGCTCCGCCGCGGACGCGTTCACTCGCATCGCCAGGGCCCAGGCGCCGTTCGCGTCGCGAGCTGACGAGTCAGGCACGAACACGAAGGAGCTGGCGATCTGGGAGGCGGCGGGGATCGAGCCCAAGGGCTCTTGGTACGTCGAGACCGGCCAAGGGATGGGCGAGACGCTTACGATCGCGGGCCAGAAGCGGGCTTACACACTCTCCGACCGCGGCACGTGGCTCGCCACCGACAACCTCGACCTTGAGCTGCTGGTCGAGGGCGGCGACGACCTGCTGAACCCGTACCACGTGATCGTCGTCAAGGGCGAGAACATCAACCGGGACTGCGCGCAGGAGTTCTCTGGCTGGGTCACCTCACCGGAGATTCAGAAGGAGATCGGGCAGTTCGGCGTGGCGGAGTACGGCGAGCCCCTCTTCGTCCCAGACGCGGAGAGCTGACGGACGCTGTGCACGAGGTGCTGGGGCGCTCGGCGTTCGTATCTCTCACCGCCACGGCGATCGCGCTTGCGCTCGGCGTGCCGGCCGGCACGTGGCTCGCGCTCGCTCGTCGTCGCGGGCGGCGCGTGCTCGCGACCGCCGTGAACACGGGCATGGCCGTGCCGACAGTCGTGGTGGGCTTGGTCGTCGCGCTGCTGCTGTGGCGGAGCGGGCCGCTCGGCGAGCTCGAGCTGATCTACACCTTGCGCGGCATGATCATCGCCCAGGTCCTGATCGCGGCGCCGCTGATTGCCGGCATCACGATGGCCGGCCTGCAGGCGCTGCCGGCGGACCTGCCGGACCAGCTGCGTGCACTCGGAGCGAACACGCCTCAGCTCGTGTGGCGGCTGTGGATCGAGGCGCGCGTGCCGCTGCTTGCCGCGGCGATGGCCGGCTTCGGGCACGCGATCTCGGAGGTGGGGTCGGCCACGATCGTGGGCGGCAACATCCACGGCCAGACACAGGTGATGACCACATCGATCGTCGAGAACGTCGGCAAGGGGGACTTCGACGAGGCGCTTGTGTACGCAGCGGTCCTGCTCGGGCTCGCCGTCACGATCAACGCGCTGCTCACGTCGGTGCAGCAGCGGGCGGCCGCATGGGCTCAGTCCTGAGGCTGAGTGGTGTGCGCCATAGCCGCGGCGGAATTGAGGTGCTCGCGATCGACGCACTCGAGCTGGAGGCTGGTGAGCGCCTCGCGGTGCTCGGTCCTAACGGGGCCGGCAAGACGACCCTGCTCCGTCTGCTCGCCGGGCTCGAAGCTCCCACCGCGGGCGGCGTCGAGCTCGACGGCGTGCGCGTGGCCGGCGCGAATCTGGACGTTCGGCGGCGCATCGGATACGCGACGCAGCGCCCAGGGCTCCTCTCGACGACGGTGATCCGCAATGTCGAGCTGCCGCTGCGCTGGCGCCGGCTGGCCGCCGGCGCCCGTCGGCAGGCGGCCCTCGCCGCGCTCGAGCGCCTTAATGTCGCCCATCTCGCCGAGCGGAAGGCGCTCTCGCTCTCGGGCGGCGAAGCGCAGCGAGTGAGCCTCGCGCGCGCGCTCGCTGTCGAGCCGGAGGTGCTGCTCCTCGACGAGCCCGCGTCCGGCCTTGATGCCGAGGCTCACCGGGCCTTCTTCGACGACCTCGAGTCCGTCCTGGCCGACCGCGCGACCACCCTCGTCCAGGTAACCCACCGTGCGGACGAGGCGCTGCGGCTCGCGGATCGGATCGCGGTCCTCACCCACGGCGCCATACGGCAGCTCGGGGAACCCACGTTGGTCCTGCGGCAGCCCGCCGACGCGATCGCTGCCAGACTGCTCGGATACGACAACGTGCTCGCCGTCGACGTTGACCAGGAGAGGCAGGTCCTCGTGGGCGGCGTCCGGTGCGGGATCACAACCACGCTCGACCCGGGCCCGGCTGCCCTGGCCGCCTGGGCCGCCGCGCTCCGGATCACGACGCCGGGCGACGGGGCCCTCCACGCGAAGGTCGAACGCGTCGCGCAAGGGCCCGGACGCTGGCAGCTGACGCTCACCGCTCCGCAGACACTGCACAGCCACCTACCGCTCGACCAGACGCCGCCCCGGGTCGGCGAATCCGTGGGGGTAGATATTGACCCGGCCCACGCAACCGTGATCGCCGCGATCCCCGACAACCCGTTCGGGTAGACAGAGTGCCGAAATGGGTAGGTTTGCTCCGTGTCCTCCAAGACCGGAACAACACCACGCACCCTGTCCATCCTGGCCGCGCTCGCGTTCCTGATCGCCGCGACGGTGGCCGGCTCCTCGCTCGCCACCGCCAGCAGCGGGTCGTCGAGGGCCGCCGACCAAAAAGCGGACGCCCGGCCGCTCGTGATCGGGCACCGTGGTGCGTCGGGCTACCGGCCTGAGCACACGCTCGCCTCGTACGAGCTCGCGGCGCGCATGGGCGCCGATTACATCGAGCCCGACCTCGTGTCGACCGCCGACGGCGTGCTCGTGGCGCGCCACGAGAACGAGATCGGCGGCACCACCGACGTGGCCGAGCACACCGAGTTCGCCTCGCGGCGGACGACCAAGACGATCGACGGCGTGGCGATCACCGGCTGGTTCACCGAGGACTTCACGCTGGCCGAGCTCAAGACCCTCAGGGCCAAGGAGCGCATCCCGGCCATCCGTCAGGAGAACACGATCTACGACGGTCGCTTCCCGGTTCCGACATTCCAAGAGGTGATCGACCTCTCCAAGCGACTCTCGCGCGAGCTCCGCAGGCCGATCGGGATCTATCCCGAGACGAAGCATCCGACCTACTTCCGGTCGCTCGGGCTACCGCTCGAGGAGCCGCTCGTCCGCACGCTTCGCAACAACGACCTCGACCGCCGGAACGCGAAGGTGTTCGTGCAGTCGTTCGAGGTCAGCAACCTGAAGGCGCTGAACTCTCAGCTGCGCGTCCCGCTCGTGCAGCTCCTCGGCGCGCCCTCCACGAAGCCGTGGGACGTGGCCGCCGCCGGCGGCGCCACCACCTACGGGGACATGGCAACGCCCGCCGGGCTGGCCGAGACCGCGACCTACGCCGACGGCGTGGGCCCCTCGAAGGACTACATCGTGCCGCGGGACCCGGCGACCGGCGCCTCGCTCGCGCCCACGAGCTTCGTGGACGACGCCCACGCCGCGGGATTGCAGGTGCACCCGTACACGTTCCGCAACGAGAACACGTTCCTCCCGGCCGAGCTTCGCAGCAGCGCGAACCCGGCCGACTGGGGCGACGCGATCAGCGAGTATGAGCAGTTCTTCCGGCTCGGCGTGGACGGCGTCTTCTCGGACCAGCCCGACACCGCCGTGGAGGCGCGCGCCGGTCTCTGAGCACGGCGGCCGCCGCTCGATGACCGCGGTTGGCGGGGGCATCGCTGCCCCCGCCGACCACGCCGCGGGTCAGTCGCCCATGTTGTCGTCTCCGTGCGAGGAGTTCTCGAGCTGCGCACGGATCTCGCCGCCGGGTCGTTCGACCGTGTGGACGTTCGCGTAGGTCGCGCCCGCGCGGATGGCCCGCACGAACTCATCGAACTCGCCGGGGCCGATTCCCTGGGCGGCCGAGGCCGTGCCCACGTCATCAGGCAGGATCACACCGGTCACCGTGCCGCCGGCCGCGGGGCACTCAGGCGTCGAGGGACGCGGCGACGGGTTCGTGGCCGAGTCGCACAGCCAGGTGACGATCGCGCCGTTATTCGTGCGGTTCTCGAAGTGGATATGCGCTTGCCTGACGTCCGTGGCCATCCCGCCGAACGTCAGCTCGTAGCGGATCTCCTGGTCGGCCTCGTTGATCCGCGCGCGGAACTCGCCGTTGCCCGGCGTCGAGATCGCCGGCACCTCCTCAAATCCGGTGAGCCTCTCCTTGAGCCCACCGCCGCTACCCGCGACCGCTACGGCCCCCACCCCCAGTACCACTGTCGCCGCGACCACCAGCGCGATCGTTTTTCTCACGGCCCTACCTCCTCCACTCGAGGGGATTCGCGCTCGGTGTTACGCGCACGAGCGCGCGGAGGTTCAACGCGATGGCGAAAGAGCTGTTCTCGGAGGTCAGCCGAGCGCCGCCGCCTCGACGGACGCCGACGGCTCCACATCCGGCAGGCGCATCATGCGCGACGAGGCGAACAGCCCCAGAGCGCCCGCGAGGATCGGAATGAGCAGCGCCACCTGGAGGGCGAGATTCGTGGCGTCGGTGTTGATGCTGAGGATGTCCTCCTGGACGGCGGGAGGCTCCTCGGCGAGCAGCTCCTCGAGGTCCGTGTTGCTCATCACCTGCGCGTCGTCCTCCAGCGTCTGGGCGATCTGCTCCTGCTGCGAGGAGGGGATCACAGGGCTGGCGTTCGCCATGTTCGTGAACGCCAGGGCGAGTGTGGCGAGCAGCACGCCGCCGGCCACCGCCAGGCCGAACGAGAGCCCGAACGACCCCGACGCGGAATTGACGCCGGCCGCCTCGCTGATGCGTTCCTCGTCGATCGGCGCGAGCGTGTAGTTGTTGAGCATCGACACCAGCAGGCCGAGCCCCGCGCCGGCGATGGCCAGCGGGACGAGGAGGTACCAGCCGGACTCTGCCTCGGGCACGATCGGGACGAGCAGCGCCATGCCCACCGTGCTGAGCGCGAACCCGATCTGCACGATCCTCGCGGGGCGGCGGCCGCCGGACCGCCGTCCGGCCAGGATCGCGACGGCGAACATGGTCAGCGAGAGCGGGGCCAGCGACAGACCCGTCTCCATGGCGTCGTACTCGAGCCTGATCTGCAGGAAGATCGGAAGCGCGATCATGGCCCCGCCGAGCGTGATGTTTTGGAGCATCTGCGCCGAGACGCCCAGCCGGAAGTGCGGAAGCCGGAACAGATCGGGATCGAGCAGCGTGACCTTCGCCTCACGGCGGCGCCGCACGAGCCGGCGGGCGAGCATCCAGAGCGCGAGGGCGCCGGCGGCCATCAGCAGCACCACATAGTCCCCGCCCTCCTGCCACACCAGGATGCCGAGCACCACGCCGCCCATGCCGAGGACGGACAGCGCCGCGCCGCCCGTGTCGACCTGCCGGTCGCCCGTGTAAGGGACGTCGCGCAGGAGCCCGATCTGCGCAAGCACCACCGCGATGACCGCGGCCTCGAGGAGGAAGCCCACGCGCCAGGACAGGTAGGTGGTCACGAGCCCTCCCAGGAGCGGGCCCACCGCGGCGGCGATCGCCGCCGACGCGCCGATCAGCGCATAGGTCTTCTTCTGCGCCGCCCCGGCGAAGTTGCCATGGATGAGCGACTGCATCGCCGGCAGCAGCAGCGAGGCGCCGAGCCCGCCCACGATCGCCCAGAAGACCACGATCGCCGCGATGCTCTGGGCGACGGTCATCGCAAGCGCGCCGAGCGCGTACGCCAGCAGACCGAGGACGTATGCACGCTTGCGCCCGAACAGGTCGCCGACCTTGCTGCTGATCAGGATGAACGCGGCGGAGACCAGGGCCTCGAGCGCGATCGCGCTCTGGACGGCGCTCACGGTCGTGTCGAGATCCCTCACCACCGCCGAGATCGAGACGTTCATCAGCGACGTGTCGACCACGAGCACGAACATCGCCGCTCCGAGGAGCAGCGACAGGCGCAGGTTGCCGGCCTCTTCCGGAGCGGCAATAGTCGCTTCGTCGGTCATGGGACACGACCGACCCTAAGAGCGCGGGCGGGCGGACTACAACCGCGCGGCGCGGTAACCGGACGTTCACCAACCGTTCACGACTCGTCCACAGGTCCCGCGCGCTGGCCGCCGACACTCATCCCATGGACTTCGCCGCGAAGTTCACCTTTATGGCCGCCGTCACCTGCTACCTGCTCGGCCGCCTCTTCGGGGGCGAGCCGGCGGCCGTCGAGGCGCTCGTCTACGGCGCGACGGCCGCCCTCGGCCTCGAGTTCGTGATCGCGTCCTGGCACGAGCGCTGGGCCACGAGTTAGGGAACCCGAAGTCGACCTTCCGCCCGCCCGGGTGGTGCGGTACATTCGACAGCGTGGACGCACGTCGTACAGACGCTCTGAAGGCCTCTCCACGGATGTTCGAGTCGGATGTGCTCGACAGGTTGTCTCGCGTTCACCCGATGGTCCCGGTGCTGATCTTCGTGCCGGCGATCGTCGTCCTCTTCACCACCGGCGCTCGTGGCGAGCCCACCACCGTCCAGGTCGTGGGGCTCGTGCTGGCGGGCTACATGTTCTGGACGCTCACCGAGTACTGGATGCACCGCCTCGTGTTCCACTTCGAGCCCGAGGAGGGCATCGGCGCGCGCGTCCACTGGATCATCCACGGCGTCCACCACGACCACCCGAACGACCCGCTGCGGCTGGTCATGCCGCCGTCGGTGAGCGTGCCGCTCGCGCTGGCCTTCTACGGGCTGTTCGTGCTCGTGCTCGGCACGCCGTGGGCCAACGTGTTCGCGGCGGGCTTCCTCGCCGGCTACCTGATCTACGACATGACGCACTACCACGTGCATCACCACCGGCCACGCACCCGGCTCGGCAAGCTGATGCGCGAGCTGCACATGCGCCACCACTTCCAGGACGACACGAGGGGCTTCGGCGTGAGCGCCCCGTTCTGGGACTACGTGTTCGGCACGCCGCAGAAGCGCCGCAGCCGCGCCGGCACCTGACCCCGGGCGGGCTCCTGCAGAAACTCACGTAGGAGGGCAGGAACTGCAGGAGCCCGTGATGCGGATGAGAGGAGTCGAACCTCCACGGGCAAAAGCCCACCGCCTCCTGAGGACGGCGCGTCTACCGTTCCGCCACATCCGCGTGGGGCCGAAATCGTAGCGTTCTCGCGGTTCCTACCGCATAGAGTCGTAGCCCTGGAGAAACCGGGAAAGGGAGAGACATGGCATACGACGTTCCAGCACTTCCATATGACTACGCCGCCCTCGAGCCGCACATCGACGAGGCCACCATGCGGGTGCACCACGACAAGCACCATCAGGCCTACGTCGACAAGGTCAACGCGGCGCTTGAAGGCACCGATTGGGCCGACAAGCCCATCGAAGAGGTGATCGCGAACCTCTCGCAGGTGCCCGAGGACAAGCGCGGGCCCGTGCGCAACAACGGCGGCGGCCACCTGAACCACACGCTGTTCTGGGAGTCGATGTCGCCAGACGGGGGCGGCGCTCCGGACGGCGACCTGGCGAGCGCGATCGACGAAGCGCTCGGCTCGTTCGATGAGTTCAAGACCCAGATGAAGGACGCCGGCGTGGGCCAGTTCGGCTCCGGCTGGGCGTGGCTCGTGCACGACGGCTCCGGCCTGGCGGTGGTCCCGAGCGCGAACCAGGACAACCCGATCACGGACGGCAAGACGCCGCTGCTCGGCGTGGACGTCTGGGAGCACGCCTACTACCTGAAGTACCAGAACAAGCGCCCGGACTACATCGACGCGTGGTGGAACACGGTCGACTGGGCGAAGGTCGCCGAGCGCTTCAGCGCGGCCGGCTCGTAGAGCCCGCCGCACCGCCGGACCGGGCGCCGCGGCGCCCGGCCGGCCCGCCGTCGCCTCGCGCCTATGCTTGAGGCGACCGATGAGCGACTGGATCGGACACGCCCAGGCCACCCTCGAGCGCGGCGGCCACCGGCTGAGCGCCCCGCGTGCCGCCGTGGTAGCCACCCTGGCCGATCTGCGCTGCAGCGTGACCGCCAAGGAGATTGCCGACCACCTGCACGAGCGCGGCGAGGACGTGGGCGTGGCGAGCATCTACCGCACGCTCGAGCTGCTCGACCGGCTCGACCTCGCCCGCCGGGTCGACGCCGCCGAGGGCGTGGCCCGCTACGAACCGATCGACCCGAGCGGCGATCATCACCATCACCTCGTCTGCGTGAGCTGCGGCGAGGTCTCCGCATTCGAGGACAGCGAGCTCGAGCGGGCGATCGAGCGCCTGTCCGGCCGCGTCGACTACGCGGTGGCCGCGCACGACGTGACGCTCCGGGGCGAGTGCCCCGCCTGTCGTAGCGCGAGCTGACGCTTCGCAGAAATTCTCGAGCCGAGGCTTGCGGGCGTCCGCCACTCGGCATACGGTTCTTCCAGGATTCGCTCCTCGTCGCATCGGCGTTAGGAGGCTCTGGTGACAAGGCTGCTCTATGGACTCGGCCGCGTGTGCGCGCGTTGGCACTTCGTGGTGCTCGGGCTGTGGCTCGTGCTGATCGTGGCTCTCGTGATCGGTGCCAACAAGGCCGGCTCAGAGACGAACAACAACGTCACCCTGCCCGGCACCGGGAGCCAGAGCGCCACCGACCTTCTGAGTGGTCGCTTCCCCACCCAGGCCTATGGATCGAATCCGCTTGTCATCGCGACCGACAGCGGCAAGCTGACCGACTCGAAGTACTCGAAGGCCATCGATTCGTCGGTGAAGGAACTGAAGAAGCTGGGGCACGTCACGGGTGCTATCAGCCCTCTGAGCGACGCCGGGTCGGGCGCGCTCAGCAAGAACAAGCAGATCGGCTACATCTCGGTGACGCTCAACGTCGGCCAGGGCTCGATCACCGACGACGAGGCCCAGAACGTGCTCGACGCCGCGAACCCGGCGAAGAAGGCTGGGCTCCAAACCGCCGTAGGCGGCTACGTCGGCCAGGAGCTGTCGAAGCCGGACACGGGGGCCAGCGACAAGATCGGGATCTTCGCCGCGATGGTGATCCTCCTGCTCGTCTTCGGTTCGGCGGTGGCGATGGGTCTCCCGATCGTGACTGCCGTGCTCGGCCTTCTGTGCGGCCTGAGCGTCGTGACCCTGCTCAGCCACGTGGCCTCGATCCCGACCACGGCGCCGACGCTGGCGACCATGATCGGACTGGCGGTCGGGATCGACTACTCGCTGTTCATCGTCACCAAACACCGAACGCAGGTCCTCGAGGGGATGGAGGTGCATGAGTCGATTGCGCGCGCGCTCGCGACCGCGGGTGGCGCGGTCCTGTTCGCCGGCGGGACCGTGGCGATCTCCCTGCTCGCGCTCATCGTCGCCGATATCCCGCTCGTCACCACGCTCGGCTACACCTCGGCGATCGCGGTGGGCTTCGCCATTCTCGCCGCGCTCACCCTGCTGCCGGCGCTGTTCGGCCTAGCCGGATCGCACGTCTCGGCTCTCAGGCTTCCCTTCGGTCAGGGCCGCCACCCGGCGAAGCAATCCGCTTTCTGGACCAGGTTCGGCACGGGGATCACGAATCACCGCTGGCCGGTGATGATCGCGGTGCTGGTCGTACTGCTGGCTCTTTCGATCCCCACGCTGTCGCTGCGCCTGGGGCAGGAGGACGTGGGGGCGGAGCCCACCGACACCACTGCACGCCAAGCCTATGACCTCATCGACAAGGGCTTCGGCCCGGGCACGAACGGGCCGTTCCTCATCTCGGTGAAGCTCAGCAAGCCCGCGAAGCCGGACCAGAAGAACCTGAACACGATCAGCCAGAACGAGAAGAAGCTGCAGGAACAGCAGCAGCAGATCGAGCAGCAGGCGCTCCTCGAGGGCGCGACGCAGCAGCAGGCGCAGGCGGAGGCGAAGCAGCAGACGCAGAAGCAGTCCAACCAGCTCGCCAGCAAGAAGAAGCAGGCGGAGCAGCCTGCCACCGACCCGAGGCTCCAGACCCTGCGGAAGGACCTTCAGAAGGCCAAGGGCGTCAAGTCCGTGACGGAGCCGCTGGTCAACAAGAAGGGCACAGCCGCCGTCTACAACCTGATTCCCACGACCTCGCCTTCCGACCTCGCCACGGAGGACCTGGTCTCACTCCTGAGGGACACGACGATCCCGAACGCTACGAAGGGCCAGGGCATGACGGGCTTCGTCGGCGGCACGACGGCCGCATACGTCGATCTCGCCGACAAGATCACCGACGTCCTCCCCCTTGTCATCCTGGTCGTCGCGGCGCTCAGCTTCCTCGTGCTCCTGATCGGCTTCCGCTCGCTCGTGCTGCCCGCGCAGGCGGCCGTGATGAACCTGATCTCGGTCGGGGCGGCCTACGGAGTGCTCACCCTGGTCTTCCAGGAGGGCTTCATGATCGACGTGATCGGACTCGACGGCGCCATCCCCGTCGTGAGCTTCGTGCCCCTGATCATGTTCGCGATCCTCTTCGGGCTCTCGACCGACTACCAGGTGTTCCTGCTCACCCAGATCCAAGAGCACTTCAAGGAGGGCAAGGGGGCCCGTCAGACCGTGATCGAGGGGCTCGGCTACTCGGGTCGCATCATCGGGGCGGCGGCGCTCGTGATGTTCTGCGTGTTCGCGAGCTTCGTCCTCAACGGCGATCCGACGATCAAGCAGTTCGGCCTCGGCCTGGCCACGGCGGTGGCGATCGACGCCGTCGTGGTAACCCTGTTCGTGCCCGCATTGATCACGACGCTCGGAAGGTCCGTGCTGTGGCTGCCCCGCTGGCTCGACCGGATCCTGCCGCACATCAGCATCGAGGGCACCGGCTACTTCGAGGAGCAGGACAAGGCCGCCGAGGGACCAGGGCCCGAGCCGGAGCCCGTCACCACCAGCCCCTGACTCAGGGGCAGCGTTCGCTCCCGCCGCTCATCCCGCGCACGAGCGCGTCCGCGTTCGCACGCATCGCGCCCGTGTAGCTCTCGGCTCCGGAGCCCTCGGGGCCGAGGCTGTCCGTCCAGAGCCGCCCGCCGATCGCGGCGCCGGACTCGCGTGAGACCGCCTCCTCGAGCTTCCGGGAGATGCCCGACTCCGGGAACACGGCGCTCACCCCGTTGTCCTCGATCTGCTCGACCAGCGCCTCCACGTCGGCCGCCGAAGGCTGGGCTTGGCTCGACAGCGAGGGGATCACCGAGCCGACCACGTCGAGCCCGTAGCGGCGCGCGAGGTAGGCGAGCGAGTCGTGCGTGGTCACGAGGGTGCGCCGGGCCTCGGGCACGCGCCCGAAGCATGCCGCCAGCTCGCGGTCGAGCGCGCGCAGCCGGCGCGCGTAGGCCGCGGCCGACCGCTCGTAGACGGCGCGGCGCTGGGGATCCGCATCCGCCAGCGCGCGGCCGATCGCGCCGGCCGCGAGTGCCGCGCCCCGGGGGTCCTGCCACCAGTGCGGGTCCACCTCGCCGTCGCCCGTGCGGATCGGCGTGACCACGTCGAGCAGGCTCACCACCTCGTCCTCGTCCGCGCCCGCGCCCTCGAGCAGTTCATCGAGCCACTCGTCCACCTCGCCGCCCGACCGGAACACCACGTCGGCCTTGCCGATGGCGGCCACGTCGCTCGGGCGCGGCTCGTAGCCGTGCGGGTCGCCCCCCGACTCGAGCAGCCCGGTCACCTGGACCCGGTCGCCGCCCACCTGGCGCACGAGCTCGGCAACGTGACTGGTCGTAGCCACCACGCGCAGCTCGCCGTCGCCGGCCGAGTCGTCAGCGCAGCCGGCCGCCGCGATGGCCGGCACGAGCAGCAGCGAGACGAGGACGCCGGGGGCACGCACGGCGACGGATGCTAGTGAGAATCATTCTCGCTGAGCCTCGGACGAACGTCCCGCACTACCCCCCATAGCAACTACTCCGGGACGTTCGTTGCGTATTCGGGGCCTACTGCCCAGCCGAGCGGGCGGCGGCTGCAGCGGGCGATCTCGGCGGTGCCCGTCGCAGTCGCCGCCACCAGGGCACGTCGAGCTCCTCCCTGAGCTCGAGCACCGCTCGGTATTCCGCGAGCGACCACCTGTCGGGTACGTCGCACTCCATCGGCGCCAGCGCCTGATCCCGCAGCTGCCACCTGACTGAGTCTCCCTGCGGCGCTCCCATGCTTCCCGTACGGCGGTGTCCCCCAATCACGGTTCACCGTCTGTACCCGCAGATGGGGGTTTTGAAGCCCCTGACATGATCAGCGCGTGATCTTCCGTCAGATCGTGCACGACGACCTCGGCTGCGCCTCCTACTTCGTCGGCGACCTGGACGCGGGCGTCGCAGCCGTGGTCGATCCGCGCTTCGAGATCGACGAGTACCTCGGCTACGCCCGCTACCTCGGCGTGCAGATCGATCACGTGCTCGAGACTCACAACCACGCGGACCACGTGTCCGGTCACGGCCGGCTCGCCGAGGCCACCGGCGCCACCATCCACATCCACCGGCTGGCGGACCCCGAATACGCGCACGAGCCACTCGAGGACGGCGACGAGCTCCAGCTCGGGGCCCTCATCATCCGCGCCGTCCACACCCCGGGCCACCGCCCCGAGCACACGGCCTACGCGCTGGTCGACACCGCCCGCGGGGACGAGCCCTGGGCCGTCCTGACCGGCGACAGCCTCTTCGTCGGCGACGTGGCCCGCCCCGACCTCGCCATCGAGAAGGAGGAGGGAGCCCGCGGCATCTTCCGGAGCCTCCACGGCGCGCTGCTCCCCCTCCCCGCCGAGACCGAGGTCTGGCCCGGCCACCTCGGCGGCTCGCTCTGCGGCGGTCCCGGCATGGACATGAAGGTGTCCTCCACGATCGGCTTCGAGCGGCGTCACAACGCCCTGCTCGCGGAGGATGAGGACGAGTTCGTGGAGCAGGCGCTCGCCGCGCTCGGCCCGCAGCCGCCGAACTTCAAGGCGATCGTGGCCCTCAACCGCGGGCCGCTCCTCAGCGCCGGCGTGGAGGTGATGCCGCTCACCCCGCGCCAGGTCGAAGGGCGGCGCGCCGAGGGCGCGCTGATCGTCGACGTGCGCACGGACCTCCAGTTCGACGAGGCGCACATCCCGGGCGCGGTCTGCATCACGATGCTCCGCCAGGGCTTCGGAACAAAGCTCGCCTGGGTGGCCGACCGCGAGCAGGAGATCGTGCTCGTGGGCCGCGACGATCACGACGCGTACGGCGCGGCCCGCCTCGCCACGGCGGTTGGCATCCGCAAGCTGGGCGGCTTCCTCGCGGGCGGCATGACCAGCTGGCGCGCCGAGCACCGCGAGGTGGAGAGCATCGCGCGCTGGACGGTCGAGGAGCTGGCCGGGCGGGCCGACGGCGTCCAGATCGTGGACAACCGGGAGCACAGCGAGTGGGTCGACGGCCACATCCCGGACTCGCTCAACGTCCCCTACCACGACCTCCAGTGGCTACCGGAAGGGCTCGACCCCGCCCGCCCGGTGGCGGCGATCTGCGCGTCCGGGCAGCGGAGCGCCACCGCGGCCAGCCTGCTCCAGGCGCACGGCGCGCGCGAGGTGATCCACGTGGTCGACGGAGGCGTGCCCAGCTGGGGCCGCCTGGGTCACGCGCTGGCGCGCGGCGACTAGGTCCGGGTCCGCGACTAGGCGTCCGAGGCCTCGTAGGCCCGCTCGGCCACCAGCGCCTCCACCTGCTCGTCCGAGAGCTGGTCCGCGTGGTCCTCGTCGACGTGCGCGCGAACGGCCTTCACGAGATCCTCGTCGGTGCCCGCCTGCACCGTCTTGCCGCAGTCGCAGTCGATGACTCTCATGTACTGCAGGCTACTGACGGCGGCCCCGGGCGGATAGATTCCCGCGTCGGTGAATCGCAAAGCTCGGGGGAGACTCATGCACCATCGCAGGCTCGCCGTCCTATCCGTCGTCGCCACCCTGTTCCTGCCCGCCGCCGCCCAGGCCGGCCACCGGCCGCTCGACACGGCGGTCAAGGGGCCGGTCCAGCAGGACGGCGCCGCCCTGAACATGGAGGTCGTGGGCCACACCGACATCGGCGGCCGCGGCTACAACGCGGACGTGTGGGTGCACGAGGACCACGCCTACGTGGGCAGCTGGGGCTTCTCGGAGACCAAGACCGGCGGCAAGCAGCGCTTCTGCCCGAACGACGGCGTGGCCGTGATCGACTCGAGCACTCCGAGCAACCCGACGGAGGTGTCCACGCTCGACTCGCCCCCCGGGACTTCGGCGGAGGACGTGGTGGTGTTCACCGCCCAGTACGGACCGATGGCCGGCAGCGACATCGCGGCGGTCGGCATCCAGGTCTGCGGCGGCAGCCGCTACAACATGGACTTCAAGCGCGGCCTCCAGCTCTTCGACGTGACCGACCCGGCCCGCCCGGTGGAGATCGGCTTCCTCGGCACCGGCTGCTGCACGCGCGGCCTGCACGAGCTCGAGGTGCAGCACCGGACCGACCTCGGCCGCACGTTCGTGTACGCGAGCGTGCCGGCGAGCGAGTACGACGACGTGATGTCACCGAGCGGCTATCGCGACCGGGCCGGGCGCGGCGACTTCCGCCTGCTCGACGTGACCAATCCGAAGGCTCCGCTCGCGGTCTCCGATTGGGGCGTCGTGCACGACGGCGACCTCGAGACCATGGGCCAGGAACTCGGATGCGACCCGGACCCGGTCTACGGCCACAGCGTCGAGCCCTCGGCCGACGGCACGCTCGGGTTCGTCGCGTACTGGGACACCGGCTTCGTCGCCCTCGACCTGAGCAACCCGGCCACGCCGACGTATCTCGGTGACACCGACTACGACGCGGACGAGGACGGCGACGCGCACTCCTCGCAGTGGGACGAGGGCCGCGAGATCCTCTTCTCCGCCGACGAGGACTTCTGCAAGACCTCGGGCCCCGACACCGAGAAGGGTTTCGGCTACCTGCGCGCGTGGGACTACTCGGACCTCTCGGACCCGGTGCAGATCGGCGAGTACCGCACGCCGAACTCGTCCGGCAGCAAGGACGTCCGCGCCGGCGACTACACGATCCACAACCCCCTGATCGTGGGGACCGACCTGTACATCTCCTGGTACACCGACGGCATCCGCGTAGTCAATGCCGCCCATCCGAGGAACCTGACGGAGGTGGCGTACTTCGTGCCGCCCTCGGCCAAGAACCCGGTGCAGCCCTCCCAGCGGGGCACGCTCACGAACGCGACCCAGGTCTGGGGCGTCGCTCACGACGACGCCAGCGACCTGGTCTACGCGAGCGACATGAACTCCGGGCTCTGGATCGTGCGGAGGACGGGCCCCTAGGCCTAGCCGGCTGGAGGACTTCATCGACAGCGTCACGCGGGGCAACCCGACGGAGGTCAAGGTGCTGCTGGCCTCCGTCGCGCTCGCGCTCGCCGTCTACCAGCTGGTGCTGATCGCCGTGGGCTACGGCAAGCTGCGCCCGCCCTTCCTCGAGGCGCGCCCCGCGGCGCGGGCTCACCGTGCGGTGGGCGACACGATCGCGGTGCTGCTCGTCATAACGGCGTTCATGTGCGTCGGCTACTTCGGCTTCGAGAACGACGCGGCCCTGCACGTGGTCGCCGGCGTGAGCCTGCTCGCGGTCCTCGCGCTCAAGATCGCGGTGGTGCGCTGGTGGCGCTCGCTGGGGCGGCTGCTGCCGGGCCTCGGCGTCTCCGTGTGGCTGCTGCTCGCGCTCGCCTGGATCACCTCGGCCGGGGACTTCCTCGCGGGATGAGCGGTCGCTCACAGACTGCGCAGATGCTGGGCTCGCTGCTCGTCGCTGCAGCGATCGTGGTCGTGGCGATCGTGATCGTGACCTCGCGGTTCGGAGCGACCAGCGCCGCCGAGCGCGAGCTCCAAGAGAACCGGCTCGAGCTCCAGGAGGAGCGCCTCGAAGAGCGCCGGGAGCGCCTCGAGGAGCGGCTCGACGAGCGCGAGCGGGACTGACCCGCGCGGCGCGTCGGAATCACGCGACCGGGTATGCCCAACGCATGCGCACGAGAAGCTGGAGGGTCGTCCGTGCCGCGCTCGCAGTTGCGGTGAGCCTGTCGCTGGTGGCCGCGGGGAGCTCCGCCGCTCAGGAACCAGGTCAGGTCACCGGCCTCTCGGCCGTCCAGGGCGAGGGCTTCACCACGCTCGGCTGGACGCCCGTCGAGGGCGCCACCGACTACCAGGTCGAGCGCACGCCCGTGGATGCCTCCGACCAGCCCACGGGGCCGGCGCGGATCGTCGGCCTCTGGGAGCCCACCCGCACCGTGCGGCCGGACGCGCCCACGTTCGCGGACTCGGGCTTCGTGCTCGGCCAGCGCTTCAGTTGGCGCGTCCGGGCCCGGGTCGGCACCGAGGTGCAGCCCTTCTCGGCGCCCGTCGTCGGCACAACCCGCGCGCAGTGGGGCAGCGGTCCCGGGGCCGCGTCGCTGCGGACGCAATTCGAGCAGACGAACGGCGCGTCCTTCACGAGCGACGTGAACGAGTACGCCTACACCGCCGCGATCGACGCGGCGAGTGCGCGCGTGCGCGTGGTGGAGATCGGCCGCACCCTCCAGGGCCGCCCGATCAACATGTTCATCTTCCGCGCCCCGAGCCCCCTGCCGAGCGCCGAGCGGATCTCGCAGACGCCGACCGTGCTGATCCAGTGCAACGTGCACGGCGACGAGCCCTCGATGCGCGAGGCGTGCCTGATCCTGGCGCGCGAGCTCGCCTTCACGGACGACACCCACCTGCTCGACATCATGTCGCGCGCGAACGTCCTGATCATCCCGACGCTGAACGGCGACGGCCGCGCGCTGAACACGCGCGGCAGCTCCACCGGGCAGGACCTGAACCGCGACCACTCGCTGCTGCGCGAGCCCGAGACGAAGGCGTTCGCGGCCATGCTGCGCGACTACACGCCTGACGTCGCGGTCGACGGGCACAACGGCGACGCCGAGGACCTGCCGGTGCTCGGCCCGCGCCACCTGAACGTGCACCGTCCCGTCTACTCCGAGCTGAAGAACGGCCTGATCGAGAGCCGGATCTACAACGCCGCGGCGGCCGCGGGCTGGTTCGCCGGCCCCTACAGCAACGGCGGAGCGAGCCAGGAGACCATCCTGCGGAACACGTTCGGCCTGAAGAGCGTCCTCGGCATCCTGTCCGAGAACCGCGAGGCCCCCGGGCCGACCCGGCCGGGCGCGACGGCGCCCGAGAACCAGAACCGCCGGACCTACGGGCAGCTCTGGCTGGCGAAGGGCATGCTCGACTACCACCGCGACAACCTGGGTGAGATTCAGCAGCTGATCGCGGGCTCGATCGCGTTCCAGCGCTCCAACCAGGGTCCGGTCTACTTCCGGGGAGCCTACCCGTGGCCGGTGTTCCCGCCGCTCCTGAGCGCGCCGGACGTGGACGCCCCGACTCCCGAGCTGACCCTCGAGGATCCGCCCTGCGGCTACTTCCTCACCGAGGCGCAGTTCTCAGGCGCCCGGCCGGAGGGCACCGTCGAGCGCCGCCTGCGCCTGCACGGCATCGCCGTCGAGCGGGCGTCCGGCTCCATCGGCCTCGGACCGGGCTACCTCGTGCGGATGGACCAGCGCCTGCGCGGCCTGATCGCACCGCTGCTCGACGGCCAGGCCGTCGAGCCGATGGTCGCGGGTGTGCGGCTCCAGGAGTGCGGCAAGTCCGGCTGATCGCGGTTGACAGATACTGACGGTATCTGCATACTCACGGTATGCGTGCCGTCCCGACCCGCGCCGAGCGTCAGGCGCGCACTCGCGCGGAGCTCGTCGACGCGGCGGAGCGCCTGTTCACGAGCAAGGGCTTCCATGCCACCTCGGTCGACGCCGTGGCGGCGGAGGCCGGCTACACCAAGGGAGCCGTCTACTCGAACTTCCGCTCGAAGGAGGACCTCTTCTTCGCCCTGTACGAGCGCCGCCTCGAGCGGCGCCTGCAGGAGTTCGAGACGCTCATGGCGAGCGCTCCCAGCGCCCTCGAGGGTCTCGTGGGAGCGGCCCGGACGGCTGCGCCCCGGAGCGACGCCGATGACGGCTGGATCGCGGTGTTCTTCGAGTTCTGGGCTCACGTGCTGCGACATCCCGAGCTGCGGGAGCGCTTCGCGCGCCTGCACAAGCGGATCGTCGAGCCACTCGAAGCGGGGCTGGTGAGGCTGGCCGAGGAGCGCGGCGTCGAGCTGCCGGAGGATCCGCGCAAGCTCGCCACCGCCCGCTACGCGATGCTGACCGGTCTGCAGCTCGAGCGGTTGACTCAGCCGGAGGTCGTGGATCGGGAGCTCGGCGCGCGCATCTTGAGACTCGCACTGGATGAAGGAGGACTCGATGGGCTACCGCATCAAGCGGCTTCAGGACTTCGCACGCGGCGTCCGCGAAAGCAAGGCGCTGCTTGACCGCGAACGCTGGCCACGCGAGCAGCTGGATCGCTTCCAGCAGGAGCGGCTCGAGGAGCTGACCCGCTACGCGGCCGCGCGCTCGCCCTTCTGGCGTGAGCACGTCCCACGCGGCCGGGTCAGGCTCGGCGAGCTGCCGATCACGACCAAGGCGGAGCTGATCGACGGCTTCGACGAGCGCGTCACCGATCGCCGCCTGCAACTCGACACGCTGCTCGACCACCTCGACCAGATCGACGACGACGCGCTCTACCTGGGCGAGTACCGCGTGATGACCTCGAGCGGCTCGTCGGGGCGCAAGGCCGTCTTCGTCTACGACCGGCCCGGCTGGTCGGGCATCGCGGCGATGTTCTTCCGGCGCTCGGACTGGACCGGGGCGACGCCGCGGCTGCCGCGGCTGCGTCTCGCGATGATCGGCGGCGCGTCGCCCACGCACATGACTCGCCGCGGCGCACAGACGCTCGACGTGGGCATCCATCGCCTGCTGCCGCTCGCCGTCACGCAGCCGTTGTCCGAGCTGGTTCGGGGGCTGAACGAGTTCCAGCCCCAACATCTGTACACCTACCCGTCGATCATGGGCCAACTCGCCGACGAGCAGCGGGCGGGGCGGCTGCGGATCGCGCCGGAGGCCCTCGTCACGAGCAGCGAGCCGCTCAGCCCTGGGCTACGCGACCGCCTCGAGCGGGTGTTCGGCGTGCGTCCCTACAATTTCTACGCGACCACCGAGGGGCTCTTCGGCCACGACTGCGCCGAGCGCTCGATGCACCTGTTCGACGACATGTGCATCGTCGAGAACGTGGACGAGGAGGGCCGCCCGGTGCCCGCCGGCGAGCCCGGCGCCCGGCTGCTGGTCACGAACCTCTTCAACCGGGCGCTGCCGCTGATCCGCTTCGAGGTCACCGACCTGGTCACCGTCGAGAGCGAGCCGTGCCCGTGCGGGCGGACGCTGATGCGCCTGCGCTCGCTCGAGGGGCGCGCCGAGGAGATCCTGTACCTGGGGGGCGTCACGGTCCACCCGCTGCAGTTCGCGCTCGTGACCGCCGACCCCGACGTGCGCGAGTTCCAGGTCGTCCAGCAGGACGACGGGTTGCGGCTGCGCGTCGCGCTCCGCGACGGAGCGGCCGACGCGCCCGCGCGGCTGCGGGACGGGGTCCGCGGCCGCCTCGAGAAGCTGGGCGTGCCGCGGCCGGCGGTTGAGGTCGAGACCGTGGACGCCTGTGAGCGCTCGCCGGGCGGGAAGCTTCAGATGATCGTGCCGGCCGCGTCGGGCGTCACGGATCGGAGCCCAGCCGCTCCGGGCTGAGCAGCGTGAAGATGCCGGACACGATCGCGGCGATCAGCAGCACCACGCCCGTGAGGATCGTGAGCGTGTGGTCGAAGAAGAAGAGCGTGCAGCTGCCCACGCCGAAGAGGATGAGCGTGCGGGTCACGCGTTCGACCCCTTGTCGAGCTGCCCGCGGAGCGTGAGCCTGTACAGCCAGGCCAGAGCGGGAAGCAGGATCAGCATGCCGACCGCGGAGCAGCCAAGAAGCGCCGCCAGCGTGGCGTCCGGTGCAGCGGCCTCGGCCACGGTCAGCTCCGGGGGAAGGATGTACGGCTCCTGGGCGAGCGCCCACGCGGCCACGATCGCTCCCACCGCAGCGGCCACCGTGTAGCGGGCGGGCTCGAAGCGCGAGCGCCACTCGAGCACCAGCGTGAGCAGCCCGAACACGCCGGAGCCGATCACGCACGCGAGGGCGGCGCCCGACGTGAGCCCGTCCCACAGGTCGGGCGCGTCGGAGCTCACCACCACGAGCCCGGCGAGCGCCAGCGCGCCGGCCACGACCCCCGAGCCGAGCGCCCGGGCCCTGAACGCACGCACCAGCTCCTCCTCGCCGCCGCGCCGCGCGTCGGCGCCGAGGAACACCGCCGCCGAATGGGCGCCCGTGGCGATCGCGAGCAGCCCCACGAGGATGCTCGTCGAGTTGGTCCAGCTCGTGAGCTCGTCGCCGGCGGCGTTGCCGACCGGCACCCGGCCGGACGCGATCCCGCCAACCACGGTGCCGAGGAAGAACGGCACGAGCAGCGACGACAGCGCGAACACCGCTCCAAGGCTGCGGCGCTCCGCCATGCTCGCCGCCTCGCCGCGGAGGGCGAACGCGGCGCCGCGCAGGATGATCCCGACGGCCGCGAGGAAGAGCGGGATAGCGAGCGTGGAGGCGATCGAGCCGAACGCCTCGGGGAATGCGGTCCAGAGCACCACGAGCACGAAGATGAGCCACACGTGGTTGGCCTCCCACACCGGGCTCATCGAGCGCTTGATGCGGTTCCGCAGCCCCTCGTCGCGCGCCGTCAGGTCCCAGATGCCCACCCCGAAGTCCGCGCCGCCGAGCACCACGTAGGCGCTCAGCCCGACCGCGAGCAGGGCGGCGCTGAGGTCGGCGAGCATCAGGCCTCCATCGGCTTGCGTGCCAGCCGGCGCAGCATCACGCCGGCGATCGCCGCCAGGCTGAGGTAGATGATCACGAGCGTGGCGTAGCCGATCGGGATCCCGTCGGCGCCGGTCACGGCGTCCTCGGTGCGCATCACCTCGTATACGACCCAGGGCTGGCGCCCCACCTCGGTCGTGATCCAGCCGCAGATGAGCGTCGCGACCGACAGCGGGCCGAGCACCACGACCGCTCGCAGGAACCAGACCGACTCCGGCAACCGGCGCTTTCGCCACCAGCTCCACAGGAAGAAGACGCCGACCATCGCCATGAACGTTCCGGCGAAGACCATCGCCTGGAACGCCAACCGCACGATGTTGATGCCGGTGTTGGTGGGGATGCCGTTCGGCCCCGCCGCGTCGAGCCCCTGCACGGTGGCGTCCGGGTCGTGGTAGGCGAGCAGCGAGAGCAGCTTCGGGAACTCGATGCCGTACTTCACCTCGCCGTCCTCGTAGATGCCGAGGATGTGGAGCGGCGCCCCCTTCTCCGTCTTCGGAAGGCCCTCGAACACGGCGAGCTTGGTGGGCTGGTTCTCAGCTACCGTGCGCGCCGCCCAGTCACCCACCAGCAGCTGCGCAGGCGCGGTGAGCGACGCGAAGGTGAGCGCCACCACGAGGCAGATCCGGTGGCGGCGCTCGCGGTTGCCGCGCAGCCAGCCGGCGGCGTACACGGAGGCCACGAGGAAGCCGGCCACGATCGTGCCCGCCAGGTACATGTGCACGAGCTCGTGCCAGAAGTTGTCGTTGAAGAGGGCGGTGAACGGCTGGATGTCGACCACCTCGCCGTTCTCGATCCGGAAGCCCTCGGGCTTGTTCATCCAGCCATTCACCGAGATCACCATCAGCGAGCCGGTGATGCCGGTGAGCACGATCGGGATCCCGCACGCGATGTGCACCTTCGGCGGCAGCCGCTCCCAGCCGTACACGTAGATCGCGATGAAGATCGCCTCGAGGAAGAACGAGAAGCCCTCGAGGCCGAAGGCCACGCCGAACACGTCGCCGAAGGTGGCCATGAACTCCGGCCACAGCAGGCCGAGCTCGAACGACAGGATCGTCCCGGTCACGACCCCGATCGCGAACAGGATCACCATCGCCTTCGACCAGCGCTTTGCGATCGCCTTGTAGAGCGGGTCGCCCGTGCGCAGCCAGAGCCCCTCGAGGAAGATGACCATCGCGGGGAACGCGATCCCGAAGCAGACGAGCGGGATGTGGATCATGAACGAGAGCGCCTGCATCTGGCGCGCCTCGAGCAGGTACTGCTGCTCGGGACCTCCTCCGAGCACGCCGTCAATCACGACGCCGGCCTCAGCATTCGCACGGCGATCGCGGGGAACACAAGGACCGAGATCACGCCGCCCGCCACGAGACCGGCCGCCTCGACCTCCTCGAGCTTGCCAAGCTCGACGCCGATCTGGCTGGCCGCCACGATGAACGACAGCGACGTGGCCTGGAGCAGTCCGGTGGCCACCGCCTCGCGCCGGGTCATGAAACGGGAGTAGATCAAGGCGGGCGTACCTCGCACAACCAGGAGCGCCACCACCGTGAGCGGCACGAGGACGGCCGCGTCGACGGTGGAGAACAGGTCGTCGAGCTGGAGCTGCACGCCGCTCACCACGAAGAAAATCGGGATGAACACGCCGAAGCCGATCCCCTCGAGCTTCTCCTGCAGCCCGCTCTCGCGCACCGCCTCCTCACGGTCGAGGAAGCTCAGCATCGCTCCCGCGAGGAAGGCGCCGAGCACCACCTCGAGCCCGAACTCCTGCGCCATCAGCACGAGCAGCACCACGAGCAGGAACGCGATCCGCACGCCGATCTGCGCGCTGGTGCGCTGCATGCGCACGACCGCGGCCACGAGCGGCCCCGACATCCGCGCGCCGGCCAGCAGCATCCCCACCGCCACCACCACTCCGCCGAACAGCAGCAGCAGCACGATCGTCGACTCCGGGCTCGAGCTCTGGTGGGAGAAGAAGATGGACAGCAGTATCACGGTGCCGAAGTCGGCGATCGACGCGCACGCGATCACGAGCTGCCCCAGCGAGCTGCGGGACGCCCCCACGTCCTTCAGCACGGCGACCACGATGCCGAACGAGGTGGCCGCGAGGATGATCGCCACCAGCACGGACGATCCCACGAGGCCCGCCGCCTCGAGGCCGAAGCCGGCGCCGAACGCCAGCACGAGCGAGAGCGCGAACGCCCACAGGAGCAGCCGCAGGTGGCGCTCCTGCTCCGCCCGGAAGGCGATCTCGAGGCCGGCGAGGAAGAACAGGAAAACCAGCCCGAGCTGGGCGAAGACCTCGAGCGGCGCGGTGATGTCCACGAGGTCGAGCAGCTGCGGGCCGATCAGGACGCCCGCGCAGATCTCCGTCACGACCGGCGGGATCTTCGGGAGCGGCAGCAGGTCGACGATCAGCGGCGCGGCGGTGGCCGCGGCGAGGGCAATCGCGAGGTCCGTGAAGTCGAGGCCGGAGACGCGCGGAGTCTAGGCTGGTCGCGTGGGCCAGCTCTGGCACGACATCACGCGGGCCTACGACGAGCGCATCCAGGTCCCCGGCAAGGAGATCCACTTCCTCATCCTGCTGGCGTTCCTGTGCTCATTCGGCTTCATCCGCGGCAGCGCCCACATGATCCGCGCGCAGGTGTCTTGGTGGCCCGGCAACGTCGAGACCAAGAGCGGCATGCACATCCACCATCTGGTCTGGGGGATCCTGCTGTTGATCACGATGGGCTACATCGGGCTCGCGTTCGACCTCGGCGATCCATGGCTCGAGTTCGTCGCTATCGCGTTCGGCATCGGTCTCGGGCTCACGCTCGACGAGTTCGCGCTCTGGCTCAATCTCGAGGACGTCTACTGGCAGCAGAAGGGCAGGGAGTCGATCGACGCCGTGGTGGTCACGGCCGCACTGCTCGTGCTCACCCTGCTGGGCCTGCAGTTCTGGATCGACATCTGGCACGCGGTGCTCGAGCTGCTGGGCGTCGACCGCCGAGGCGCGGTGCTCCCGGCGGCGCTGCAGGTGGCGGCGGTGCCGCTCGCGGTGGTGACGTTCATGAAGGGCCGCAAGCTGGTGGGGATCATCGGCCTGTTCGTGCCGCTGGTCGCGCTGGCCGGCGCGCTCCTGCCGGCTACTGAGGGATCGCGCTGGGAACGTCGGCGGCGGGCGCGTTCCAGCGTGTGATCACCGCCGTCTCGCGCTCGAATCCGAGCACCGAGAGCGTCGCGGTCGAGAGCGCGAACAGCGCCCCGTCCTGCGGCGGCAGCCCGAGCCAGCGGGCCGTCAGCACCCGCAGCAGGTGCCCGTGGGCGAACAGCGCCACGGTCCCCTCCCCCGCCTTCAGCCCCTCCACGAGCGGGTCGACGCGAGCGCCCACGTCGGCGGCCGACTCGCCGCCCGGGCAGCCGTCCCGCCACAGGAACCAGTCCGGTCGCTCCGTGCGGATCTCGGCGGTCGTGATCCCCTCGTAGTCGCCGTAGTCCCACTCGAGCAGCGCGTCTGTGCACTCGGCGCGCTCTCCGAGGCCGGCCAGGCGGCAGGTCTCGAGCGCGCGCCCGAGCGGGCTCGAGAGCACCCGGTCGAAGCTCCAGTCGCCGAGCGCGTCACGTAGAGAGCGCGCCTCCTCGCGGCCGCGCTCGGTCAGCGGGATGTCGGTCCGCCCGGTGTGACGCTTGTCCCTGCTCCATTCGGTTTCGCCGTGCCGGGCGAGGACGATTGCCATGCGCGCATGCTCGCATGCCGAGGCGGCGGCGCGAACAGCCCGGCGTGGGCAGAACTCCCCTTTGGTCGGTCAAGAACCTCCTTGGGGTATGGAGAAAGATCACCTTCACGCCGCTCGTCGGGCCATCGAGCCTTAGGCGGATGCCGACCGATGAGCGCGGAGGACTCGTGAGCTGTTCGCGACCCCGCACGGGTTGGACTCAATTCTGCAATCGGGCCCGGGACTCCACCCGGTCCCTTTATCCGGCGGGCCGGAAGGTCGGGGGAATTCCTCCAGTCGCCAAAGAGGAGCAGTTATGCACAAGTGGAACGGTCAGCGATTGCGCATCCGCATGCGATCGCGGCGGCGCGTGGCGACCCTCACCAGCGCTCTCGCGCTTCTTCTTTTTGCCCTACCGGCATCGAGCGCGTTCGCGGTGCACGACACCGGGCTCTTCGAACTCGACGGCAACGCCACGCACGAAGCCAGCGTGCTCGGGGACGACTGGGATCAGGTCTGTCGTCAGGCCACCAACGGTGCGGTGTGCAACGCCGCGGGGAGCAACACCACCGGCGCCACGGCCGTTGCGTGGACGGCCGAGCTAGACACGAGCGCGAGCATCTTCACCGGCGGCGGGTCGAAGGACCCGATCGACCTCAGCTCGTGGGCGTGGAAGGACGCCGGCGGCCTGCCGGACAAGGACAACCTCCTTCATAGCTTCGCGGCTCGCTACGTGGTTGATCCGGACGCGGATGACCCGAACGATCCGAACGACACGATCTGCCCGTCGGGCACTGCGACGAAGTGCGACGTCCTGTACTTCGGCTCCGACCGCTTCGACAACAGCGGTGACGCGCAGCAGGGCTTCTGGTTCTTCCAAAACAAGGTCACGCTGGGCAACATCAAGAGTGGCGGCGGCTTCAACTTCAACGGCGTGCACAGGACCGGCGACCTGCTGGTCATCAGCGACTTCAGCAACGGCGGCACGGTGTCGACGATCTCCGTCTACAAATGGAACCCCGCCGTGGACGGCAACCTGGAGCTGCTGCTCACGGACGACTCCGCGAAGTGCCCATTCGTCTCTCCGGGCGACGCGGCGTGCGGCCTGGTGAACGAGGGCGCCGCTCTCGTTACGTCCCCTTGGCCGTTCCTGGACAAGAGCGGCAACACCGGCTTCGCCCAGGGCGAGTTCTACGAGGGCGGGGTCAACCTCTCGTTGCTCGGGCTCGCGAACGAGTGCTTCAACAGCGCGCTGTCGGAGTCGCGGTCGTCGACCTCGACCACGGCGACGCTGAAGGACTTCGTCCTCGGGCAGTTCGGCAACTGCACGGCGACCATCAGGACGGACGCTTCCAACAAGGGC
>Ga0075430_100000174_pt1 | contig 42563 bp, 37 predicted proteins | sample RhiMetdeltSRZDD4_FD_75294 | JGI IMG/M metagenome (GOLD analysis project Ga0075430, IMG submission 75294) | Populus rhizosphere microbial communities from Tennessee, USA - Rhizosphere MetaG P. deltoides SRZDD4 | ecosystem: Host-associated > Plants > Roots > Rhizosphere > Soil | place: USA... | reverse complement strand
CTCGGACCAGACGGCGTCGATGTTCACCGCGTGGGCCGCCCGCCGGTCCTCGAAGGCCGATCCCTCCGGATCCTGTCGACCGACGGCGCCGCCCAGGTGAAAGACGATCGTGTAAGACTCCGGCGTCGCGACCTGCCAGGCTCGCTCGGCGAGCGTGTCGATGAGGGCATCGCTGAGCGATGACACGTACTCCGATTTCCAGTAGTAGCCGAGCCCGTGGGGCGCGGTGGGATCGAAGAGCGCCTGGTGTGAGACGTACGGCGTCGGCCGGATCAGGTCCACCAGTGGCTCGCCGAACCGCCGCAGCGGGGCAACCGCTCGCTCGCCCTCCTCCACCGAGCCCGCGTAGCACGCGCCGATGACCACGACCGGTTGCCCGTGCACCCACGGAGGAAGGAAGGGCGCGGGCGGCGCCATCCGGAGGACCACGATGGTCGTGAGCTCGTCGGGCGCGCTCCCGATGAAGTCGCGGTAGAAGCCCAGGACCTCGCGGGCCTTCGCGGCAGGGTGGAGCATCACGCCGGCGAGGACGATCGGTCCGACGGGGTGCAGACGATACTCGAAGGACGTGACCACCCCGAAGTTGCCGCCGCCACCGCGGAGCCCCCAGAAGAGGTCGGCGTGCTCCTCAGCGCTGGCGCGAAGGAAGTCACCGTCGGCGGTGACCACATCGGCCGACAGGACGTTGTCGGCGGCCAGTCCGTGTCGGCGCATCAGCCAGCCGAGCCCCCCGCCGAGCGTGAGACCCGCGATGCCGGTGTGGGTGATGATCCCGCCGGGCGCGGCGAGTCCGAAGGCCTGGGTCTCGCGGTCGAACTCTCCCCAGAGGAGTCCCGGCTGCGCTCGCACCGTTCGCCCCGCCGGATCGACCCACAGGCCCTTCATCGGTGTCAGATCGATCACGAGCCCGCCGTCACACACCGCGGTGCCGGCGACGTTGTGGCCGCCGCCTCGCACGGCGACGAGCAGATCGCGCTCGCGCGCGAAGCGCACGGCGGCCCGGACGTCGGCGGCGCCGGTGCAGCGCGCGACGAGCGCGGGATGTCGGTCGATCGCTCCGTTCCAGATCGCGCGGGCGGCGTCGTACGGCGGGTCGCCGGGACGGATGAGCTCTCCACGGAAGTGTGGCGCCAGGTCGGCGAGGGCTGCATCGTCGAGAGCGGTGGCGTCGCGACGCTCGGTCTCGAGAGCTGATCGAGCAACCATAGGGCACCTCCTTGGTGACCGGCAGGATGGCTCCGGCCGGCCGGAAGGTAAACTCCAAGAATTGGAGTTGCGACGCCCTCCGCCCTTCACTACCCTCGGGGAAGGATGAGGGGGTACGGCCAGTTTTGCCCCGTCGCCAAGGCGGCCGAGATCGTCGCCGAACGGTGGACCCCGCTCGTCCTGCGCGAGCTGCTCTGCGGGAGCCGTCGCTTCAGCGACCTCCACCGGGGTGTGCCCCTGATGTCCCCCACGCTCCTCGCCGGACGTCTCGAGCAGCTCGAGGACGCCGGCATCGTGCGGAGCGTGGCCAGGCCGCGTGGCCGCGGGCGCGAATACCACCTCACCGCGGCGGGTGAGGAGTTGCGGCCGCTCATCGAGTGTCTCGGCGAGTGGGGCCAGCGGTGGGCCCGTGCACAAATCGACCGCGGTGACCTGGACCCGGGCCTGCTCATGTGGGACATCCATCGGCGGGTGAACCTGGACGCGCTGCCCCCGGAGCGGGTCGTCGTGCGCTTCGACTTCCGCGGGGTGCCGGCGATCATGCATTGCCCGAGAACGTGGTGGCTCGTGCTCGACCGCCGGGAGGTCGACCTCTGCCTCAAGGACCCCGGCTTTCAGGTCGACATCGTCGTCAGCGCCGACCTCCGGACTCTGACGCGTGTCTGGATGGGTGACGTGCGGCTGGCCGAGACCGTCCGTGCCGGCCTGATCCGGCTCGATGGGCCGCCGGCGCTCGTCCGCGCCTTCCCGACCTGGCTCGCGCTGAGCTCATTCGCCGGCGTCGAGCGCGGCGGGCCCGCGGTCGCCCCCCGCCCGGCCTAGCGACCACGGCAGGCTTCGTCGCCAGCGACGCCGGGGCCACCGCGGCCGGCCCCGGCGTCACCGAGCTTCGCGTGATGCGCTAGGGGTCGTCCCGGTCGAGGAGTCTGGCGAAGAGCTTTTCCAGGAGGTTCCGGCGGTCGCTGGTGGGGCCGCCGATCGGGCCGCCGTCGTCGCGGGTGATGACGAGACAGGCGGAGCGGGGGCGGCCGCCGGCGGCGCCGTCGGGCCAGGAGCTGAAGGCCTTCGGGTTGGCCGGGTCGTTGGGGGCCTCGTTCGGAGTCTCGCCCGGGTGCTGGATACCGACGAACATCGCGGTCTCGTCGGGCGTCGTGAAGACGCCGGTCACCTCGCACTGCTTGGGCCCGACCAGGAAGCGACGCGTCTCGCCGGTGGTCGGGTCGGCGCACAGCATCTGGTTGTTGCCGAACCCCGCGTAGTCCCCGGCGTTGATGGTCGAGGTCGACACGTCGGTCTGGATCCACAGCCGGCCGCTGGGCGCCACGTAGAGGCCGTCCGGTGAGCCGTACTTGTCGCCGACGACGGTCGAGCCGTGCGCCGGCACGCTCGGGTCGCCGGCGAGGGCGAAGATCTCCCAGTCGAAGTCCGGCTCGGAGAAGTCCTCGTCGTAGCTCCACGCGATGATGTGCCCGTACACGTTGTTGATCCGGGGGTTGGGCTCGTCCACGGGAGGCCGCGCCGAGCCGGCCGCGGTGGAGCCGTCGGGGTTGTTGACCGAGACCGGCGTCGTGCCGCGCCGGTTGTTGTTCGTGAGCGTGCCGACGACCGTGAGCGACTCGGGGAAGGTGTCGATCCACTCCGGCCGGTCCATCATCGTGGCGCCGACCGCGTCAGCCGCGCCGCGCGTGTTGATGAGGATGTCGGCGATCGACCATCCCTGGAGCGCCGGGTTGTCGGGGGTCAGCGGGAGCCACTCACCGGTGCCGTCGGCGTTGAACCGGGCCACGTAGAGGATGCCGTCGTCGAGCGGGTGGATGCCCCGCTTCAGCGCCCGCCGCCACGGCAGGTTCGACACGTAGCGGTAGATGTACTCGTTCCGCTCGTCGTCGCCCATGTACACGACGACCTTGCCGTCGCGGGTCTCCTGCACCCACGCCCCCTCGTGCTTGAGCCGGCCGAGCGCGGTGCGCTTGACGGGCGTCGTCCAGGGGCGGAACGGGTCGATCTCCACGACCCAGCCGAATCGGTTGGGCTCGTTGGGCTCGAGGTCGGCGTTGAAGCGCGGATGGGTGGTGAAGAACCGGGTGCCGGAGCTGAAGGCCGAGATCCCGTAGCGGAGCTCGAGCGCGTTCCGGTTGGCCAGCGTCTTCTGGAAGAAGCCGTTGAAGTTCTCCTCGCAGGCCAGGTAAGTCCCCCACGGCGTGAAGCCCATGGCGCAGTTGTTCAGCGTGCCGAGGACCCGCGTGCCGCTGGGGTCGTCGGTCGTCTGCAGCCGCGGGTCACCGGCGGCCGGGCCGCCGATCGTGATCGGCGTCTGCCCGGTGATGCGCCGCGCGTACTTCGACGGGCGCACCACCTGCCACTCGCCCGCGTGCCCCCGACGCTTGTCCTTCTTGATCTCGATGATGCCGACGCCGTGCGCGTTGAGCGACTTGTTCGTCTTCTCGGCCGTCCAGCTGTTGACCCCGTCGGTGAAGAGCAGGCCGTCGTCGGTGTACTCGTGGTTCTGCACGAGCAAGCCGTGGCTCGAGCCCTTGATGGGGAAGTAGACGACGCCGTCGTTGTGCATGCCCCACTGGCGCGCCTGGTCGGCGGCGGTGTTGCCGGCATCCGGCCGGAAGGCCGGCCCGCTGGAGACGGGGTCGCCCCAGGCGATCAGCACCCGGGCCGTGTACCCGTCGGGCACGACGACGGTGTCGGCGTCCGACACCGGGATGCCTTTGAAGCCGAGGAGCGAGCGGGAGCGACCGTGGGCCTGGGCCGGCACCGCGGCGATCAACGAGCCCACGCCGCCGAGCGTCGTCGACGTGGCGACGGCGAGGCCACCCCCGAGGAAGCCTCGGCGCGACATCCGGGCGGCGACCACCTGCTCGAAGTGCTCGTTGCTCGACGGATTGCTCACGCTGTCGTCGTCTGTCATGGCTGGCGTCCTCTCGTGGAGCGCGGAGTGTGCTGGCGTTCGGCGGGGACGCTATAAGCGCGAGGTGACCCTGGTGTGACGGACCTGCGAAGTCTTCGTCACGGTGGGCAGCTTGCCGGGCGACGCGATCGGGCCTACAGTGTCCGCTGATGGCTACCGGAGAAGTCCTCTTCAACCCGCTGCTGCCGGAATTCCACGCGGACCCGTACCCGTTCTATCGGCGCCTGCGCGAGAAGGAGCCGGTGCACCAGACGCCGATGGGGTTCTGGGTGCTCACGCGCTACGACGACTGCGTCGCCGCCCTGCGCGATCCCCGGTTCGGCCGCGAGGAATTCCAGCAGCTGCTGACGGCGGTCTACGGGGACGACACGGAGAAGACGGTCCTGCCCCGGTCGATGCTCTTCCGCGACCCGCCCGATCACACGCGCCTGCGCGGGCTCGTCAGCAAGGCCTTCACGCCGCGGACGATCGAGGTCATGCGCGGGCACATCCAGGGGATCGTCGACCGGCTGCTCGACCGCGCGCTGACCCAGGGCGGGATGGACGTCATCGAGGATCTGGCCTATCCGCTGCCGGTCACGGTCATCTGCGAGATGCTCGGCGTGCCGGTCGACGACCACACCTCGATCCGGGGCTGGTCGGCCGACATCGCGCGCAGCCTGGACGCGATCGGCCTGCCGTCCGACCAGTCGATCGTCGACCGCGGCCGCACCGCCCGCCGCGCGCTCGCCGACTACTTCCGGGCGCTGGTCCCGGAGCGCCGGGCCAAGCCCCAGGCCGACCTGCTGTCCGGTCTCCTGGCCGCCGAGGAGCAGGGGGACAAGCTGACGGAGCCCGAGGTCATCGCGATGTGCCTGCTGCTGTTCATCGCGGGCCACGAGACCACGGTGAACCTGATCGGCAACGGCACGCTCGCGCTGCTACGCCACCCGGATCAGCTCGCCCAGGTGCAGGCCGACCCGGCGCTCGTGCCCAACGCGATCGAGGAGCTCCTGCGCTACGACAGCCCGGTGCAGCGCACGGCCCGGATCACGACGGCCGACGTGGACATCGCCGGCCACGCGATCGGCAAGGGGTCGATGGTGGTCACGGCGCTCGGCGCCGCCAACCGCGATCCCGCCCAGTTCGCCGACCCCGATCGCCTCGACGTCACCCGCCGCGACGTCCGACACATCTCGTTCGGCTACGGCATCCACTTCTGCCTGGGCGCGCCGCTCGCCCGGGTGGAGGGCCAGATCGCGCTCGGGACCCTCCTGCGCCGCGCGCCCGGGCTGGCGCTGGCGGAGACCTCGCCCGAGTGGCGCGAGTCGTCCGTGCTGCGCGGGCTCAAACGCCTGCGCGTCACGTTCTGAGCCGTCGCTCAAGCGGCTCGACGACCGCCGAACTCATCCGCGTGTAGCGACACGAACTCCCGGACGCTCATCGCCGGCCGGCCGGTCACCCGCTCCACGCCGTCCGCCAGCCGGTCGTACCGACCCGCCCGGTGCAGCTCGCCCATCGTCAGCAGGTGCGACGTCAGGTGCTCCGGCAACCCCGCCATCCTCAGCGCACGTTCCCAGTCCTCGGGGGGAATGTCGGCGTAGGTGACCTCGCGGTTCAGCGCGTCCGAGTACTCCCGCGCGATCGCGTCCATGTCCTGCGACCGCGGACCGGTGAGCTCGTAGATCCGGCCCAGGTGCGGCCCGGGGTCGGCGAGGACGGCGGCGACGACCCGAGCGACATCGGCTGCGGCAACCGGAGACGTCTTGCCCCGCCCGAACGGTAACTCGATGCGGCCTCGGTCGCGGACGGTCGCACCGGCGAGGGTGACCAACGTCTCCAGGAACATCGTCGGCCGGATGGTGACGACCGGCAGGCCGGACCACGCGAGCGCCTGCTCGCTGAGCCAGTGCTGCCGCTGCTGATGGCTCGGGGTCGTGTTCTGGATGCTCATCTGGGACACGGTCATCTGGGACATGTTGACGAGGGCGTTCACCCCGGCTTCGCGGGCGACCGCCGCCATGGTGAGGCTCGCCTCCAGGTACCCGGCGGCCACGGACATGCCGAAGTAGACCCGCCGACAGCCGCTGACGACCCGATAGACGTCGGCCGGTTCGAGGAGGTCGCCGATCACCACCTCGGCACCGGCGGCCCGCAAGGCCGCCGCTCGATCGTCCTCACGGCGGACCATGGCGCGAACCGGGAGCCTGCGATCGAGGAGCAGGCCGGTCACCGTTCGCCCGACCCCGCCGAGCTGACCGGCCGCCCCGGTCACGAGGATCGATCCGTTGTCAGCCATACGACTCCTTTCCTCACTGCCGCGATTCCGAGAGACTGGCATCGCGATTGCCACAGTGTGATCTGGAAAGCAGGCGAGTGATGAACAAGTTACGCGTACGATTCCTGGCGGTCGCGGGTCTGCTCGTGGCGGCGGGCTGCGCATCGGCTACTCCCGACTGGCGCGAGGTGCGCCTCGTGCGGGATCGCGCCGACGTCGACGGGTGCCGGCTCCTCACCATCCTGAAGGACGAGGACATGAACGACCTCCGGAAGAAGGCCGCGGAGGCGGGCGGCGATACCGTTCTGCTCACCGGCTCCGAGCCGAGCACCATCCCCGTCCTCAACCCCGAGAGGTTCGTTGCGGACGTGTACCGCTGTCGCGTGGCGGCGGCACCGACCTCTTAGACGTCGAGCAGGATTCTCGCAGGGTCCTCCAGGGCCTCCTTGACGCGGACGAGGAAGGTCACGGCCTGCTCGCCGTCCACGAGGCGGTGATCGTACGACAGCGCCACGTACATCATGGGCCGGATCACCACCTGACCGTCCACGGCCACCGGGCGCTGCTCGATCTTGTGCATGCCGAGGATGCCGGACTGGGGCGGGTTGAGGATCGGCGTGGACAGGAGCGAGCCGAACACGCCGCCATTCGTGATCGTGAACGTGCCGTCCCGCAGGTCCTGCGGCGCGAGGTGACCCTCCCGCGCCCGTTCGGTGAGCTCGCGGAGGGCGCGCTCGATCTGCGCCAGCGACCGCGTGTCGGCGTCACGGACGACGGGCACGACGAGACCGCGCGACGTGCTGACCGCGATGCCCAGGTGCACGCGGCGGTGATGGACGATGTCGTCGCCGTCGATCCGCGCGTTGAGGATCGGCACGGCGCGCAGCGCGTGCACGACCGCGCGGGCGAAGAGCGTCACGAGCCCGAGATCGACGTCGTGCCGGGCGCGGAAGCGCTCGCGGTGACGCGCGCGGAGGGCCAGGAGCTCCGTGAGGTCCACCTCGTTGAAGGTGGTGAGGATGGCGGCCGTGCGCTGCGCCGCGACCAGACGCGCTGCGATGACCCGGCGCAGCTGGGACATCGGCACCCGCTCGACGTCGGCCTCCGCCGCTGGAGCCGGCGGGGCGCCGTCGTCGCTGCGCGCCTCGGCCACCGGACGGCGGCCGTCACCCGAGGAGGCGGTCGCGGCGGCCGGCTGCTCCTCGCGCTCCTGACTCGCCGGCGCTGGTGACTCCGCGGGCGGCGGACGCGGCTCGACCCGCCGCGGCAGTGCCGGCGGCTCCGCGTCACGCCGGGGCGCCGGTGGTGTCTCGCGCGGCGGCGAGGTCTCGACGGTGGTCGGCTCGGGCCGTGGCGCGGCCGGGGGAGCGCCGTCGCCGGTGGCCGGCGCGGCCTCGGTGAGGCGGCCGACCACGGCGCCCGCCGCCACGTGCGCGCCCTCCGGCTGACCGATCTCGAGCCGGCCGGCGGCTTCCGCGACGACCTCCATCGCGGCCTTCTCGGTCTCGATCTCCAGCAGCGGCTCGTCGGCGCGGACGAGATCGCCGTCGGCCTTGAGCCACCGCACGATGACGGCCTCGCTCACCGATTCGCCGAGCTGGGGGATCCTGACGTCCACCGGCACGGCTCAGCCCTCCAGCGCCTGCTGCAGGATCGCTCGCTCCTCGGCCTGGTGGACCGGGTAGAGTCCGGTCGCCGGGCTCGCGGCCTCGACCCGGCCGATGTAGCTGTAACGGATCTCCGGCCGGAGCAGGGGCGACACGAGGGGCCGGATGAAGGTCCAGGCGCCCTGGTTGGCCGGTTCTTCCTGTACCCAGCAGACTTCCTCCGCCCGGGGATAGCGCGCGAGCACGGCGGCGACGTCCTCGCTCGGGAAGGGATAGAGCTGCTCGATCCGCACGAGCGCCACGTCCGCGCGGTCGGAGTCCGCGCGGGCGGCGTCGAGGGCGTGGAAGATCTTGCCCGAGCACAGAATCACGCGGCGCACCGTCTCCGGCGTAGACGCGCGCGGGTCGTCGAGGACGAGCCGGAACGTCCCGTCGACCAGCTCGGCCAGCGGCGAGAAGCTCGGCGCGTGGCGGAGCAGGCTCTTCGGCGACATGACGACGAGCGGCTTGCGGAACGGACGGTGGATCTGCCGTCGGAGCGCGTGGAAGAGCTGGGCCGGGGTGCTGGGCACGATCACTTGCAGGTTGCGCTCGGCGCAGAGCTGCAGGAACCGCTCGAGCCGCGCGCTGGAGTGGTCCGGCCCCTGGCCCTCGTAGCCGTGGGGGAGGAGCAGCACGAGGCCGCTCATCCGCTGCCACTTCGACTCGGCACCGGCCAGGAACTCGTCGATGACGTTCTGGGCGCCGTTGGCGAAGTCGCCGAACTGCGCCTCCCACACGACCAGCCGGCGCGGGTCGCCGCTCGACACCCCGTACTCGAAGGCCAGCGCGGCCTCCTCGGAGAGCGGGCTGTTGACGACCTCCAGCCGGGCCTGATCCTCCGCCAGGTGGTCGAGCGGCACCCAGGACCGCCCGTCCTTGGTGTCCATGAGCGCCGCGTGCCGATGGCTGAACGTCCCACGCACGGTGTCCTGCCCAGTGAGCCGCACGGGCGTGCCCTCCAGGAGCAGGCTGCCGTACGCGAGCAGCTCGGCGGTGCCCCAGTCGATCGCCTCGCCGTGCTGCACGCGCGATCGCCTCTCCTCGAAGAGCTTGCTCAGCCGCGAGTGCGGCGCGAAGTCCTCCGGCCAGCGGACCAGGCCGTCGGCGATCGTGCGCAGCCGCTCGGCCGGCACCCGGGTGTCGGCGCTCCAGTCGTCACCAGCCCAGCCGAGGCCCTCCCAGACACCGCCGAAGGCGAAGATCTGCTCGCGCGGCTTCTCCGCGCGAGCGCGGGACTGGGCCGCCTCCAGTCCGGCCCGTCGCCGCTGGCGCAGCTCGCCCACCTGCACCTCGTCGAGCACGCCCGCCTCGACCAGGCGCTTGGTGTAGAGGGCCACGACGGTCGGGTGATTGCGGATCTGCTCGTACATCACGGGCTGTGTGAACGTGGGGTCGTCGCCCTCGTTGTGGCCGTGGCGTCGGTAGCAGACGAGACGGATGAAGACGTCGGCGCCGAACGCCTGGCGGTACCCGGCCGCCAGCCGGGCGGCCTGCACGACCGCCTCCGGGTCGTCGGCGTTCACGTGGAAGACCGGGGCGCGCAGGACGTGGGCCAGGTCCGAGGAGTACCGGGAGAACAGGTACTCGCCGGGCGTCGTCGTGAACCCGAGCTGGTTGTCCACGACGACGTGGATCGTCCCCCCGGTCGTGTAGCCGGGGAGCGCCGAGAGCGCGAGCGTCTCGTACACGATGCCCTGGCCCGCGAAGGCCGCGTCGCCGTGCAGTAGCACCGGCGCCACCCGCCGGCGCTCGCGATCGTCACGGTACGCCTGCTTGGCCCGGACGATGCCCTCGACGACCGGGTTGACCGCCTCCAGGTGGCTCGGGTTCGAGATCAGCGACAGGTGGATCGTGCGACCGTCGGGCGCCGCGCGATCGTGGGAGTAGCCGAGGTGGTACTTCACGTCGCCGTCGCCCTGCACGTCCTCGGGCAGGAGGGCGCCCTCGAACTCGGCAAAGATCATCTCGTACGGCTTGCCGAGGACGTGGGCGAGCACGTTGAGACGCCCGCGATGCGCCATGCCGAGCACCATCTCCTCGACACCCAGCCGGGCCGCCTCGTCGGCCAGGGTGTCGAGGAGCGGCACGAGCGCCTCGCCGCCCTCGAGCGAGAACCGCTTCTGCCCCGCGTAGCGCACGTGGAGGAACTGCTCGAACATCTCGGCGTCGAGCAGGCGCTCCAGCACCGCCCGTCGATCCGCGCCGGACAGCGCCGGACGGTTGCGTCGCGGTTCCATCCGCTCCTGGAGCCACGTCCGGCGAGCCTTGTCGGGGATGCCGAGATACTCGACGCCCAGCGTGCCGGCGTAGGTCTCCTCGAGCGCACGGAGCAGATCCCGCAGCGGCCCGCGGCCGCCGCCGTGAAACGGGGCCCAGTCGACCACGCGGTCGAGATCCCGCTCCCGGAATCCGAGCTCGTCCAGCCGTAGCAGCGGGTGCGTGCGGGGACTGCCGCCGAGCGGATCGAGGTCGGCCACCAGGTGCCCGAGCTCGCGGTACGAGTGCACGAGATCGGCGATCGCAGGGCCGGCGCCGTCCTGGGCCCACTCGTAGCCGGCGAAGAGCAGGGCCCAGCGCTCGTCGACGGAGGCCGGATCGCGCCGGTACTCGTCGTACAGGGAGTGCACGTACTCGGGACTGGCCCGGAGGACCTCGTCCAGCCAGGACATGGATTCATCGTACCCGCGCGGGCGCACACTCGCGAGCGGAGCGCCGCTCGGGTGCCGTGAGCCACTCGCGAGCCCGTCGTGTCCCGTCCCCGTGTGGACGGCATACCGCTTGAAGCAACGAAGCAATAGCCTATGGTGCGAACGTCACGCCGCCTTCCCGTCGGTGCAGAGCCTTGTGGGGACGGGAACGTGGACTTTCGTGTCTGGGCGCCTCGTGCCGAGAGCGTGGAAGTGGTACTCGATTCCGGGGGTGGGACGCCGCTCGTACGCGAGGCCGGTGGGTACTTCGCGGGCCGGCTGACGGCGAGGGTGGGCGCGCGCTATCGATACTGCCTCGATGGCCGCGCCGCCTACCCCGATCCCGCGTCGAGGCGGCAGCCAGAGGGCGTGCACGGGCCGTCCGAGATCGTGGATCCCGCTGCCTTCGCCTGGACCGACGCTGGCTGGCCGGGGCTCGGCGCCACCGGTCAGGTCATCTACGAGCTGCACGTTGGCACGTTCACGCGGACCGGCACGTGGGCCGCGGCGGCCCGCGAGCTGCCGGAGCTGGCCGCGGCCGGCATCACCGTGGTCGAGCTCATGCCGGTGGCGGAGTTTCCCGGGCGGTTCGGGTGGGGCTACGACGGCGTGTTCCCGTTCGCGCCGACGCGGCTCTACGGCACGCCCGATGACTTCCGGCGCTTCGTCGACCGCGCGCATGCGGTCGGTCTCGGCGTGATCCTCGACGTCGTCTACAACCATCTCGGACCCGACGGCTGTGTGCTCCGCGAGTACGCCGCGGAGTACTTCACCGACCGGTACGCCAACGAGTGGGGCGACGCGGTCAACTTCGACGGCGAGGGGTCGAGCGCCGTCCGCGAGTTCTTCGTCACTAACGCGGCCTACTGGATCGACGAGTTCCACCTCGACGGTCTGCGCGCGGACGCGACGCAGCAGATGTTCGACGCCTCGCCCGAGCACGTGCTCGCGGACATCGCGCGGGCCGCCCGTGTCGCGGCCGGCGGGCGAGGTATCCTGCTGGTGGCCGAGAACGAGCCGCAGCAGGCCCACGTCGTAAGCCCGCCCGGGCGCGGCGGATACGGGTTCGACGCCATGTGGAACGACGACTTCCACCACACCGCGCACGTGGCGCTCACCGGGCGGCGGGAGGCCTACTACCTCGATTACTGCGGCCGGCCGCAGGAGTTGGTCTCGGCGGTGAAGGCCGGCTTCCTCTACCAGGGTCAGCACCACACCTGGCAGAAGAAGGCGCGGGGGACCTCGGCGCGCGACATGGCACCGGCTGCGCTCGTCGCGTATCTCGAGAACCACGACCAGGTGGCCAACTCGGCCCGTGGGGAGCGCCTCCACGCCCTGAGCGCACCCGGGCGGTGGCGCGCACTCACGGCCGTGCTGCTGCTGGGGCCGGCCACGCCGATGCTCTTCCAGGGCCAGGAGTTCGCGGCTTCGAGCCCGTTTTTCTACTTCGCCGACCACGATGCCGAGCTGGCGGGCCTGGTGCGCAAGGGCCGCGCCGACTTCCTCGCGCAGTTCCCGAGCATCGCCACGGCCGAGGCGGCCGGCCTGATCCCCGATCCGGCCGACCCGGCGACCTTCGAGCGCTGCAAGCTCGACCTCGCTGAGCGGCAGCGGCACGCCGAGGCCTACGCGCTGCACTGCGACCTCCTACGCCTGCGCCGGGAGGACCCTGTGTTCGCCGCGCAGGGCGCGGGCGGGGTCGACGGGGCGGTGCTGGGCGACGACGCCTTCGTCGTGCGCTTCTTTGGCCAGGCCGCCGACGACCGACTCTTGCTCGTGAACCTCGGCGCCGACCTGTCGCTGGGCGTCATGCCAGAGCCGCTGCTGGCCCCGCCCGCCGACACACGGTGGAGGCTGGTGTGGTCGAGCGAGCATCCCCGCTACGGTGGCGGAGGCGCGGTGTCGCTGCCGGCCGCGGGCGCGTGGACGCTGCCCGGACACGCCGCCCTCGTGCTGGGCCCCGAGCCGTTGCCCCCGTGAGCCTCGAGCGCCTCGTCCGTCGCATCGAATGGTCCGCGCTCTCCGGGATGGAGACCGAGGAGCGTCTGACACGGGAATGGCTCGCCACCAACGGGCTGGGCGGCTACGCCTCGGGCACGGTGGCGGGCGTGACCACGCGGCGCTACCACGGCCTGCTCGTCGCCGCACTGCCGGCGCTGGGCCGAGTGGTGATGCTCAACCACCTGACCGAGCGGTACCGCGAGGCCGATGGCGTGGTCTACGAGGTCGGCAGCCAGGAGCGGGTTGGGGCCAACCTCGACTCGCACGCCGAGTACCTGACCGAGTTCCGGCTCGAGGCGGGCCTGCCCGTGTGGCGCTACGCGTTCGGCGAGGCGCTGGTCGAACGCCGCCTGCTCCTGCCCAATCGGCAGAACACGGTGCACGTGAGCTGGCGCTACCTCGAGGGCACCGCGACGTTGCGGCTCATGCTGCGGCCCGCGCTGCACTTCCGCCTGCACGAGGCGCCGGTGTCGACCGAGCTGGAAGACGGCTACACCCTGACCGCCGTCGACGACCGCTACGAGATCCGCGGACCGACCGCTCTGCCGACCCTGCGGCTGTTGCTGCACGGCGATCGCGCCGCGTTCACCGTCGACGGACGTCGCCTGGAGCAGGTGCTCTACCGTGTGGAGCGCCGTCGCGGGTACGCCGACACCGGGGCGCTGTGGAGCCCGGGCCACTTTCGCGCGACGCTGACACCGGGCGGCGAGGCGACCCTGATCGCATCCACCGAGCCGTGGGAGGTGATGACCGCCCTGTCGCCGCGTGGGGCACGCGAGGCCGAGATGGAGCGGCGGCGGCGGCTGATCGCGGCGGCCCCCCCGGCCGCACGGACCGGCGTGCCCGCCGAGCTCGTGCTGGCGGCCGACCAGTTCGTGATCACGCCGTCGGGCCGCATGGCGGACGAGGCCCGGGCCCATGCCGCCGGTGACGAGGTGCGGACGGTCGTGGCCGGATACCACTGGTTCACCGACTGGGGTCGGGACACCATGATCTCGCTGGAGGGGCTGACGCTCGCGACGGGCCGTTACCTCGAGGCGGGCTACATTCTTCGCACGTTCGGCCACTACGTCCGCGACGGATTGATCCCCAACCTCTTCCCCGAAGGCGAGAACCAGGGCGTCTACCACACGGCCGACGCCACGCTGTGGTTCTTCCACGCGCTCGACCGCTACGTCGAGACGACGGGGGACCGGCAGACCCTCGGCCTGCTGCTGCCCGTGCTGCGCGACGTCCTCGCCCACCACCTGCGCGGCACGCGGTTCGGGATCGGCGTCGACCCCGACGACGGCCTGCTGCGCCAGGGCACGCCGGAGCATCCGCTGACGTGGATGGACGCCCACGTCGAGGACTGGATCGTCACCCCGCGCCGGGGCAAGGCGGTCGAGATCAACGCCCTCTGGTACAACGCGCTCCGGCTCGTCGAGGACTGGACGCGCGAGGCCGACGGCGACGCCGCGGCCAAGCCGTACGCCGAGCTCGCGGCGCGGGCGGCCGAGGCTTTCAATGCGCGCTTCTGGTACGCGACCGGCGGCTACTGCTACGACGTCGTGGACGGCGATCACGGCGACGATGCCGCGTGCCGGCCGAACCAGATCCTGAGCCTCGCGCTGCGGCATCCCGTGCTCGACACCGGGCGCTGGGACCGGGTGGTCGACGTCGTGCGCGACCGGCTCGTCACGTCTGTGGGCGTGCGTTCACTCGCGCCCGCCCATCCGGAATACAAGGCCCACTACTTCGGCGACCTGCGAGCGCGCGACGCCGCCTACCATCAGGGCACCGTCTGGGCCTGGCTGATCGGGCCGTTCGTGGACGCCTGGCTGCGGGTCCACCCCGACGACCGCCAGGGGGCGTTGCGCTGGCTCGAAGGGTTCGGCGCTCATCTGAGCGAGGCGGGCATCGGATCGATCAGCGAGATCTTCGACGCCGAGCCGCCCTTCACGCCGGGCGGCTGCGTGGCCCAGGCCTGGAGCGTGGCGGAAGTGCTGCGGGCGTGGCTGAAATGCCGCGGGGAACCCTAGACCGTCTCGGCTGTGCCCTGCGGGCGGACCCCGCTCACGGCGGCCGCGACGAGCTCGGCCATCGTCCGCAAGCGGAACGGCTTTCGGAGCACGCCGAAGTAGGCCTCGCCGGCGGCGATCTCGGTGCCCGTGATCAGGATCACCGGTACGGCGCTGCCGGCCCGGCGCAGCGCGATGAGCACGTCCGCGCCCGAGAGTCCGGGCAGGACCATGTCCACCAGGACGACGTCGGGCCGGAACGCGGGCACCGCGTCGAGGGCTTCCTCGCCCGTCGACACCACGAGCACGTCGTAGGCCTTGCGCTCGAGGAAGTCGCGCAGCAAGTCCCGGATCTCGCGCTCATCGTCGACGACCAGAATGCGGCCAGCACGCTCGTTCATACCGAGTCCATCGGTTGCGGGGCACTGCGTGGCCAGCTCGGCGCGAGTGGCCGGTGCGAGGCCTCCGGCGGTGGCGCCGGAGGCCTCGTCAGGTCTCAGAAGTTGACGGCGGCCAGGGTCACGATCTCCATCGTGCCGCGCGATCCCAGCTCCATGGAGATCTTGGCGATCGTCTTGTTGTCGGGCGCCTCGACGACGTTGACGTAGTCGTACGGGCCGAGCACCGCGTACTGGGCGACGATCTTGCCGCCCATGCCCTCGACCTCCTTGTTGACCTCCCTGGTTCGGTTGGGGTTCTGCTTCAGCGTCTTCCGGCCTTCGTCGGTGAGCTTGGTGAGCATGACGTAGGTCTCCATGACTCGTCTCCTTTTCTTCTGTGGAGCCGCGTGGAGAGGACCGTCCCGCCCGGGTGCATCATGGCAGCTTCTTCTGAAAAGTGCTCGTGACGATCTGTTTCAACCCCGAGGCCACGGGACCACCGAGCAGGCCGGCCAGGACCGGGATGTCGCCGATCACGTGGACGTCCTGGGCGTCGACCCACATCTCGACCTGGACCCCAACCCCCTGCAGCTTCACCCGGCGGCGGTCGGCATCCCAGTCGACGCGCCGGATCATCGCGCCGAAGCGGTCGGAGATCTCCTGGACGGCCTTCTCCAGGCGGTTGCGGGCGTCGTCCAGGGTCCGGCCGTGCGCGACGGTGAGGCTGAGGAGGGGCATGGCCCCAGCATAGCCCCGGGGGATAGCCGTGGCCCCGATCCGCCTCGATTTCTACCGACCGAAGAAGATGAGCCGCATCCGGTCCTTGCCCAGGATGCGGCCGAGCTCCTGCGTCGTCAGGAAGACGAGGAGCAGCACCACGAGCCAGATCACGGTCGCCCAGAACGCCGGTTGCTCGAACGGGCGGAGGGCGAGGGCGCTCGCCGCGCTCAGGCTCGCTCCCGAGACCAGGTGATGGACGAACCGCTCGACGTAGCGGAAGGCGAGGACCGCGACGATGTAGATCGGCGCCTTCTGCGCGACCCGGTACGCGAGCGGCCAGTCGGCGCCAGCGCTCATGACGGGGAGGAGATCGACGAGCATCAGGACCTTGGCGATGACGAGCCCGGCCACGAGGGCGGTCGCGAAGGTGGCCGTCTCGACGTTCGCGTTCCACGCGACGAGCTTGTCGGTGAAGACGACCAGGCACGTCGCGGCGACGAAGAACGCCGCAACGCCCGCCAGCCGGCGAACCTCGTCCTTGATGTGCGTGAGGCGTTGGTGCACGAGCGTGGGTGCTCCTCTCGAGCCCCGGTGTAACGCTCGGTCGAGCCGGTCGAACGTGCCGAAGGGGACGCGGCGACGGGACATGCGGCCCTAGCCCTCCGACCGGACCCGGTCGATCTCATCGAGCGCGGACGTGCTGGGGGCTCTATAGTCGATAGGGGATGGACGGTTCGTCGGCCGCGCTGCTGTTCGGGGCCGGGCTCACCGGCGGTGTCGTCACGGCGATCGTCGGCGGCGCCTCGCTGATCACCTTCCCGGCGCTGCTGGCGACCGGGCTGCCGGCGATCGTCGCCAATGCCTCGAACTCGGTGGCGCTGACGCCGGCCAACGTCATCGCCGGCCTGGCCGACCTGCGGGGCCGGCCGCCGGGCGACCGCTCCCTCGTGGGCCTCATCGTCGTCGCCGTCGCAGGCGGCGTGGCCGGCGCCGTGCTCCTCCTGGTGACCCCCGAGAAGGCATTCACCGCGGTGGTGCCGGTGCTCATCGGGCTCGCGACGATGCTGTTCGCCCTCTCCGGCCGCGTCCGGACGTGGATCGCGCGCCGGGCGGGCGATCCCGCCGCGGGGCGGGGGCGGGCCGACGGCCTCCGGACGGTGCTGTTCGCGCCGGTGGCCGTCTACGGCGGCTACTTCGGGGCGGGGATGAGCGTGATGCTCTTGGCGATCCTGTCCGTGAGTCGCGCCGACGAGTATCGCGCCAACAACGTCGTCAAGAACCTGCTCTCGGGCCTCACGGGGCTCGTCGCCGTCGTCGTGTTCATCCACCAGGGCGTGGTCGCCTGGCCGCCCACGCTCGTTACCATGGCCGGCGGGCTGATCGGCGGCTTCCTCGGCGGACGACTGGCCCGCGTCGTCCCCGCCGAGGTGGCCCGCTGGCTCGTCATCACGGTCGGCACCGTGCTGACGATCGTCTACGCCTGGCGGTACTGGTAGCGAGTCTCCTCAGGCGTTCTTGCGCGCCTTCTCCTCGACCGGCAGGCCCGCCTTCTTCCACGCCGTGAAGCCACCGTCCATCTCGCTGACGCGCTCCAGCCCCATCTGCTGGGCGGTGTCGGCGGCCAGCGCCGAGCGCCACGACGCGTTGCAGAAGAAGACGAACTCCTTGCCCGGCGCGAACACGTCCTTGTAGTACGGGCTGTCGGGGTCGATCCAGAACTCCAGCATGCCGCGGGGACAGTGGAACGCCCCGGGGATCACGCCCTCGCGCTCCAGCTCGCGAACGTCGCGCAGGTCGACGAACAGCACGCCGGGCCGACCGTGCTTGGCGCGTGCCTCGTCGAGGCTGAGCGTGGTGATCCGCGACTTCGCCTCGTCGACCATCTGCCGGAACCCCTTCCGCATCGCCATCGATCGCTCCTCCCGTCTTCCAGTATGCCGTCTCCGGGCGCCGGCGCGCCGCGATGGTACGCTCGCGCGGTGACCCCGCGCGCTCGCGTGGCCCTCGCCGTCGTCGCCGGCCTCGCCGCCATGCTGCTCTACGCCGGCCAGTTCGTGCTCTCGCGCTGGAGCATCCAGCGGACGATCTCGCTCTGGGACCTGGCGGCCCTCCGCTTCGCCGCCGCCGGGCTCCTGCTGCTCCCCATCGTGCTGCGTCACGGCCTCGGCGGCGCCGCGGGCGTGGGATGGGGCCGCTCGCTGGTGCTCACCCTGACGGCCGGCGGGCCCTACACGCTGATCATGTTCGCCGGCCTGTCGTTCGCGCCGGCGGGGCACGGCGCCGTCATCATACCGGGCGCGACGCCCGTGGTCAGCACGGCCCTGGTCTGGCTGTGGTTCGGCGAGCGACCGTGGCCGGCGCGGCTGGCCGGCCTCGCGCTCGTCGTCGTCGGCCTCGTGCTGGTCGGCTGGCCCGGCATCACCGGTGCGGCGGGCGAGCAGACGTGGGTGGGCGACCTGCTCCTCGGCGTCGCCGGTGTGCTGTGGGGGCTCTTCACCGTGCTGGCCCGACGCTGGCAGGTCGATCCGCTGCGCGCGACCGCCATGGTGTGGGTGCTGGCGCTCGCCTATCTGCCGGGCTACGCGCTCGTGGCCGGCCCGAGGCTGCTGGCGGCGCCGCGCGGCGAGGTGATCTTCCAGGCGGTCTACCAGGGCGTCGGCGTGGCGATCGTGGCGCTCGCGCTCTATGCGTGGTCGATCCGCGTGCTCGGGGCAGCGCTCGCGTCGCTGTTCATGCCGCTGGTGCCGGTGCTGGGCATGCTGCTCGCCGTCCCGGTGCTCGGCGAGATCCCGGCACCCGTGCAGCTCGCCGGCGTGCTCGCGGTGAGCGTCGGGATGGGGCTCGCCGCCGCCCAGCCTCAGCGCGCGCCGTCGTAGGCGATGCGGTAGATCCGCCCGGCCTTGTCGTCGGAGACGAGCAGGGCGCCGTCGGGCATGACGAGCACGTCGGCCGGCCGGCCCGAGGCGACGCTGCCCTTCAGCCAGCCCGTGGCGAAGGGCACGTAGGACGTCGCGCGGTCGCCCTCGATCTGCACGAACGTCACGCGGTAGCCGACGGGCGTGCTGCGGTTCCAGGAGCCGTGCTCGGCGATGAAGACGCCGCCGCGGTACGGGGCGGGGAACATGGTCCCGCGGTAGAAGCGCATGCCGAGCGCGGCAACGTGCGGCCCGAGCGCGCGCACAGGCGGGCGGAACTCCGCGCAGGCGCGGCCGGCGTTCTGCTCGGGGTCGCGAAGGGTGTCGCCGTGGCAGAACGGAAAGCCGAAGTGCTGGCCGGTCTGTCCGAGCCGGTTCAGCTCGTCGGGCGGCTGGTCGTCGCCGAGCCAGTCGCGCCCGTTGTCGGTGAACCACAGCTCGCCCGTGCCGGGCTGGAAGTCGAAGCCCACGCTGTTGCGCACGCCCCGGGCGACGATCTCCGGCGCGCCGCCGTCGAGTCTCAGGCGCGTGATCGTGGCGTAGAGCCCCGACGTCGCGCACACGTTGCACGGCGCGCCCACGGGCACGTAGAGGCGTCCGTCCGGCCCGAAGGCGATGAACTTCCAGCCGTGGTGCGCATCGCTCGGGAGCGCCTCGCTGACCACCTCGGGCGCGGGCGGGCGCGTGAGGTCACGCGCGACGTCGCGGAAGCGCAGGATGCGGTTCACCGCGGCCACGTAGAGGTCGCCGTCGCGGTACGCGACGCCGCTCGGCTGGTTCAGCTTCGTGGCCAGCACGTGGACCGCGTCGGCCCGGTGGTCGCGGTCGCGATCCACCACGGCGTACACCGCGCCCTCGGCGCGGGAGCCGACGAAGACCACGCCGTCGGGCCCGAGCGTCATCTGCCGCGCGTTGGGCACGTCCGCCGCGTACACGGTGATGCGGAACCCCGGCGGCAGCGTGATGTCGCCGACCTCGGGCGCCGCGGTCGGCACCACGCCCGCGAGGTACCCGCGGTAGTGGCACCCGACGGCGAGCGCCGCCGCCGCCACCACCAGCCCCAAGCCCACGAGCAGGACACGCGAGCGCGACATGCCGGTCATTGTGCGCTCGCTGCGACCAAGATCCAATCCCGGCTCGACCTTCGCGCCGGTAGCCTGGACGGTCAGGAGGATCCGTCATGACGTGGAAACACGCCGCCATGGCGATCGTGTCGACGACGGCCGTGGCCCTGACGCTCGGATGTGGCTCGATGAGCGGTCCGACCCGGACGAGCGCCCCGCCGAGCGGCCCCGCCGCGGCCTCGCCGACGAGCGCCAGCCTGTCCGGGAACTGGCAGGGGTGGGTCGGTGTCGGAGCCCGCACGACGACCGTGAACCTGACCCTGCAGCAGGAAGGTGAGGCTCTGAAGGGTAACCTCGAGGTCGGCGGCCGCCCCGACATCAGCGGAGCGGTGACCGGCAGGGTCAGCGGCGACACGCTCACCCTGCGGCCCGAGTTCGGCTCGGAGAGCCCTGAGCTCCGCGTGAAGGGGGACACGATGACGGGGCTGATCGGTGCCGAGCCGCTGAACTTGCGCCGGATGCGCTAGTGTCGGGGCTGCGTCCGGCGTCGCCCGCACGCCGGATGCAGCATCCGGTTGCTCGAAGTCCGATAATGGCGGCATGCCGACCTCCGCCTCCCGCTACGACGCCATCATCGTCGGTGCCGGCCACAACGGGCTGGTCACCGCGGCGTATCTCGCCCGCGCGGGCCTGCGCGTGCTCGTGCTCGAGCGCCGCCACGTGGTCGGCGGCGCCTGCGTCACCGAGGAGACCTTCCCCGGCTTCAAGGTCTCCACCGCGGCCTACGTCAACAGCCTCTTCCACAAGGCGATCGTCCGCGACCTCGGGCTGGCCGGCTACGGCTACCAGGTCCTCGCCCGCGACCCATCGTCGTTCACGCCGTTCCCCGATGGGCGCTCGCTGCTCATGGGTCCCGACGCGGACCTCACGCGCAAGGAGATCGCCAAGTTCAGCGTCCGAGACGCCGAGCGCTACCCGCGCTACGAGGCGATGCTCGAGCGCGTGGCGGACGTCATCGAGCCGACGCTCACGATGACGCCGCCGGACCTGCTGCGGCCGCGGCTGCGGGACCTCCGCACGCTCTTCACGCTCGGCCGGTCCTTCCGCCGGCTCGGCACCGCCGCCGGCGAGGCCGTCGAGATCCTTACCGGTGCAGCGCGCACCATCCTCGACCGCTGGTTCGAGTCGGAGGAGCTCAAGGCAACGCTCGCGACCGACGCGATTATCGGCGCCATGGCGAGCCCGTCCATGCCGGGCACCGCGTACGTGCTCTTCCACCACGTCATGGGGGAGACCGACGGCAAGCGCGGCGTCTGGGGCTACGTGCGCGGCGGGATGGGGACGCTCACGCAGGCCCTCGCCGCCGCCGCGCGGGACCGCGGCGCGACGATCCGCTGCGAGGCGGAGGTGGCGCGCATCCTGGTGCGCGACGGGGCGGCGGTCGGCGTGGCGCTGGCGAGCGGCGAGGAGTTTCACGCGCCGATCGTCGCGAGCAACGCGGATGCCCGCGTGACGTTCCTGCGCCTGCTCGAGCCGCGCGCGCTGCCCGAGGACTTCGTGGCCGCGGTCGAGCGGATCGGCTACGAGAGCGCCTCGCTCAAGATCAACGTAGCGCTCGCCGAGGTGCCCAACTTCGTGGCCGTGCCGGGCCCGGGCCCCGGGCCCCAGCATCGCGGCACCATCCACATCTGCCCGGACCAGGACTACATCGAGCGGGCCTTCGACGACGCCAAGTACGGGCGTCCCTCGGCCCACCCCGTCCTGGAGTGCACGATCCCCTCGGTCGTCGACCCCACGGTCGCGCCGCCGGGCCGTCACCTGATGTCGATGTTCGTGCAGTACGCGCCCTACGCGCTGCGCGAGGGCACGTGGGACGACCACCGGGAGGCGTTCGCCGATCGCTGCTTCGACCTGCTCGAGGAGTACGCGCCCGGCTTCAAGCGCTCGGTGCTGGCGCGCCAGGTGCTCACCCCGCTCGACCTCGAGCGCGTGTTCAACCTGACCGGCGGCAACATCTTCCAGGGCGCCATGATCCCCAGTCAGCTCTTCTCGTTCCGCCCGGTCCCCGGCTACGCCCGCTATCGCACGCCCGTTCGCGGCCTCTACCTGTGCGGCGCCGCCGCCCATCCGGGCGGAGGCGTGATGGGGACGCCGGGCCTGAACGCGGCGCGCGAGATCCTCGGCCGCCGGCGCCTGCGCGCCTCCGTGTAGCGTTGGCCTACGAATCGCACGAGCACTATCTCGCCCGGGCGCTGGAGCTCGCCCGGAAGGGCTACGGCGAGGGCGGCTGCCCGATCGGGGGCGTGCTGGTGGACAACGACAGCGGCCGCGTCCTCGGCGAGGGGCACAACGCCCTCGTGCAGGAGGACAACCCGATCGTCCACGGCGAGATGGCGGCGCTGCGCCAGGCCGGGCGCATGACCACCCGTCACCGCACGACCATGTACACCACGCTGCAGCCGTGCTTCATGTGCACCGGCGCCATCGTCCAGTTCGGCATCCCGCGCGTGGTCATCGGCGACGTCACCAACGCGTCGAGCGACGAGACCGTCCGGTTCATGCGGAGTCGGGGCATCGAGGTGATCGTCCTCGACCCGGCGGTCAGCGCGGCGGCGCGGGGGTGCGTCGAGCTCGCCGCGCGGTTCCGCCGGGAGAAGCCCGAGCAATGGCTCGAGGACTGGGGCGGCGGCCAGAACGACGCGCTCGCGCCGCGCGCCGGCTGACGGTCAGAAGATCTCGGGGCACCAGGGCGCGCGGGCGGTGTGGAAGAGGGCATCGGCGCGCGCGACCGCGCCGGGGCGCACCTCCTCCACGCGCAGCGCCGCCGCGAGCTGAGCCCAGCTGAAGCCGCCCAGGTAGACGGAGCCGAGCGCCGTCACGTCGCAGCGGAGGTCGGCGTCGGCGGTGGTCCGCTCGACGCGATCGCCGATGCACCAGCGGCCGGCGTTCCAGGGACAGAAGGCGTCGGCGACGTCCACGACGACGCGGCCCGCCTGGACGTACGTGCGCGCCGCGAGCGCCGCGCCGACGTCCACCAGCCGTACCCACAGGCCGTCGCGGAGCGCGAAGCGGAGGTGGCGCGGCTCGGCCGTCAGCAGGAACAGCGGATGGTCGGTGGGCAGCAGCCCGGCCCGCACCCGCGCGACCAGGTCCACGTCGAGCAGGTACCGCCAGATCGCGCGGGTCGCCCGCGGCGAGTCGCCCAGCGCCTCGACGACGCTCACGGCGCCGGTGGAGATCCCGCGCTCCCACGCGGCGTTGACCCGGTAGAGCGCGTACGCGACCGGGCCGCCGTCGGCCTCGAGCACGACGCAGCGCAGCTCGCCGCCGCCGGCACGCCGCCAGTCGGGGTCGACGAGCGCGCGCGTCTGCCACCACGCGGTCGTCCGGTCGAACATGCCGGGGGTCACGGTCGCCACGCGCTCCCAGATCGGCGCCACGAGCGGCTCGGCCTCCGGGAGCGATACCAGCCGACGGGTGCCGAACGCCTCGGCCGGCGCCATGAACGCCGCGTGCTCCCGCGCCACGTCGATCTCGCCGGCCAGCGAGGCCAGGCCGTAGCCGTAGCGGCCGTAGATCCGGTCCTCGGAGGCCCACAGGTACGCGATCGACTCGCCCTGCGCGCGGCAGGCGTCGAGCTGGGCACGCATCATCGCGCTCAGCACGCCGCGACGGCGATGCGTCGGCTGCACGCCCACGACGCTCACGCCGGCCGCTCGGACGCGCCCGCCCGGTACGGTGAGCTGGAAGGAAAAGGCGCCGGCTCCCCCGACGACGGTACCGTCGTCCCAGGCGCCGAGCATCCGCGCGGCCGGCATCAGGCGCGTGAGGCTCTCGACCTGGTCGTCGCGTGGCGCGGCCCGCCCGAAGTAGTGCCAGATCGGGCTCAGCGCGTCGCGCTGCTCCTTCGCCGAGGCGCACGGACGGACCTCGATCACGACGCCTCTCCCACAGGGCCGAAGAGCGGGACCCGGGTGTTGGCCGATGGGCGATAGGTCACGCGCTCGACGAGTCGCTCCGGCTCGACGCCGGCCGCGAGCAGGGCGACGATGCCGGCCTCGGCGATCATCGTGGCGAGCATCTCCCCCGGGCACGCGTGGGCGCCGACGCCAAACGTGTAGGCCTGCCGCTCGCGACGCTGCGGGTCGAAACGGTCGGGATTCGAATTGACGGCCGCGTCGCGGTTGGCGGCGGCGAGGACGACGAGCACGGTCTCGCCCTCGCGCAGGGCCTGACCGGCCACGACGCCGTCGCCGGCGATGAAGCGCCGGGTGTTCTGCACCGGCGGATCGTGACGCACGACCTCCCGCACCACCGCGCGGAGCAGGGGCGTCTCGGCGGCGAGCCGCGCGCGAAGCTCGGGATGGCGGCCGAGCGCGACGAGCGTGTTGCCGATGAGCCCGGCCGTCGCCTCGTACGCCTGGGAGAGATAGCCGATCGTGTTGGCCACCGTCGCGTCGAGCTCGTCGCGGCGCAGGAGCGTGCAGAAGAGTCGCGTCAGCTCCCCGGCGGCCGCCTTGCCCCGCTCGATCTGCTCCGGGGTCGCCGTCGGCGCCAGGCACCCCACGAAGTCGCCGACCCAGACGGCGGTCGGCGCCAGGGCATCGGCCGGGACGCCCACGAGCGCCGCGATCGTGTAGGTGGGGAGCCGGAAGGCGAAGTCCGCGAGCCGGTCGTCCGCGAGATGCCTCGCCCACGCGCCGGCTTGCTCGGCGATGCGCCCGGGGTCGAGCATGGCCACCTTCGCCGACACCCCCGGCTTCAGCCGGAGGTGGGCGGCGCCGTCGTTCATGCGGACGAGCTGACGGAAGATCTCGCCCGCCGGCGAGCCCACGAGCGCCCGGGGGACCGGCTCCGCCGTCGGCCGCACGCGCGCGAGCTCGCTGGTCAGCACCGCCGTCACGGCCGCGGCACCGGCGGCGACCCACAGCCCGAGGCCGGCGTCGCGGTCGAACGGCCGCTCGACGACCAGCCCGGCATAGTAGGGGTAGGGATCCGGGTGCGTCACGGCGGCGACTGGATCGGACGGCTGGGTCAATGCCATATCCCTCGCCGGACGACGATGATCTCCGGGATGTACCAAGCAGGCAGTCGCTGGTCGGGGAGTCGTCCCAGTCGTCGCAGGAACTCGCGGAATGATCGATCCTTCATCGCGCCATCGGTTGTGACGATGTCGTAATGGCCGGCGATCGCGTGGCCGACGACGGCACGATCAGCGCGGGCGAGAGCGCCCACCATCCACGGTACCGTTCTCGGCCCGGACGAAAACGCATCGAGAAGCGTCGTCGGTCCCGGCGGAACACGCGTCGGTTCCACGAGCACGCTCAATCGATGCAACACCGACACGGGCACGTCGATACATTCGGCAACGACCTCCCGAATCGTCACCAACCTGATCGCTTCCAGCCGGAGGCGATCGGTGAGTGGAGTATTCGGTCTCTGCTCTTTCGCGAGCCCCTGAAGGACGCCTGCGTCAAGGACGAGTCCGCGCCTCATGGCGTCGCCCCCACTCGGTCACTCGATGATCCGGTCCGCGCGCAGGAGGAACGACTGGGGGACGGTGACCCCGATCGCTCGGGCGGTCTTGAGGTTCACGACGAGCCCGAGCTTCCTGGCTTGCTCGAAGGGCAGATCGCCGGGCTTGGCGCCCTTGAGGATCCGGTCGACGAACCCCGCGGCGCGCCGGTACAAGTCGACGCGATCGGGCCCGTACGCCACGAGGCCCCCGGCGTCGACGACCTCGAACACCCCGCTCGATACCGGCAGACGGTGCCGCAGGGCGAGGTCGGCGATCTGGTTGCCGACGGAGCGAAGGAGTGGATCGTCCTGCAAGACGACGGCGCCGGCGCCGCCTCGGGCCGCGGAACGAAAGGCCCCCTCGAAGTCGGCGGCGCCGCGGATCTCGACTCGTTGGATCTCGAGACCGAGTGTTCGACCGGCTCCGTCGAGCACCTTCACGGTGGCGCGTGTTCCCGGGTTGGCCGGGAACAGGAGCACCGTCACACGGGAGATGCCGGGGAGCATCTCCTTGACGAGCTCGAGGCGCTTGCCGATGAGCTCGGCCGACAGGCTGGCGAGCCCGGTGACGTTGCCTCCAGGGCGCGCGAGGCTTGCCGCGAGGCCGTTCTCGGTCGGGTCGCCGCAGGACCCGCACACGATCGGGATGTCCCGGGTCGCCTGCCTGGCCGCGAGCGCCACGAACGGCTGCCCGACGAAGATGATGTCGACCTTCTGCTGGACGAACTCCTGCAGGACCGTGCGCAGCTCGTCGCTCGTCGTGTAGGTGCGGGCCTCGACGACGATCGTCTCGCCTGGCCGATAGCCGAGGTCGCGGAGCCCTCCGAGGAAGCCGTCCTGCCACCGCGGCTCGGACTGCTCGTGCGGTAAGCCGACGTATCCCACGACCGGGGCCTTGCGCGCCGGCTGCGCGTCGGCGTGAGGCACCGACGCGCACGAGGCGAGGACGAGGACGAGGGCGCCCAGCCACCGATCACGCGTGGCCGGGCCGACGGCCCGCCAGTTCCTCAACGCAGGCCGCGGTTCGGCTCGATGAGGTACTTCGCGCCCGTGGCCTGCTTGGCGTAGACCGCGATCTCGTCGAGTGAGAGCGCCTCCGCCAGCGAGACCCGTTTCGTGTACGTGCTCGCGAAGGTGGTCTTGATCTCGGCGGCGACCCGCTCGCGGAGCTTCTGCGTGGCCTCGAACCCGATCTTCTGCAGAAAGGGCGTCAGCAGCCAACCGCCGATGCCCCACGCCGCGCCGAAGGTGCGAGTGAACTCGGTCGGCCCGCGGTCGAGGCCGCCGTAGATGTAGACCTGCTTGTGCGTCGTGGAGCCGTAGCGGCTGTACTCCTTCGCCGTGCGGTTGATGGCCGCTTCCATGGCGGTGAGGATCTGTCCCGCCAGCTTGCCCCCGCCGACGGCGTCGAAGGCCACGGTGGCGCCGGTGGCGGCGAGCGCATCGGTGAGGTCGTCCATGAACGACGGCGCGCTCGAGTTGCACACGTGGGTGGCGCCGAGGCCCTTCAGCAGGGCGACGTGCTCGGCCTTTCGAACGATGTTCACCAGCGGCACGTTGTCCTTGAGGCAGATCTTGACGAGCATCTGCCCGAGGTTGGACGCGGCGGCGGTGTGGACCAGCGCCTTGTGCCCCTCGGCGCGCATCGTGCCGACCATGCCGAGCGCGGTCAGCGGGTTGACGAACCAGCCGGCGCCCTCCGCCGGTGTCGTCCCCTCCGGCAGCACCAGGCAGGCCACCGCCTTGATGCACCGGAACTGCGTGTACATGCCGCCGCCGACGATGGCGACCGTCTTGCCGATCAGCGCCTGCGCGGCCGGGGAGGCGCCGGCGCGGACGACCACGCCGGCCGCTTCGTTGCCGACGGGCATCGGCTGATCGAACCGGGCGGCCAGCCCCTTCAGGGCCGCCGGCGGGATGGTGGCCGTGACGACCGGACTGGCCGGCGTCCCGGAGGTTTTGGCCGTGCTCAGGTCGGCGCCGCCGAACAGCAGCCCCTGGTCGGAGGGGTTGATGGGGGAGGCGTCGATGCGGACGATGACTTCCTCCGGCTTCGGCTCGGGCACGGGGACGCTCGCGAGGGAGATCTCGACGAGCCCTTCTTTCTTCACCGTCGAGCGCAGCTGAAGCCCGGTCTCGCTGGTACTCGCCATGTGTCGTCTCCGATCTGGTCGGGGTGGATGCTCGGGTAGGATCGACCGGCGGCGACGTCTGCGCAACCCTTCGCCGACACCTGGGGTGCCTTGACGCCACGCGGCGGGCAGTGCAGTCTCCAGGCCAGCGTCAGAGCCACAGGAGCCTCGACATGAGCGAGCGGGACGGAGCGTTGGGCGGCGTTCTCGCGGGGGTGCGGGTCCTCGACTTCGGTCGCTACATCGCGGGGCCGTACTGCGCGGCGCTGCTGGCCGACCTCGGCGCGGACGTCATTCGCATGGAGCGGATCGGTGGGGGCGAGGACCGCTGGGTGGCGCCGGTCGGCGACGACGGCGTCGGCGCGATGTACCTGGTGATGAACCGCAACAAGCGCGCGATGACGCTCGACCCGGCGAGTCCCGAGGGCCGCGAGATCGTCCGCAAGCTCGTGGCCACCGCGGACGTGGTCGTCGCCAACCTGCCGCCCGAGGTGCTGCGCTCGCTGGCCCTCGACCTCGACAGCCTGCGCGCGGTCAAGCCGGACATCATCCTCACCACCGTCACCGCGTTCGGCGCCGGCGGCCCGTGGAGTCACAAGCACGGCTTCGACGGCATCGGCCAGGTGATGGCGGGCGGCGCCTACCTGACCGGCACGCCGGAGCAGCCGCTGCGCGCCGCCGTCGCCTGGGTCGACTTCGGCACGGCGTCGGTCTCGGCGTTCGGGACGCTCGCCGCGCTCATGGCCCGCGACAAGACCGGGAAGGGCCAGAAGGTCGAGGCGGCCCTGCTGCGGACCGCCGTCGCCTTCAACAACCCGACGCTGGTCGAGCAGCAGGTCGTGCAGCCCAACCGCATCGCGACCGTCAACCGCGGGCAGACCTCCGCGCCGTCCGACCTGTTCCGCACGAAGGACGGCTGGATCATCGCCTACGCGATCGGCGGGCCGATGTTCGCGCGATGGGCGAGGCTGATGGGCGAGGACCACTGGCTCACCGACCCGCGCTTCAAGGACGACCTCGCGCGGGGCGACAACGGCGAGATGATCTCCAAGCGCATGTCGGAGTGGACCGCCGAGCGGACGACCGCCGAGGCGCTGGCCGCACTGGAGAAGGCCAAGGTGCCGGCCGGCCCGCTCTATACCCCGCAGCAGGCGCTCGAGGACGCGCACATCCGCGCCGCCGGGCTGCTGGTCGACACGGAGTATCCAGGGCTGCCGCGGCCGGCCCCGCTGGCGCCCACACCGGTCGACCTCTCCGAGACCCCGGGGCGCTTCCGCCATCGCGCGCCGCGGCTCGGCGAGCACACGGACGCGATCCTCACCGAGCTCGGCTACACCGACCCCGACATCGCCGGCCTCCGCGCGCGCGGCGTCGTCTGAGGAAAGGACCCCCCATGAAGATCAGCGCGTTCCACCTGATGCCGCACCGCGAGCTACCGCCGGACTTCGAGCAGCGCTACGAGTCCGTGTGGGTCACGCCCCCGTGGTGGGAGCTGGCCGACCCCAGCCGCGTCGGGCAGTACTACAACTGGACGCTCGACGAGCTGATCCACGCCGCGCGGGCCGGCTTCGACGGGGTCTGCACGAACGAGCACCACCAGAACGCCTATGGCTTCATGCCGAGCCCGAACCTCATGGGCAGCGTCCTGGCGCGCGCCACGAACGGCACCAACGTCGCCGTCGTGCAGATGGGCGCGACGCTGCCGACGTCGAACCCGCCGATCCGCGTCGCCGAGGAGTACGCGATGCTCGACTGCATCAGCGGAGGCCGGCTCGTCGCCGGCCTGCCCCTCGGCAGCCCGATGGACGTCAACCTCTGCTACGGCATCACGCCGATGGAGCACCGCGAGCGCTACCGCGAGGCGTTCGCGCTGACGCTCAAGGCCTGGCAGGCGCGCGAGATCTTCGCGTGGAACGGGCGCTACTTCCAGCTCCCGACGGTGAACCTGTGGCCGCGGCCGGTGCAGCAGCCGCACCCGCCGGTGTGGGTGCCGGGCTCTGGGAGCATCAGCACCTTCGACTTCGCCGTCGAGCACGACGTCTGCTACTGCTTCCTCAGCTACTCGGGCGCGCGCTCCGCGAAGACGATGATGGACGCCTACTGGGACGTGGTGGGGCGCAAGGGGCGGGAGACCAATCCGTACCGGGCGGGCTTCCTGCAGCTCGTCGTCGTCGGCGACGACGACGCCGACGCCGAGGCCAAGTATGGCCGGCACGTCGAGTACTTCTATCACAAGTGCCTGCACGTCCCCGCGCCGTACTTCGCGCCGCCCGGCAACCAGGACTACCGCAGCCTCGTCGCGACGCTGAACAATCCCGTGCGACGGCCCGAGAATCCCAAGGAGCTGCGCTACCGCGACTTCGTCGACAAGGGCTACGTGATCGCCGGCAGCGCGGCCACGGTGCGCGAGCGGTTGAAGGAGGAGGTCGTCAAGGGACTGCACGTCGGCAACCTCATGGTGCTGCTCCAGATCGGCTCGATGCCGCACGAGCTGACGCTCGAGAACATCGACCGCTTCGCGCGCGACGTGCTGCCGGACCTGCGCCCCGTGTGGGACGACGACGGCTGGGTGAACCACTGGTGGCCCGAGCGTCTTCGCGGAGGCGCGCCGGTGCCGGCCATGGCCGTCGGGGCCGGCCGCGCATGAGCTTGCACGAGCAGACGCTGGCGGTCTGGCAGGGGAAGGTCCGCATGCGCGTGCTGTCGAAAGGCAGCGGGCCCTCGCTCGTGTTCTTCCACGGCTCGTGGGGACTCGAGTGGGATCCCTTCCTCGACGAGCTGGCGCGCGACTTCACGGTGTACGCGCCGGAGCACCCGGGCACGACGGCCGAGGCGCCGGACGACGTCTATCACCTCGACGGGCTCTGGGACCTCGTCCTCTGCTACGACGAACTCCTCCAGGCGCTGGCGCTGTCGAGCGCGGTGCTGCTGGGTCACTCCTTCGGCGGCATGGTGGCGTGCGAGCTGGCGGCGGCCTATCCCGGCCGCGTGCGCCGGTTGGTGCTCGTGGACCCGCTGGGCTTCTGGCGCGACGCCGATCCCATCGCCAACTGGATGGTGCTGGAGCCGGCCCAGGCGCGGGCCCGCGTCTTCCGAGACCCCGACGGCCCCGCGGCCCGGCGGATGTACGGCGGGGCTGAGGATCCCAAGACGGCGGCCGCGGCGCGCGTCCGCCTGATGTGGGCGATGGGGGCGACCGGCAAGTTCATCTGGCCGATCCCCGACAAGGGGCTGAAGAAGCGCATCCACCGCGTGCAGGCGCCGACGCTCGTGGTCTGGGGCAAGGAGGACCGCCTCGTGCCGCCGGTGTACGCGGACGAGTTCGCGCGACGCCTGCCCGGCGCCCGGGTCGAGACGGTGAGCGACGCCGGCCACGCACCGCACCTGGAGCAGCCGGACACCGTCGCCCGTCTCGTGCGGGACTTCGCCCGCACCTGAGGACGTGATGGCCGAGGCGATGCGCGAGCCCGTGCACGTGGTCGTCGACGATCCGCTGCCGCGCGTGCGTCGCCTCACGCTCAACCGGCCCGAGAAGCGCAACGCGCTCAACAACCGTCTCCGCGCCGAGCTGCTCGACGCGCTGCGCGCGGCCGATGCGGACCCCGCGGTGTCGGTGTCGATCATCCGCGGCGCGGGGCCGTCCTTCTCGGCGGGCTACGACCTCGCCGCCGACAACCGCATCGACCAGCCCTACTACTCGGCCGGCGGCGCCGGGCAGTGGTCGCGGCACGTGGTCGAGGGCTGGTTCGCCATCTGGGATCTCGCCAAGCCGGTGATCGCGCAGGTGCACGGCTACTGCCTGGCCGGCGGTTCCGAGCTGGCGACGGCGTGCGACGTCGTGTTCGTCGCCGAGGACGCGCAGATCGGCTACCCGCCGGTCCGGCTGATGAGCCCGCCTGACATGCAGTACCACCCGTGGCTGGTCGGCATGCGGCGGGCGATGGAGCTGATGCTCACGGGCGACGCCATGTCGGGCCGCGAGGCCGCGGCGTGGGGCTTCGCCACCCGCGCGTTCCCGGCCGCCGAGCTGGAGGCCGCCACGCTGGCCTTCGCCGAGCGGGTGGCCAAGATCCCCACCGAGCTGCAGCAGCTCAACAAGCGCTCGGTGCACCGGGCGATGGAGATCATGGGTGCGCGCGCCGCCATCCGGGCCGGCACCGAGATCCAGGCGCTGGCCTTCACGACCGAGGCCAGCCGCGCCTACCTCGCCCAGTTTCGGCGCGACGGCGGCAGCGTCCGCGAGCAGCTCGACCGGCGCGACACCGCGTTCGGCGACTACCGCACCCGCCCGTCCTGAGGCGGAGCTCGTCGCGTGTTCTCGCTCGTGGCGCTCGCGGTGGCGGCGTCCGCCTTCGTCAAGGGGTCCATCGGCTTCGGCTTCCCGACCCTCGGCACGCCGTTGCTGGCGCTCATCGTCGACGTCAAGACGGCCTTCCTCGTGCTGATCGTGCCGAACATCGTCATGGACGGCCTGCAGCTCGCCCGCGCGGGCGCGCCGGGCGCGACGGCCCGGCGCCTGGCCCCGCTCGTCGCGTGCGGCGCCGTCGGCACGGTGCTCGGCACGCGCCTGCTGGCCGATCTCTCGCCGCGCACGGTCATGCTGATCTTGGGCGGGTTCATCGTGACGTTCGTCGTGCTGAGCGTGCTGCGGCTGTCGCCGCGGCTGCCGCCGCACTGGGAGCCGTGGGCGTCACCGGTGGTGGGGTTCGTCGCGGGCGTCGTCGGCGGGATCACGAACGTCCCCGGCACGCCGCTCGTCCTCTACTACTACGCGCTCGGGCTCTCGAAGCGGGAGTTCGTGAGCTCGGTCGCCTTCAGCTTCGTCCTCTACAAGCTCGTCCAGCTCGCCGCCGTCTCCTGGTACGGCCTGATGACGTGGAGCCTGTTCGGATGGTCTCTCGTGCTGACGCTGGCCGCCCTCGCCGGCTTCACCCTCGGCCTCCGCGTCCAAGACCGCCTCGCCCCCGAAACCTTCAACCGCGCCATCCTCACCTTCCTCGCCCTCCTCGGCACCTGGCTGGTATACCGAAGCTTGTGAACGATCCGATGGACTGATGGAGCAGTGGTCCCGCGTGTCAGAGTCTCTGGGCCACGAGCGCGCGCGTGATCGGGCTGAGGGGGCGGGGTGGTCCCTGTCTCGCGGCCGCGCGCGCGGCTGCGAGACAGGGGCCACCCCGCCCCCTCAGCCCGGCGAGCGGTGTGCTACGAGGTGAGAAGCTCGAAGATGCGGCGGACGAGCTCTTCGTGGTCCTCGATGTTGTGCGGGAACAACCCAAACTCCTTCACCTCGGTCAGGTCCACCGTGCGGAACGGCTCACCGGTCCGGAGCGTCTCGAAGACCACCGCCTGGAAGCAGGAGCGGCCGGGCTCGGGACGCTCGGTGACGAGGATGAAGTAGAGGGCGGGCCACTGGCGCCGGGCGAGCAGGAAGATCGACCGCTCACCGCGCTGGTTCTCCACCGAGATGAACTGGTCCACGGAGGGCCGGTACTTCACCTCGACGAGGTGCTCGCGGTCGCCCGCCTCGGCGTTGGGCTGCTTGATGCGGAAGTCGGGCGAGAAGTCCTCCCGGCCGAAACGGAGCGGCGAGGCCGACGCTCGGTACGGCGCGACATCGTAGCGCGCTCGGCGGAAGATCGACTCCACCAGCGCCTCCGCGATGCGACTCTTCACCTCCAGCAGGTCCATCCCGCCTCCTGGGTAATGACGCGGAAGTACTCGGAAGGTCGCAGCTTCTGGTCATAGTATTATCCAGCTTGCCCCAGGGACGGGCACAAAACCTCGCAGGGAGGCAGCCATGACAAGCGGGACCGAGACGGGGCTGACCCGTCGTCAGGTGTTGGTGGCCGGTGGGACGTTTGCCGGCTACGCCATGAGCGTCGAAACCGTCTTGGCGCAAGCAATCAAGACGGATACCGATGGATTGGTCGCGGGCGATCAGCAGGTTCCGGTCGGCGGTGTCAACGTGCCCGTGTACGAGGCACGCCCTGCGACGGGTAAGGATCATCCAATCATCCTCGTGATCTCGGAGATCTGGGGCGTCCACGAGTACATCAAGGACTCCACCCGGCGGTTCGCCAAGGCCGGCTTCTATGCCATCGCCCCCGAGCTGTTCGTGCGCGAGGGTGGGGTGGCCCAGCTGCCCAACGTCCAGGACGTCCTGAAGATCGTGCTGGCTCAGAAGCGGGAGCAGACTCTGGGCGACCTCAAGGCCTCGGTCGACTGGGCCAAGACCAGGCCCAACGTGAAGGCCGACCGGGTCGGCGTGACCGGCTGGTGCTGGGGGGGCTCGACGACGATGCAGGTGGCGGGGACGAACCCCGACGTGAAGTCGGCGGTGGCGTGGTACGGGCCGCCCTCGCGGCCCTACCAGGGCGCCAGCGGTCCGGTGACCGGCTTCGACCTCGCGAAGGACATCAAGATCCCGTTCCTCGGGCTGTTCGGTGAGGCTGACAAGAATCCGCCGCCCGAGGAGGCCAAGAAGTTCGGCGAGATGGTGCGCGCGCACAACCCGACCGTCGAGATCGTCGTGTATCCCGGCGCCGGTCACGGCTTCCACGCCGACTACCGGCCGTCCTACAACAAGGCGGCCGCCGACGACGCCTGGAACCGCTGCGTGGCCTGGTTCAACAAGACCCTGAGAGGGTAGGTCTCGTCTCGGCGGCGCGGGTTGCGAGGTCCGCGCCGCCGTCGTTCGCTCAGCCTCCCAGCCGATCGACCAGCGCGCGGGCCCAGGCCATGCGCGCCGGATCCATCACCAGCTTCTCCGCGAAGGGCTCCCCGAACGGGCGCGTCGCGTCGATGCCCAGCTTGGCCGTGATGCCGCGGTCGTCGGCGCTGGGGTCGAGCATCGCCCCGAGGCTCCCGGCGATCGTCACCAGGTCCCGGTCGGCCTGCATGCGGGTGGCGACGGCCCACAGCACGTCGGCCTCGTCGAACACGTCGATGTCGTCGTCCACGACGATCACCAGCTTCAGGTAGTGGTCGACGCCGAGCACGATCGGGATCACGTGCTTGGCCTCGCCGGGACGGCTCTGCTTGATGGCGACGTACGCCGTGAACGACGACGTGCCCGACAGCGGCACGTGGACGCCGGTGACGTTGGGGATCACGCGGCTCACCGCGTTGTGGATCTCGGCCTCGCGCACGAGGCCCAGCGTGGTGATGTGGTCCCCGGCCCGGCCGGAGCCGATCGACTGGAACCACGGCCGCTCACGCATCGTGATCGCCTTGGCGACGAAGACGTGCTCGGTCGAGCGGCGCGAGAAGTAGCCGGTGAACTCGCCGAACGGCCCCTCGGGCTCGCGCACACCGGGCAGGATCTCGCCCTCGATGACGATCTCGGCAGCGGCGGGCACCTGGAGATCGATGGTGGAGCACGGCGCGACCTCGAGCGGCTCGCCGAAGAGGCCGCCCACGACCTCGAACTTGCCGACGTCGGGCGGCGGGTAGGCGAGCGAGCCCATCGACACGAGCGGGTGCACGCCGAGCACGATCGCGCACGGCAGCGGCTGCTTGAGCGCCTCGGCGCGCCGCTGGTACTCGAACATCCGCCGGCGCGAGTGCAGGCTCACGCCCATGCGGTCGCGGCCCTTCACCTGGAAGCGGTGGTAGCCCTCCGTCTCCACGCCCGTCTCCGGATCGCGCGCGACGAGGAGCCCCGCGGTCAGGTAGCGGCCGGCGTCGCCCGGGAAGTAGGTCGGGATCGGCAGCCGCGCCAGGTCGACGTCGCGACCGGTGAGGACCCGATGGCGGAAGGGCGGATCGGCGACGGTGACCGGCTTGATCGGATCCTTGATGCGGCGGGCGTACTCGAGCGCGAGTCCCGCCTCGGGCACGCCGAGCGCGAAGGCCAGCGCGCGCCGGCTCGCCACGACGTTGCAGACGATGGGGATGTCCGACCCCTGCACGTGCTCCAGCAGCAGGAGGGGGAAGCGCCGGCGCCGCTCGTACTCGAGCACGAGGGCCATGACGTCGTAGTCGGTGGTGACGGGCTCGGTGACGCGGACGACCTCGCTCGGGAAGGCCCGCCCGTACGCGTCGACGAACGATCGAAGGTCCTGGGGCATACGATCCTCAGAAGTGGAAGTGGACGCCCAGGCCGAGGTACTCGATCTTGTCCTTGTAGAACTGGCCGTTGGGCGATCGGCCCTTGAAGTACTCTACGAGAATTTGCATGTTCCGCGAGGCCAGCACGCCGTCGATCTGGATGCCCGCCCGTGCCGACAGGTCGAGCGACCAGCCGTTCTCCTCGCGCTGCTGGAGGTCGACGGCGGCGATCGGGCGCCAGCGAGACCGGCGGTCCGGCCAGGGGCTGATGAACTCGATTCCGTACTGCACCGACCACGGATCGAGGTCGGCGGGCTCCTGGTCGAACAGGTAGCCGCCCCCGGCGTACAGGCGCAGCACGTCGCCGATCTCGTAGGACACCTTGAGATCGACGCTCTCGTAGGAGAGGTTGATCCGCTCGAGCTGGGTCCGCAGCAGGAACTCGTCGCCGAGGTGGCTGCTCTGGTGGAAGAGACGGAACATCGCCGACAAGTCGCCGTAGCGGAAGCTCACCGGGATGCCCACGAGGTAGTCGGCGTTGACGAGATCCATCGACTCGGCGTCGAGGTCGAAGACCGCGAAGACCCCCGCCTGGATGCCGACCTCCCACCAGGCGCTGCCGAGGCTCCCGCGGTAGAGCGCGAACGTCTCGCCGAACGAGACGGCCGCGACGTTCCCGAGCTGCGTGTCGTCGAAGTAGTACTGGTAGGCCGCCGAGAAGTGCGGCCAGCGCGGGTCGGCGATGAGCGGGCGGAACAGGGTGCCGCCCGGCAGCGGCCCCGTCTGCCACTCGGGGCGCAGCCGGACCGGCACCACCGCGGGCTCGGTCGGCGACGGCTGGACGAACTCGACGCCGGTCACGCCGGGGATGCCGCGTAGCGTCCGCTCCAGGCGCGCACGGTCGCCGGGCGGGATCTCGGCGGCGTCCACGGAGATCACGCCCTGCGAGGCGCGCAGCGTCCTCACCGCCAGACGGAACTCCCGCTCGATGACGGCGCTCGCGTAGCCCTCCAGCCACGCGTCGGTCGGCGGCGCCGGCGCCGCCGGGGTCGGCAGAGCGAGCACGGCGACCAGCGCGAGGACGAGCGCGCCGCGCCGCACGGCTCAGTCCACCGTCGCGAAGAAGCGGGCCGGGGCGCCCTCGGTCCCCGCGATCTTGTAGAACGGCGCGGCGAAGTCGACGCGCCGTCGCGGCAGCGCACCGAGGTTGGTGAGCCCCTCCATGATGACGACGCCGGCGCCCAGGATCACGCGGTGCATGGGGAAGTCCTCCGACGAGAAATCGGGCAGGCGCGCGCAGTACTCCTCGAAGAAGTCGAAGCCGATGTTCTTGGGCCCCTTGGCCACGAGCCACTCGGCCGTGGCCGGCGGGAAGTAGGGCGACTGCGTGAAGTAGTCGGGCCAGCGCCCGTACATCGTGTCGGTCCAGTCCGTGCGCAGGAGCACGATGTCGCCGGACTTCACCCCGTCGGCGCCGCCGCGCTTGAGGTCGTCGATGGTGATCTCGTGGTTGGCGCCGACGAACGACAGGTCGACGACGACCGCCTCGCCCATCACCTGGTCGAGGGCGATCTCGGCCGTCGTGATGCCGTCCTTGAACACGTGCAGGGGCGAGTCGATGTGGGCGCCGGTGTGCAGGCTCTGGTGCACGCTCGAGACCTGCCAGAAGCCGGGGCCGCGCCGGTGGGGCGTGACCTCCAGCCGCATGTTGGTGGACGGCGGGCTCAGCGTGGTGTCGTCGACGGTCACGGACAGATCGATGTAGCGCTTCATGCGCGCACCCCCCGGGCGTCGAGCGCCAGCCTAGCCGTCCCCGCTCGAGCGTGCAAGGGTGGACTCACGCCTTGCCGACGGCGCGACTGGCGCGGGCCCGGGCGACCAGGCGGCCGATGATGGCGGCGAGCTCGTCGGGCTCGACGGGCTTGGCCACGTAGGAGTCGAAGCCGGCCGAGGCGATCTTGATGCGCTCACTGACACCGCCGTAGGCCGTCACCGCCACCGCGGGGATGCGCTCACCGTGGGGGACCTCGCCGCCGCGCAGGCGCCGGATGAACACGTAGCCGTTCTCCTCCGGCATCTCGATGTCCGACACGACGACGTCCGGCTCCCACATCGCGAGGATTGCCAGCGCTTCGCGCACCGAACGCGCCGTGCGCACCTCGGCGCCGGCCTGCCGCAGCACCGTGGCGAAGAGGTCGAGCGCGTCGGTGTCGTCGTCGACGACCAGCAGCGCGATGCCGGCCAGCGACGCCGGCGTCCCGAGCCGCCAGCCGGGTACGCCGGACTCGGCGCCGCCGTCCACGTGCAGCATGCGGGGCAGCTTCACGGTGAAGGTCGCCCCCTGGTCGGGGCCGGGGCTGGCGGCGTGGACGCTGCCGCCGTGCAGCTCGACCAGGCTCTTCACCAGCGCCAGGCCGATGCCGAGCCCGCCGTGGGAGCGCTGGCTCGAGCTGTCGGCCTGCCGGAACCGGTCGAAGACGTGGGGCAGGACCGCGGGCTCAATGCCCTTGCCGGTATCGGTCACGACGATCTCGACGTGGGAGTTCACGCGCTCCAGACGGATCTGCACCCGGCCGCCCCGCGGCGTGAACTTCACGGCGTTCGAGAGGAGGTTCCACACGACCTGCTGCAAGCGATCGGGGTCACCGGAGACGGGCCCGGCGCGCGGATCGAGGATCGGCTGCAGGCGGATGCCCTTGGCGTCCGCCGCCGGCCGCAGCGCGTCCACCGCGGCCTCGATCACGGTGGCCGGCGCCACCGGCTTGACGTCGAGGCGGAGCTTGCCGGTGATGATGCGGGAGACGTCGAGCAGATCCTCGATGAGCTGGAGCTGGGCGTTGGCGTTGCGCTCGATGACGTCGATCGCGCGAGTGGCGGTGGCCGCGTCGAGCGTGCCGGTCTTCAGCATCCGCGACCAGCCGAGGACCGCGTTGAGCGGCGTCCGCAGCTCGTGGGAGAGCGTGGCCAGGAACTCGTCCTTGAGGGTGTTGGCCGCCTCGGCCTCGGCCCGGGCCGCGTGCTGCCGCTCGTAGAGTCGCGCGTTGTCGATGGCGGTGGCGATCTGCGGCGCCAGCCCGAGCACGATCGCGGCCTCGCGCGCGGTGAAGACACCGACCTCGGGGTGGCCGAAGAAGAGGCCGCCCAGCACCTCGCCTGAGCGCGAGACGACGGACACGGCGAGATAGCTGCGCACGGGCAAGTGGCCGGCCGGCATGCCGTGGTACGGGGCGTTCGTGCCGAAGCGCGGGTCGCGCGTGACATCGTCGATCCGCACCACCGGCTCGCCGCGGAAGGTGGGGCCGAAGAGGTCGGTGTTGCGCGGCATCGGGAGGTTCGCGAACGCCTCCCGCGGCCCCCCCGAGATCGCGTACAGCGTGTACGCCTCGCCGCGCTCGTCGAGCGCGTTGTAGAAGAACGCGCCGAAGGCGGCGCGGGCCAGCCGGGTGCAGGCGTCGGTGACGCCCTGGACGAGGCGATCGAGGCTGAGCTCGGCGGCGAGGAGCTGGCCGGTGCTCGCGATGATCTCGCGCGTCTCCTGCTCGTCCTGCACGCGGCCGGCCGCCTCCCGCATGGCGGTGCGGAGCACGTCGACCTCGGTGATCGCGCTGGCGGCGGGCGGGGGCGGGGTGCCCTTCGCGAGATCACGCGCCGCGCTCGCCAGCGCGGTGATCGGCCCGGCGATCCGGCTGGCGAACACCACCGCGATGACGACGCCGAGCCCCAGCACGAGCACGCCGACGCCCGCGACGCGCCACAGCGAGCGCTGGAGCGGTCCCTCGATCAGCTCGGCGGGGACCCCGAGCGCCACCGTGATGCCGGTGCGAGGCGACCGGCTGAAAGCCGAGTAGGTGTGCGTGCCCTCCTTGGTGAAGCCGCGGTACCAGCCCTCGGTGGCGCGGGCGCTGGCCTCGAGCAGCCGCTCGGAGGCGGGCTGGCCGAGGAACTGCTCCTCGCCCCGCGTGCGGGCGATGATGACCCGCCGGCGGTCGAGCAGGGTGCCGATCCATTCCGGCGGCAGGCGCTGGCCCAGCAGCACGTCGCGCAGCTCGCGCGTCTCCACGTCGGCCGAGAGGATCCAGCGGACCCGGCCGCCGCGGATGACCGGGACCCGGATGGCGACGTGCCAGGATCCCGTCCGCGGCGCGGGCTGCGCGTCGCCGACCAGGGGCACCGCGGCCTCGACGACGCGCCGGACGTCGTCGGGGTCGGGGGGCGGCGGTTGGGTGCCGAACGGGTACCGGAGGTCGAGGAGCGGGACGCCCGCGCGGTCGGCCAGCGCGATCGTGGTCCACCCCTCGTGCGGGGCGCGCACCGCCTCGGCCTGCGTGTAGAACGCGCGCAGGTTGCCGCCGTCGAGGTCACGGGAGGCGGCGAGGGAGTCGAGCGCCGCCACGATCGTGCCGATCTCGCCGTCGACGGCGAGCGAGAGCGCGCGGGCGGTGTCGGTGAGCAACCGCTCGGCCCGCGTGCGCTCCTCGCGGTTCAGCCCCAGCAGGATCCACGTCGTGAAGAACAGCAGCGGCAGCGTGGCCAGGGCGGCCAGGACGATCAGGTGTCGGCGGAGGGCCATCGCCTCCGGCTCAGCCGAGCGCCGTGCGCATCCGCTCCAGCGCCTCGGTCAGCAGCGGGCGCGGGCAGCCGAAGTTCAGGCGGACGAAGCCGGCGCCCCCCGGGCCGAAGGCCACGCCGTCGTTGAGCGCGACCTTCGCGCGCTCCAGGAAGAACGTGTAGGGATCGCGCCCGGCCGCCGCGGAGCCCCGACAGTCGAGCCACGCGAGGTAGGTCGCCTCCGGCGGCGCGATCGTCACGCCGGGCAGGGTGGCGCGCACCTGGCGCACCAGGAAGTCGCGGTTGTCCTTGAGATAGGCGAGCAGCGCCTCCAGCCAGGCGTCGCCCTCGCGGTAGGCGGTCACGGCCGCGGTGTAGCCGAGCACGTTGATCTTCGGTACCAGGTCGGCGGCCGCGGCCACGAACCGCTCCCGCAGCGTGGCGTTCGGGATGACGCCGACGGCGCACTTGAGCCCGGGCAGGTTGAAGGTCTTGCTGGGCGCCATCAGCGTGATCGTCCGCTGCTCGATCTCCGGCGCGAGCGAGGCGATCGGCGTGTGCGTGCGGCCGTCGAGCAGCAGGTCGCAGTGGATCTCGTCGGCGATGATCCACAGATTCCGGCGCAGGCAGGCCTGGGCCATGCCCTCCAGCTCCGCGCGGCCGAAGAGCCGGCCGACCGGGTTGTGCGGGTTGCACAGCAGGAACGCGCGCGTCGTATCGCGGATCGACGCCGCGAACGCCGCAAGGTCGACGCCGTAGCGCCCATCGCCGTCCCCCGTGAGCGCGTGCTCGTCGCGGCGCAGCCCGTGGTTGCCGTACGCGCGCAGGATCGGCGGGTAGACCGGCGTCTGGATGAGCAGCCCCTCGCCGGGCGCGGTCAGCGCGCGCAGCGCCTGGTTGAACCCGGCGATGACGCCGGGCAGCGTGACGACGGCCTCGGGGCTCACCCGCCAGCCGTACCGCTTGGCGAGCCGCTCGGCGACGACTTCGGGCAGGTCGTTCCGCTCGCTGAGATAACCGAAGAACCCGTGCTCGACGCGCTCCCGCAGCGCGCGCACGACCGCGGGCGGCGAGGGGAAGTCCATGTCGGCGACCCACAGCGGCAGCACGTCGGCGGGGAACTTGTGCCACTTGTTGCTGTCGGTCCCGCGGCGGTCGACCACGCGGTCGAAATCGAGAGGGCTCATAGGCGCCCAGGCTAGCCGTGGGCCACACGGGCGTCAAGGAATCCGTGTAGTATTTCGGGCGCCGGGAGGGCGCTCGATGGAACAGCGATCGCTGGGACGCACGGGGCTGCGGGTGTCCGCGCTGGGCTTCGGATGTGGCGACGTCGGGGGACTGATCGTCAAGGGCACGCCGGCCGAGCGCGAGCGGGCGGTGTCGCGCGCGGTGGAGGCCGGCGTCAACTACTTCGATACCGCAGCGTCGTACGGCAACGGCGTGTCGGAGCGCAACCTCGGGCAGACCTTGAAGGCCGTCGGGGTCCGGCCCTACGTGGGCACGAAGTTCCGGCTCGACCCGGCCGAGACCGACGTGGCCGGGGCCATCACGCGGGCGCTCGAGGCGAGCCTGCAGCGTCTGGGCATGGACGGCGTGGATCTGTTCCAGCTCCACAACCTGATCGTCGCCCCCGACGGCGAACCGGCGCCGGGCCGCGGGATCCCGGCGCGCCGGGTGCTGGACGAGGTGGTGCCGGCGCTGGCCGCGCTGAAGCGGCAGGGCAAGATCCGCTTCGCCGGCGTCACCGCGCTCGGCGACACCGCCGCCCTGCAGGCGGTGATCGACGCGGGCGTCGTCGACACCGCCCAGGTGTGCCTGAACATCCTCAACCCCAGCGCGGCCGTCGCGGTGCCGGCCGGGTTTCCGGCGCAGGACTTCCGCCGCCTGCTCGACCACGCGCGCGCCCGCGGCGTCGGCGTGATCAACATCCGCGTGCTGGCCGGCGGCGCGCTGAGCGGCACGATGGAGCGGCACGCGCTCGCCATGCCCACCGTGGCCCCGATCGCCTCGGGGCCCGACTACGCGGCCGACGTCGCGCAGGCGCAGCGGCTGCGCCCCGTCGTCGACAAGGGCTACGCGGAGGACCTCGTCGAGGCCTCGGTGCGCTTCGCGCTCACCAGCCCCGCGGTGTCGACCGTGCTGGTCGGCTTCTCCACGTTCGAGCACGTGGAGCGGGCGATCGCGATCGTCGAGCGGGGGCCGCTGCCGGCCGCGGCCGTCGACCTGCTGAACGGTCTGTGGGCGGGACTGGGGTCCCGGTGAGGCGCCTCGTCGGCGCGCGCTGACATGCGGCTCGAGTCCGCGCGGACGGCGGCGGTCGCGATCGACATGCACCGCGGCCATCTCGATCCGTCGGTGGCGACCTTGCCGCTGCCCGCCGAGCGGTGCGGGCCTCTGATCGAGCGGGCGGCCGCGCTGTTCGCGGGGCTGCGTGAGCGCGGCGTGCCGGTCGTCCACGTCGTGACGGAGTACCGCGACGCGGGCGAGATCGCCGCCAACCCGTTCTGGAAGGCGGCGC
>Ga0075430_100000173_pt1 | contig 42568 bp, 69 predicted proteins | sample RhiMetdeltSRZDD4_FD_75294 | JGI IMG/M metagenome (GOLD analysis project Ga0075430, IMG submission 75294) | Populus rhizosphere microbial communities from Tennessee, USA - Rhizosphere MetaG P. deltoides SRZDD4 | ecosystem: Host-associated > Plants > Roots > Rhizosphere > Soil | place: USA... | reverse complement strand
ACACCCCAAGGAAGTGCGCGCAACGCTCAGAGTCGTTGAGCCTTGCGAACTTCGCGTTCCTGCCCGCACCGATCACCAGGAAGTACTTCGTGAACTTGCGCGGAGCCATCAGGCAGCCTCATCCCAATACGGCCGGCGCTCGACACGTACCTCGAAGAGCGTGGTGCCAGGGGCCTGATCCGGCATCCCCCGGCAGAGCCTCCCAGCGTCCCCCGACACCACGTCTGCGTCCACCGTGAGCACGTAGCGCGATCCCCAACGGCCGCTTGGAGCCTTCTCCGAGGTGCTGCTGATTTCGTGCCCTAGGGACTGAAGTTCGTCACGTCGCTCACTCGGGTTCCCGATGAAAGCCTGCGAACGGAACGTGAACGTGTGGACGCCCTCGGCGCCAGCCTCGCGGAGCATCCGCAGCATGTCGTGGTACTGAGCCACTACGAAGCCTCACGGAGACGGAGAAGGGCAAGAAGCTCGTCGAACGGCAACACCGCAAGCCACGGCGTCGCATTCGTCCTGAACGCCACCACCGGGAGCGAACCATCCGCCTCATCAGCCGCCTGCGCAAACCACTTCAAGATCTCGACGCGCTCCCGCCACTTCAACTCCAAGTGCGTAGCTTCAGGGCCGTTCCTGACATCCCCTCTGCCGTGCTGACGGCGTCCGTCAGACGTGCGCGCCGCGTCCTTCCAACCGGCATCCTTGATGACACCGATCGCCTGCAACTCAGCCCTCTTGCCTTTTTGACGCGAGTTGATCACACGACCCCCGCCGGGACGTGACGTTCACCGGTCAGCCGGTGCAGCAAAGAGAGCGGGTCGACGTGATGCTCTTGAACCATGTGCGCGATCTCGTCCCAACACCCAGCGGAGATCAGGTGCGGCAGCAAGTCCAAGTGGCCGTCGTCGAACGCGCGATGCTCAGTCCTCGTGAGCGGGACAACACATGCTGCGAGGTCACACCCGCCGCGGCTCCGAGGCGTCAGGTGTGCGGGGTCACACGGGGTAAGACCCGAGACGATCGACGGCCGGCCGACCACCTTCTCACGTTGCATCTTCGACGCTGGTGTAAACCCCTTCTTCATGACTGGCTCCAGGCCGGGTCGCGAGAAGACCGATTTGTCTCGTTCGTCAACGCGCGCAAGATGCTCTGCCCGATCGACGCTCTCGTCTCGAGCGCGCGCATTGCGACCTTCAGCGACTCATACCGCGCATCAAGGTTCGTCAGACGCTCGTACAGGTCGCTGCCAGACGTGATCACCGCCAGTAACGCGTTGGACTGGCGGATCTCCTTCGATGAACCCTGCGCGACCACCACCGCCCGGGCCATCGTCTTATCCATATTGCGCTGAACCCGGACCTTCTCATCAGCGATCGACTCGAGCTCTACCTGCCGGATCGCCAAGTCAGCTTCGATGTCCGCGAGTGTCTTCATGATGGTGGCGGGGTCCACTAGGCGGCACTCCCCGACCAGCACTCGACACACACACCATCGTCGGTCAGCAGGTCCCACTGGCCGCACTCGGGGCACTGCCGTTCAACTGATTGCACCGCCTGGCGGTAGCCGGGGTTGATCATCGCCGGGTCGTCCTCGGTGCCGACAAGGTCCGGGTTCTCACGGTGCCACTGAGACATCACGCCGCCCTCGACTTGTCGACGTCCGCCGAGAACCAGTCAGCGAGCGCAGCGATCTTCGACGGCACAAAGTCTGCCTCGGTGGCCAGGCCGGCGGCAGCCTTCGCGTGGATGAGTCCTACGGCTGACTTGTGCGCCGCCATCCGCTGAATCGCCCTGGCCTTCTCGGGGTCCTCGGCACGACCACCGCCGAACCCACCGAGCTGCGAACGCTTCGCCTGCAACGCATCATCGAAGCGCTTGTGCGGCGACAGGTCCAACGCCATCGACATCCCAGCGACCGGGGCCATCGTCTTCGGCTTCTGGTTGAGATGGACGGGCTTGTCGACGCCTTCAAGGCGCAGTATGTAGCCGTGCATCTCGTGGCCCTCGCCCGTTGTCCAGGGACGCGGCTCGCTGACGGATGTGAGCGTGTAGTCAGGCACGCTTCACCGGCGGCTTGGTCGGTGCCGGGTCGATACCCAGCCGCGCGCGCGGGTACAAGCTGGCGCTCGCCTCACGCTCAGTCAGGACGGGCTTACGGCCAGCCCAGAGCATGCGAATGAATCGCGAAGCCATCTAGCGGGCCCTCCGCCGCGCGGCACGCTGCGCCTTACCGCGCGCCCGCTTCTTCGCCCGGTTGAGGTCAACTGCCCCACGATCGGAGTAGGACGCAAGCTTCCAGCCGGAAAGCTTCGACAGGAAGCGGCCGTAGCCCGCGATGGTGTGCTCGTTGCGGAACTGCATCATCGCCACATCTCCCGTTGCCGGTACCGGTCGAACGGGTTGCCGCCCTTCTCGTCCTGAAGGTCAGCCCACTCCTGCAACTCGATCAGGAAGTCCTGCTCATCCTGGAACCGGACGTCGCGTTCGTCCTCGGTGGTCGCGTCGACCTTCTCGAGAAAGTCGCTCAGCCTCATGCTGAGTCACGCACCCCGAAGAACAAGACCGCGATGAACACGAAGATCGCGCCCTTGATCGCGAGATCGCCGACGAACACTGCGACGTCAAGAAACATCGACAAGCTCCTCATCCGAAGTGACGTCGAGAATGAACCGGCGAAGCGGCGAGTCCTCAGAACGCAGCGCCGCGTCACGGATCGACGCGAGCACCATCCGCTGCGTGAACCCCTTGATGACCGCCTCACCCAACCCAAGGTCGGGGCGCGTCCACTCCCGGGCAGACTCGATCATCAGCGCCTCCAGAGTTCTTCGAGGTCAGCGATTCGGGTGTCTTCAAGGATCAGCCGGTAGCTGTCGTCGCGTTCGTCTGCTTGCTTGGCCGCCTTCAGACAGACGAGATCGATCAGGACCGCAACGGCGAGGATGAGAATTCCCGCGGCGACGAGAACACCAGTCATGCCGCACTCCTCAGGTGGGCGTCGATAGCGACCCGCATCTCCTGCGAAACCGTCCGGGTGTTGCGCGACGCTAGGTCCTTCAGCGCTTCGTGCTGCGCCGGCGTTACACGCAGGGAGATGGGCACAACCGGCTCCGTGATCAGTTTGCGTTTCGTGGTCACTTCGCGTAGTATTACACGTAGCGATGACGAATGCAACCCTGAAACGCAAACTCGCGCAACCCAACTTCGTGGCCGGTACGTCGCGCGGTCCGCGTAGCGCACGTACGGTCCTGCTTCAGATGGCCGCTGACGCCGAACGCCAGCGGGAGATCGGTGCGCGCATCAAGCAGCTGCGCGGTCGCGTCCCGCAGCCAGTGATCGCCGACAGGGTCGGCGTGACCCTGCGCGCCTACCAGGCGTGGGAGGCCGGCGGTGGCATCGCCTGGGACAACCTGATCAAGCTCGCCGCGGTCCTCAGCGAGATAACCGGGACCAAGATCAGCGAGAGCGACATCATCGAGCAGCACCCAGCCGAACCGGAACCGTCGCAGCTCGACCGGATCGAGGCAGCGGTCAACGCGATCCTCGCGCAGCTCGAGCCGGCTACGACCGAAGAGAGAGTCGCGATTCTGGAACGGGGACTAGCCGAGGCCGTCGAAGCCCTGCGCCAACAGCAGGAAGCATCGCCTGGATCGAAGGCCTCACCGGGTCGTCGGAGGCCAGCAGCGGGAGGCGGCGCCGCATGAGATCGAACACCTCGTTCAACAGGTCTTCCCCGGTGTAGCCCTTCTGCGGTACGGCCATCAAACGACCGTACCGCATCGAACAGATGTTCTCACTGCGCGCCTCACTGGCGTCCTCGTTCCCCAACAGCCGCAACGGTTTTGCGGCCGATGCGGAAACCTAGCCTTGGTCGCTACAGAAGCTGCAACCGTCTTCGCGAACTAGTACGAAACAGCAACAGAACCGCTATTCATCGGCGGCGGTTTAGCGAGGGTTCATAATCCTCTGATTACCTGCCGGGCCGAACGGCCCAGTAGGTAGGAGGGATAGACAGGAGACATTGGGCGGCGTACGCTCGCGCGATGCGCCGCTTCCTGCTCGCCGGGCTACTCCTAGCGCTCGTCGCGAACGTAGCTGCCCCCGCGTTCGGCGGAGACACAGCCCTCCAGCGAATCCTCAAGCTCGACAAGCGTGAAACCAAGCACTACAAGGACCTCGACAGGCGACTGCGTCTAACCGCCTCAGCCGTCCTCAACGCGAGGGTCACGAACATCGTGGTGACCAAGCCTATGACCGTCAGCGGCCACTTCTTCAGCGGCGAAGCGCTCTGCCCAGCCGGCTCCACGATGACCGGAGGCGGCGCAGACTGGGGCACCAACCCGTACCTGTCTCCGGACTGGAAGATCGTCAGCAGCCGACCGACGTCAAGCAGCACGGGCTGGGCGGCCACCGTCTACTACGAGAACGGGACCGTCGTCACGGTTCCGCCCGTCGTATACGCGGTATGCGCCCGAGCCTGACAGTCGCAGCTCTTGTGGCCGCAGCAGCGGCCCTTCTTGGCGCCATCTCCTACCGGGGCCATGTCCGTACTCAGGACTGTCTCGCTCGCGTAACAGCTGCGCGAGCCGCCCACGAATTGCCCGTCATTGGCGACGAGTCGGACTCACTCAAGCAACGGAACGCAGCGATTCGTCGCTGCTAACGATCCTAGAGCGACGAAAAGCGCCCGCCCCACGAAGGGACGGGCGCTCACGAGCGGTTCTCTGCTATCTCACAAGATCTACACGCCGGCCGCGCGGCGGCAGACCGGCCACGCACCCCAGCCCTGCGACCGCATCAAAAGCACACCGCGGTAGATCTGCTCGAGCTTCGACGCTTGCGCAGGCGAGCCGCGACCACCGACGCTCTCCCACGAACCCTGTTTGAACTGGATGCCTCCCGCGTAGGGCGGGTTGCGGATCGTCCAGTTGCTCGTGGACTCGCAATAGGCGAGACGTTCGAACGTCCGCCAGTACGGGGCGGTCACACGACGCATGTGCTTGATCAGCACCCGCTCATGACACGCCTTGGTTTTGCAGCCGGGCTTCGCTTCAACGAACCCCGGCAGAGCCATAAAGGCGGCGACCATCGCCGCCGTGAGGAATCGGATACATGGACCTCCTCTTGCGTTGCGTGCCACCGTGGCGACACCTGGCGCCCCGAAGAGGGGCCATCCGCCCGCAGGCGGGAAAGAGCTACCGAATCAGACCCGCGTCATGCAGCTTCTGAGCCTCAACAGCGACCAGCTCAAACCGGCCACGATTCTCAAGCCACTTGAACGCCACGAGCGCACAACCACCAACGACCGCGACGACATACGCGACGACAGCCGTCGGGTCGAGGTTGATCCCGACCGCGTCCTGCGCCCACACGGACACAGCGCCGACGATGGGCAGCAGGACCGGGGTGAGCACGAACGCGACAACACGCCCGATCTGAGACTTCAGCGCAGCGGAAATGACGTCGTAGTCCATAGGAGACTCCTTCAGGGTCGTCTACGTTTAGGAACCAAGAACCTGGAGACGCGTTTCGCGCGCGCCCAGTAAGCCAAGCGGGACGGGTAACCAGTCAGCCCGCCGTTGATCCGGCGAGTGATCTGCTCAAACTGGCCCTGGTCAGCGAGCGTGTTGAGCTGATGGCTCATCCACCACCAACACGACCCCTTCGCCGCCCAACGAGGCTCGGCAAGGTCCGTGGGCCGCTCGAGAAAATCATGCCCGGTCGCGACCGACACGGCCGTGTAGTTGTGCCTACCAGTGATCTGGATGTACCCCCGGCCACGGAAACGAGCACCGTCCCCCGGGTGCGTGTTCCCCAGATCCCTACGGCCCTCATAGGCGGCGCCAGACGCGTACTCCGTTGTCGTCCTGAACCCGTCTGACTCGTGAGCGAACTGCGCGACCGCAGCAGCGGCCCGCGCCCGGGTCGTGATCCCGAACTGGTGGAACGCGGGGCCGAGCGCGTCAGCGATCTGCTGCGCCTCGATCTTCGTCAGGTTCGGCGCAACCCTACGGATCGAACGCCACCCAAGACGGTACGCGAACTGTTGACTCACTTGGCGCGCTCCTTCTCGATCCGTTTCGCGAACCGCAACAGTTCGGCCCGCCCAATTTCGATGTGCCACGGCTCGCCCTGAATCGGCCGGCACGCCGACCTACAGCCATGCGTGTCGAGAAACCACACGAGCTCAACCGCGCCGCCGTCATTCGAGTTGACATCGATCGCATGGTTCGCCCTGCCGTAGTTGATGTGCGGCGCCGCAGGCGTCGGGAACGCGACCGGCCTGACACCCCGATACTTCCGCCAACGGGCAAGCTGTGTCCTCAACGTGCGACGGCCGTCCGTGACCTCGAACTTGACGCCCATCCTCCGCGCGTGAGTAAGTACCAGCCACCACGGTTTCGAGACTGGCTCACCATCAACGCGGTAGGACAAACAGACCTCCGGATCTACTTGTGACCGGTGCGTTCACGCACCACGACATCGCAGTTCTGCGGCAACGCCACAGCGTCAGCAAACTTCACGATCGAATCGTGCTGCTTCCCCGGCACCCTTGACCCAGGCACAATCTCGAACAACGCCGCCTTCACACGCGCATTGTCAGCATTCTGCTTCTCGCACGCATTACGCGTGTTCTCCACGCGCTGCGCCTGAATCTGCGCAAGCTGCGCCTTCAACTGGTCGCTCTGATCCTTGTTCACCGCGAGCGCCCACACAACACCAGCCGAAAGAACAGGCATCGCAATAGCCATCGCCGTAAAAATCACCGCCGACAACCGACGTGCCGTGCCATCACCCAACGTCATTGAAAGGCTCCCGCCGCAAGAATCGTCCCGGTCACAGAAATCAACGTCACGATGATCGAAATCGCGCCTGTCCTGATCGCAGAACGATTCGACCTCGCGTCCGCCGCATGCTCCTCCCGAAGATCATGAAGCTCCCGCTGCATCACGGCCGCCTGCTCCTTCACCGCTCTTCGATCCGCCTCAAGCGCATCACGCAACCCGCCAAGCTCAAAACGAACTTGCTTCGTTTGCTCCTCAATCCGTACGACCGCCATCTGAACGGGCGCAAGCGTGTCGACGTCATGCTTGACGTCCTTGACGGACTGCTCCAAGGTCGCTACCTGCCGCTCCAACCGGCCGATGCGAGACTCCGGGCTATCCATCGGCTCGCGCGTTACTGGTTGCATGGCATGCAGACGCTCCCTTACGGTGGGCTGGCATCGCGGAGCTCGTACCTCCGTGGTGTAGGCCCCCGGCGCTTCAGCGCCGGGGGCTGCTGGCTAATAGGTACCGGGCGAACTGCCGGCCGAGAAATGAACCTTGTCGGCGTTGCCCGCCCACTTGAGGCGACTGTTCTTCGCCTTCAAGATCTTGTTCAGCGTCTCCGGGTCCGACACGTCGACCGCCCCGTGCAGGAAGCTCGTCAGCGAGTGGTTCGAGCCGCCGCCACCCAACGCCTTCGGCTTCGCGGCCGGACGCACACCGGACCGGTAGATCCGCGTCTGCTCCGCATCCGACCGGTAGCCAGAGTTGACCGTGCCCTTCCAACCCTTCTGGCGTGCGTACTCGAGCAGCGGCTTGATCCACGACGCGACCGGCTTGCCATCGAACTCCGCGACACCGCCCTTCGACGAACTCGAAGGCTTCGACGTCTTCTTCGGAGGGGTGTATGCTGGCTGGTCCTGCTGCGCCTGCCGGTACCCCAACGCCAAATCCAGCGGATTCTTGCTGTTCGATTGGAGGTACGCGAGCACGGCCTGTTGCCGCGCCGCGTCATTGTTCGGCGCCGCCGAAGCCTTCGACGCTTTGGGCGCGCTTGAGGCCGACGTCTTCAAGATCGCGTCGGCCTGCCCAGCCTTCTCGTCATACCGAGCAGGGAACGCCGACCGCTGCACCCGTTGCGCAAGCTGCCCAGCCGAGCCGCCCTCCGTGTTCGCGCGCTTCGCCCGGTCAAGAAAGCTTTTCGTCGCCGTCGGTACATGCGTCGGGTTCTCCCACCCCTGGCTAGGCCGCTGCTGCAGGAACCCCTTCGAGTCCCGGTCACCGTAGTTCAGGTTGCGAAGCCCGGACTCGACGATCCCGGCCTCAACCAGAGCCTTCCGCTCGCGCGGCGACGCCTTCTTCCACTCCGGCGTGGCTTGCACCTGCGCCAACAGCTTCTGCTGTCTAGCCGAGAGGGCCATCAGCCACCTCCCGCGACCTTGATTTTCTCGAGAGCCGCCTTGTACTTCTCCTCGAACGCAGACTGCGGGTTCTGGGCCTTCTCGGTGGCTCGCTTGTACTTCTGCTCGAACTGCTGCTGAGGAGTCAGCGGGCGAGCCTTCAACGGCTTGGCCTTCGCCTTCCCGAGAATCTTCGCCTTCTCCGCCTTCAGCGCGGCCTTCTGCCGCAGCAGCGCCGAGTGTTCCGCCGTCTTGTAGCCGTACTCGTCGCCCTTGATCCGTCCCTTCTTGTCTTTCGGCAACGCGGCGATCTTCTCGTCGATCTTCTTGATCTTCGCGTTGACCGCCTTGTCCGGCCCCTGCCCGTGACGGTTCAGGAAATCCTGGGTCGTATCCACGCGAGCGACGTTCAGCGGAAACAACGTCTGCTTCAACGAGGGCCGGTCGCGCTGGCGTTGCGCGTCGCGCAGCCGCGCATCCTCGGTCTTGTACTTGATTCGCGCCGGCAGACCAGGGAGCGCGTCGTCGCCCTGCGTCCCCTTCTGCTGCGCCATCACCAGCCGCCCAGGGAACGTCGAAGTCACAAAGTCGTTCGCGGCGATCTTTGCCCCAGTTACGAGATCAATCGATCGTGGCTGCTCCGCCGACCCCTTCACCTGCAATGGCCGACCGGCACCAACGTTCTTGTTCGCGATGATGTTGAACGCCGACTGAGCAAGCGGACTGACCAAACCGGCGGCGGCTTTCGGCCCTTCGGTGACCGCGTCAGTCAGCGGGCCGGATACTGGGTTGATCCGGGCGAGATCGCGGTACATCGGGCGACCCTGCGCATCACGCTTGACGTTGCCCTTGTTGTCGTACTCATACGAGCGGGAGAACACCCACGGCGGCAAGTCACGCGTCCCGAAGATCGCGCGGATCTCCTCGTTGTGCAGCTGGCCGAGTTTCAGGCCGAGTGCCAGCGTCAGCGGGTGATCCTTCGGCAGCGTGTAGAACAGCGTCTTTGTCGCGTACCGGAGGAAGCCGTAGAACATGACTCCGGCCTTCAGCTTGCGCTCCCGGTTCGTGTACCGCAGGTAGTCGCCGAGCACGTTGTCGGTGTGCTTGGCTGCAGCCTCCACAACCCGGGGGTCCTTCAGCACGTTCGCGAGCTGCGTAGGCGCGTCGCCCTTCAGTCGGGCGGACAGGCGCTCGAGCGCCTTCTGGCTCTTGTACACCTCGTTTAGAAACACGCCTCGCCGGAAGACGGCGTTCTGTGCGTTGTCCGCTCGGAACATCAGCTTCCGCGGGTCAACGTCCGTCAGCCGGACCGTCCCATTCTTGGTGCGGACCACTGGGATCTGCCCCATCGACTCGGCACTCCTGCCGATCGCGCCCTGATGCGAACCCATGTGCGGAGCGCCCGCCGACCCCTCGAACAAGCCGACGCTTACAGCGCCATCGACAAGCTTCTTGTCCGCCGGGCTCAGCTTCCGATACCAAGCTTGCGCGCGGATCACCCGGTCGATCCTGCCGCCGGTCCCGACAGTGGCCTGGAGCGTGTTCGCGGCGACCTGCATCATCGCCCACGTCGGGTTCAGCCCGAGGATCAGCGACGACTGGAGCCCTTGCGCCCTGGCAACCCGACGCCACCCAGCGCTAGACGGGGACGCCATCCCCTGAAGCTCCTTACCGGCACCGGCCGGAACAGCGACATACCGTTCGTCAGGACGCAGCGTCGAAGCGCCGGGCGCATGCACAATCCCCTCGAGCGCGTCGTCGCCACCGTCAGCGGCACGACGGAGCTGGCCGGGCGAGTAGAAGACCACGTCCTCGCGCTTCAGGCCGCGACGATCAATCTCCCGCTCGAGCTCAGCCACTGGCTTACCCTCGCCCTTCGGGCCTCTTGACCACGAGAACGCATGCTCGTCCGCAACGTCAGCGACAGCCTTCCACTGATGCTTCGGCTTGATCGTCTTCGCGATCCCCTGGACGTACACCTCTGGGTTCGTGACGGCGCGCCCCTCGCGAAACAGTTTCATCTTCGACCGCTTCGAACCCTTTGACGCCCTGGCGACGTTGCTGCCAGTCCGTGCCGACACCTGAATCGACGGGCGCTCCTGGTCGGGGAAATACGTCGGCTCCGGCAAACCCTTCGCGTCAGCGGCCTTCGCAACCCGCTTGGCGTAGTCGGCGTGGTAAGCGTCGACGGCTTCGGGGGTCACGTCTTTTGCGGGCTGCTCGTACTTCACGCCAAGGAACTCGCCTTGCGCCCGAACCCGCTGCTTCGCCGCAGTCGCCGGCCGAAGCGCCGGGGTATGCGCCCCCTGGTCATCCGTCAGAACGCGTTTGCCTCGAGCCACCTCACCCTGCCGGAACTGCTCGAGCTTGCCGTCACCGAAAATGTCGTCGGCGTGCTTGTGCAGGTAGTCGAGCGTCGCTGCTTCGGTGTGCTTACGGAGGACTGGCGGAGGCTTCTTTGCCCCAGCGATCTGAGCCTGACGCTCTTCGATGAACTTGCGGGCGACGGTCGGAGTCGCGTCAGCCGGGATGATCCCCTTCAGAACGTGGTAGGTCGCTCGGCGCTGCTTGCGTGACAGGCCCGCCAGCGCCTTGTTCGCGCCGCGACTGATCTCCTCAGCGCCCTCATGCTTCACGCCGATGTACGCCTTCGCGGAAGCCTTCGACACTTCGATGCGCTGACGACGCGCAGCGCGCTTCGGCGACAGAGCAACAACCTCGGTCTCCGCGCGCGGCACCGGCACTGACGTGCCGCGCTTCGCGTTGTGTCGTTCGATGCTCTTGGCGATCGGGCTCCTGACCGGCTGCAACGCCGGGGCACGGTCACGCGAACCGATCTGCTCAACGTCTTCGCCTTCGATTGCGCGCTGCGCCGCAACCTGACGTTTCGCCTCACTCTTCTTCGTCTTTCGGGCGCGAAGCTTGTCCTCGGTTCGCTGCACCACAACCCGGGTCGGCTTGTGCGACAGCTCCTGCTCCACCGCCTTGCCGCCAGACACCCGCAGCTTCGGACGCGGAGCCTCAAGAAACGCCTCGCCCTTCGGGACGGCTTTGATCGTCGCGCGCGTGACGGGCCGGAGCACCTTCGCGCCCGCTAGGCCGACCGACGCCTGATCGACCAAACCCGCGGCAGGGTTTTCCGCAGCACGCTTGTCAAACGTCTTCCAGTCGCCCTTGAGCGCTGGGCCGTACCGGTAGTTGTAGTCCTCAACGAACGATTTGCCGACCCGCTTGACGGACTGGCCGGACTTTTCCAGATCCTTGACGGCCTTCTTCGGATGTCCCGTCACCGCGTGACCCGCAGCATCCAGCACGGGAAGGCCGACCTGCCCTGCGGCGCCAACGGTCCCGGCGACCTGTTCGCTCAGCCCCTTCGCGGTCTTGCCCGGGTTTTTGACGACGGCTTCCGCCTGCCCCTTCACGACCCTTGAGATGCCGCCCGTCCCCGGGGAACCAAACGCGCCAATCGACGCGCCGGAACTGTGGCCGTGCCCGGACGACGGCTTTGCCTTTCCGGGCGCTTGCCCTGCACCGCCCTGCGTGGCCGCATACAAGACCAGCGGAGCCTTTTTCTTGGCGAACTTGACGAGCTTGCGGTCAAGGCCGCCTCCGCCCTCTTCAAACCCCTTTGCCTTGAGCTTGTCGAGCGCCTGCAACCGTGCACTCGTGTCGGCGAGCGCCTTGAACTGGCGTGGCGTCCCCTTCGCTTCCGGGCGGGATAGCTTGCGAGTCTCAGCCGTTAGCTGTGCAACAGGCTTTCGGGCAGGCTTCGCCTTGACGGTCTTCCGGGGCTTCGTGTTCTGAAGTCCGAGGTCGCCGCCCTTGAACGCCAACTACTTCGTCCTGTACCGCGTCGAGTCGACACCAAGCTGTGCGAGCGCTTTCGCAGTGTTCGGCCCGACACGCTTCAGCAGCGCCATCTGTGCTGCGCCCAGCAGAACGTCCTGGTTCATCGTCGGGTACAGCACCGACAACGTCGCCGCGACGGACGCCGCCGTCTTCTTCTGCCCCTTCACGGTCGGCGCGCTCTGGGCAGCCTTCAGGGCTTTGCGGAAGTCGCTTGTCCGAGAAGTCCGCTGTACGAGCGTGTTGCCGTACTCATCCTTGTCCGTTGTCGACGGCGACTTCGGGGGATGCAGCAGCTTGTCCCTCGCGGCCTGAGCCTTCTCGAGCCGCGCCTTCCCGGCAGCCGTCTTGCGCAGTTGCGCGACAGCGCCATTGCTCAACCCGTACGTCGTGTTCGTCGCCTGCGCCCACTTATGAGCTGCGGCCTTCCGAGACGCGGCGGCGGTCTTAGCCGTGTTCGTCGCCTTGTCCTGGTTCAGATTGAACGCCTGGTTCGCCAACACCGTCTTGGCCTCATCAGCCTTCGTCGTCGCGTCGAAGTTCGTGCGGAACGCACCGATCTTGCTCTCAAGATCCGTCAGCTTCCCGCGCTCCTGAGCCTGCGCCTGCAACTTCTGACCAGGCCCAACCACATGAGCCAAGGCATCCGCGTACGTCGAACTGCCAGCAGCCTGCTGATTCTGGACGCCCTGCATCGACGCCAGCAACGCCTGGCGGACAGCCGACGCGTCAGAACCCCTCTGCGCCACCCCCGGCTCAACAACCTGGCCGCGAGACGCCGCATCCGCCTGCGCCGAACCAACCTGCTTGTCAAGCTGCGACTGATCCAACCCCCGAATCGACGAGCCGATGTTCGTCAAGTTCGACTGTGCCTGCTGCCCGATCTGCCCGACATTCTGCGAATGCTGATTGAGTTCTCGCAGATAGTCGGCGAACCAGCCCGACACGTCCTTACCCTGCTGCGCGGCCTTGCCGACAGCGTTCGCGCCGAACTGAAGGTCAGTCGCCGCGGACCGCTGATGCGCCAGATCGCGGTTCGTGACCGACGACCCCGCGACGATCGGCTGCGCCAACCGTGTGTTGAGCTCCCGCTGCTTTCGCTGCGCCGCCGGAAGGTATTTCGCGTCCTTGATCGCGCCCGTGTTATGCGACGCGACGAGTTCAGCGATCCGCTTCTGCCGCTCCCCGGCGGACATCTGAGACAGCATCTTGCCCTTGTAAGTGGCCATCAGCCCATCATCCTGTTCAGGCTCTTACGCGCCGACGAACTCATCCCGATCGACGGGTAACGCTTCGCGACCTTCGCACGCACTTTCTTCTTCTCGACACTCGAGCCGAACTGAGACACCCGCGACAACGCGGCGCGGGCGTGCGCACGGTCGTTGACGGGGTAGGAACGGTGCGGGCCTGCGAACGCCGAACCCGGAAGTCTGTTGCGTTGCGCAGCGGTCAGTCGAGCCATGAACCTCTCATCCGATGATCGACGCGCCCTTTGGGATCGGCGCGAGCCGCCCCGAAGCCGTCAAGTAGTAGTCCGTCCCGTTGACCGTCTTCGCGACCTTCCTCGGCGCCGGCGCTGGGACAGTCGGTGTGTACAACGGGTTGGAAGTCGCGTTCTGTGTCGACGTCCCCAACGCCTGACCGGACCCGAACTCGTAGTCCGTCCCCGCCTTCGTCTTCGCGGCCTGGATGCCCGCCAGAGACGCGATCAGTTGCTTTTGCAGACTGTCGTTGCTCTGCTGGTAGTTCGTGTCGTTGACGTCCTGCGCTTGCTGCAACGCCCCCGCGTACAGTTGGCCTCGAGCGGCCATCGAGTTGAGCGTCCCCGACTTGTTCTGCTGATAGGACTTCTGCAACAACGCCGCCCGGCTAAACGGGTTTGACGGGTCAAACGACAGCCCCGACACGCCACCGGCCTGGTCGTAGCTCGCGTTGTAGCCGTAGTCCAGAAGCGACCGGGACTGCTGCCCCGAAAGGTCGCTCAGCGTACTGTCGCGTTGCCTGGCAAGCGCCGCGATCTGCGCCTGATAGGCGGGGTCAGGAGGAGCCGGCGTTCTTTGAGCGGGCGGAGAATACGCCGGAGCGGAAGCGGCGGCCTTGTTCGGCGCTCCGGCGAGGTTCGCCTCGTTCCACGGCGTCACCTTCGCGGGCGCTCCCGCGAGACTCGCGTCATACCAAGGCGTGACCTTCAGCTTCTTTGCCAACTAACGCCGCCTTTTCACCTTCACCTTGGGTTTCAACGCGTTCGCGAGCGCGCTCAAATCCCCGGTCTGCGTACCGATGCTCGTATCCCACACCGCGCCGGGAGCGGTCGCGCCATACCCGGCGCCCTGCTGCCCCTGCTTGCTTGTCAACTGGTACTGTAAAAACTCGCGTGCGCCAGCCTTCTTCGCCCGTTCGTACGCTGCCGCGACCTGTTTTGCCCGAGACGCCGAATCCCCCGTACCGGCATGTTTGCCGTACTCGGTCAGATACAACGGTGCCTGTTTACCCTTCACGGTTTGCAGCTTGCCCTTGTAGCCGCGCAGCGCGCGCTGGAGATCACCAAGATTGTTCGTGTCCCACGCCCCGCTGTTGCCGTCATACGGGTGGTACGCGAACCCGTCGGTGTACAGGCGTTTGCCGCCCAGCGCCCCCTTCATGAACTCCTGCGCGCCCTTCATGTTCGTCATCTCCCCAAACAGCACCTGAGACTTCGGGTCGATCGTCTTGATCGCCTTGCGACCCGCCCGGTACACGTTGCGGTACGTGCGGCCGGCCTGGCGAGGGTTCTTGTCGGCGCCCTCGACGAACGCCGGGTAGTTCATCTCGTTACCGACCGAGTAGCGGCCGACCCGGCCGCGCTCCTTCTCAGCAACGGTCTTAGCGAACTGCGCCCACAACTTCGGGTCGTTGTTGCGGTAGTTCAACGCGCCCTGCTGCTGTAGGTACTGCGGGTCTGACATCAGCGTCGCCTGCACCTTGATGCCGCGGGCTTTCGCCGCGTTGACCAGCCCGTCCAGCGCGGTGAGGTCGCGGCCGCCGTTCGTCTTGCCGTACAGGACGTTCGCCCTGACCCACTTACCGCCCATCTGCTGAATCTGGTGGAGTAGATGATCGCGTTTCGGGCCGGGCGTCATCAGTTCTTGGTCGTCCTGAAACGCCAAGCTTGTCTTCGGCTTCTTCGCTACCACTCGAGCCATAGACCCTGCCCCTAGAAGCCCATGGTCCAGCACCACAGCTTCCGGTTCTTTGCGGTGACGGTGCCGCCCGTGTTCGTCGTAAACTTCAGACCAACCTCGTAGGTGCCGGCGGCGGCGAATATGGTCATGAAGCCGAAGTAGCCAGAACCGGCGAGGACAGAGCCGTTAGTCATGACGCCGATCAGCTGCCCGGTAGTCAAATCGCCGGTGTATGCGGTCGCGTCCCCGGCGATGCCTTGCAGCCCCCCGGGGAAGGACACCAGCGCCTTGTAGGTGTCGGCCGTAGTCGCCAAGGCAGTACCGCCCGTTACGGTAGGCCCGACCGGCGAACGGTCGTTCGCCCGAACGATATCGTTACCGTTGAGGGTGATTAACGCGCGTGCCGAGTTATTCACCGACTCCTTCCACATCGCCTGTAGGGCAACGAAGATCAGCCCATCCGTCGTCAGGACGAGGTTTGAAACGCGGTCAGGGGTCGTCATGAACGTGTTGACTCCACCCGGAGTGATCGTCTCTTCGGTCGCAATGATGCTCTTCCCGCGACCCACTTGCGCCCCATCATTCAGGCCGAGCTTCTGCTGCACCGCCAACGCAAGCAGCGACTCGGGGATGTCAGCGATGTTCGTCGAGTCGAGATTCGGCGAGTTCAGAAACGTCTTAAGGTCATTCAGACACTGGACGAGGCTGCTGACGTTCGCGCCCGGCGTGTTCCCAACAAGATTGTTCAGGGCGCTCGAATACGCAAAGTTGGTCACTGGCTACTCCGTTCCGACGACACTGGGGTCGCGGCTCTCCCTGAGATGCCTAACGACACGATGGACACTCCACGACGACACGCCGCTAGCATTCGAAAACTGGGTTGAGAACACAACGCCACGGATCGCTTTACGAACCAGCGTCACGTCAACCTGCCCGCCAGCCGGCCACACATCCGACAGGTCGCCACCCGGCCACTGATCCACCCCGCCATTCGCCCACACCGCCGAAGACGACCCGAACGACGCGGTCGACTGATGCTCATACGCCAATTCGAAATCCTTCGCGAACGCGCACACAACAGTGTCGGTACCCCACACCTTCGTTTCCCTGATCGTCTTGACCAGCGACGTTTTGTAGTCAAACCATCCGGACCGCCACCGCGAGGCGATAGCCGTCCCGTTGTCGTCCGTCAACCCGCGAGTGACTCGACCGGCACGGTTGTTGCCTGTGCCGTACCCGAAATGCAGCTCCGGCTGATCCGACCGTCTAAACGACACCAGCGCGCTCGCCGGCCAGTCATACACCGACCACCACCGCTGCTGCGTGTCATGCACCAACACCCGGTCGTTGTACGTGGCTGTACCGGTCGGGATCGCCACAAACACCTGCTCGTTATGCCACGCCATCCGCGCCAACGCGATCTGCGCAAAATTCAAGGTGCCAGACTGGAAATACACTTCGGTGTCGCCAGTCCACACCGGGGCGATCAGATCCGACACCAGCGTCGGCTCATTCCCGTTCGTGAAATACACGCCGTTGCGGGCCATGAAATACACGCCCTCACGGGCGACGCACACAGCCTGCTTCGCCGCCAACCCAACCCCGGACACGACTTCTCTGATCCTGAACTCGGTCGTCCCATCGCTTGCCGGTGCCTCCGAGTAGTAGACGAAAAACTTCGTCTCCTTGAAGATGAACACGAGTTCGCGCCACGTCACCGCGTTCATGATCTGCTCACCATCACCGGGCGTCAGGTCAATGAAGTTCCGTCCCCTACCGGCGGTCCCGTCGGTCTCCCACGTCTCCGGCAGCCCAGGGTTCGAAAAATGCACCCGTGACGGTGTCGTCGTCGCGCCGCCAGGACCAGCGGTCGTCTGGGTGCCGTACGCGGTCGCGACGAGCCGATTCGCCGCGTTCGTGCCCGACGTGCCGCCAGGCACCGCCGCGGTCACGCACACCGCCCCGGCTTTCGGCATCGCCGAAGCGCCCGTCCCGTTGACCGTCGCGATCGCGGCGCCGGACGTCCACGTCGCGCCGTCCCACCGCTGGATCGTGTCTGCGCCGTTCGCGCAGTACGCGTATTCAGACCCCGGTGCGGCGAACCGTGCGAACGTGTATGGGCCGCCAGCCAAACCAGTTTTTGACGCGACGACAGCGCCAGCGGTGCTCAACGCCTCAAGCCTCGTCCCGCAGCCAGCCAACAGTTGCCTCGTCCCAGAAGCGGTGTAGAAGACGCCGAGGCTGTCGACACGGTTCGTCAAGCTCGACGATGTCAGGTCCGTGTATCCGTCGCGTTGTTTGATCGCGCCGGTCTGCGTGAACTCCACGTTCAGTAGGTCGATCGCTTCGCTGTCCTTCACCGCGTCAGACTTGTCCCTGAGGTTCAGGCCGCCGCCGAAACTGCCGAACATGACAGGCCGGTAGCCGTTCGACGCCACTACCAATCCTCAGAAAACAGTCTGACCGTCTGATAGTTCGAGTTCTGTCGGTTACGCACCGCGTACACCGAAATCATCTGCGGCAGCCTGTACTGGCGCACCAACGCCAGCAGGTCGCTCGCCGACTCAAAGTTGTCGGAGTCCTTGTACGCCTCAAGCACCGCGTAATCCATCCACACCGCGTGATACCGCGCCGGGATCAACGGTGTGTCCGACGCCGCTGACAGTTCCGGGCTGTACTTCACATACCGCACCTGAAGCTGATCGGACGTCGTGACAGGCCATACGTTCAGCGTCGACGCCCCGTCTAGCCACCAGTGGGTCGGAGCTCCGGTCTGCGAAAGGTCCGACCCGTCGACCGCCAACTGTGTCGCGTTCAGCCCGACGAGCTCGCGGTCAAGTGTCGTGTCCTGCACGTACAGCACATGCCGCAGATCGGGGATCGTCAATGGCGCGGTGCCGGTCACGGTCGTTTCGAGCCACGGCCAGTCAAACTCGTCTTCAAGCGCGTTCTTGGCGTTGTTGAGCATGATCGTCATCCGTGACGACGACAGGTAGTCAAAGCCCCTGCCGGCAAGTTCGGTTTGTGCTTCACCCAACGTCACTTGACAGACCGCCTACGTGCTCCCGCAGCGTTCTGCGCCCACGGCGTGTCACGATTCATGCTCACGCTCGTTCTCGTCGCGGCAGCCCACCGTTCCATGATCTCGTCCTGGCGCTCCTCGCGCTCACGGATCTTCTGCTTCTCCGCCGCCTGATCAATTCGGTCTTGGCGTTTGCGAAACCGGTCCATCACCTCCGGGTTCCACAAATCGTTCTCGCGCAACTTGTCAAACAACGCTGAGGACGGCTCGACAAACTCGCCGGTCGGCCCTTCGATCGTGATCACCGAAGGCGGCGCGTTGTCGTTATCCCGAATCAGGTGGTAGAACCCAGCCTTCAACGGCGACCCCGGAGCAACCTGTGGTGCAGCCCTGACGAGCTGCAACCGCGGGTCGATCTGCTCAAGGTCATAGTTGAACCGGTCAAACACCTCCTTGATCCGGCCCATCTCCGAACGGACGCTCTGTTCAAGCTCGGCGGTGAACTTAGCCCGAACGTCAAGCTGCTCACGGGTAACGTCCGGCGCCCGGAAGGTCACTGCGTCCGCTCATCCTTGATCAGTTCGAGCGCGCGCAGGCACTTATACAGCGCCTGCTTCGCGCCGAGATCGGTGGTCTTCGCGCCATCAAGCGACGCGAGCGCCGTGTTGATCGCGGTGATAACCGCCGCGATGTTCGTCTTCGGCGTCGACGCCAACCCAGGCGTATTGCCAGGCATCAGGTATGGAAGATCAGGAGACGCACCGCGAAGTTCGCTGGCATCGCCTCGTTGTCGGTCTTCTCGCCCTGGATAGCCCCAGAAGCCCCTGACTCGTAGCACTGGAACTGCACCGACGTGCCCGTGCTGTTGATCGTGACCCCCAGCCCCAGCGACGTCGCACCAGAGGTACCGGAGGTCGGCGAACCGCACGGCAGCACAGCATCGATGTGCTTGTTGTTCGGGGTGCCGAGAAGCTGTGCGGCGGTGAACGTCGCACCTCCGCTGCGGTAGTTACCCGCGTCGGATGAGAGCGTCCTCACGGACACTGAACGGTTGCCGTCCTTCCATCCACGAACATCGGATGGGCGGGCGACGGAAAAGGCGGCGTCAGCCATGCTGGCGTTTTCCTTTCGGACTCGAAATGTGGAGGGCGCTCCCTGCGCCCAGCATGGGAACGGCCGGGACCCGAAGGCCCCGGCCGAAGCTCACTACTGAAGGGCCGTCGCCGCGGCCTGCGTATTACGCCGCTGGCAGCCGATATTCAGGGGGTAGACCAGCCCGTCTACGAACTGGGTCGTGCCCGCTGACCAGATCTGGCCGTTGTTCGCGCCCTGAAGATCGGAAGCCCACTGCGGCTTACCGAGACCTCCGGTGACACGGACAAGGTCAGACAGGGTCAGCATGAACACGTCCGTCTCGAGAATATCGGCGAACGCGTCGATCTTGTTGTTATTCCACTGCACCGAATCGACCGAGCCGGCGGACAGGCCGCCGTCGCCGTTGAACCGGACCTGGTTTTGAAGCAGCGCATACAGGTTCTGACGCTGCTTGAACCCCATCCACAGGTCGGTGTAGTTCTTGCCCGAGTTCTGAAGCACAGCCCTTTGCAGGCCGAGAATCAGGTCCAGGCTAAACACCGTCGTCGCCGTATCCCTCGAAGCGGCCTGCCAAAACTCCTGGCCAGCAGTCGCAGGGTTCAGCCCGCCGAGCGCACCCGTCGTGGCCGCGATGTTGCGGAGACCGTTCATCTCCGAGTTCGCTGCCGTCGCGCTGTTCGGGTTCGGGATGTACACGAAATGCGTTCCCGCAGTCGCGTCGATAGCCGAACCGATCGTGATCGTCGGAGCCGTCGCCGAAAGCGACACCGCCGAAATCGTCGAAGCTGTCACGAGCGCGTCCGTGTCAGCCGTCGTACCGACATCAACCGTCTGCCCCGGGAACAGCCAGTTACGAATCAGCGCGCTATACCCGTACGCCGCACCTTCAGACGCCGCCGCGGTCAACGGCAGGACGACATTCGCGCCGCCCGACGTGCCCGTGGCCGCGACCTTACCGTCACCGTTCGTGACGAGCTGACGGACCATGTTGTGCTTCGTGTTCTCGACTGCGCCCTCAACCTCGAGATCCTTCGCGGCAATGATTGCCTGTGAGCCAGAAGCGGTCGCCTGAACGAGCGCGGACGCCTCAAGCGCGATCTGGAACCACGAGTAGACCAACGAGAAGGTGGCCTGGTTGACCTGCTGCGCCTGCGCGGGGTTCAAAGAGCCGCCTGCGGCACCAGTCGACGTGTAGGCGCCCGACCGGTTGTTCCAGATCGGCACCTGAGCCTGCGTGCCGATCATCGTGCCCTTTACCGCCTCAAGGCGACCAAGGGGAGCGTTCTCTGCCTCAAACTGCTTGACGATCCGTTCGGAAGTCCAAGCGTCCTTGATGACAGAGGCCATGCTCGTTGCTGTCTGAGCCAATGGGTTCTCCGTATGCGTGAGAGTGGAGGCCCACCCCGACTAGCTACAGCTCGTTGGCTTGCAAACGCTCGTACATCAAGTCGTGGCGCTGCTGCCGCGTGAGATTCGGGTCGTCGAGACGGACCGTCTGTTCGGCCTGCGTGCCGGACGCGGAGATGTGAGGCGCTCGGGGTCGCTGCTTCGGAGCGTGCGCGGTAAGGGCCCTCTCATACGCTGCTACGGCGGCGTCGATATTTGGGAGGCCCTGCTCGTCACGGTCGCTCCAAGCGGCGTCTCCAAGGACTTTGATTTCGTCCTCGGAAAGATCACGGCCAAGACGCTCCCTGAACTGCTGGAGGCCATGGCTGATGACTTGTACGTCGCGCTGCTCTATCTGCTGCTGAGTTTCCGACTGGTTGCGCTGCGCCAGCTCCGCCTTGATAGCGGCGATCTCCTGAGCGAGTGCTTCGGTCGGGTCAGCGAACGGGTCGAGCTCATCTTCGTCTTCGGCGAACTCGATACCGAGAAACTGGGCCGCTGCTTGGCGGGTGTCCGGGTCTTCGGCTCGTAGCCCTTCGACGGCCTGCTCAAACTCGCTGAGGCGCTGTGACTTGCGGTCAAACTCTGGCCGCAGACTGTCGTAGCGTTCCTGCCAATTCGGGCCGGTCGTCTCCTGCGTTTCCACAGGGACAGACGTATCCGTCTCAACGACGGGGTCTGTTTCATCACTCATACGAGTGCTCCTTGAGGCAGCCAGGACCCCGAAGGGTGTGTCTGGCGGGATGGAGACGGGACCCCGTTAGGGGGTGTGTCCGTCTAAGTGGGTTTGGGCTGGCTAGGAAGCGGCTTCGCTTCGGGCGCCTTTGCCGCATGCTTTAGGCCAAGTGTTTCGGCCTGCGCGGTCTGCGCCGCAACCTGCTCCTGCGCCTCCTGCTGCTGCAGGAACACGACACCGGCCAGGAGGTTCTTCGCGACCTCCTGAAAGCCCGGGTCGAGCGCTTCGAAATCTTCGGTCTTCATCCAGTCGCCGATCAGCTTCTTCCAAACGACGAGATTGTCGACATCCTTCATCGGCATCCAGTCAGGTGCCGGCTGCGGAACCGTCGGCGGTGCGGCCCCAGCGGCGACAGCGGCCTGGTCAGGGTTCGGAACCTGATCGATCCGAGACCCCATGTCCATCACGGAACCGTCCCTGATCCGGGCAAGGATGCGGTTGACCTTCGCGATGTCGAGCTCGAACCCTTCGATCAGCGACTGTGCCGTCCCCCCATCCAAAGCGCCCAAAGCGACCTCTGGGGAAAGCCAGCCCGGGAAGTTCGTGACGATCCAATTCAGCCGCTCCTGAAGTTCCGCCTGCGTCCGCTGCTTCAGGCTCGACGGCAGCACCCGCACCTGCACTTGGCCGAGCAGCTGGGAGCCCTCGAAGTCCTTCAGCGAATATGGGCCGAACCTCCCCCGGATCTGCATCTGCCGCGGCTCGGTGTAATACCTTGACACCAGCAGCAGGCAGTGCCTACCAAGCCGGGAGTGCCATTCCGCGAGATCGCCAAGGAAGCTGTCCCACCGTGACTTTGCCTGGTTGATCGCCAGCTGCGACGTCGAAGCGGCGACGTTCGGCGCGACATCAATGTCCTGATAGGACGCGATGTACTTCATCGCCGACAACATCAACTGGTAGATGTCGAACAGGGCTTGCGGGACTGGCGGCGGCGTCTCCCACTGCGGCTTGTCCATCCCCATCCTGTAAAAGACGGTCGCGCCAGGGACGTCGTCGCGCGGTGCGATAAGGCTGTCGACCGCAGCGATCATCTGCGGGTTCAGGCAGCGGTTTTTCCACTCGAGCAGCTTGTTCAGACAGTCCGCGATCGTGCGTTGCGCGTCGATCAGCTGCCACACCAACCCCAGGTCACGATCAGTGTCGGGGTCGACCGTGTAGGACAGCCGGTGAAGCAACGGCTCGTCGAGCACGTTGTCGTCACGATCCATCAACGGGTACTTCTCGGGCAGGCACAGTAGCCGGGCGTTCGCGATCTGCAACCGTTGCCCGTCCGGATTCCCAGACGTTGGGCGTTCGTAGTAGTTGGTGACCATCACCATGTTCGACGCCGCCGGACGGTCCGTCGGGATGTCCGACCCGGCCGCGTCCGGGGTCAGCACGCCGCCGAGAAACCCGGGGTAGCCCTTGATCGCGTCGGTCGACTCGGCCTGTTCGGTCGCCCACCAAGGCGAATCCTCGAAGTCGCAACCGGCTTCCCAGTACACCTCGTTGCCGTTGAAGACCTTGACCTTGATCTCCCCTAGCCCCGCACCATCCTGGTCGTACGGGCCGACATTCTCATCAAAGTACGGAAGGGCGAACCCGTCGCCGCCAGCCGCCAACGCGTTCTTGATCGTCTTCATCGACGCCCTGCGCAGACGCCACTGGTCGTAGCCGTACAGGAGTACCTGCTCGGACATGCGAGCTGCACCCCACGCTTCGGGGTCTGACGTGGACGGGTCAACCTCATACGACGGGATGCGCGCCGTCGCCGCCGAAATCTTGTCTTCGATCAACGGCCGGATGTGGTTGTACGTGTTTCTGATCCTGTGAGGCGGTTTGCCCTGCCCCGACACCGACGTCAACGCCGTCGGCTGAAAGAGCAGCATCCCCTTCTCGTTGACGTACGCGTACTGGTCGCCCTTCTCGAAATGCATGCACAGGCGTCGCTTCGCGGCGTCGCGGCGCATCTCCGCTCTGCCACGGTCAAGCGCACGCTTGACCTCCGGGCTGATCGTGGTAACCGAAACCTGTTCGGGCAGCGTGTCAGCTGCCATCGAGCTCCGCGGCCATCATCCGTTCCGCCAACTCTTCCTTCGACAGTTGCGCTCTCCAGTAGTCCTCATCGGACTCCGTCGACACTGACGCGGGCGCGTAGCCGGGCATCACTCCGGCGGAATGTTCGATGATGGCCGCTTGAGGGGCCTGGACCCGCTGGCAGAGCCGGTCGACAAGGTCGATCAGCATCGACATGTCAGGGTGTTCGGTCTGGGTCGCTGCGACCAGCCGGTCGAACCGCCGCTCGTACATGACAAACAGCGAGAAGATGGTGACTATCGCGGCGGCGAGCAGCACGCAGAGCACAACGATGACCCCGGTCATTACGCCACCGACGCCATCGCCTCAGCGAGAGAGTTCTCGCCCGACGCGATCTTGTGGTTCGTGAACACCGGCGACGAAGCCGGCTTTCCGCGACCGTCGCGGTAGTTGCCATGCTTGACGCCCATGCTTCCCCCTGAGTAGTTCGTCGATCCGAGTTCGTTGTCCCAGTTCGTCTCGGGCACCACGACCTTGCCGTCGTAAAGCACGGCCACGGTCCCGCCCTTGGTCGCGAGCTTCCAAGCGACGCAGACACGGGTCGTCTCGCCGCGCAGATCGCCGGGGATCGCGATAGACGGCGCGAGACGCGTGTTGCCACGCAGCCACAGCCCCGGATGGTTCAGGTTGTTGTAGCCGAGCCCGAAGATCGGCATCGCCTCGTTCGTGCGGTCTTTGACCTGGAAGATGCCGCCCCACGAGTCCGAGATCGCCTCGCCGGCCGGGGAGTACAGATCGAACGCGACGGCGTGATACTTGCCGATGACGCCAGCCATGTTCAGCACCGTCTCGGCGCGGTTGTTGCCGTCGTTGCTGCCCGGGACTGCGCCGATCCGGCACTGGATGCCTTTGCGGCCATCGGGGAGCTTCACGATCGATACTTGGCCGTTGTCGCCGCCGTAACGGTCATACGAGTCGTCCGGGTAGAACGGCGGGGGGAGCTTCGGGCCACCCGGATTCTTGTTGTCGTTGAAGACGGTGCCGACCGCGAACGAGCCCCACGGGTCCTGCCCGCTCGAGGCAGGCGGAACCGGCGGGTCTACGGGCGGCGGATCGACCGGCGGCTTGCGAGGGTCGGCCGTGCCTAGGAACGTCCAGTCGGCGTCAAGGCGGTAGTAGCCCGACGCGGCGTGCTGCACCAGCTTTCCTTCGAGCACAAACAGTAGGTTCGCCGAATGCGTCTCAGGCATTACCACGTCGTCACGGACGACCTGACCGTTCTTTCGCGAGTACGTCTTGCCGGCCACCACGACCGGGCCAGCCGCGTCAGTGGCGCCTTCCGGAGAGTTCGTCGGTGGCTCGGGTGGGGGAGTGACGGGCGCGGGGGCGAGCGAGGTCTCCGCGTACTCGCGCGACGTCTTCTCGCCATCGAGAAGTACCTGATACGCCGCGGCGGTCTTGACAATCCCGACCTTGCCAAACGTTTTGGAGCCTGGCTTGACTATCTTGACACGGTCTGCGGGCTTGTACTCGGCCATCACATTCTCCTCATACGAAGATCGCCGGGTCGATCGCTGTTGCCATCAGCACATGCCCCGGGTAGGACGGGTGGACACCATCAACGGTGTACGGTCCGGACGCGTCCGCCTTCCAGTAGTCCCCGCCCGCAGTCACAACGCCAGTCGAGTTCGCTTCGACCAACGCGGCGGGGTCGAAGACGACATCAACCAACGGGGAGTACACGCCGGACCTGAGGTTCGCGTTGTACGCCTGCCGGACAAGATTCGCGCCCGAAGGGAGCGTGACGGTCTGATTGCCGACCGTCAGCCACTCGTCAGAGCTTGTGGTTCTTGGCGTGAGAGTACACGCAGCGACTTTCAACCCCCTCGTTTTTGCCCAGTTCCAGACGGTCTTGCAGTCTGCTTCAAACTGGGCGAGCGTCCTTGACCCGTAAATGTCATTGACGCCATACTGGTAAAGCATCCAGTCGGCCATCGACAGAAACAACTTGCGTCTACGGCCGATCGCGACCGTCACGAACTGCTGCACCGATTCGCCGGCCCGGGACGTGTTAACCAACGGCACCGTCCCGAGAAGTGCTCTCGCTGCGTACCCCGCGCCGGAGCCGGAAGGCAAAACGAGGTCGCCGGTACCGGCGACGATGGAGTCACCGGCGGTGTACACCGTCTTCTTTCGTACCGATCCTGGGGCGATCCGGTCCGCGACGACAGCGGTTGGACCGAACCCTGAGGCAAACGTGTACGTGCTTGAGATCGCTACCCCGGACGTGTGAGCTTTCGTCAGTGGGGCGGTCAGCCACACCTTGTACGGCGCACCTGTCCCCGTTATCGCCCTGACCGTCACCGTTTCCGCGTTCCCTGCCGTGTCGACGGTCAGCGTTGTGCCGTACGGGGTTCCGGCCATCGTCAAACTGGTGTCCGAAATGCTGGTATCTGCCGACAGGGTCGTTGCGGTCCCCGCGAGCGCCGCGACGGTCCCCGACTGCGACTGGTCGGTCCCGCCGTTCCCGGCAAGGTCGCCGTACGCGCCCTGCAACAGCACGTTCGTGATCTTGTGCTGGCCGATACTTACACCGTTCGCGTGACTGATCGTCGTTTTGCGTCTAAGACGTGCGACGTACGGCCCGGTGCCGGTGTAGTCCAGGATCTCTACAAGCTCAAGGTTTGCGCCGGAGTCAACGATGCAGTACCCCCCGCCAGGGTAAAGTGGAGCGGTGAGAGTGAGCGTCTGGTCGCCCGCCGTGGAGAGCGCCGCAAGGGTTGTTTGGTTGCCGCCCGGGGCGAACTGGTACACCCTTGAGTATGCGATGTCACCAACTGCGAACTCGTACGGAACGGGGTCTGACAGCACCCCTCCGGAGCCCGGGTCTACCCGACCGTACGGGTTGCCGTTGAACGTAACCGGGAACACCGACCCGTCAGCAACCTCAAAACCGACGTGCAGGCCGACCGACCCGTTGATGTCAATGTTCGTGCTGATGACTGGCTCGGCAAAGAACAGTCGAATGTCGGCGCACGCGCTGACAAACGTGTGTTTCTGCTTCGTCATCACACCTGGGTTTGCGTCGGTCATATACCCGGCGTCCAACGCGTAGTTGTCAGCGCACCGGGTAACGACGATCGGCCGTCCGCCAAGGACGCTGCTCGACGCGGTCGCCGAAACGAACGGGGTTTTGACAACATCGATCGACGCCCTGACCCCTGCGGCAGTCGCGAACCAGTAGGTGCCAGGGACGTTGATGCTGACACCGTTCGCGATCGACCCAGCGTTCGTGACCGACGATACGTTTGGGGTTGTGTGATAGTAAACCGTCGCGCCCCTGGCGGTCACCCTGGTTGACTGGGATGAATCCGAGTCAACCTGGGTGGCGGGCTGCTGCCCAGACGCAGCGACGGGAAGCTGCTGAAAGACGGTTACTGGCTCGGTCACACGATCGATCTCCACGCGACCACGACCGCTCCGGCGTTCGCGACAACAGATGGGGAGGATGGCAACGCGACGCTCCCGGCGTTCGCGACAACCCCCGTTTCGGCGGTTGGTGCGACGAACGTTGCTGCCTCCGCCGCACCGAATAGGTTTCCGTACGCCCCGGCGTTCGTCGACACCCCAGAAATGCTTGCGGCGGTGCCCGCAAGGCCGCTGATGAACGCGGAGTAGTACACAACGCCGGGTGACAGCACGATCGGGGCGGTCAACGCCAGGATCTTTCGTCCCGCCGCGCCGTTGAGCTTCCCGGCAGTCACGGCGCTCGACGCGAGAACGGTCGCGCATGATGCGTCATAAATCCCGATTTGGCAGGAGTCGTCCGCGCCGGCGGGGGTTGATACCCCGAAGCACCCGGATAGGATTGTCAGGGTCCTTGGGACGGTAAACCGTGCGACATACAGTCGATTCAGGGCCGTCGACGTGGCTGTAGACGGTGGCAAGTTGCCGTACGAGCCATAAACGCCGGGCTGCTGAAACGTGCTGTCGGCGTTCTGAAGCTGCGTTGCCGTCACACCACTTGCGCCGAGCAGCAGTACCTGAGTCATTTAGAACGCCTCGAGATACCGCACGTCGCAGGACTTCCCGACGGCGACAACGACATACAGTTCGCCGCTAAAGTCACTAAACGGCATCGACTGCCCAACAGGGATTTCGAGGCCGTTGGCGGTCGTGACGACTGTTTTAGCGCCGACGTACACGCTATCGGTCGTAGACCGGTTCTGGACGATCAATCCTTTCCGTAGCGTCCTTGCGGCGACGAGCAGTTCGCCGCCGGCAGCAGACGTGTCTGCGGTAATCGCACCCGTCGCGACAGCGGCGGCGATACTCACTCGACGACTTTCGGTGGTCGGCCGGGTCCGCGCTTCGGCTGTGATAACGCTTCGGTGAGCTGTTCGATCTGGGCCCGGAGCTCAGCTATTTCACGGTCGCGCTTCACGTCATCCGCGGCGTTCTGCTGACGCATCTCCCTGAGCTGGCCGGTCGTCCGGTCATACAGGTTAAAAATCTCCATCGGGTCCTGCCCTGACACCTTCGCGTATTCCGGCCTGGGGGTCGGCGAAAGCTCCGACGGACCGTTGCACACGGGGCAGGCGGGGATCGCGACGGGGTTGCCGTCGTCGTCGATGAGCGAAACGTGCTCCTGCGACTTCTCGACGCCGGGGATGCCGTTGGGGTCCGAGTCGGTGTAGAGCATTTCGACGATCGTCTTGTGTGCTGGGATCTCGACCGTCTCATACCCCTCACATCTGCCATCGCGGCAGAACAGGTAAGCGGTAGTGGGGGTTTCGATAACGTTTGGCATCAGAGAGCCAGGTTTGTGACGAGCGAACGAGTCGCGTTGGCGAGATATGCGGCGGCCTGCGTGTCGAGCTTGTACGCCGACCCGTCGAACACGACGGTGATCGACCGTGAGTCGCCGTAAATGCCGATGTCCTCAAACGCAACATCGGTGCTGTCGGGGAGGTCTGTAGCAACGACGGCCTGGCCGTTGCTGTTGACGATCCGGTCCGCCCTGCCGACAGTCTCCGCCTCAACGACGGCCTTCTTCGCGGGTGCCTTAGTAGTCATCTCCCGCTCCTTTCGTTCACGACATGCTCCCCAAGGGGCCATAGGTTGGTTCTGGAATCAAGAATTTGCCTGCAGGCGCAAACCCGGGCCGGTACTGGCGGCGCTCATCAACAAGGTTGGGCTTGTGGGGCGTCCACGTCCGCGTGAGTGCCACGTAGCGGGCTGGGTCGACGAGATGGTCGGGGCCGATCGTGGAGAACGTGTGGCCCTTAGCGGTCGCTCTCGGACGAGACTCGTTGGTGTCCTCGTCGGCGGCGATCAGCAGCCGGTCCATCTCCCGGAGGAGATGCGTGCAGTTCGTGGTGATGTGCCACCGGTCGTTCTCGAGCCGGCCCTTCAACGCCAGGAAGCCGGCGAGGCGGTCGTTCTGGCCCGGGATCGCCGAGATGCCGAACCGCACCAGCGCGGTCTGGACGCTCTCTTTCGCCGTCACCATGTCGCGGATGCGCTGCGCTGGGTCGACGACCCACAACGGGTTCTTCGACCCCCAAAAAGCGTTCTTTTCGCGGACGGCTTCGACGATCTTCTCGACGCTCATGTTCTGCGGGTACAGCTCGTCGAACGTCAGCATGTCGTTGTCGCCGTCGAACGCGCACCACACAACCCCTCCCCTGGTGAGGCCGGGGTCGTAGCCGATCAGGACTTCCATGTCCTTCAGGTCCGCGCGTTTGATCGGAGCGACGACGTGGCGTTGCTCGAACTCTTCGAAGACGCGGCCGCGCATCGACACGAAGTCGCCGTAGATCCGTGCCCTTCGTTCCGCTTCTGTGTTGCACTTCGCGATCTCGCCTTCGATCGCGGCTTGGGGCAGGTACGGATTGTCCATCATCGCCCACTGCCCGACATACGTGTCCAGGTCGTTGCGCTTCAGCCACACCTCGTCATACGTCCACGTCAAACCACCACCGAGGAGGGAGGGGGTCATGTTGAACGCGATCTCGCCCTTCCTGGCGATGACACGGAAACGCGACTCCCGGTAGATCCCCCAACCGTTCGGCATCGGCGGCTCCTCATCGAACCGGACCCGGTCAAGGGTGGCGCCCTGATGCTTCTCGCGGGGCTGCTCCGCCGACATGAACTGCACCTGCGACCCGTTCTTGAAGCTCAAGATCCTGAGGGTCTTGTCGAACCCGGTTTCCCAAGACCCGCCCTTCAACGCCGAAGGCGGCGTCAATCTCTGCCACTTCGGGATTAGCACGTCATACAAGCTGGCGCCCAAATCCATCGTGACGACACGGCAACGGAACGGCGGGTCCCAACACTTGAACATCAACAGACGCTCAGGGAGCATGTCGTCGTCCAAACACTGGATCAGGTCGTCAACAACCCCGATCTCCGTCTTGCCTGCCTGGTTGCCGGCGATGCCCATCTTCACCGTCACGCCGTCCGTCCGCGCCTTCAACTGCAGGCTCGCGTCCAGGTATTCGATTTGGCCGCCCGTCCCGTCACGTTTCGCGAACGGGTCGAACCCCATCAAAGGGTTGCGGGACACTTCCTCGTCGAACTGACGGAGGATGACCTCAACGTCAGCTTGCTGCTCCGGCGCCAGGCGGTCCCAGTGAATGAACTGCGGCTTCCCAGGCTCGAGGCCGGGGAGGCGGATGACGCGCCCCAAAGCTACCCGGGCGGCGTCTGCGCCGGCTGGGCAGGCTTATACCCGGCAGCTTCCTCTATGTCCGTCATCCACTGCTGGAGCTGCTGCCAGACAATGTCCTTGAACGCCTTGCGCTGCTGCTGGTCGTTGAACGACGCGTCAACGAGCGTGAGCAGGCGCCCCTTGAGGTTGTACAGCTCGTCGTAGTTGATCGGACACGCCGTAGCGCCGAGAGTGCCGTCCTCGTTCTCGTACCGGATGACCTCGTTCCGGCGGTGGTACGGCAGAACAATCGGCCCGTTCGACGACGAGGTCATGTTCGACCAGAAGGCAGGCGTAGACATAGGAACTCCCTTGACTTGACTTGGACAACGAGGCGACGGACAGTCAACCCCGGCTACTACGACTTCGGCTTAGCCCCGTACACCATCGGAGCGCCCTTGCGGTTCGTGCCGCACCAGAACGCCAGCGAACGAGCCTCAAGCCACGCGTTCATCTTCTCGTTGTGATGAATGCCGACCGTCTTGCCCTCAGGACCCACCACGATCGGCGGCTGGCGCGCGAACGAGCCGGCATACAACTTGCGGTCCACAACAGCCTCCCGGGGTCAGGCCCCGAAGGGCGTTAGCGGCGAGGAGCGATCTTCGGGATCGGCTTGTACTCCCCACCATCGTCATACGCCGGCACCACACGACCCTCAGCAGTCACCGCCGTCCGCTGCCGGTTGCGATCCGACGCCGAAGTCTTGGATGGGGGCGCGGCTACAGGTGAACCCTTAGCGCCACCCTCACGGGTCGCAGGCCGGGGCTTCGACGCGACTCCCCCACCCGGAGCGACAGACGCTCGAACAGGCGCAGGAGCAGAGACTTGAACTCTTGCCACCGCTGACGCGTCCGGAACGCCGGAGGACCCCAACGCCTGTTCCAACGCCCGCTCCAAAAACAACGTCCGCGACGCATCACCCCGAACCAGATCAACCCGCTCAACCAGACCTGGGTCAAACCGAAAAGCGAACATCTTCTTCACCAACCAAACGTATCAACCCATACAGACGTGTATATACGAAGACATTGGGCAAAAGACCTAACGAACCACCGTAATCAATGAAGCACGGGCCCCTGAGGTTTCGACCCCTCCCCCACCCCCACCACAGTGTTTGTGGGCCTGGAGCCTAGGGATCTGGGCATGGGGATCAACACCAACCACAGCACGCCTCATGCCGTGTGCGTATGTGTAAACCCCAACGTTTACGGGGGTTTCTGGCCGGTTGCTACCTACCAGCGCTACCTAACCTCGCGCGTTTCACGGGGCGAACTGTCCTAAGGAAGTAGCCCTGGTGTTGGTCTGTCTTCGTCTGGTAGTTCTTGTGCTGTGCTGTCTATGTAGCCGCCTGCTGTGAGCTTTCTTAGGAGTTCGTCTGTGCCGACGTGTGTGCTGATGCTGGTTGGGCGGTTTTCGAGGAGGAGGAACTTGTCGACGTTGACGGCTTTGACGAGGCTCATGTTTTTGGCGGCTGAGCTTGGGTCTTTGATGGTGCCGTTGTTGATGCTGCTGATGGTGGCTTGGATGCCTGCGCGTTCTGCTTCTGCGGCTAGGAGGGCGGTTGCTCTGGCTTCTTCGATGATCGTGGATTCGATCTGTGGGGCGAGCTCTCGTCTGATCTCGTCGTAGCGGTCGCGGTAGCGGTTGCGCCAGTCCTGGAGTGTGGATGGTGCGTGGCCGGTGAGTTTCGCGGCTTTGGTGGCGTTGTCGCCGGCGAGCGCTATCTGTGTGAGGGCTGCTTCTACTTCGGTTACGCCGTACATGGAGTTGTTGGTGCTGATGAGCGTCGCGTTGCTGCTTGTGCCTTTGAGCGGGATCTCGCGCGGCTTAGCGGGCATCGACGCAACGCTTCAGGTGCCAAAACATCTTCGGGGGTTCGACCTGGGAGCGACAGACCCGACAGTGCATCATCCATGTCATCGTGTCCTCCTAAGAGTGGGGGCAGGTTGCCTTGAGCGAGGAGAGGAGGCAAAACCCTGCCCCGAGAACGGTGATCGAAGCCGTTCTGTATGCCGTCGATGGCGGCGTATGCATGTGCGGTCCCTGGCGATAGGCGCAGGTGTGGCACTGCGTACCTAGGAACAGTGTCACATTCGGTGGACGGAATCAAGCCGCCCAACGCCTGTCGTTGAGAAGCTTCGTCACCCATGACCTAGAAACCCCGAGCTGCTTGGCGTAGAATTCGTGTGTCTTCTTCGGATGCTCCATCAACAGCCGGTCCAACGCTCTGCGCCGTCCCTCACTTGGCGGCTTCTGATAGCCGACGTCTGTGCGGTCGTTCGCACGTCTCAAGTGCAGCACGTAGCTTGGTGAGCAGTGCGCGCCGCGTTCGCTCTCGATCATCGCGACCTCGTGAGCGTCGATGCCTTCGTAGTAGCTCAGAATCCAGTCTTCGGACTCCACCACGTCATGGATCTTCGGTGGGCCGTGGCGTCTGAGCTCCAGAGCTGCCGTACCAGCTCTCAGGAGGCGCTGTAGCGCGTCCGGATCGTCCCAGTGGTCCTCGAACCGCTTCACCCACAGCATGTGCAGCACGGGGCCGTTGTGCGTCAGGTGCTTGCTCCCCGGTTTCTGTTTGCCTGGAGAGGCGTCAACGTTCGCTGACTTAGCCTCGCTCAACAGCTCCATCTTGGCGAGGAGCTCGCGAATCTCCCGCTCGAGTTGCTGGACTTCGATCATCACGTCCTCCAGGTTTGTTTCACTGTGCATCTCTCCTACGACAGAGATGCCAGTGAACAGGCCCGGGGCGCGACTGCTTCGGGCCTTTCGCTATCCAGGGGCCGAGATCGTCCTACCTCGTTCCATCACTGTCCCCGTCTATAGTTCAACATGCTCGGACTCCGTCAGTAAGGACCCGGGCGAAGGCCGCGCAGTTGTCACGCAAGGGCAGCGCGGCCTTCGTCGCGTCTCGGCTCGTTTCGCGTGGGACCATCATCGTGCCTCGCCCACGTAGTCCTCGTATGCAGTCATCAGCACGTCTCGCAATGAAGCGTCGCCGCGCTCGCGCATGAAGGCCTCGAAGCGTTCCCACAGCTTCTCAATGTCGAAGTACTCCGTGCGCTCCATGCCGTAGTAGATCGGTCCGGCTTCGCTGGCGATGACCTTCTCCTGAAGCTGGAAGTCGATGACGCGTCGGCTGAAGCGCCCCTGGGGCTCTACATAGCTTTGGCCCAGATGGGAGTGGCTACTCATCGCTGGGCACCTCGTAGCGCGAGTAGTCGTGGTACTGGATGGCAACGTGCGCGTGCCCAAACTGAGGCTCAAGCCGCATCGTTGACTCGGGGAACGTGTCGGAGACCTTCACATCGATCTCGTGGCGCGTGCGACGCATCTCGGGATCGCGCCCGAGAAGGTTCCGCACGAAGCGGTAGCGAAAGGAGTCGGCCGGCAGCGAGTGAAGAAGCTGGTCGGTCCAGCTCGCGTAGACCCACGGCTCGACGATCTCGTAGGACTTGCCGTCCCGGTGGCTGGCGAGGACCTCCGTCTGGAGCTGCGCGATCAGTCGATCGGCCGTGTGCTCGTACATGACGCCCGGCTTCGCCGAGGCGACGGCGTACGGCGTCAGGGCACCGGTGGCAGCGACGCGGAGCCGCTGAAGGATGACCTCCTCGAATTGCGCTACGTCGTCTTGTCTTGAACTCATCGCTGTACCTCCCGATACCACACGAGATAGGCCATCAGCAGCGCCATCGAGCTGCTGATGAGGATGCGGACAGGATCGCCTCGCAGGATGCCGTACACGCAGTCCAGGGCGAAACTACCGCCCAGGACCACTGCCCAGCCGGTGACAAGCCAGCGCCAGACCGCCCTAGCGAGTTGCCTCAAGAGGACACCTCTGCCGCCGCAGCCGCAGCGCGGGCAGCCTTCTCGGTGAACTTCTCCGGGTTGCGCTCGACCGGCACGGTGAAGCCGACGCGCTGCGACTCTCGCATCCCGCCGAACTGGTTGGCGGCCTTGTAGAGATCGTCGGCTGCGGTCGTCAGCGCGGCTCGCAGCCGCCCGTTCTCGGCTGCGAGCCGGTCACGCTCAGCCAGTAGAGAGCGCGTACCTTCGATGCGCTCCCGCTCACTACCCCTCAGCGCATCCTCAAGCTCTTGGATGCGTGCCTGCTTCCAGTCCGAGCTAGGCCCGATCTTCGGCTCATTGAGCATGATCTCGATCGGCGTACGCCTCAAGCCCATCAGGCTGCCCACTTTCCGCTCGGCATCGAGCGCCTGAGGACCTTTGGCGGTGTCGCTTCCTTCCGTCGCCAGTGCGCCTTCCATGCCCTCCGCACGGCCATCTTCGCGCCGCACTTCGTGAACGTGCCGCCGAAGTCGATCAGCTTGCCGGTGCTGTACGTGTCTCCCTCCATCGACCGCGGATCGTTGTGCTCCTCCCAGATGCTCCAGCGGTACCGGTACAGCTTCGAGTCTGTGTCTCGGCGGACAGTGGCCTCGAAGCTGCTTGGTGCCTTACCGGTCCTACCGTCCCCGCTCGTAAGGTCGGTCAAGCGAGCGGCCGATGCCAAGCTATCCGCCGGTTTACTTGGCGTAGACGGCGTGTTGCCAAGTGCCGGATGCGGGTCAGTCCCCACGGAACACCGCCTGAAGCGCGGCGCGGCACGAGGTCACGTCGTCCGCGTCGCCCGACCAACCCCACCACTCGTTGATGAGACGCTGCGCCATCTCGTCTGTGATGTCCTCGGGCGTGGCGGGAACGATCTTGTGGAAGTCGAGGCCATCCTCGGGGCTGTAGCCCTGCTCGATCACGTAGAACACGGTCGTCGGTTCCTTCGGAAGCGCGTCGGTCATACCGAGAACTCCTCAACGCGGGCCAACTTCGCCTCGTATCGGTCAGACCACGCGAACGCTCGGTCTAGGCCGGCCCGTCGGGTCTTCCACTTGAGTAGCCAGAGCCAGTCACTGATGAACCACAGCTCTTTGCCGTCGCTGTTGCGCGTGACCGTCGCGTGCCAGTCGTCATTGCTCATGTAGAACGAGCGGGGCACGATGCGAACGGTGTAGGCCGCGTTGCCATCCCTCGCCATCACTGTCCCCCTGTCGGCAGCCGGATCTCGGCGAGCATGCGCGTCAACGTCCCGCCGTCGTCCGGGCAGAAGTCGGGGCCGCTGTCGTCGCATGTGAAGTCGCAGCGACCGCAGCGCCACTGCTTGCCCTCGGGGTAGACGCTCGCGCGATCCTTCGTGGGGATCACATAATCATCGTGGATCAGCGGCAGTACGCCCCGGCCGACCTTCCCGCCGCGAGCGAGGCTCCTGCTCCCTTCGAGATCCACTAGTCCACCATCGCCTTCGGGTTGTAGGTGAGGCCAACCGTCGTGTCGCAAGAGACCGCGTGCCCCGTCCTGCGCGCGTGATCACGAGCCTTCGCCTGCGCGCTTCCGTTGCCGGTCGACTCAGCGAAGAACTTGCAACCCGGCTCGTGACAGCCGGCGCTGTGGTAGACAGCCGTCTTCTGGGTCTCGAGCGTGCGCTTCATCGCAGGATCGCCCTACGGTGCAGATTGTTCATGCTGCCTCCCGAGGGCGGCTGTGGATCTCCTCGCGGAGCCAGTCCTGCCCGAACTGCATCAGGAAGACGTCGTTGTCCTCCCGGTCGTTGGGATGGGTGCAGTCCTCGATCTCCTGCCCGCAGATCCCGCAGATCCACAGCTCAGCCCCGATCGGATCTCCGGGGTAGTTCAGAAGGCTGACGAGGTTGCCCGCCGGGACGGAGCGGCTTTTCCCTGGTTCCATCACGCCACCGCCTTGAAGTGAGCCATTGTCTCGGTCAGCCACTCGTCGCCGAACTCTTCGACGGCCTTGGGGTTGTCTTTCAGCGCGCCGAAGATCAGTCCGTAGGCGCGCTCGGCAGCAGCCACCGTCGCAAGCTGTGAGAGCAGGCGCAGTTCTTCCTGGTCGCGCACCAGACCGACGCGGACGCGCCTTCCCCGTCGCTCGTGCGGGTCGAGGTCGAGCGACTTCATCACGTCCATCGTCAGCTCGTCGCGAACGAGGTCGATCTCCAGGCCGTGCCACGCCCCGTGATCGGTCCCGAGCACGGTCAGTTCAGCCTCGGCGTAGGTGCGCGAGCGATGGTCTGGGTTACGGAACTCCCAGCGGAAGATCGCCTTCATCGCAGGCTCCTCCAATGCTTTGAATCCACTACTCGGCCCTCCCTTGCATCGCGTTCGCCACAGCGAGGCGGGCCATGTCGCGCATCTCGTTCTTCCAGGCCCCATCATCCGTCTCGTCCCAGCGCAGTGGGCGCCAGCCGCCCTTCTCACGACCGCTCGTGATAGGCCCGTTGCGGCAAACGCTCCGCTCTGGGTCCGCCATCTTGTCGGCCAGGTGATCCCACATCTCTCGGGCCATCTGTTCGACCACGTCATCCGAGATCATGTCCGCCACGCGCACGACTTCGACTGCCTGCATCTCGGTGGCGAAGTTCGGCTCGCTCACGCGGTAGCAGCCCATCGACTGGTCCCACCGGATCGTGAGGATCAGGTTCCTGTCTTGATCCCGAAGCACGTCAGCCCCTCCCGTAGTAAGCATCGAGCGCCGCGTTCAGCGCGAGCTTCGCGTCGTCTTCCGTAAGCCCGGCCCGAAGCGCGACCTCAATGGTGTCGCGCATGCTGGTGTAGAGCCGTAGAAGCCTGATGGTGTTGTCCCGCTCGCGGGCCTGGGCCGTCATGCTGCCTCCGAGAATGAGTTGAGAAGTGGTGCGTCGTCCGTGATCCGCCGACGCGAGAGTTCGGCGTACTCGGGGTTGAGCTCGACGCCGATGTACGAACGGTTGTGCCTCAACGCGACCATGCCGGTCGTGCCGGCACCGCTGAACGGGTCGAGCACGGTGCCGCCCTCCGGGCAGCCAGCAAGGATGCACGGCTCGATCAGCTTCGGCGGGAACGTCGCGAAGTGAGCACCCGAATATGGCTGCGTGGCAACGGTCCAGACGGTGCGCTTGTTCGCTCCTTCGGGATGAGGGAGCACGGGAAGATTGTTGTGCTTGTTGGGCCGCGTGTTCCCGCCGAAGCTGATCGAGCCACGACCGTTCGTCTCCTCGTCCCACGTCCGGGCGTGCGGCTCTCGAATGGCTCCGGCGTCGTAGAAATACCGCGGCGACTTCGACAGCAGGAACAGGTACTCGTGCGCCTTAGTCGGTCGGTCCTGCACGGACTCCGGCATCGGATTCGGCTTCGCCCAGATGATGTCCGAGCGCAGGTACCAGCCATCCGCGCGCAGCGCGAACGCGACCATCCAGGGGATACCGAGCAGATCCTTGTTCTTCAAGCCAGTCGCGGCCTTCGCGTGCACCGGCATGTGGTCGTTGCGCGACTGCTTCGGCCACCGCTCGGGATCTCGAGCGCCACAGCCACCGCCGGCGTAGGAGTCGCCGAGGTTCAGCCACACGGTGCCGTCGTCGGCGAGCACGTCGCGAACTGCGCGGAACGCGGTGACGAGCGAGTCGACGAACTCCGCAGGCGTCGGCTCGAGGCCGATCTGCTCGCCGTGGCCGTAGTCGCGCAGGCCGAAGTAGGGCGGCGATGTCACGCACGTCTGGACGCTGCCCCGCTCGAGATCGGTGAGGACATCGCGGCAGTCGCCGGCGAGCACCTGCCACGACACGCGGCTTTCGGTCAAGAGGAAGTCACCGCCTCCGCAAGCTCGCGCAGGACGGCGACCGCCTTGCGATCCCAGTCGAGCTGATCCTCCTCATCCCAGAAGCCCAGCGGCTCACCAGACTCGGCGGCCAGCGCGCGAGCAACGATGAGACGCAGATCGGGATTCATCGGGTCGACGGTGGCGCTGCGATCCCCGCTAGAGTCGGCGTCGGGACAGCGGGCCGAGTCGCCTCGGGCGCACACACAGTTCGACTGGCACTCGCCGCACGAGCAGGGATAGTCGCTCTCGCAGTCGGGTCCACAACGTTGGTAGCAGGGCGCGCTGCTATCCCCGCTAGCCACGAGGCTGCCCTCCGAACTCGCACTCGAGGACGTGCGCGGCCCACTCCCGACACGGGTCGTCGCCGTACATCGCTCGGAAGAAGTCGACAACGTCGCGCAGACACACCGAGCGATCCAGACCGAGGTTCGGCGCGTGTGCCGCCGCGAGGGCGATCTTGGCCCGCTTCTCCTCGCGGTACTTGAGCTGCGTGTGCGTCGGTCCGAACGAGGGATCTACGAGGCTCGTTGCGAGATCGTGCGCGGCCTGTTCGATGGCCTTCTCGGAGGCGGCGCTGCTTTCCGTACTAGGCATGGTCGTGGCTCCCTGTGAAGTGGTGCTCGACGACGAGCGACGCCGGGTCGTTGATCGCACGCAGCATCTCGACGACGTCGCGCAGGCACACCGAACGATCGAGGCCAAGGTTCGGCGCGTGGGCAGCGGCAAGCGCGATCGTCGCGCGCTTCTGCTCGCGGTACTTGAGCTGCGTATGGGTCGGGCCGAACGACGGGTCGACAAGGCTGGTGGCAAGGTCGTGCGCAGCCTGCTCGATAGCCCGCTCAGAGGCTCCGCTGCTTCCCATGCGAAGCGACTCGCTAGGCACGGAGCTTCTTCCCAGTGTCGACATCGACGCACTCGAGCAGGTTCTTGTAGCTCGACAGGAGGCCCGAGCGGAAGCCGTTGACCTTGCACCGCAGCGTGTGCTTGACGACGATGTCGCGGTAGAGGTCGGTCGAGTGCGTCTTGCCGTGGAACCAAGCGTCGGTGTTCTCGTACGTCTCGCCACCGACGGCGTAGATCATCCACTTGCCGTCGTCGCCGCTCTGGATGCGTTCCTTGCCCTCGACCTTGAAGGTGAGCGTGTCTTCGGTGCCGTAGGCCATCCAGTAGAAGCCGCCCCACAGCGCGACGGAGAGGGCCAGAGCGATGCCGAACGAGATGCCGTAGGTGTCCCTGCCAAACCACACGCCAGCGGCCATGATCGGTCCGGTGATGGCGAGTCCTACGAGGATGAACAGCAACACGTCTATGCCTCCTTGGGCAGTAGGTCCACGAACGCGAAGCGCCGTGTCGTTTCGACTCCCTTGGGGGCGTCGTCGTAGGTGCAGATGAAGAACGGCGCGGGCGCGTCTGCGTAGTGCGTCGAGGGTCCGCTGATCGACGCATAGCCGGGGTGGATCGCCACGCTGCTCCCATGCGGAGCCATTACGCCCACGCCCTATCCGTCATCACGGCGATGACCTCCTCCGGCGAAATGCCGGCCAGGTAGGTGCTCGTCGTCGCGATGTTGCTGTGGCCGAGCTGCCGCGAAATGATCGGGATCGGTACCCCCGACCGAGCGAGATCCACGGCCATCGCGTGCCTGAGCTGATGCGGCGCGACACGCTTCGTCACCCCAGCCCGGGCAGCAGCCTCGTGAAGCTTCGTACGGACATACGCCTGGTTCAGCGGCCCGCCCTTCGTGTCCCCCTCAAGCACCGGAAACAGCGGCTGGAACGACTTGAAGCCGCGGTCCTCACGGACATCCATCCACTCCCGAACCTCGTCCAGCGCAGCACGATCGATCCCTGACAGCCGGCGCTTGCCGCCCTTCCCCCGCTGGACCGTGACGACACAGCGATCGAAGTCGAGATCGGCAGGGACCAGTAGCCGCGCTTCGTGAATGCGCAGCCCTGATCGCCAGAGCAGCACGATCAGCGCGCGGTTCCTCCGGCCGAGCGCGTCGAGCTTGCGGTTCAGGCCGGGACGCCAGAGCTCGGCGAGGATCGCTTTGACTTCGTCGGGGGACGGCGGTGTTGCTGGGTAGGTCTTGCCGGCGTTGCCGGGCTTGACGCCCTTGCGGGAGCCCGGCTGTCCGACGCACGCCGCGCGAGGTCGGTCCTGGTACCAGTCGACGCTGATGAGCGGAAGTCGGGTGCGCTCCCCGAGGCAGGCGTGTCCGGCAAGAATCAGCTTGAAGTTGCGGAGGTCGCTCATCGCTTCGGCCTCACGGTCCCCCACACGCCGAGATAGTCCGACGAGTAGACGACCACGAGCGGTAGCGTTGGCGTGATCACGATTCGCTACCTAGATCGGCGGCGTAGGTAGCGTCGCTACCGCTTTCCGCTACCGAAGATCCGGCCGCAGACTGATTCCGCCTGCAATCAGTTGCGCATCGTTCGCGTCGAGAGGCCAGTGGGATCGGCCAAAAGACCCGGTAGGCGCTGGCGATGCGCCCCGATGTGTAGAGCGCCCCCTGGTTTGTGTAACGGGGCGAAACGTCAGTGTTCATGCGGCCTCCTCGGAGTCGCTACCTAGGTTCGCTACCGAGAGAACTCGCTTCGCTTCAGCGACAAGCTCGCGCTCCAGCCCTCGAAGCTCGAGGTTGATCGCCTTACAAACCATCCGCTCGCGGCGATCGGCCTCCGTCAGAAGCTTTCCGTCCTCGTAGGCGTCGCCCTGAAGCTTCATAGCTGCCATCGCACCAACGTCCAGTTCGACGCGTCCGTAAATCACTCCGCTGCTCACGATGCCTTCTCCTCGGCCGACCGGATCTCGCGAACGTTCTGGCCGAACGCCGCCCTCGCCCGATCCCGAAGCCGGTCCTCATACGTGTGCAGATACCGGGCCGCGCAAACCGCTTCCGTGTTCCCCATCAGCTTCGAAATGTCCCGCGCGCTCATGCCGCGATCGGCGAGCATCGAGCCGAAGAAATGGCGCGCTTCGTACACGTCAAGGTGATCGTCGGGGTCCGCCATCAAACGGCGACGCAACCAGTGGTCTGCCGGAAGCGTCTCAAGGAACGCGGTCCGTGTTGGAATCCACCAATGCCTAAGAGCGTTCGGCCTGAGCGGTTTGCCGGTGACCGACCGGAACATGAACCCGTCCGTCCTGCGCAACCCAGCCAGGGCTGTGTACGCCTCGTCGGACAGCGGGACGAACCGGCCTTTCTTGTGCTTCGGCGGCCCGAGCGTCCCGTCGTTGCGGCGGTTGCCGACCTTTGCGTCCACGTTGAGTTCGCGGTTCTTCCAGTCGACGTTCGAATGATGAAGCGCGCACATCTCTCCCGGCCTCAAACCGGTCCATGCGGCGACGGTCACGTACGCTGGCCACTGGAACCTGCCGCGTTTCCCGTTCTGCAATCCAGCAAGGCCAGCGAGGGTGACGATCTCGTCTTCGGTCAGCGGGTCGATGTTCGACCGGCCTACCCCGGGGCGGATGCCGATCCGGGCGAACGGGTTCTTGTCAATCCGTTCGGTGTCGAGCGCGTCAGCGAACATCGCGGCGACCGCCTTCGCCTGATGCGGCTTGTCCTTCGCGAACCTGAGCGCCAGATCCCGGGTGATCGCGCCCAGAGGCTTGGACCCGTGGTCGGCACGGAACGCTTTGATCGACTGCCGGTTCTGCGCCCTCGTTGTCGGCTCCGGACGCTTTGTCCCCTCACCGTGCAAGTGCTCAAGCCAATGCTCAGCGAAGATGTCGACCGTCCACTGCTTCGGAGCCTTGGGCTTGCCGTTGAGCGTGTCGAGCTTCGCCTGCAACTCAAGCTTCCTGGCGTCCTCAAGGCTCGCGGCCTGGCCGGCGTAGCGCTTGCCCGACTTCTTCGAGGGGTCATAGACGAACACGGGCAACATGCCCTTGCGTCCTCGAGGCTTGCCGATCATCCCGTTCTCCGTTCGCTCAACCACGCCTCAACCGCTGTGATGTCGAAGCTCACCAGACGGGAGTATCCGTCCTTCTCAAACGGCATGCCCTCACGCATCCGGTACTCAATCCACCTTGGCGAAACCCGCAACCGAGCGGCGAGCTCGGCCTTCGTCGTCGGGGCGGACTCACGCATCCGATGAGCCGGAAACTGGATGATCTCCGCGCCCATCAGGCCGCCTTCTCCCGCAGCGAGTATGGGATGCCGCCGCCATCCAAGATCCCGACGACCTGGTCGCGCGTCAGGGCCTGCTTCGGGAAGTCGTGGCAGATTACCCTCGCGATAGCTGACGCCGACAGGCCCGCGTCACCAAGCGAGCGGACCCGGCCGACAATCCACTCCGGCGTACGGACGCCGCCAGCACGGAAGTTCGAGCGCTCCACCCGCCGCTGCCTCCGGTACGCCTTATCCGCGCGCCGGCGAGACTTCAACGCCTCGGGGTCAGCCCAGCGGCGGATGGCGTTGTCTGACGGCAACGACGTAACGCCCTCTTCAGCGAGAATCGCGCGGACCTTGGAGTAGGTCCAGCCAAGGTTCCGCAGTTCCGCAGCCCTCAGCCGAGTTCGTGTCGTATAACGGACAGCGCTCATGCCGTCTCCAACGCCACGTCTACCTGCCCCGGATCAAGGCCTCCGCACTCGCCGCAGACAATCACGCCGTCGGGCTGCATCGACTTCGACGCGGTCCGGTAGCAGCCACACTCGATGCTGCCGCGGCTCAGCCTGTCGCGGACCGTCGCAAGCACCAGCGGCTGAAGATCAGGCCGCCGGCTCGCTGCCACGGTGAACGGCTTGGGCTTCGCGGCGTTCGCGACGCTCGTCGCCAA